>Ga0129297_10000246_pt1 | contig 25951 bp, 23 predicted proteins | sample I18A1metaG_FD_94708 | JGI IMG/M metagenome (GOLD analysis project Ga0129297, IMG submission 94708) | Lake sediment bacterial and archeal communities from Gulf of Boni, Indonesia to study Microbial Dark Matter (Phase II) - ​I18A1 metaG | ecosystem: Environmental > Aquatic > Freshwater > Lake >... | reverse complement strand
GCCCGGGATCTCGCCAACAAGGATCTTGAGAACCGGATCGTTGAGCCCGGCAACCTGGGGCGCGGTTTCCTTTTCTTCCCGGGAGAGGCGCCGAGCGCGAGGCAACTGCGTCTGCAACTGCGCGACGTGACCACCGGGCGGACATTCAGCAGCACGCTCATCTTCTGATTGCCGTACATCACATTGCAGGCGGGAGTTGCTTTCTGCCTGTGTGTTTTTGCTTGCCCCGTCCGGGTCACGGGGGTATACAGACCCATCGAACGATCAATCAAGGAGTTTTTTCATGATGCCGCAGGATTTTGTCGTTGCCGACCTGTCCCTCGCCGATTGGGGGAAACGAGAGATCAAGATTGCCGAGACCGAGATGCCGGGGCTGATGGCGATCCGCGAGGAGTATGCCGCCAGCCAGCCGCTCAAGGGGGCGCGCATCACCGGCTCCTTGCATATGACCATTCAGACCGCGGTCCTGATCGAGACGCTGCAGGCGCTCGGCGCCGAAGTGCGCTGGGCCTCGTGCAACATCTTCTCCACCCAGGATCATGCTGCAGCCGCGATTGCCGCTGCCGGGACAGCCGTGTTCGCCGTCAAGGGCGAGACACTGGCCGAGTACTGGGACTACACCCACCGTATTTTCGAGTGGCCGGACGGCGGCTATTCCAACATGATTCTCGACGACGGCGGCGACGCCACGCTGCTTTTGCACCTTGGTGCCCGTGCGGAGCGCGATCCGTCGGTTCTCAACCATCCCGGATCGGAGGAGGAATCGGTCCTGTTTGCCGCCATCAAGGCCAAGCTGACCCGCGACCCGGTCTGGTACTCGACGCGCCTGGCGGAAGTCCGCGGCGTCACCGAAGAGACCACCACCGGCGTCCACCGTCTCTATCAGATGCACGAACGCGGCGAATTGCGTTTTCCGGCGATCAACGTCAATGATTCGGTCACCAAGAGCAAGTTCGACAACCTCTACGGCTGCCGTGAGTCGCTGGTCGACGGCATCAAGCGGGCTACCGACGTGATGGTGGCCGGCAAGATCGCGGTGGTCTGTGGTTACGGCGACGTCGGCAAAGGGAGCGCCCAGGCCCTGCGGGCGCTGTCGGCCCAGGTCTGGGTGACCGAGATCGACCCGATCTGTGCCCTGCAGGCGGCCATGGAAGGCTACCGCGTGGTGACGATGGATTACGCCTGCGACCAGGCCGACATCTTTGTCACCGCCACCGGCAACTACCATGTCATCACCCACGCGCATATGGCGAAGATGAAGGACCAGGCGATCGTCTGCAACATCGGCCACTTCGACAACGAGATCGACGTGGCCTCCATCGAGAAGTACCGCTGGGAGGAGATCAAGCCGCAGGTCGATCACGTGATCTTCCCCGACGGCAAGCGCATCATCCTTCTGGCCAAGGGCCGCCTGGTCAACCTCGGCTGCGCCACCGGCCATCCGAGCTACGTCATGTCCTCCAGTTTCGCCAACCAGACCATTGCCCAGATCGAGATTTTCAGTAATCCCGGCAAGTACCCGGTCGGGGTCTACACCCTCCCCAAGCATCTCGACGAGAAGGTGGCACGGCTACAGTTGAAAAAACTCAACGCCCAGCTGACCACCCTGACCGAGCAGCAGGCCGGTTATATCGGCGTGCCGGTGGAGGGGCCATACAAGACCGAGCACTATCGGTATTAATTTGGGGCTAGGGACTGAGGGGCTAGCTAAGGGGAAAAAAGTTGAAAACTTAGAATTGAACGGGGACGGAAGCCCATTCCGTCCCCGTTTCGTGTTGCGGCTTGAGGTTTGTAACAAGTTGTTGCCAGGCCCCAGTCCCCAGCCCCTGTTTTTTCAGTTGTCCAGGGTCAAAAACAGCCAGGTGCCGACCAGCAGCAGCAGGGTGTTGGCCGTCCAGGCGGCGAGGGGGAGGGGGAGCAGGCCGGCCGTGCCAAGCGCCATGCTGACGGCCTGGCAGGCAAAGTAACCGGAAAAGACGGCGAGGCTCACGCCGACACCAAGCCCGACGCTGGCTTTGCGGCCTCGATTGAGGGCGAAAGGGATGCCGATCAGCACCATCAGCAGGGGGGTAAAGGTGCGGGCCAACCGTTGCAGCCACTCGGCGCGGTAGGGAAGGGGGTCTCCCCCTTGAGCCTGGAGCTGTTGGTCCAGGCGCCACAATTCGGCAAGAGACATTTCCTGCGGTTTGTACCAGAGATCCACCATCTCTTCCGGTTCCCGCCCCAGGTCCAGAGACAGTTCCCGGTATTTCAAAAAGCCGGCGAGCGCCTGGGTCTTCGGGTTGAAGCTGCGTTCGACGACATCGCGCAACAGCCAGCGGGTTCCCTCCAGGTGGTGGGCGGTGGCGGCTTCAACTCGGCGCGTCAGCTGGAATTCTTCGTCGAATTCCAGCAGCGAGAGCCCATGGATCTCTCCGCGGTTCGGGAAGGATTGGCTCACGCCGATAATGCGGCGGTGATCGCGAAAATACAGGTTTTGTCCCTGTCGCCCCGACAGCTCTTTCCCCTTGAGCTCGGTGGCAAGGATATAGTGCGATTCGCGGGCCGACCATGGTGACAGCCAGGAGCTGCAGACAAGCGCCAGCAGACAGAGCAGCCCTCCGCAAACGAAGAGCGGGCGCGTCGCCTGCCAGAGGCCGATTCCGCAACTGCGCAGGGCCGTGATCTGGCTGGAGCGGGAAAGCTGTCCGATCGTGATGAAGGTGGCGAGCAGGACCGACATGGCGAGCGACTGCTCGAGCATGAAGGGGAGGTTGTAAAGCGGATAGCGGAGATAGTGGAGCAATGAGGCCTGATTTTCAATGAAATCGTCGATTTTCTCGACAAATTCGATCAAACCGTAGAGGCTGATGAGAACGGCCAGGATGATCGCCAGGTGGCGTGCGAACAACGTCGCCAGGTAACGGTCAAGCGTGCGCATCGTGACGTCTCAGGAAGTTGCGAAGGATCTCAACGGCTCTGTCGATCCATGCCAGAAACACAACAGGACGTTCGAGAGCGCTCTGGCGCAGCAGGTAAAGGCCCACCGCGAAAAAAACCGCATGGAGCAGCCAGAAGGAGAAGAACGGGTGGACCCCGAGAGTGGCCGTGGCTTTTTCTGCAAGAGCGGTGCTCACAAAATAGACCAGATAGATCAATAAGCCGGTCACAAATGCGCCGCTGCGCCCGGAACGCTGGTTTTGCATGGCGCAGGGGAGGATGAACAGGGCAAACAGGAGTGGCGCCAGCGGGGCGCTCAGGCGGTTGTGCAGTTCGCCACGGGCCGCCAGGGACTTTTCTCCCGCTCCGGCAGAGGTTTCCCAGAGTTTGGCCATAGGCAATTCATTGGGACTGCTGCGCAGGGCAAATTTGGGTGCCGACGGGGTTGAGCCGAGGTCGGGGCGAATCTCGTAATTGGTAAAGCGAATCACCTGATAGGCATTGCGCTCACCCTTGGCCGCCTTGCGGTGAATGGTCCCATTCTCCAGTTGCAGTGTCAGGGTTTCGTTTTGCAGACCGCTGACCAGTCGGCCACGGTCGGCGATGATCAGCAGCTGGTCCTGTCCGGGGGGGGCCTCGATGATGAAAACCCCGGCCATCTCGCCGCTGCGCTCATCGAGATGTTCGGTATACAGCGTCAGGTTGACAAACTGCTTGATAAATTGCTGTTTCTGCAGGCTGACGCTGGCCTTGCTGCGGGCAATCTCGACGAGTGTGGCCTTGAAAGCCTTTTTCCCCCAGGGAGCGGCCCAGCATGCAACCACGGCAGTCATAAGCGCGAAGGTCACGGCGATCAGCAACAGGGGCCTGCCGATCTGGGGGAGCCCGATGCCGGCGGCACGCATGGCCACGGTCTCGTTGTCGGCACACATCCGGCCGATGCCGATCATGCATCCCATCAGGAACGAGAGAGGCAGGGCTATGGCCAGAAAAGGGAGCAGCATGGACGCCGTCAGCTTGAGGATGCTGGCAAGGTCGACTCCCTTGGTGATGACCAGGTCGGCGATCTGCACCAGTCGGCCGGTGATCAGGACCAGGGTGAAGATCACCAGACACAGCAGCGTCGGGGCCAGCAGTTCCCGGGAAAGATAGCGGTTCAGCAGCGAGAGGTTCATGGCCGGCCATCATAGTGCAGGGGGCGGGTTGTGTAAACCTGGTTTTCGGGAAAAAACGCTTGCCTTGGCAAAGAGTGGCGTGGTATAGAATCCCGCTATTTTTACTACGCACGTCCCCAGACTGTGCGGCTTGGTGTCCGGTTGTGCCGGAAGGCCGCAGGGATGACGGGGGCGGAGGCCCAAAACCACCACCAGAAGGAGTCGGAGCGTCATGTCACAGATCACCATGAAACAACTGCTGGAAGCCGGTGTCCACTTCGGACATCAGACCCGTCGCTGGAACCCGAAGATGAAGCCTTACATCTTCGGCGCCCGCAATGGCATCTACATCATCGACCTGCAGAAGACCGTGCGGTACTTCAAGTCGGCCTACAATTTCCTGCGCCAGACCGTGCAGGAAGGCGACAAGATTCTGTTTGTCGGCACCAAGAAACAGGCCCAGGAAGCAATCCTCGAGGAGGCCAACCGCGCTGGCCAATTCTACGTCAATAACCGCTGGCTGGGTGGTATGCTGACCAACTTCGCCACCATCAAGCGCAGCATCGACCGCCTTAAGAAGATCGAGACCATGGCGCAGGACGGAACCTACGACCTGATCACCAAGAAGGAAGCCCTGCAGCTGGAGCGCGAGCGCGCCAAGCTGGAGAAGAGCCTCGGCGGCATCAAGGGGATGAACCGCCTGCCGGGCGCGATCTTCGTCATCGACCCGAAAAAAGAGAACATCGCCGTCAAGGAAGCCCGCAAGCTCGGCATCCCGGTGGTGGCGATCGTCGACACCAACTGCGATCCGGAAGAGATCGACTACATCATCCCCGGCAACGACGACGCCATCCGCGCCATTCGCCTCTTCGCCCAGAAGATGGCCGACGCCTGCATCGAGGGTGGTGCTGCCCGTGAAGACGACCTGCGCGCCGATCTGGGGAGCGAAGTTGCCGAGGAAGTCGCCGAGGCAGTGACTGCAGCCGAACCGGCTGATGCTTCGGCCGACGAGGAGTAAGCAGAGAGCAGTCAGTATTGACAAGGCGGTCCGGAAGCGGGCCGCCTTTTTACCGTAAACCGTCCCGATACAACGATTACCCCATAAATACGCGAGGAGGAAGAGAAACATGGCCAATATTACTGCAGGAATGGTTGCTGACCTGCGCGCCAAGACCGGCGCCGGGATGATGGATTGCAAGAAGGCGCTGGATGAGACCGGCGGCGACATGGAGCAGGCGATCGACCTGTTGCGCAAGAAGGGGCTGGCTGCGGCCGCCAAGAAGGCCGGTCGTGTCGCCGCCGAAGGGCTTGTCGCGGTGGCCGGCCAGGGAACCTGCTGCGCCGTGGTCGAGATCAACTCCGAGACCGATTTTGTTGCCAAGAACGATGCGTTCCAGGCGTTTGTCAACGGGGTCGCCCAGGTGGTGCTCGAAAAGAACCCGGCCGATCTCGACACGCTGCTGGCCATGCCGTTCCCCGGTACCGGCCGCACGGTGCTTGAGGAGCAGACCCACCAGGTGGCCACCATCGGGGAGAATATCAGCGTTCGCCGTTTTGCGCGCCGCTCCGTATCTTCCGGCGCAGTGGCCAGCTACGTGCACGGCGCCGGCAAGATCGGCGTGCTGGTCGAACTGGCCTGTGACAAGGCCGATGACCGCCTTGCCGCCCTGGCCAGGCAGATCGCCATGCATGTTGCCGCCGCCAACCCGCAGTACCTCGAGCGTGGCGAGGTTCCCGCCGATGTCCTCGAGCGCGAGAAGGAGATTTATCGCGCCAAGGCGAAGGAGAGCGGCAAGCCCGACAATATCATCGAAAAGATTCTCGACGGCCAGGTCAACAAGTTCTACGGTGAAGTCTGCCTGATCGAGCAGGCTTACGTGATCGATCCGGACCAGAAGGTCGGCAAGGTGGTCGAGGCCCTCGGCAAGGAAATCGGCGCCGCGGCCAAACTGACCGGCTTCACCCGCTTCCAGTTGGGGGAAGGGATCGAGAAGAAGGAAGACAATTTCGCGGCCGAAGTTGCCGCGATGACCAAGTAACAACGTTCCCGGGAGCCACCTATGGTCGCCACCCCCAGCTATAAGAGAATACTGCTGAAACTGAGCGGCGAGGCGTTGGCCGGCCGCCAGGGTTACGGGATCGATCCGGACGTGATCAATGGCATTGCCGGCGAGATCCGCGAGGTGGTCGACCTCGGCGTGCAGGTGGCGCTGGTCATCGGCGGTGGCAACATCTTTCGTGGTCTGGCGGCGTCGTCAGCCGGGATGGATCGCGCCAGCGCCGACTACATGGGGATGCTGGCCACGGTGATGAACAGCCTGGCGATGCAGGATGCCCTGGAAAAGCAGGGGGTCGTGACCCGGGTGCAGTCGGCCATCGAAATGCAGGAGATTGCCGAACCCTACATCCGTCGCCGCGCCGTGCGCCATCTGGAAAAGGGGCGGGTGGTGATCTTCGGCGCCGGTACCGGCAACCCGTTCTTTACCACCGACACCGCCGCCAGTCTGCGCGCCGCTGAGATTGGCGCCGAGGTGATCCTCAAGGCGACCAAGGTCGACGGCGTCTACAGCGCCGACCCTGCCAAGGATCCGACCGCGGTGCGCTACGAGCAGCTGACCTACCTGGAGGTTCTCAAGCGTGGCCTGCAGGTCATGGATTCCACTGCAACCTCGCTGTGCATGGACAACAATCTGCCCATCGTCGTCTTCGATCTGAACCAGCGCGGCAACATCCGCAAGGTTGTCTGCGGCGAGGCGATCGGGACCCTGGTCAAAGGAGAATGATGCCATGATTGCCGATCTTAAGAACAAGACCAAATCCGGCATGGAGAAGGCCGTCGAGGCGTTGCGCCGCGATCTCTCCAAGGTCCGTACCGGACGGGCTTCCGTCGCGATTCTCGATGATGTCCGGGTCGACTATTACGGCACTCCGACCCCCTTGAATCAGATCGGCACCCTGGCGGTTCCCGAGCCGCGCCTGATCACCATCCAGCCGTGGGAAAAGAAGCTGATCCCCGAGATCGAGCGGGCTATTCAGAAGGCTGATCTCGGCATCAATCCGACGTCCGACGGCATCGTCATCCGTCTGGCGTTTCCGGCCCTGACCGAGGAGCGCCGCAAGGAGATGGTCAAGCAGGTCAAGAAGATGGGGGAAGAGGGGAAAATCGCGGTGCGCAACGCCCGTCGCGATGCTAACGAGACCCTGAAGAAACTGCTGAAGGACAAGGATGTCTCGGAGGATGACGAGAAGCACGGCGAGAAGGAGATCCAGACGCTGACCGACGAGTTCGTGGCGCGGATCGACAAGGTGGTCGCCGACAAGGAAAAGGAACTGATGGAAATCTGAGGGAGATTGAGATCGCTATGCTGCGTATCAGTGAGGAATGCATCGCCTGCGGCACCTGCGTTGCCAGCTGTCCGGTCAACGCCATCGTCGAGGCCGGCGATATTTATGCCATCAACGAAAACTGCACGGAATGCCGGGCCTGTGTCGACATCTGCCCGGTCAACGCCATCGTCGATTAATCAGCCGACGAGGAGCAGGTACAGCAATTTTGCAAAAGGGGACAGAACTGAATTCTGTCCCCTTTTGCATGGCCGCTATGGTACATTACGTAGCTATGACTTCATCCGTACCAACCGATTTGCGCATCCCCTCCCATCTCGCCATCATCATGGATGGCAACGGACGCTGGGCCGAACAGCGCTGTCTGCCGCGCATCGTCGGCCACCGCAAAGGGGTCGAGACGGTACAGGCGGTGGTCGCCGAGTCCCTGCGCCTGGGCATTCGCCACCTGACCCTGTATGCCTTCAGCTCCGAGAACTGGGGCCGTCCGCGCGATGAGGTCGAAGCGCTGATGGGGTTGCTGACGACCTTTCTGCAACGGGAACTCAATCAAATGAAGAGCCGGCGCATCCGCTTTACCGCCATTGGCGAGCTGGAGCGCCTGCCGGCGAAAATCCGGGCGATCCTGGAAAAGACCATGTGCGAAACCGCGGGCAACCAGGCGATGACCCTGACGCTGGCCCTTTCCTACGGAGCGCGCAATGAACTGACCCGGGCGGCCCGCCGCCTGGCCGAGCGGGTGGCTGCAGGGGAACTGGCTCCAGACGCGATTGATGAAGCCGGTTTCGCCAATGCCCTTGACACCGCCGGGTTCCCTGATCCGGATCTGGTGATCCGCACCAGCGGCGAGATGCGCATCAGCAATTTCCTGCTCTGGCAGGCCGCTTACGCGGAATTTTACTTTACCGAAGTTTACTGGCCGGATTTCTCGGTCGAGCAGTTGCATGCCGCTCTCAAGGAATATGCCCGGCGCGAGCGGCGCTTCGGCCTGACCGGCGCGCAACTGGCGCCGAAGAACCGGCAGGGGGGCGGCCATTAAGCAGCGTCTGCTCACTGCCGCGGTCGGCCTGCCGCTGTTGCTGGCCTTTCTGGTCTATGCCAGCGTAAAGCTCTTCGCCGGTCTGCTGTGCGTTCTGACGGCCATCGGCCTGTTCGAGCTTTACGTCATGGCATTGCCGCCGGAGCGCAAGGCCGAGATTTGCCTGACTGTGGCCGTTGGCGTGCTTGTTTGCGGCGGGATGCTTTTCTGCCCCGAGCCGTCCGCAGGGCTAGCCGGGCTGACCCTGGCGCTGTTGGCCCTGGCCGTCATCTTCCTTTGCCGCTACCGCTCCCTCGAGACGGTGGCCCGCGATCTGGCGATCAGCGCCTTCGGTCTGCTTTACGTACCGCTGCTTTTCAGCCATGCTGGGCTGTTGCGCCAGTTCGAGCAGGGGCGGGAATGGGTGTTTCTGGTGCTGGCCGTGGTCATGGCCAGCGATTCCCTGGCCTATTTCACCGGGATAGCCTTTGGCCGCCACCGGCTTTACGAAGCGATCAGCCCGAAGAAGAGCGTCGAGGGGGCCGTGGGCGGTCTGTTCGGCGGTGTGCTCGGAGCGCTGGTCGTCAAACTGCTGCTGCTGCCGCAGCTCGATGCGATCGACGTGACCGTTCTGGGGATCGGGGTCGGTGCCTTCAGCCAGGTCGGAGACCTGGTTGAATCGATGCTCAAGCGCAGCTTCGGCGTCAAGGACTCCGGAACGCTCTTCCCCGGGCACGGCGGCCTGCTCGATCGACTCGACAGTCTCCTCTTCGCCTTCCCGGCGACCTACTACTATGCGTTGTGGTTTGTGTCTCCATGATATTGCTAACAATCTCTTTTGACGCAGCGATGCAAAGACGCATGGAGGCCTCAAATGACTTTCTCTGCGTCTCTGCGTCTCCGCGTCAAATTTGGCGCTTTTCTGTGAAACAACCATGAAGTCGCTGGCCATTCTCGGTTCTACCGGATCCATCGGCGTCAGTACGCTGGAGATTGTCGCCGCCCACCCGGAGCGTTTCCGCGTCGTCGCCCTGACCGCCGGGCGCAACCTCGATCTGCTCGAACAGCAGGTGCGCGCCTTCCGCCCCGAATACGTCGCCGTTCCGGCCACCGGTGATGCCGCCGCGCTCAAGGCCAGGCTCGGTGATGCCGCCCCTCATGTCCTCGCCGGCTGCGACGGCCTGATCGCCTGCGCGGCACAGAGTGGTGCCCAGCTGGTGGTGTCGGCGATCGTCGGCGCTGCCGGGCTGGAACCGACCCTGGCGGCCATCGAAGCCGGAATCGATGTGGCATTGGCCAACAAGGAGACTCTGGTCGCCGCCGGGGACGTGGTGATGAGCGCCGTCGCCCGCAAGGGGATTTATCTCTTCCCGGTGGACAGCGAACATTCGGCGATCTTCCAGTCGCTGGCCGGGCACCGCAAGGACGATGTGCGCCGCCTGATCCTGACGGCATCCGGTGGGCCGTTCCGCAATCGCTCCCTGGCCGAACTGGAGCAGGTGGTCCCTGCTGACGCCCTGACCCATCCCAACTGGAACATGGGGCGCAAGATCACCATCGATTCGGCCACCATGATGAACAAGGGGCTGGAAGTCATCGAAGCCCACTGGCTCTTCGACCTGCCGGCGGAAAAGATTGCCGTTCACATCCACCCGGAGAGCATCGTCCACTCCATGGTCGAATATGTCGACGGAGCGGTGATCGCGCAGCTCGGCATCCCCGACATGAAGACGCCGATCGCCCTGGCCCTGTCCTGGCCGGAGCGGCTGCCGCTCGACCTGCCGCCCCTCGACCTGTGCCGTCTTGGCCGGCTGCATTTCAGCGAGCCGGATACGGAACGCTTCCCCTGCCTGGCCCTGGCCTACCGGGCGCTGACCAGCGGCGGCACTGCCCCTGCGGCGCTGAATGCCGCCAACGAGGTGGCCGTCGAAGCATTTCTGGACAATCGGCTCGGCTTCACGGACATCCCCCGGATCATCGAGGCGGTACTTGATCGTCACGAGATCAGCGCGGCAGACTCCCTTGCCGCGGTCTTGTCCGCCGATGCCGCAGCACGTGCCGCAGCTGTCCGCCTGATTGAAAACGCCGGAGGCTTGCCGTGATGACGATTATCGCCGGGATTATCATGCTCGGCATCCTGGTGTTTGTCCATGAGCTGGGGCACTTCTGTGTCGCCAAGTGGTGCGGCGTCAAGGTTCTCAAATTCTCCCTCGGTTTCGGGCCGAAGCTGGTGTCGAAGCAGTGGGGGGAGACGGAGTACCTGATCTGCGCCGTGCCGCTCGGTGGCTATGTGCAGATGCTTGGCGAAGGGAATGGTGATCAGGGAGAGGCAGCGGAGCTGACTCCGGAAGAGGAGCGGCGCTCTTTCGCCAAACAGACGGTTGGCAGGCGCATGGGGATCGTGGCGGCCGGGCCGATCATGAATCTGGCTCTGCCGTTCCTGGTCTTGCCGCTGGCCTATCTGCTCGGAGTCAACCTGCCGGCCTACCTCGAACAACCGCCCTGCATCGGCTACGTGGTGGCCGGAACCGAAGGGGAACACCACGGTTTCAAGCGTGGTGACTGCATCCGCAGTGTCGGCGGTACGCCGGTGGCAACCTGGGAAGCGCTCGGTCCGGCTCTGGTCAATCATGCCGGCGTGGCGCTGCCGGTGGTCGTCGAGCGCGACGGCAAATCTCTCGAACTGACGCTCCCTGCCGATCACGGGGCCCTCGAAGGGCTGCAGGCCATCGGTTTGCTCCCTCCCCAGGATGCCGTGGTCGGCAAAGTTGCGCCCGACATGCCGGCAGCCGCGGCGGGGCTTAAGGAGGGCGACCGGATTGTCGCGATCGGCGAGAAACCGGTCACGTCGTGGTATGACCTGCGGCCCCTAGTCCAGGAGTTTGGCGCCAAGCCGACCGCCATTGGCTTGATACGTGACGGCCAGCCGCTGACGGTGACGCTGACACCGAAGAAGGCCGCGAGTGGTGACGACTATCTGATCGGCATCTCCCCGCATCACGCAACAACGTTCAAACGTTTTCCACTCCTGCAGGCGGTGCGTGCCGGTGCGGACCGAACCATGGAGCTGATCGACCTGACCGTGGTCTTCATCCGCAAGCTCTTTTCCGGGCATGTCTCGACCAGCAATATCGGCGGTCCGATCACCGTGGTGCAGATTGCCGGGCAGGCGGCCCAGACCGATCTCTCCAGTATCTTCAGCGTGCTGGCCTTTCTCAGTATCCAGCTCGGGATTCTCAACCTCCTGCCGATCCCGATCCTCGACGGCGGTCACTTGTTCTTCGCCTGTTTCGAGCTGGTCCTGCGCCGCCCGCTGTCGCTCAAGGCCCGCGAGATCGCCCAGCAGATCGGCCTGGCGCTGCTGATCATGCTGATGCTGCTGGCGTTTTATAACGATATTGTCAGGTTGTTGGGAAGCTAGGAGGGGGAAATCGTAAAGTGGTCGAGTCGTTGAGTTGGGCAAGTCGGACACCACTCAACCACTCAACCACTCAACCACTCAACCACTCAACCACTCAACCACTCAACCATGTCCCAAGATTTTAAACTCCTCACAATTCAGACCGCGACTCCCGCCGGCAGCGTTGCTCTCACACATGGCGAGCGCCTGCTTGGCGAGCTGTTCCTCGACAACCGGCAGCCGGCGGGAAGCTGGCTGATGGGTGCGGTCGAGCAGCTGCTCGGCAGCGCCGGGTTGGTGCCGAGCGACCTCGACGGCTTCGGCGTGACGGTCGGTCCGGGATCGTTTACCGGCCTGCGCGTCGGCCTGGCGACGGCCAAGGGCCTGGCCATGGCCACCGGCAAGCGGCTGGCCGGCGTCTCGACCCTGGAGACTCTGGCACTGCAGGCACCACACGTTAACCTCCCGGTTTGCGCCGTGCTCGATGCACGCAAGAAAGAGGTTTATGCCGGCTGTTTCCAATGGCAGCAGGGAGAGCTGCGCCAGCTCGGCGAGGAACGGGTGCTGCCGCCGGAGCGACTGCTGTCAGAACTGCACGAGGAGACGCTGTTTGTGGGGGACGGCGCCCTGGCCTACCGGACCCTGATCGTTCGCCAGCTTGGTTCGCGCGCACATTTCCTGCCGACTGTCTACGCCGCGCCGCGGGCCGCCCATGCAGCCCTGCTGGCCCTGCGCCAGTTCGCCGCAGGGGAGACGCTGCCCGCTGCCCAGGTCAATCCGCGCTATATCCGGCCATCGGAGGCGGAGCTGAATAGTTGAAAATCCTTGTCTCTCAAGGAGGCGAAATTGCACGTCAAGGTCATAGGGGGTTGCGGAACCGAGATAGCCTGGGCACGTTCTGGGTGCCTTCTTGTGAATGACTATGTGGCTTTCGATTCAGGGGGGCTCGCCAGTCAACTGAGTCTGCGTGAACAGTTGGCCGTCGATCATGTGTTTCTGACTCATGCCCACCTCGATCATGTCGGCGAGTTGGCATTCCTCGCTGAAAACACTATGACGGGGCGCTGGTCGAGCTGATCGCGGATGTGCATCAGCTTCTGGAGGAAGTCGGCGCGGAACTCCGGGCTCTGCTCGCTCAGGCTGACCAGGGCGACCAGCAGCACGTGGGAGAGCGCCTGGATCTGCCCGGACTGGGTCTGGATCGTCTCGGCGGTCTTGGAGGTAAATTCGATCAGCTTGCGTTCGACTTCAGTTAACTCGTCACTCATAGATTCTCTCCCTCGGCGGTGAGGGCTGCGCCCGCCTGCTGCGCTTGATTAACTCTCTCCTGGTCGCAGCCGCTTCTCCACCTGCAGCCCCTCCCCGGTTTTGCTCCGGTACAGAAACAGGCAGACGGTTCGCCCCTGCATGGCCGGCAAATGCCGGAAGACAGCCGCAAAATGCTGAAGTTTGATCCCCTGTCCGCGCACCTCGGCGGTGGCGAGGACGACCTGTTCCCGAACCCAGACACGTTCACTTTCGTCAAGTCCGGTGTCATACAAGGCTGGCGCGCGCTCGGCGGCGACCCGCTCGCAACAAGCCAGATCGTGGGCCAGCGCCTCGCGCAGGGACAAGGCCGGCGCCCCGGACCAGAGGCGGGCAGTGGCCTCGGCCAGGCGCAGAAAGAGCGCATCGCGTCCCGCCGGGTGGCGCAGCCAGTGGTCATGTGCCAGCTCCTCGGCCAGTTGCTCCAGGCCGCGGGCCAGAGAGCCCGCCGTGGCGGCCAGCTGGGTAAGGAAGGTCGGGAAGCAGCCGGCGTTGTAGGTCAGGTCGAGCAGGCGACTGATGGTGCGCAGGCGTTCGAGTTCGGCAAAGCTGAGATCGGGGGTGCCAAGGACCGCGTAGGGCGGATTCGGGTCGAAGCGCAGCTTTAAATCGGCAGCGCGGTCGCGCAGCGGGGTGCCCGGCAGGAGCTTGATCGGCTCGAGTTGCAGATGGTCGGGGCGCAGCGCGGCGACGCGATCTATGGCAGCAAGGATATCACGGTAGCCTTCCCCGGGGAGACCGGCGACCAGGTCGAGATGCAGGTGGATGTTGCCGGCGGATTTGAGCCGGTGCACGGCAGATTCCAGACGGTTGAGTGCCGCCGGTCGGTCGATGCCGCGCAAAGTTGCCTCCAGGGTTGACTGCACGCCGATCTCGAACTGGAAGGTGCCGGGGGGCACGGTGTCGAGCAGGGCGAGAGACTCCTCGTCGAGGAGGTGGGCGGCGATCTCGAAGTGGAAGCGGCTGCGCCGGTTACGGGCGAGGATGAAGCTGAAGATCTCGCGGGCGCGGGCCGGATCGCTGTTGAAGGTGCGGTCGACCAGCTTGACCTGCGGCACCTCGCGGTCGATCAGCCACTGCAGATCGGCAAAAGACCGTTCCAGGGAAAAGGTCCGTACCCGATTGTCGCGGGCACTCAGGCAGAAGGTACAGCGGAACGGGCAGCCGCGGCTGGTTTCGAAGTAGACCAGGCCGCGCGTGCAGTCGACCAGACCGAGCTGAAAGGGGGAGGGGAGGGTGTCGAGATCGTCGAGCAGCGGTCCGTCCGGGCCCTCCTCGACGCTGCTGCCCCGGCGCAGAGCCAGGCGCGGGATGGGACCCGGCTCATGACCGCCGGTCCATGCCCGCAGCAACGCGCGCAATGGCAGCTCCCCCTCGCCGCGGACCAGGGCGGTCACCCCCGGGTGGCGGGCGAACAGTTCCGTTTCGTCGAAGGAAACTTCCGGGCCGCCGACGACCAGGCGCAGCCCCGGCCGGGCAACGGCGAGGGCGTCGACGAGGTCGAAGGTTTCGCGGCGGTTCCACAGGTAGACCGAGAAGGCGATGACATCCGGGTTGTCGCGCAGCAGGGCGGCGAGGATCGCCTCGCGCGGTTCGTGGACGGTGAACTCGCGGAGCAGGATTTCGCCGCAGCCCTCGCCGCAGTACGCTGCCAGGCAGGGGAGAGCGAGGGAGGCGTGGATGTATTTGCTGTGCAGGGTGGCGAAGATGGTCCGCATTCGGCAAGAATAGCGGAGAGGCAATGGCGCGCAAAGGAAATTGTCGGACCGGTCAGTGTGTGTTAGGCTGAAATCCGGAAAACGCGGCCTGGTTTGGTTTGAGTTTGTGGCGGCGCCCACCGGGGCGCTCTCCTTGCCGGCAGAAACTTGCTGCGCTTCGGACATCTGCCGGCTGCGTCAACCGCCCCGCCGGTCACCGCCCGGTGTGAAAGTGATTTTGCTTTGCGTCTCTCGTCTTGAGCCCATGAATAAGACCTTCCTATCCGTTGTCGCCGATGATAAAGGCGAGGTGTTCGAACACCCCGAACTGCTCCTTGCCGGGATGAGCGGCGACGCCGTGGTGCGGCCGAAGGCGGCGGAGTTGATCCCCCTTCCCGAGGGGAGCCGGCTCTTCACTATCCCCGGTGCACCGGCCATCGGTTTCGACCCGAAGAGCGGCAAACCGACAGTCGCCGATCGCCTGCCGAAGCGCTGGGGCGGGGGACGCATCCAGGCGGTGTCGACCTTCCTCACTCCCGGTTTCACCCGCACCCTGCTGCCGGCCGCCGACTATTCCCGCCAGTGCGGCACTCTCCCCTTGTGGTCGTACACGGCGGTGGGGTGGTGCGTGGAGGAGCAGCGCTTTTATGCGGCGGCGGTGCAGGTCGACCGCAACCCGCAGTGGCGGCCGGAGCACTTCGATGACCGCCAACTCGACCCGCTGGTGCGCCGGCGCCTGGCCGAGGCGCCCGACAACCGCCTGCTCGAGCAGTTGGCGCGCTGTGCCATTGATTATCACTGTTTCGCCGCCAAGAATCTCTTCTTTCGCCGCTGGGAAGCCCCGCTGCCGGTGTCACCGGCGTGCAACGCGCGCTGTGTGGGGTGCATCTCCCTGCAGGAGTCGGACTGCTGCCCGGCCAGCCAGGAACGGCTGACCTTCGTGCCGAGCGTCGCCGAGCTCTGCGAAGTGGCGATCCCGCATCTTTTGGAGGCCGAAAACGCCATCGTCTCCTTCGGCCAGGGGTGCGAGGGGGATCCGATCCTGCAGGCCCCCACGGTCTGCGCAGCGGTGCAAGCGATGCGCAAGGCCACGGCGCGCGGCACGATCAACTTCAACAGCAACGCCAGCCTCCCCGCAGCCGTCGACGCCCTGGCCACGGCGGGGATCGACTCGATCCGCGTCTCCATGAACTCGCCGCTAAAGGCTTGCTACGATGCCTACTACCGCCAGCGCGGCTACGTCTTCGCGGACGTGGTCGAATCGCTGCGCCGCGCCAAGGGGCACGGCCTGTTCACCATGCTCAACTACCTGGTCTTCCCCGGGGTGAGCGACCGGCGCGAAGAGGTCGATGCTCTCAAACGGTTGATCGGCGAGGTCGGTATCGACCTGATCCAGATGCGCAACTTGAGCCTCGATCCGAGTCTCTATCTCGGTACGCTCGGCGTGCAGGGGCGCGGCATCGGCATGGTGGCGATGCTCAAGGAGCTCAAGGCTGAATTCCCCAGGCTGCAGTACGGTTATTTCAACCGGACCCGGGAGAACTTCTACCCCGCCGGGTATGAAGCCGACTGGCCGATCGCCTGACGATAATGTACTTCTTTCCCTACGTTGAACCGGTGTTCCGGCCGCCGTCCGAGGCCGGTTCGCTGATCCTGCAGCCGACCATCGGCTGCTCGCAGAACCGCTGCTTATTTTGCGGGATGTACAAGACGAAGCGCTTCCGTGTCCGCCCGGTCGAGGAGGTGCTGCGCGACATTGCCAGCGTGCCGGTGGCGCAGCGCGGCTTCATTCAACGGGTCTTCCTCGGTGATGGTGACGGTCTGGTCTACCCCCAGGCGGGGTTGCTTGCCATCCTCGACCAACTGACGGCGGCCTTTCCGCGGCTGACCCGGGTCGGTGCCTACGCCTCACCGAACAGCCTGACGACCAAGACCGTTGAGGAACTGGCGCTGCTGCGCGAGAAGAAACTGCGCATCCTCTATTTCGGGCTGGAGAGTGGTGACGCGGCGACGCTGGCGCTCACCGACAAGGGGTTCACCCCGGAGCAGATGCTGGCGCAGTGCCGCAAGGCCAAAACGGCCGGGATGAAGCTCTCGATAACCGCCATCCTCGGGCTGGCCGGCCGCGTGCGCAGCGCCGAGCATGCCGCGGCTACCGCCGCTTGGATCAATGCCCTGTCGCCGGAGTACTTCTCCCTGCTGACCATGTTCCGGCGCCATAATGACGACTACTTCCGCCGCATCGAGCCGTTGAGCAACGGCGAAGTCATCGCCGAGGCGCTCGCCATCGTGCGCCGCCTTGAGCCGCAGCACACCATCCTGCGTTCCAACCACGTCTCCAACATCCTCCACCTGGCCGGCAGCTACCCCAAGGACCGCGAGCGGATCATTGCCCAGGCCGAAGCCGCTCTTGCCGAGGCGCGTCGCCAGCCCGAATGGTTCCGGCATGTGCCGGATTACGAGGAAGAGTATTTCTGATAGGGCGATCGCGATTCTCCTGCACGCCCTGACCTCTTGTTTCGTAATCATCGACCCGGTTGGCATGGCCCTGATTCTCCTGGGCTGACCACCTTATGACCGTTTCTGACCCCGGCACATGGCCCTGCGTTGAATCCTGATTGCCTGCCGCATCGAGTCGCGTTCGTTTTTTTGCGGGGGAAGCCTGCTGAGCAAGTGGCGCGGTTTCCAGCCCATCGCGCCAAGAAGGTGCTCGGCCCGACCAAGGGTTCCTTTCTCGCTATACCCCTTTGCCAATGTGGTTGAATCGCCACATCCTGATGTCCCGCTGAAGAGGTTTTTCACCAGTTTTCCCGCTTGCCAGGAGCGGCCTGACCAGCAACCCGAATGATTACCGGGGCTTCCGGTTTGTTGCCGGTTTGGCATGCGGCTTGCTTTGACGATAAGTGTAACTAATTGCTTTGTCGTTGTTTTTTTTGATGGTGAACGAGGAGGTCAGAGTGCAGCGCGCAGGGAAAAGGAGAAGCGCGATGAAACGACTGACCGTCATGACTGCCGCGTTGATGCTGCTGATCGCAGGCCAGGCCTTGGCCGAAGTCTCCAACGACGACAGCGTCGCCATGCTTGCCAACGACCAGGGTCTATCCCTGAAAGGGCTGCGTCGCGATCAGACCCTGCTTTACGACCTGCCGCGCCCTGTCGCCGAAACCCCGCCTGAAGAGGATGACAGCAGCAAGGGGATACTGGCCTGCCATTTCACCAACGGCTGCGGCTATGTCGTCAACCCGCAGGTGATGGTTGATCTGCAGTATCGTATCGCCGTGCCGGAAACGTCCGAAACGACTTTTGCCCGCAACAATTCCCCCGGTGACCGCTTGGCCCCGAACGTGATGGTTGGGGTCCGTTACAATTTTTAACCGCCGTGTCTCGGCATTGCTCTATAAAGGCTTAGACCGGCGGCCTTGGCTGCGGTCATGAAGCCGCGAAAATCGCCCTCCAGTTTCTCTCCGCAGCGGTCCAGTTCCGTCACCCCTTCCCCCATGGCCGTAGGCCGGCTGAGGCGGGTCGCCATGCGCTGCAACGCAGTCCCCACCGATCGACGTTCGCGGTAGGAGGTCAGCCAGTCCAGGTCCCGCATCCGCGGTGCTATGCGCGCCAGTCCGGTTGGCAGAATCGGCCGGTTGTCGTCGAGCAGTTGGTAAATTTCGCAGGCAAAATTCGAGAGGGGCTGCCGGTGGTATTCCTCCCAGTGGACGGCGAGGAAGTGGTCGTAGAAGATATCGACCAGCACTGCGCGGGTATGTCCGAAGCGTGGCTGCAGGCGCTGCCGGCTGATGCGGCAGTGGTCGTTGGCTGCGGCGAAAGCGTCGATGCGCCGATGCAGTTGCAGCCCTGCCAGGATGCCGGGGGGGTAGCGGTCACCGAGCGGCCCCTTGACGAAATCCCCCATCAGGCCACCCAGTTGCAGTTCGGGATCGGCGCCGGCAAGGTAGAGATGCATCAGGTAATTCACGGGCCCCTCGCACCGCTGCCGGGTTGTTGCCTCAGGTCCTGAGAATCTTGTTCTGCAGGATCAACAGCTCGAAGGAGAGCAGCGCCTTGGCCACCAGCTGCTGGAGCGGGGCGACGGCTGCGGCGATATCCACTTTGGGGTCGTCGACGTAGACCAGCCCCACCACGCGTCCGAGCATGGAGAGCGGCAGCATCACCGCCGTGGTCGGCGCCGGTTTGCCAAGCAGGGTGGTCAGCGCCAGATTGGCTCCGCTCGGCGGCACCGGGCCGAGAAAGAAGCTTTTCCCCTCAACGGCGGTCTTGAGCACCGACGACTCGGTCAAAGGCAGCTGGAACTGGTCGATCGCCGGGATCGGCTGGCCATCCTTGACCGCGCGCCAGCCGGTGACCTGGCCGGCGACTACCATGAACAGCACCGCCCGGGCGTAATGCGCGCCAAGGTATTCGATCAGGGCATCGGCCACGTCATCACGGTTGGTGACGGCCACCAGCTTCCTGGCCGTATCGGCGAGCGTCACCTGGACATCTTCCAGTTCCTCAAGCTCCTCCAGCTCTTCAGCCGCATTTGCGATCGGCTCCGCGACCGGGGTCGGTTCCGCCGGTGCCGCGAGCGGTTTTGTGCCGGGAAGGTGGATCTGTTCCGAGCCGGGCTCGCTCAGATAGCCGTCATCCTCCGGCGGTGCCGGGGTCGTTTTCCCCCGCTCCGAATCCCTGACGATATGCAGCTGATCAAGCTCCTCGCGTACGCTTTTCGGGGGGGCGATGTAGCGCATCGGGCGCTTGATGCCGTAGTACTGCTCGAGAGCGTAGTACAGGCGAACCTCCAGGGCGAGCACCGGCAGCACGATGTGCCCGGTGCGGAAGGAGATCTCGTCGATGGCCTGGATATCCTTGGGGTTGGCCATGGCCAGAGTCATCTTGCGCCCGGCAACCGCCAGGGGGATGACCTTGTGCTTCTCGGCCAGTTCCGCGCTGACGATGTCGATGACGCTGCGCGGAATGTTCTCCATCTCCTCGGCACGGGCACAGGGGAAACCGAGCATCTGCCGCAGGGCTTCACCGAGAGTCTTTTCGCTGATCAGCCCCATTTCGATGAGAATGGTGCCAAGTTTACCGCCGAAAATCACCTGGGCCTGGAGGGCCTCTTCCAGTTGGGCCTGGGTCAACAGGTTCTGGTGAATCAGCATTTCGCCAAGTTTTCGGACCATAAATTCTCCAGTTGTCAGATATCAGTTGGTGCGGCGGCCGGTCGGGGCGGCTGCTTCGGCCACCCGGGGGGTCCGGTCGGAAAGCTGGGCCAGCATGGTCGCCGCCTGAGCCGTGAAGACCGGCAGATTCCCCCGTGAGATCGGCTCGGCCGCGATGCTGCGCACCTTGCCAGGGTTGACCGGCGCGCTGTTGCGGGTCATGCGGAAGCACAGGTGCGGGCCGGTGGCCAGGCCGGTGCTGCCGACAAAGCCGATCACCTGCCCCTGGGCAACACGACCGCCCTGGCTGATCCTGCCGTGCCGGCTCATGTGCAGGTACATGGTCTCATACCCGTTGCTGTGCCGGATCTTCACGTAGTTGCCGTTGCCGTCGCTGTACCCCTTGGCAATGACCGTGCCGTCGCCGACGCTGCGGATCGGGGTGCCGGTCGGAGCAGCATAATCGATGGCGGGGTGAGAACGCCAGGTCTTGGCGATCGGGTGGAAGCGGCGCATGGTGAAGCCGGAGGAGATGCGGCTGAATTCGAGGGGGGCGCGCAGGAACTGCTGGCGGCGGCTCTTGCCGTCGGGTGCGTAGTAGGCCTCCGCCCGGCTGCCGTCGCGGAAGAGGATGGCCTGAAAGGTTTCCCCCTGGTTGGTAAATTCGGCGGCGAGAAGCTTGCCGTAACCGGCCGGTTTGCCGTCGCGGTAGCGCTTTTCCACCAGAGCCTGAAACGAATCGCCCTCGCGGATGTCGAGGATGAAGTCGACGTCGTAGGCGAAGATGTCGGCCAGCAGCAGGGCCAGACTGTCTTCCTCGCCGATGCTGTTGACGGTTTCGAAGAGGCTGGAGCTGATTACGCCACGCACCCGTTCGACCTTGATTTCGTAGGGGATCGGAGTGCGCCGCACCTCGTAGCCGCTGTCCTGACGGGTAATAATCAACTGCTCATCGCGATTGATGTCGTAGGCGAAGCGCGCGAACCGGTCTTCGGTCAGGCAGACCTGATAGGACTGGCCGGCGCACAGATCCTTGGGCTTGAAGTAGGGGCGGACTTTTTCCACCAGGCCGTGGACATCCTGGGTCGGGACGAAACGGCCGAACAGCAGGCTGAGCGTTTCGCCGGGAACGATCGAGCCCGTGATGACGCGCTGCCGAATCTCCGGTTTTGGCGGTGGCGGCGGTGGCGGCGGGTTCAGTGCCTGGTAAATGGCCGGCCCCGCGATCAGCAACAGCAGGCCGAGGGCAGCGCCGACCGCGGTTGCCCACCACAGTTTGCGTCGCCGCCTGGGCGGCTCGTCCGGGACAATCTGCCGCGGGTGTAAGGGGTCGAAATCCACGTGAAAGTAATCTCTGTCTGGGGGTATGCAACGCGGGGCCGTTTTACCTGCCGCGCGAGGGCTTTTATCCTAGCAGGGGGAAAGCGGCCTTGTCCAGAGAACGGTCAGCGACGAATCCGGGCGGTTTCGCTTGCCAGGGCGGGGTGCGCTGGGCTAGAAAAAGAGATCAGCTCTGCTCCCGAGGATGCCACCATGATCAACCGGCAACGCCTGACCGATGAATTCGCCCGCCTGGCGGCCATCACCAGCCCGCCCCTGCGCGAGGGGAAGATCGCCCGTTATCTGGCCGAACGCTTGACCGCACTCGGTGCCGAGGTGCTGTTCGACCAGGCCGCTGCCGCAACCGGCGGGGAAGTCGGCAACCTGATCGCCCGTTTCCCGGCGGCCGGCAAGGATGGTGATCCGCTGCTGCTGTCGGTGCACATGGATACCGTAGAACCCGGTGGTGAGGTGGTGCCGGTCCTTAATGACGGGGTCTTTACCAGCGCATCGGGGACGATTCTCGGTGCCGATGACAAGGCCGGAATCGCCGAGCTGATTGAGGCGCTGGAAGTCATCCGCGAGCAGGGATTTTCCCGCGGGCCGGTAGAGGTGGTGGTGACCGTTGCCGAAGAGATCGGCCTGGTCGGCGCCAAGCACCTCGACTTCGCTCTGCTCAAGGCCCGCTACGGCTTCGCCCTCGATTCCACCGGGGTCGGCCACATGGTGCTGCGGGCGCCGGGCGCCAACCGCCTCAAGGTCGAAATCACCGGGCGCGAGGCTCATGCCGGCGTTGCCCCGGAACAGGGGGTGTCGGCAATTCAGACGGCCGCCCTGGCCCTGGCCTCGATGCGACTGGGGCGGATCGATGTCGAAACCACCGCCAACTTCGGCAAAATCGAAGGCGGGGTGGCCTGCAACATCATCCCCGGGCGCGTCTTTTTGGAAGGGGAGGCGCGCAGCCACGATCCGGACAAGCTCGAGGCCCAAACCGCCCATATGGTCAGCTGCTTTGAAGCCGCGGCCGAGCAGATGACCCGCAGCATCGGTATGGAGACGGTCCGGCCGCAACTGCGCATCGATATCGAATCCGATTACCGGCGCATGGCGGTGGCCGAGGACGCCCCGGTCACCCTCCTGGCGCTGGAAGCAGCGAGGGCGGCCGGCCAGCAACTCGATATCCGACTCGGTGGCGGCGGTTCGGACGCCAACATCTTCAACGCCCACGGCATCGAGACGATCATCCTCGCCACCGGCATGTGCGACGTGCACTCGCCCAAGGAGAGTGTCAAGGTCGATGACATGGTGACGGTGGCGGAGTTGCTGGTCGAGATTATCCGGCGGGCCTAAGTTTTGGCGCGCGCGGGGTTTGCTCCTCGCGGACCGCGAAATCTGGATGATCGGCTCTGCCGCCTGAAATTTTTCGGCATGCGGGGATGGCAGTGGTTTCATGGGCTTCGGTGGTTCCCGGCCCGTCATCCGCAAACCTCCCTCGCGCTTGCCCGGAAGGGGTTCCGCTGCGATGAATTTCTCTCCTCTTATTGAAAGGGTCCCCTTCCCGCCGATCAGTGCCGTCAGGGCATGGGGCGCCGGGCGGACCTTCCCACCCGAGCGCCCGCTGATCGACCTGTGTCAGGCTGTGCCCGATTTCCCTCCCGCTCCGCAATTGATCGAGCAGCTCAAACCGCTGCTCGATGATCCGCAGACCGCGCGCTATTCACCGGACGAGGGACTCCCCGAAGTGCGGGCGGCGGTAGCAGCTTGGCTCGGCCGCCGCTACGGGGTCGGACCCGCCGCCGGCGAAGTCTGTCTGACCATCGGCGCCAGCCAGGCTTTCTGGCTGGCCCTGCTGACGCTGTGCCGGGCCGGCGACGAGGTCATCGTCCAGTTGCCGGCGTATTTCGACCACCCGATGGCGCTCGACGCACTTGGCATCACCCCGGTCTATGCGCCGTTCAATGAAGCGAACGGCGGACTTCCCGACCCGGCAGTGATCGCATCTCTGCTCACGCCGCGCACCCGAGCCCTGCTGCTGGTGACGCCGAGCAACCCTACCGGCGCGGTCATCCCCCCCGGGATCATCGCTGAACTCTTCGAGCTGGCCTGCCGGCATGATATCGCCCTGCTCCTCGACGAGACCTACCATGCCTTCCTGCCGGGCGCCGCGGCGCCGCACGGGCTGTTCGCCCGAAAAGGTTGGCAGAACCACTTCATCCAGATCGTCTCCTTCGGCAAGACGTTCGCCCTGACCGGCTACCGGGCCGGGGCCCTGGTCGCCGGCAGCGGGGTCATCCATCAGGCATTGAAGCTGCAGGACACCATGACCGTCTGTCAGCCGCGCCTGACCCAGCATGCCGTACGCCTTGGCTGCGAGCAGCTCGACAGCTGGGTTGCCGCCAACGCCGCCATGATGCAGGCCCGTCACGACCGTTTCGTCGCCGCGTTCGACACGCCGGACAATCCGTTTCGGAGGGTGGCGAGCGGAGCTTTCTTCGCCTGGGTGCGCCACCCCTGGCCGGAGCTTTCCGGGTGGGATGCGGCCCGGCGCCTGGCGTCGGAAGCCGACCTGATCTGCCTTCCCGGCGAGGCCTTCGGCCCGGGGATGGGCTCCTATCTGCGCCTCGCCTTCGGCAATCTGCCCACTGCACAGATCCCGATAGCCGTCGAGCGTTTCCGGGCTATGGCCGGTTGATGCGGCGCGATGGATCGGACATTCTCCTTTCTGCCGGTCGAAACCGTCCTTCCTGAGCTGGTCGCCGCTCTGGCCGGACACGGCGGCGCCGTGCTGGTCGCGCCGCCCGGTTCCGGCAAGACGACCCGGGTTCCGCTTGCCCTGCTCGATGCTCACTGGCTCAACGGCCAGCGGGTGGTGATGCTTGAACCGCGCCGCCTGGCGGCGGCCAACGCCGCCAGGTACATGGCCAGTCTGCTCGGTGAGGAAGCCGGGGAGACGGTCGGTTACGCCATTCGTTTCGAACGTTGCGTCTCCAGGCGCACCCGCCTGGAGATTGTCACCGAGGGGATTCTCACCCGCCGTTTGCAGGCCGATCCGGAACTGAGCGGAGTCGGCCTGGTCATTTTCGACGAGTTCCACGAACGCAGCCTCAACGCCGACCTGGCCCTCGCGCTGTGCCGCGACAGCCAGCGCGGCCTGCGCCCCGATCTGCGTCTGCTGGTGATGTCGGCAACCCTCGACGCCGAGCCGGTCGCCGCTTTGCTCGGCGGGGTGCCGGTCGTCCGCAGTGCCGGGCGCAGCTTCCCGGTATCGGTAGACTACCTGCCGCGCGATCCGGCCGGCCCTCTGGCGGCGACGGTTGTCGCCGGCGTGCGCCGGGCCCTGCACGACAGCGCCGGCGATATCCTGGCCTTCCTCCCCGGTTCCGGGGAAATCCGCCGCTGCGCCGAACTGTTGGCTGACCTTGAGGAGACCGATGTCCGGCCGCTGTTCGGCGAACTCCCCTTTGCCGCCCAGGAACAGGCGATCCTCCCCGGTCCCCGGCGGCGGGTGGTGCTGGCGACCAACATTGCCGAAACCAGCCTGACCATCGAGGGGATCTCGGCGGTTGTTGACAGCGGCTTTGAGCGCCGCCCGCGCTTTGAACCGGGGAGTGGCAGCTCCCGCCTGGAGTTGACCCGCATTTCAAAGGCCAGTGCCGAACAGCGCGCCGGACGGGCCGGGCGGCTCGGCCCCGGGCTCTGTCACCGGCTGTGGAGCGAGGGGACGCATGGCAGCCTTCTCCCGGTGGCCCCCGCCGAGATTCGCCAGGCCGACCTGACGCCTTTGGCCCTGGAACTGGCGCGCTGGGGGGTGAATGACCCGCAGGAACTGCCCTGGCTTGATCCGCCGCCGGCCGGCGCGCTTGCCGGTGCGCGCGAGCTGCTGCAACTGCTCGGCTTGCTGGATGAGCGCGGCCGGGTGACGCCCCTGGGGCGGGACGCCGCTGAACTGCCCCTCCACCCGCGTCTGGGCTGTCTGCTGCTGGCGGCGCAGTCTGCCGGGCAGACCTCGCTGGGATGCGACCTGGTCGCTCTGCTTGGCGAACGGGATCTCTGCCCGCCCGACTGGCGCCCATCGCACCCTGCCGACAGCGATCTCTCCGAGCGTCTGGAGCGTCTGCGGCGTGGTACGGGCGAGCCGGCCCGTCTGAATGCGGTGCGCCGGGTCGCCGCTTACTGGCGGCAGCAATTCGCTGCCCGGACCGGAACGGACAGCCCTTCTCCACAGATCAACCGCCTGCTGGCCGCGGCGTTCCCCGATCGCATCGGCCTGCGCCGCGATACCGGCAGCGACCGCTACCTGCTGGCCAATGGCCGCGGTGCCAGGCTTGGCGGACGCAGCGCCGTGCCGCGTCCGGAGTGGCTGGTGGCCGCGGAACTGCGCGGGATGGCGGGCGGTGAGGCGGAGATCACCCTGGCCGGCGTCCTGCAGAGGGACGAACTGGAAAAATTGTTCGCTTCACGGCTGTTCTGGCGGCGCGAGGTGTTCTGGGATGAGACTCTCGGCCGGGTCGTCGGCAGGGAAGTGCGCCAACTCGGGGCCGTCACGCTTCAGCAGCGCCCGGTGGCACTCGACGATGCCGAGGCGCTGCCGCATCTGCTGGCCATGCTGCACGGCGCCGGTTTGGGGCTGCTTGCCT
>Ga0129297_10000245_pt1 | contig 26007 bp, 30 predicted proteins | sample I18A1metaG_FD_94708 | JGI IMG/M metagenome (GOLD analysis project Ga0129297, IMG submission 94708) | Lake sediment bacterial and archeal communities from Gulf of Boni, Indonesia to study Microbial Dark Matter (Phase II) - ​I18A1 metaG | ecosystem: Environmental > Aquatic > Freshwater > Lake >... | reverse complement strand
CTGCAATATGGGATACTTCGCGTCCCGCACGCATTTCTCCCAAAAAGGTTTCAGAACTGATGCTCCGATAGGTGTGCTTGAGGAAACGATGACCTGTCTGGCGCGATAGTTGCCTCAGCATCCGTCACAGGCCTGACGTGACTTTGAAGCTCTCATTTTTTGAATCCTCTACCCAACAGGTACATCTCTGAACTGCCAGAGCGGCTGGCTTGAGGCTTCACTAGCCTCACCTGCTCAAAATGGTCTGCCATAGACCTTCTGAAGTCTGACAGCTCCTCAGACTCCATAACCTTGATCAAGGCCGCACCGCCGTCCCTCAAGGTGTCTGATGAGATCTCAAGCGCTCTCCTGGACAACTCCAACTGCCTTAGACGATCGACCTCCGCGACTCCGCAGAACTTGGGTGACGCATCGCAGAGAACGACGTCCGCGGGCCTTGGAAGGTTCTCCAGTATTCTGGAAGAGATCGAGGATTCAGCTATGTCGCCGACCAAGATATGGATGTTTTGGAATCCCAAGTCTTTCACTGGCCTAACATCCACGCCAAGAATGTATCCTGATGGTCCTACTGACTTCCTAGCGGCTTGGAGCCATCCACCTGGGGCACAACCCAAGTCGAGAACGACATCCCCGTCTGATGGAATGCCGTATTTGTCCGATATCTGTAGTAGCTTGTATGCTGCTCTGCTTCTCATACCTTCCGACTTTGCGAGTCGATGGTATGGATCTCTACGCCGCTCTTGATGCCATCTTCCTGACATCGGCTCGCCCGCCGACGTCCTTCTCGACAAGGCTCAGAATCCAGGCGGTCAATCTCTCACACTCCGTGGGGTTAGTCACTCCGCCGCCCCCGCACTTGGCGCTCTCGGAGCAGATGAGGCATGGAATGTCGACTATCGACTCAACCGTGGTGGGCTGTCTCGAAGAGATGAGCCTGTACGTCCATCGCCCCTCGTGGAGCTGCTTCGCACGTTTGACCAGTCTTCGCTTCTCGAGCTTCAGCGAGATCCTCGAACCTTCGCGGCTGCTGGCTCCCAACTTCCTCCACAAGTCGCTCTGGAGTATGCCTTCAAGTCCAGCGTCTTGGACCAATGAAAGAGCCCGGTGTTCCAGATCGTTTCGCCGAGGCAAAGTAGGACACCCGAAGAGCCTTTGAGAGGACTATGGCGAACTCTTACCTGAAGGACGCTATTAGATCTTCTCATCAGATCCTCGAATCACGTGAGGTTCGAAGAGAAGCTCTAGAGCTTGACGTCTATCTCGAGTCTCTCGATGAGCTCCTTGTATCTGTTCCTTATAGTAACCTCTGTGACATTGGCTATCTCAGCGATCTCCCGCTGAGTTCTACTCTCACCTGACAGGACCGACGCCACATAGGTTGCTGCGGCTGCTATCCCTGTGGGTCCACGCCCGCTTGTGAGCCGCATCAACGACGCGGCTTGTAGAATCCGGAGAGCTACGTTCTCAACTCTTCCAGCCAGCCCAAGTTGATTCGCAAATCTACTCACGTAGTAGTTCGAGGTGGAGGGGGGAACGAAGAAATCAAGTTCCTTGACCATGAATCTGTACGATCTGCCGATCTCCTTCTTCGAGATACCAGAGGCGCCAGCTATCTCATCGAGAGTTCTGGCAATCCCGCACTGTCTGCATGACATGTACAGAGCGGCGGAGGTTACGCCCTGGATCGATCTTCCTCTGATCAGTCTCTTCTTGACCGCCTTCCTGTAGATGACCGACGCCGTCTCCAGAATATTCCTAGGCAGGCTCAAAGACGAACTCATCTTACTGAGCTCGGAGAGCGCAAAGGCCAGGTTTCTCTCTGTCGCGTCGGACACTCTGACGCGCCTCTGCCACTTCCTCAGCCGATAGACTTGGGCACGCTGAGCAGGGCTTAGATCCTTGCCGTAGGTATCCCTGTCATGGTAGTCGATCATAGTCGAGAGGCCTTTGTCGTGGATCGTATAGGTCAGAGGGGCGCCAACGCGCGCTCTCTTCGATCTCTGCTCGTCGTCAAAGGCTCTCCACTCCGGCCCAAGATCTGTGATCTTGTCCGCGACGACGTATCCACAATCCATGCAGATGACCTCGGCACACTCATAGTCCCTTATGAGCCTAGACGACCCGCACTCAGGGCACTTTCGTGAGCCCTTCAGTTCAACTTCTTCCTCAGTCATACATTCTGCATCCTTCTCGTTCTCGGCCTCCGATTTGCATACAAAGGCTGCCCAACGTAGTTCTCTGGACTGTCTACTGAAGGTTTGACGAGAGCGTAGGGTTTTGCTGCCGGACCCAAGACATCGGCGACCCTGCCCACAACCTGAAGCTTCTTCCCCAAAACCTCGGATCCGATTGAGGGTATCTCTCTCGTCTCTAGGAGAACCAGAAGGTTCCGGTTGCCAGTGTAACGAACGACAGTGCCGAATCTATGCAAGAAACGTCCTCGGGAGGGTTGCTGAAGGTTCAAGACGAACGTTGTCTTATAAGGGTTTATCGCGCGCAACCTTGGAATCAGGCAGAGTGCTCCGAACTCGATTCCACGCCCGCTCTCATCTCGAAGACGCGGCGAGAAACCGCCCTGAGAGTGTCAGACCTCCCTCTCCTCTTGTCCACCACGACATAGCCTGGAAGTCTTCCTCTGTCTCTGGGATGAATCGGCTCTCCCTCAACCTTGGGATTCAATCCCAGGCCTTCCGCCGCTCGGCCCAACTCTTGCACAGTAGGAGCAATCACGGCGAGATCCTTCGGCACCTTACGTCCATCTCGGCGACTCCGTCGAGAGTCGAGATAGACCGTCCAGACGGTCATCCTATCGGACCGCCTCATGCTCCCCGCTTCACCGCCATCTAGCCTCTCTGAAGCACTGCATTGACCACGCCAGCCTGTCCGGGACGTGAGACCACAACCGCTCTTCCGAGAGGCGTCTCGATGATCGCCCCCCTCGTCAGCACGCCTCGCCTGTTGTAGTCCACGTTGGCAGGATTGCTGACAATCCTCAAGATCTCTGAGCGGGTCGTCTTGCCGCTCTTGGGGTCAGAAATGTTGACGACGTTCGCAGATAATAGTTTAAGCTTCCGTCTTCCGCCTGTAACTCGCTCAACCTTTCTAACAATCTCTCCCAGCCTCGTTTCAGTTGGGGGAGCGCCGCTTTCGAAGCGTCTTTTCCCCCTGTATGCTGAGAGTCTTCCACCCGTAAGCTTCCTCTTTCCGAGTCTTCCGTGCCACTGTGGCAAAAGAGTTCATCCCTTGGAGCTCAGAGAAAGTCAAAACCCTCCTGATATAAGAGTTATGTCGATTCAACACGGCACTGAAATCTGCGCGAGCTCCTTTCGTCTGCCTTAAATAGAGATCACAAGCCGATTCTCAGAAGGAGACCTCCTATGCAACGGAACGATATAATCAAACTCGCAGACGGCGGCGGCGGAATACTGATGGACCAGCTCATAAAACAGACGATATCCTCCCACATCTGGAAAAAGAGAGTGCGGGATGGCGTGGGACTGGAAGAGCTGGACGACGGAGCCTCGCTGCGGGTCGGCGGTAGGGAGGTTGTTGTCAGCATCGACGGTCACACCGTGGATCCGATCTTCTTCCCAGGCGGAGACATCGGAAGGCTCGCAATCTCAGGAACTTCGAATGATGTCGCGATGATGGGGGCTAAGCCATTGGCGATCGTGGACTCGATAATAGTGGTAGAGGGTTTCCCAATGCGAGACCTCGAAATGATTGTGTCGAGTATGAACGAGACCGCCCGCGAAATAGGCGTTGCAGTCATAGGTGGAGACTTCAAAGTCATGCCGAAGGGGCATCTTGACAAGATGGTGATCACGACCGCCGGACTGGGAATCGTGAGAAGAGGTCGTCCCGTCTTGGACTCAGGGGCAAGACCCGGCGACCAAGTAATAGTGACCGGAAGCATAGGAGATCACGGAATATCCTTACTAGCGGCAAGGGAAGGTCTCTCATTTCGCACGAGCTTAGTGAGCGATGTGGCGCCAATCTGGAAGACCGTAGAAGCCGCCCTCTCCACAGGTAAGGTCACAGCCATGAAAGACCCCACCAGAGGAGGACTCGCATCTGCATTGAACGATATCGCCTCCCGATCGAGGGCCGCGATCATAGTACATGAGGAGAAAGTCCCAATCAAGGACGGCGTGAAAGCCGCATCGGAAATGCTGGGGTTGGATCCATTCGAGATAACCTGTGAGGGCAGAGCTGTGATATGCGTCGACCAGAGTTCGGCAGAGGATACGTTGGCAGCGATCAGAGGGACGCCATACGGAAGGAATGCCGCAGTGATAGGAGAGGTGGTCGACCTGAGACCCGGATATGTCTTCTTGGAGACTAGCGTGGGAGGAGAAAGAATTCTGGAGAAACCAATCGGTGAACCGATTCCGAGGGTCTGCTAGGTCTCGCGATACGCAAAGAATATCATCGACGCATGTTTGCATAGATTATCGAATCGCCAGACAAGACATTTAGAAGCGCATATAAGGTCAATGGCTTGTGTCAACAGGCCGTAGACTGCGCATCATCAGCCCGATGGGATATTCCATGGCCAAAGAGTCCCCGGAAGTACGAGAGCCGACAAAGACGCTTGTGCTGTGCGTCGACAGAGATGATGATATCGGCGTGAAGATCGGCGCCAAGACCCCCATAGTCGGGAGAGATGCGATCGCATCGTCGGCGATGCAACTGGCGGTTAAGGACCCTGAAGAAGCAGACGCCAACGCGATGTTTGAGGCGATAAGAATCTACGATCACATGAACACTCGCGTGAAGGAAGGCGAAGAACTGAGGGTGGCTGTGATCGCCGGTTCACATCTGGGAGGAGTAGACGCCGACAGAAAGATGTCGGACGAGCTCAGGGAAATCTTCGAGCAGTTCCAGGCGAGCGGCGTCATACTCGTGACCGATGGCTTTGGAGACCGAGAGATAATTCCGGTCATACAGTCCAAGGCTCCAATAATATCGATCCGGAGAATCGTCGTGAGACACAGCGAATCGATCGAGGAGTCTTGGGCGCTGTTCACCAGATATCTCAGACTCATAGCAGAGGACACCCGCTACTCCAAGTGGCTGCTTGGGATTCCCGGCGTGTTCCTGATAATGGTGGGAGCCCTCTGGCAGTTCGGGTACCTTCGAGAGGCGATGCTGGGCTTCCTAGTGTTCTTGGGAATCGTATTCTTCGTACGCGGATTTGGGATCGATAGACGGGTCAGATCGCTGTCCCTCCCGGAGCCGCCGGGGCTGGCCAGTCTCTTCGCAACGATCTCCGCCATAGTGGTATGGACCATCTCACTCTACCTTGCATTTGTATACGCGCATGATCAGCTGGGATCGGTCATACTGACACCCAGAGACTTCATTGACAAGTTCCCGACGCTGGTGAAGATGTTCATCGAGCAGTCGGCGAACCTGACGCTCCTCGGAGTAGGGATCTACCTTGCAGGCAGAGAGATATACTGCTACTTCACCCGCGACCCACGATTCTGGCGGAACATCCTTGGAATGGTTTTTCTCCTGCCCCTCAGCGTCATCCTGTACAGCACGGCAAGGATCATAGAGAACCCACAGGCCTCAGAACACATCTGGGGTCTGGCCGTCTCAGTGCTGGCAGGAATCATCATACTCGTTTCTTCAATCGTAATCGTCTATGAGCTCAGAAAGAAGTTCGCGCACTTCTTCAGAGGGGTCAAAACTGAAACCTAGGATGGCTCTGATCGGAGGATCAGGACTTGAGTCTCTGCTAGAAGGAGTTCAACCCCTGAGGATAGGCACCCCCTACGGCCCGATCAAACTCCAAATCGGCCGGATCGCAGAGACCGAGGTAATCTACCTTCCAAGACACGGAGAGAAGCACACCGTGCCACCCCACCGGATAAACTACAGAGGAAACGCCTCTGCCCTGAAGACCATGGGCGTGAGGAGGACCATCGCAACAAACGCGGTCGGAAGCTTGAATCCCGACATCGGCCCATCGAAGTTACTGGTACCACTTGATGTTCTCGACTTCACGAGATCACGCCCCTCCACGATGTATGAAGGGAATCCGGTAGTGCACGTGGACATGTCCCAACCCTTCTGCCCCGAACTCAGAGAGGTTCTCCTTGAAGCGGGTCGACAGGAGAGAGTTGACATCCGAGACGGAGGAGTAATCGGATGCATGGAAGGACCGAGGTTCGAGACTCCCGCCGAGATCAAGATGTTGCAACATCTCGGAGCTGATTTGGTGGGAATGACCACGATGCCCGAGGCCGTACTGTTCAGGGAGATGGAGATCTGCTACGCAACCCTCGCATACGTGTCAAACATGGCAGCAGGCATGCAGGCGAAGATAACGACGAGCGAGGTAACGGCCGTAGGAGAGAAAGTCCTACGCATTGTGAGGCGTGTACTTGCCAAGGCGATCCCTGGAATCCCCATGGAGCCCTCTTGCGAGTGCGGTCGCGCACTGAGGCAGGCCACGGTGTGAGCTATGCTTCGAGGAATACTCTCGACGATTGGGGTCTACAAGATCTATGAGAAGTGGCTGTGGCTGCAGATCCGCTCGGGAAGAATGCCTGAACATGTGGGGATAATACTGGACGGTAATAGGCGCTGGGCGGCTTCACGGAGCCTGTCACCTTGGGATGGTCATAAGATAGGCGCCGAGAGGGTTAGAGATCTCCTCAGGTGGTGTCTCGACCTCAACGTGAAGATCCTGACGCTCTACGTCTTCTCCACAGAGAACTTCAGAAGGCCCGAGGAAGAGGTGGAACAAATAATGAAAATCGCTGAAGAGAAGCTGGCAGAAGTGCTGACGGACAAGAGCATACACGAGAACCAAGTACGGATCAAGGCCATAGGCAGGTTGAGCCTTCTGCCGGAGAGTATCCAGAAGCTCATCCGCGAAGCTGAATCAAGGACGGCAAACTACGACAGGCGCTTCTTGAACATAGCGATAGCTTATGGAGGCCGCGCAGAGATAACGGACGCAGCCCGACAGATAGTCGGCGAAGTGCTCCAAGGGAAACTCGATCCATCCGAGGTAGACGAGAACGCCATTGAAGACCACCTCTACACGAGTCATCTGCCCAGACAAGACCTAGATCTGGTCATCCGTACCTCAGGCGAAGAGCGGCTGAGCGGCTTTCTCCTCTGGCAGGGCGCCTACAGCGAGCTTTGCTTCCTTGACATCTTTTGGCCAGAGTTCAGAAAGATCGACCTGTGGAGAACCATAAGAACCTATCAGCACAGAAACCGGCGGCACGGAAGCTGAAAGAAGCCTCCTAAATCTCAAAGTTCAAAGAACTTCGGTGCATGAGTGAGAACTTCCGCCCCCTCAGCGCTGACGACAACCGTGTCCTCGATTCTAACTCCGCCAAGGCCAGGAAGATAGACCCCGGGCTCGTTGGTCACCACGTTTCCTTGAACTAGAACCTCATCACTTCCCTTTCCGAGCCTCGGAGGTTCATGTATGTCAAGCCCCACGCCATGCCCCACACCGTGCACAAAGAATTCCCCATACCCCGCCGCTTCAATGATTCTTCTGGCGGCCAAGTCGACATCTTCACACCTAGTCCCTGGTAGAAGGCGGCGATGCGACTCGCTCTGCGCGGTGCGAACTACGTTGAAGATCTTAATTTTCTCATCTGAGGCATGTCCGAGACAGAGAGTCCTCGTCAAATCCGATCTGTAGCATCCAGATACGGCGCCAATGTCGACTACCACCAGATCACCCATCTCGATTCGCCGGTGCGTCGACGTTCCATGAGGAAGGCTAGACCTTTCCCCCGAGGCTACGATCGAGTCGAAGGCCAGGCCTTCTGAGCCGGATCTTCTCATTGCGTACTCGATCTCGGCGGCCAGCTCGAATTCTCTGATTCCTGATCTAACATTCTCACATGCAGCCTTGAAGCCTTCGTCTGCCAACTTGGCGGCTTCACGGATCTTCTCGATCTCTGAGCTGTCCTTAATCTTCCTCAACTCCCAGATCAAGTCCGTCTCGACAGTCAACTTGACATTTCGTGCCTTTTCTGTTAGCTTGCTGAACAGGAGTAGGGGCATCTCATCGGTCAGCAGCGATCCGACTCCTCTGTCCGCCACGATTGTAGAGACCTGATCTATCAGCTTGCCTCCACGCGGAACCTTGGTGATGTCTAGACCGGAGGTCTCGGAGGAGGCCGCTTCGAACTCTAACTCCGGGACAATCAAAGCGGAAGGTGAGCCTGAGAGCAGGAGGAGCACGCTCTGAGATGCAGCCCTGAAACCGGAAAAGTAGAAGATGTTGTTAGGCTCGGAGATTATGAAGCCATCTGTATCCCTGGCTGAAGACTTCTCGAGCAGAGACTTGATGCGCAACCTCATTCCCTGTAGGTGGCATCTATCAACGCCAGCTCTCCCTATAAGACAATCGAGCCGCCCGTTGACTGCCCTGACAGGAAGCGGGTGAAGCTTATCTTCTGAAAGCTACGACATACGACATCCATAATGAGCGAGAAGAACGAAATGCAGCGTCAGCCGCTTAAAGCCGCCAAGAGCGAGAGACCTAGCACAGCTGCTCCCGGTGGGAAACGTGGTTTTCATCAAGAAACTTGAGATGAGAGGTTTCAAATCTTTCGGAAGCAGGCGAATCTCCCTTACACTTCAGAAGGGGTTCACAGCGATAACGGGCCCAAACGGGAGCGGCAAGAGCAACATTCTCGACTCTGTCAAGTTTGTTCTCGGAGAGCCGAGCGCAAGATCCCTGCGTGCAGATCGATTCGCCGAGGTGATCTTCGAAGGAACAGGCGACGTCGAGAAAGCGAAGTCTGCTTGGGTATCGCTGCAATTCGACAACTCCGACCGAAGAATACCCATCGACTCGGATATCGTGACGATCTCCAGAGAGGTTGACAGAAACGGGCAGAGCACCTATCGCGTCAACACGAGACGTTCTTCCCGCAGTCAACTAATGGATCTGATCACGGTTGCCGGATTCCACCTCAATGAGTTCAACGTCGTTATGCAAGGCACAGTAACTCGCCTTGCCGACGTTACCCCTGAAGAGAGGAGGAGAATAGTAGAAGATCTAACTGGGATCGCAGAGTACGACCGAAAGAAGTCAGAGGCCCAGACACAGCTCTCGGCCGCGGATGTAAATCTAAAGATCGCAACCTCAAAGATGGACGAGGTGCAGCTCCGCACCGAGAGCCTCTTTAGAGAAAGGAACGATGCTCTCCGACACAACCGTATCGAGGCAGAGCTAAGAGATCTCAGGGGAAAACTCCTGTCTCACGAAGTGTTGCTCGCCGACGAGAACCTCAATCAGTTGCAAGGACAGCTGAAGACGGCGAAAGAACAGCTCGACGGGATGAGACATGCTCAGAGTCAGCTTCAAGCCAAGAGAGACGGAGTGGAGCTCGAACTCCGGCGATTTGACGAGGAAATCCTGGAGAAAGGCGGATCCAGACTGGTAGAGATCCAGCGGAAGATAGGCGAAACGAACGCGACCATTGCCAGCCTCAAGACCGAGGTCTCCTCGCTCTCCGTGTCCGGAACAGGACTTGCGCGGATGAAAAAGGCCGCGATCGAGCAGGAAGAGAACCTGAAGGCATCGATGGAGGAGGCAACGCGCAGACTCAGGCAACTCAAAGCCGAGAGAGCGAGAGTGCAGAAGAAGTTTGAAGAGGACGTGAAACTCAACCAAGAAGTCTTGGAGCGACTCTCGCAAGCTAGGGAGACACTTGGCGTCAGCAGTTCCCGCACCGAAGAGATCGACGAAAAGATCGGGGCACTGACAAAGCAGATTGTGAGAATAGACACCAAGATAGAAGGCAGCGACGCCAAGGTCAGAGTCTTGTCGGAGAACGTCTCGATCCTAGAGGCCAGAAAGACCGAGTTTGAGAGCACTCTCACGAATCTCCGCAGACACCTCGGCGAGCTCGGCAAGGTCAAAGCCAGTGAAGTGAAAGCTCTCAAAGACTCAACGTTGACGATCGAGCAGAAAGCTAGGAGGAAGGAATCGTCCATCAAGGAACTCGTCGATGCAGAAAAGACAGCTGCCCGAGCTAGGAGAGCGATCATCGAATTCGAGACCCAGAGAGGTTTCGCTGATAGAGTTGCCTCCGACGAGAGAGCGTTGAAACGAATTGAGGAGCTCGGCAGAATAGGGGCAATCACCGGAATCGTCGGAAGATTTGAACGTCTTATCAGAGTCGAGTCTAGATATCGCAACGCGATAGAGGCTGCTGCAGCGGGTTGGATGCGCTCGATCGTTGTGGAGGATTTTGAGACCGCGATCAGATGTGTGGAGAGCCTCAAGAGGATGAAGATAGGCCGTATCAAGCTCATCCCGCTCAAAGACATTGTCAATGTCAAGGGAATCGAGCCGCCGAGACTCGATGGAGTACTCGGGTCAGCAGCCAGCTTCATCCATGGAAATGCAACGATTCAACCAGCAATCAACTTCGTCTTCGGTGATACCGTCGTCGTGTCAACACAGAAAGCCGGACTTCTCGCGTCCCGAACAGGTTTCAGAGCTGCTGTTGTATCGGGTGACATATACGAACCGGGCGGAGCACTCGAGAGCGGACACTACAGAGCCGCCCTCGACGTTTCCTCGGTCATACCGAGCGACGCGGCTCTGGAGGATCTTGACGAGACCGTCCGGTCTCTGGAAAGAATGCTGAACCTGAGGAGAAGAGAGATCGAGACCCTAGACGGCGAGATAGGCGGACTGGGCGTCGAGAAGGTGCGTCGCACCGATTTGATAGCGATGCTCGAAAGTGAATCGAAAGAGATAGGACGCAACATAGACAGGATAAAACAGAATCTTAAGATTCTCAACCGGAGGCTCCGCGCGCTCAGGAATCTACTCGAGAGAGAGCAATCTGCCAGCACAGAACTCGAAAAAAGAGGGCAGAAGTTCCAAGAGGAAAGGAAGAACCTTGAAGAGGAGAGGAGGATCCTCAAGCTAAAGGTGAAGCCATCCTTTCTGATTAGGCTGGAAGCCACGCAGAAGGAGCTCGAATCCTCAATCTCCGAAGAAAGGAGCATTCTTTCAGGGGTTGATGCTGAGATATCGTCCCTCGAGACGAATATCGATAACACCCTGCGCCCACAGCACCACAGAGTCCAAATTGAGTTGGCCACCTTAGACAGACAGATCGGAGACATCGAGAAGAGGAGGTCCGACGCCGCGACGGAGCTCGAAAAAGCCGAGAAGACTCTGAAGGAGCTCAGAGGAGAAGAGGAGTCGATCTCAATGGCCCTCTCGAAAGACAAGAGCGAGAGGCAGAGATTTCACTCGGAGATAGACTCCTTCCGTACAGAGATTGAGAGGCTGAGCGGCCGGATCAACCCGATCGACGAAAGGGCCCGATCCTTGGAACTCAAGGCAGAGTCCGAGAACGCTCGAAGATCATACCTTATAGAACAACTCGCAAACATCGGCTTCAAGGAACCCCTGAAGGTCGAACCTGATGAGATATCGGCGATCAAGAGCTCCATCTCGATGATGGAGATGGAGCTTCAAAGAATAGGCCCAGTGAACCAGCTCTCCATAGAACAATACGAACAGCAGAAGGAGAACTACAGACAGCTCTCGATACGAAGAAACGAACTGGAACAGGAGAGAAGGTCCATCGTCACCTTCATGGAAGAGATAGAGAAGAAGAAAAAAGACACCTTCATGGGTACCTTCACATCGGTAGCAGACAACTTCAAAACCGTCTTCTCCAAGCTAACTGGAGGAGGAGATGGGCTGCTCCGCCTTGAAAGCACTGAAGACCCATTCTCAGGCGGCCTTGACATCTTCGTCCAGTTCCCGGGAAAATCAAGCAGGCTCGTCAGCAGCACGAGTGGCGGAGAGAAGTCGGTCGCCGCCGTCGCATTCATATTCGCCATCCAAAGCCTACTCCCAGCCCAGTTCTACTTCTTCGATGAGATAGACGCGCACCTAGATCCAGCGAACGCTGAGAGGCTGGCGGACCTCCTGAAGCAACAGGCGACAAATTCTCAGATGGTGGTAATCACTCTCCGCGATGTCTTGGTCGATAGGGCATCCCTAGTGTATGGTGTCTACCTCGAAAGGGGTCTCTCGAGGATAGTGTCGATTGGATCATTCGTGGAGGCAGCCTAGTGGCCGCCCTAGATCAGTACCGACGAGACGAAAAGCCCTTGTGGCTCCAACAGCCCTGGGCGGTGCTGTTTGACCTAGTCAAACTCCAGAAGCTTCGACCATGGGACTTCAACATCGCGACCATTCTGAGCGCATTCCTCTCGGAGATGAGGCGGAAAGGATACATAGACTTCACGGCTTCAGGCATGGCCCTCCTCTCATCGGCCACCCTCTACAGAATGAAGTCCGAACAGATTCTAAAACTCGAAGAACCACCGCGCCCACCACAACCTAAGCCAGCTGAGTTCATCCCTCCACCCCTTCAACTTCCCTTCAGATATGAGTACACCTCAACCACACTCGAACATCTAGTCGATGTCCTACGAGAAGCCCTCAAGATGGAGCCACTGGTCGGCCTACATCCCCCCAAACTCGCTCAGCTGGAGCCAGCTGTTCCGATCCTGCAGCAGGTGGACGAGTTCTTCCTCAAGATCGATGAGAAGATCGATTCGCTATACGAAAGATTAGCCACCGAAACGAGGTATGTGAATGAAATCCGCTTCTCCGATCTGGTCAAATCTATGGATCACCTCGAGGTGGTCAGAACCTTCCTCCTTGTGCTCTTTCTAGCGACCAGAGGGCTCGTCACACTCAGACAGGAAGAGGATTTGGGAGAGATCCTAATTGTCCCAACAAACGGATGAAACCGAAGTCGCCGACGCGCAGGAGATCCGCGCGGAGACATCCGCGAAGACGAGCAAGATGGAGCGAGATCTCATCGAGGCAGCGCTGTACGTCTCAGGGAGGCCGCTTGAACTCAAGACGCTTGGATCGATAATAGGGACACGATCAAGGAAGAAGACGAGAACCGTCGCCAAGACGCTTGCGGAGGAGTACTCATCTAAGAGCGGAGCGCTAGAGATATTGGAGCTGGTCGATGAGAGATTTGTAATGCAGCTCAAACCTCAACTCGTTCCGAAGGTCAAAAGGCTTGCAATAAGGCCGCTCTTGACACCGGGTCCCTTGAAGACGCTGTCATACGTCGCTGTCCGTCAGCCGGTGGCTCAATCGCAAGTCATCGCCGTTCGAGGTCCACAGGCCTACTCACACATCCAAACCCTTGAGGAGATAGGCCTCATATCGGCTGAAAAACTCGGAAGGACAAAAATCATCAGGACAACCGACGTGTTCGCGGACTACTTCAATCTCAGCAGAGACCCCAAGCTGCTGAAGCGTCAAATACTATCCATGTTCGAACCACAACTTCAGAAAGAACAGGTATAGAGGAATCCTGCAGAATAATCCTCGAAGGTCGTTCAACAGATTTCGGGACGGCACGAACTATCCTTCTTCCTTCGGCGGATCCTCGATACCTTTCTCTGAGATCATGAAGATCGTCTCACTCTCTGGGAGGTATGGGCTGTCAATGATCCTAGCTATCCTTATGTTGCCCTTACCTTTCCGTATGAAGATCCTGTGAGTCGCTGTATGCGCGATTATATGTCCTCCCGCTGGCCTTTCGGCTGGGCCGAAGAAGACATCCGGCGCAGCTATAACTTGGTTCGTCACCACCACCGCCAGATTGTAGGCCTCCGCCAGACGCAAGAGTGTGTGCAGGTGGTAGTTGAGCTTCTGTTGCCTAGTCGCGAGAGTCTCCCTGCCGATGAACTCGCTTCTGAAGTGCGAGATTATCGAGTCAATGACTAGGAGCTTTATGTTCTCTGTCGGCACTATCTTGAAGGCTTCCTCGACTATGAGGGTCTGATGATCCGAGGAGTACGAACGAGCATAGACTATCCTCTTAAGCGTCTCAACTTCATCCATCCCCAAGGCCTTCGCGATCTGGTCGATCCTCTCAGGGCGAAACGTGCCCTCCGCATCGATGTACAGCGCCTTCCCGTTGAGACCTCCCTCGTCCTCTGGCAGCTGAACCAAGGCCGAGAGTTTATGGCATATCTGTGTCTTGCCAGCTCCATACTCGCCTATGAGCTCAGTGATCGCCTGAGTCTCGATCCCACCTCCAAGCAACTCGTCAAGGTTCTCACTGCCCGTTGTGAGCTTGGTAACGGTCATCCGCTTCGCGAGCACCTCATCCGCTCTCATGAACGAGATCTTCAAGATGCTCCTAGCGCCCTCAGCCACCTGGGCTGCCTTGTCGGTTGAGAGCCCGGTCGCCTCTGAGAGAGACCTCGCGGATGATACAGCTACACTCTCAACTGTGATGTATCCTGCCTCTCGAAGCTTGGAGGCTGTGGCAGGGCCGACTCCAGGTATGTCTTCCAGCTTGAGGAGCTTGGTTTTCTCGTCCTCTGCCAACAGAGATCACGTGATCAATATGGTCTCGACTCAGTAGAAAAAGGTAGAGCATCAATTTGCGGGACACTTTGATAGAGAGTCGACTGCGACTCTCCGAAGACACGCTTATGGATAGCCGCGAGAGAGTAGAAGGGGCTCAAGATATTGAATGCACTCCGGGCTAGCAGCTCGAGGTACTTCTTCCTGTCATAGGTGGTATCCTCTTGAAGGAGCTGTGCAGCTCTGACTCTCCTAGTGGGATCCCGGTTTTCAGCATCGGTTATCAGAAAATGAACGGTCTGTCCCGGCGATATTACGACGCCCGCTCGCACTAGTTGCTTTGCAGCAACCGCTTGATAGGTTCGGTTCAAATAGTCATGAGGCGACTTTGAGAGCCGCTTTGCGATTATCAGGTCGGTTTCCCGTACATCACCGCTGAGTATTTTATCCGCGTATCTGCTGAGGACCTCGAGAGCACGTGGGAGGTTCTCTCTGAAGGCTGCTACATCCTCGGCGGCAGCTAGTGGCTCTACCATTCTCTCTTGGGCCTCACGAATGATGTTGCAGGTGTCTCCTCGCCGTAGGTCTATCCCTCGCGCCTTGACCCGTCCATCTCGGAAAACTCCGTAATACCGGTTGAGAACCGGCGCGTTAGGATGAACCTTTGATGGGAGGAACACGATCCATCGATAGACGCCTTCGAAGCTTATCGGCAGCTCCGTCTGAGATCGAATCTCTCTGCACAGTGCCAGATAGTCTTCAGCTGAGGCTGCATCCTTCATCAACCACATCGAGTCGACTATGCCATGCAGTACGCTGAATCCGTTCGACCTCGCGATTTCAGCGGCCTTCATCAACGCCTCTCTTGCGAAGGCACATACAGCGATATGCGCGTCGATCTTCCCGAATCTGGCATTTCTATATCCGAGGTATCCGAAGCAGGTGACCAGAACCCACTTTAATGCGCCTTGTCTCCGATCGTAACGCTCCCTCCATTCAGGATCCGCCTCACCCATCATGCGTTTGTAGCTGCTACGCTTCGTCAGGATCAGCCTGAGTACGCTAGGTACTATCCCCAAACGCCTTTGACATATGTTGTAGTTCAGCTCGGGAACTCTATTGGGCGAGTCGGGGCAACATTGGCACGAGATGGTCTCTGTGGAGATGTTCTTCTGCATCATGAGAGTGGGATACAGGCTGGAAAAATCGAGTTCACCTGTATTCTCATGGATCCCAACCACTGGCTCGAAGACAAAACCTCCTCGGTCAGCCAACATAAGATCGCTGGCAGTCTTCAGGGACTCCGGCTCACCCTTCCTCCATGGGATAAGAAATCCACTCTTGGTAGCGTAGTAGAGCTGTAACGACATCATTATGGTGCCTATGGTGGCTCTGGTCGCTCGATGTAGGGGAATCCGGCAAGTCCTCGAGACCTCTATCAACCCATCCATCTTGCAGGCAGGGTACATGAAGGAGTTTCCGATGTCGATGTGAACTCTCCCGTAGAGCCTTCTCCAAGGTGCTCGATAGTAGACTCTGCCGTATGAGAAGTAACTCGACCCAACCTTCTGATCGGCTTTGAGGCTGAGAGCTTCCCGTCCGAGGATTAGTCTGTCAGCCACCTCGTTTACGATGGCTCTCCTCCAGAGGTACGGCATTAGAAATGAGTCGCCATCCTCGGTCAGAAGGATGTCCGGGTCATCTCGACGGATCGAGTTGGCGAGTTCGATGAGCTTATCGGACTCGCTCCCTTTATCGACGACCTCCGTTTCGCCATCCTTTTGCAGGATCACGGTCTGTAAGGGGTCATCGAATCTCGCGATAGGTCCCGATCTTTTGATCTCGACTCTCAGAAAGCTCGTTCTGAGGGGTGGTATAGCATAATCTTCGCTTTCCACGGAGTCCTGCAACTGGTACGAAAGCTCGCTGTTTCGTGAACGGACACGCAGAAACGCGAATGGGAAAATATCGTTCCTGAAGAGGTAGCTCTGCTCTATCGGCACATCTACGTTGTTGAGGCGATACCTTCGGTAGCCAAGCCTAGCTACCCTCGAGATGAGCTTACGGATACTTCTGTGACCGCATTCTATCTCCAAGACCTTTGATCTGTCCTTGTCGGCCAAGTTAACGTACTTCTCGGTGAAACGGCACGTCTTCGCGAGCTGCCGAATGTCTATCCTCTTAACGAGATTCTGTAGATCCTGTTCTCCTCCCGAAATGTAGATCGACGGGTGATATCTGTCAACAAATTTCACTCTCTTCCCGTCTTCGCTGATGATCCATATACTCATCTCATCGCTTTTCGAGGGGTATAGATCGAAGAGCCATCCGGAGACCGTTTGATCTCCGTTCCACGCTTCTTCCATTACAGATGCCCTTCAAACGATCGATGTCTAGTCGTGCTGTATTGGGCCAACTCTTCGCGACCAGAGAAGTTCGCCCATACTCCTTCTGCTGGTGGGATGGATTGAGAGAGTGTCAAAGTAGCCGCGATCTATGCGAGGATGCCTCTCAATCGTAATGCGCATAGTATCTCCTTTGTCTTCAAGCCTCAGCAAGATCGATGCTCTCGAAAGGAGGTATTGCGATAATATGTGCCCCCTCTTCGAGTTTGGAAAGGGTGTCGCGGTTGCCAGAAGAACGATCTGCTTCTCCGAGGCCAAGCGGGAAAGATGGCGGGTGAGACCGTTGAAAGCCTCGCCAGCCTCCCTGTAGGAGACATCGGAATCCAAGTAAAGCCTCATCACATCAGAGACCACGACAACCCTCGATCGCCAACGCTCTACAGCCTCCTCAAGCCTCTCAAAGAGTAGCGATTCCAGCTGATGAGCCGTAAAAGCCCGCGAGATCAAGAGCCTTCTCAAAACAGACCTTGGGTCGATCTTCAAGGCTGTCGCAACTGAAGTGACCGTATACGGGTTGAAGGAGTTTCCTCCATCGGCATAGATCACGGCAGAGTCCAACCCGCCTTCTTCCAAGGGTAGCTGGGCTCTTACAGACAAGATCAATGAGAGCTGAACGGCGTGATGGGAGCCGTAGAAAACCGCGAAGTCCCCACAGGCAAAGTCGCCTAAAATACAGTCTACATCACGTAGGCCCCAAGTGAGAGCGGATCGTCGACGCGCCTTCCCCGGAGGTTTAAGCGAGCGTGGCGGCTCATCCTTCAACAGAGTAGATCGGCTTAGATATCTTTCAAGAGGCTCTCTAAGCATCCTACTCGCAGGGATGAAGTACTCTTCAAACCGAACCTGATCGCTTAGGCCGCTCAAACGTGATGTCCCAGTCATGGAGAGGCTTATCGCATATTATAGGCGAGACCGATTCCCGCATCTGTTAGATAGAGAAAACATGACAACAAGTCGGACTTGAACTCACAATAGAGAGAGAAAGCTGAAAGAACCATCCTCAAATTAGCTAGCACAAAGTGCAACAATCTCCCAAGCCGATCTCGAAATACTTATTAGACGTAGCTTGGGTCTTTCACTGAAAGACGCCTACTGGACTGATACTATTGCCAACCGCCTACGATGTGCCCGCCGACAGGCTGATCGGGAAACTTGCGCGATATCTCAAAGAAAACACCAACATCACTCCACCACCGTGGTCAGTCTTCACCAAAACCGGCGCACACGCGGAAAGGACACCCGAGAATCCCGACTGGTGGTACGTTCGATCCGCCTCACTCCTGAGGAAAATCTACGTTTCAGGGCCGATGGGCATCGAGAAACTACGTCCTGATTATGGCGGCCGACGAAGATGGGGAATCTCACCGGCCCACGTTAGAAAGGGCGGGGGATCCGCTGTCAGGAAGGCGCTCCAACAGCTGGAGCAGATCGGCTATGTCTCACGCCAAGACAAGAAGGGTCGCGTTCTGACCAAGGAAGGCAGAGGTCTGCTCGACAAGATCGCTGGAGAGATTAAGAAGGATCTTGAGAGAGAAGTTCCAGCCTTGAAGAAGTACTAGAGGTCTGCACGCGATGGCGAGTGAGGAGGAGCTCGAGGAACTTAGACGGAGAAGAATGTTCGAGCTCCAGAAGCGTCTCGCAGAGGAGCAGAACGCCGCAGAGGCAAAGCAGCAACTGGAACTTAGAAAACAGTCGCTGCTCAGGCAGATACTCACCTCCGAAGCTAGACAGCGCCTGACCAATCTTAAGATGGTCAAGCCGGAATTCGCCGAGCAACTGGAGCTCCAGCTGATCCAGGTAGCCCAGGCTGGGAGGATGAAACTGCCGGTGACTGATGATCAGTTGAAGCAGATGTTACTGAGGCTGCAATCCCAGAGGCGCGACATCACGATTCGGCGCATCTAGGATTGGATCATCGGCTGGAAGGCCTCCCGAGAACCATTTAACGCAACGTATTTATGCCGTCGGCCAGCAACTGACCTGAACACCTCTGGAAAGGGAGCGCATCTTGGCCAGAAACAAACCCGCCGCGAAGAAGAGACGGCTTGGAAAGGCTACGAAGCGCAGTAGAGCTGTGCCGACGTGGGTTGTCGCACGAACTAGGGGTCGGGTCAGAACCAGCCCGCAGAGAAGACACTGGCGCAGAGGGAAACTGAAGGCCTAGAGGAGGGTAGGCGATGTCGACGAAGGAAGACACCGAGGCGGAGCCGGAAGAAAAGGCCACGAAAGCTGCTGAGCCGGAGAAACCCGAGGCTGAAGAGGCAGCGGCCAAGGAAGAGGCAGAAGAAGCTGAGGAGAAGGAAGAGATCGTCGAGGAACGTATCTATACGATACCTCTGAGAGAGGTCTACGATGCTCCTCCATACACGAGAGCCCCCAAGGCCGCGAGGCTGGTCAGAGCGTTCATCATGCGTCACATGAAGCCAGAAGAAGTCTTCATCGGCGACGACGTTAATGAGAAGGTGTGGAGTCGCGGTATCAGAAATCCGCCTAGGCGGGTCAGAGTCAAGGCAAGCAAGAACAAGGACGGCGTGGTAAAAGTTAGCCTAATCACGGAAGCCTAAGTCTTGGCTATTTTTCTTATGGATCTGATGGGAAGTCCGAATATCGGGATCTACTCGGTTGCAACTGAGAGTTACGCGATCTTGCCATCAGGAATACCTCGAAGAAAAGTCGAGAAAGTCCAAGTCAACTTGGATGTGCGGGTCACCCAGACCTTGATTGGTGGCACAAGGTTGCTGGGGGCTTTGGTGGCAGCGAACTCCAACGGTATCGTTCTCCCGCATTTCGCCGAAGAAGGCGAAATAGAAGCTATCCGAGCAGCAACCGGCGCGGCCTCAACGATAGTTGAGGGAAAGAAGACGGCCTTCGGAAACCTTATTCTCGCCAACGACAAAGGAGCTCTGGTCGATCCGCGCCTCTCAAGAGCCTCCACAAAGAAGATAAGCGACGCATTGGGCGTGGAAGTGTGCCCTGCAACGATTGCAAATCTCCCCTATGTTGGTTCCTTTGGAAGGGCCACCAACAGAGGAGCTGTAGTCCATCCCATGGCATCCGAGGAGGAACTCAGACAGGCAAGAGACGTGCTGAAGGTGAATGTCGAGTGGGGAACAGTTAATCAAGGAGTTCCCTTCGTAGGCTCGGGGCTGTTGGCGAATAGCAAAGGAGCGGCTCTGGGGTCGATGACGACTGGGCCAGAGATGGTCGTGATCGGCCAAGCTTTGGATATTGTAGCGGAGACGGGATGAGTTGGTCAGAGCCAGTCCGTATCGTATAGAAGGAGAAATCAGAAGTAGGGGTGAGATAACCCCATTCTCACGTGAGGTCATGGCTGTCAAGCCCGAAGATGCTCTTGAGCTAGTCTACTCCGAGGTGGGAAGCAAACATCGCGCGAAGCGAAGAGAGATCTTCATAGTATCGATGAGAGAGCTAAAGCCGGAGGAGATCTCCGACTCATTCGTTGCAAAACTGCGGGAGCTGGAGGTTTCGAGGCGTTGAGTTCAGAAGAGGAGCTGCGGCGCGCCATCCTTGAAGTAAGGCTTCTTGAGGGAACGGCCGAAAGCTTGCAGACGAGGCTAAGCCTCTTGGAAGCTGCTCGGACAGAGTTTCAGATGTCCGAGGCTGCTCTGACAGGCCTCTCAGAGCACAGAGAGGAGCCGGTGTTGGTACCAATAGGCGGAGGGTCATACATCAAAGCCCGCCTCGAGGACCGCGAGAAAGTAATTGTTGGCGTTGGAGCGGGAGTGGCGCTCGAGAAGAGCTTTGACGAAGCGAAGCAAATAGCTGGATCCCAGCTCGGGGAGCTGGAGAAAGCTCGTGGGACGCTTCAACAACAGCTTGCGCAGGTGCTGAACGGTCTCGAAGCAGCTAGAGGCAAGATCAGGGAGCTCTCCCAGCGCGAGAAGTGAGCGTCGATAACTTGTTCGAGCGCCTGAAGCAGGGCATTGACGCCTTTGTCTCCAAAGTTCGAATGACGGAGCTTGACGCTGATAGACTTGACTCTCTACTCAACGATCTGCGCATCAGCATGTTGGAGAACGATGTTGCGCTTGAGGTGGCAGACAGAATCTGTGAAGATGTAAAGAAAGGCCTGGAAGGCGTCAAAGTGCGAAGGTTCAACGATCCCAGCGCGCTGGTGAGAGACATGCTCCGCCAGTCAATCCTATCGATCCTCACCCCTCCCGGCGACAAGATCGATCTACTGGAATACGCAAGAAGGAAAAGAGCGATGAAGAGGCCACTAGTCCTACTCTTCGCAGGAATAAACGGTACCGGCAAGACAACCACCATCGCCAAAGTCGCAAAGCTTCTCCAGAAAAACGGTTTCTCTGTCGTCTTGGCCTGCAGCGACACCTATAGGACGGGCTCCATAGAGCAGCTTGAAGAACACGCGAAACGCCTCGGGGTCAGAATGGTCAAGCACGCCTACGGCTCAGATGCCGCGGCAGTGGCATATGACGCCATCAAGCATGCCGAATCGAGAGGAATTGACGCGGTGCTCATCGACACGGCAGGGCGAATGCAGACGGACAGGAATCTCATGGACGAGATGAGGAAGATCGCTAAGGTCGCTTCCCCCGATCTAGCCCTATTTGTGGGAGATGCCCTCGCCGGAAATGATGCAACTCAGCAAGCTCAGGAATTCGCTAAGTTCATCGATGTCAGCGGAACCATCTTGACGAAGATGGACGCCGACGCGAAGGGTGGGGCGGCGATCTCGATAGCATATGTCACAGGGAAGCCGATACTCTACGTGGGTGTTGGGCAGCGCTACGAAGACTTGGAGCCCTTCGACCCATCAGAGATAGTAGAGAGGATCTTCGGTCATTCGTGAGCCATGCAGATGCCAAGCTCGAAAGGTTAAAAACGGGCTGCTAACATCTCTGAGCAGATTGCACCCGACAGGGAGCACATTCCTTTGGGAATAAGGTCATTCGCATCATCCAGCCTGCGTCTACTGCGCCTTGCCAGCAAGCCGTCCACGAGCGAGTATTGGCTGTCGATCAAGATCAGCTTCGCGGGAGTCTCCATCGTCGGAGTGATAGGATTCATAATCAAGATAATTGCGACCTACCTTGTCCCGTCGTCATAGGAGGGGATCGCTTGGGCGAGGAGAAGCCTCGAACATTGCTGTACGCGGTCAGGACAACAGCTGGCCAAGAGAGGAACGTAGCCGACCTGATCGTGACGAAGGCCAGAAGCTCAAAAGTAGATCTGAAAGCGGTAGTCGCGCCAGAGACGCTCAGAGGATACGTATTCGTCGAGGCTACGAGTCCGCATCTGGTGGAGGAAGCCATATCCGGAGTGAAGCACGTTCGTTCAAGAGTTCCTGGACTCGTCGACTTTTCTGACGTAGAGAAGTACCTAGTGTCTAAGTCCGTGATCGACGAGATCAACACGGATGATCTCGTTGAGATTATAGGAGGCCCGTTCAAGGGAATGCGGGCGAGGATAACTAGGGTTGACAAGATGAAGAAGGAAGTCACACTCGAGTTGCTAGAGGCAACCTTCACCCTCCCAATCACGGTCCACGTGGACTATGTCAAGATCACAGAAAAGGCCCGCAGGGAAGAGACTGAGGGATCATGATGGCAGAGACGAAGAAGATCGAAGCACTGGTGAGTGGTGGCCAAGCGACGGCTGGCCCTCCGCTTGGGCCAGCTCTAGGTCCGCTGGGCGTAAACGTTATGGCCATTGTGAGAAGGATAAACGAGCTGACCAAAGACTACTCGGGCATGAAGGTTCCGGTGAAGATCAGCGTAAACACTGAGACTAAGGAGTTCGAAGTTGTCGTCGGCACCCCGACCACGTCGGCACTTATAGTGAAGGAGATTGGTATCGAGAAGGGGTCGGGCAGCCCCAAGGCACAGAAGGTGGGGAACCTGACGATCGAGCAGGTCGCAAAGATAGCTCGTCTGAAGTCACAGTCCTCGCTGGCTTCTTCACGGAGGGCTGCGGCCAAGGAGATCGTTGGGTCATGCGTGAGTATTGGAGTGACGGTTGAAGGAAAGGAGCCCAAAGAGATTCTGAGAGAGATAGACGAAGGAAGATATGACGACAGGCTGAAGGAGTAGAGCATCCGCCAAGAATAGCTCTAGTGCCGAATAAGAGATTCTTTGGACAGACGTTGCTGGGACCACTCAAACGCGCGCGTCCAAACCCAAATGTTAGTCTTGCTGGAAAACGAGTGTTAGGAGAAGAAAATGCACATCTACAAAAGGAGGATTGAAGATGAAAGGCATGGTTGTTTATGACACCTCCTATGGAAACACTAAGAAAATCGCAGAAACCATCACAGAGACGCTAAAAGAGTCTGGAATAGAAGTTGACCTCTTCGACGTGAAGGACGTAAAGAAGCTAAGCGCAAAGGACTATCATTTCTTGGTTCTCGGTTCTCCAACCAAATTTGGCACAATGAGCTTTGCAATCAGATTCTTTTTGGGCAGGGTAAAGAGCGAGGAATGGATGAACAAGTTTTTCGCAGCCTTCGACACTGAAAACCCTGAGAACATGGAGAAGAAAGAATATAGCGCAGCCGAAAAAATTGCTGAAAAACTAAGAGATAAGAAGATGAACCAACTGTTGCCAGTTTTGAAAGCCGCTGTGTTAGGGCAAAAGGGACCGCTTCGAGAGGGTGAAATCGAGCGGACAAAAGACTATGCAAGGAAACTCGCCACCAAATTGAAGGAAGCGCGCGCTAGCGAATAGAATAAAAGCGATGAATACGGGCAACTAGTCGGTTACTGTGATGCGAACATGTCGGGCATTTGCCCACCCGATGTGATCGCTGGCACTCGTGGAGACACACCAATGAAACGCATGACAAGAATTCTCAATTTCGCCGTTATCCAGATGAGCATGGCTGTCGAGAACAAGACAAAGAACATCGCCAAGGCGGAAAATCTGGTCGATTGCGCCGTGAATGATTACGGAGCGGACGTGATCGGTCTCCCAGAGTTCTTCAACACTGAATACTTTCCCCAGAGGCAGGATCAAAAGTACTTCGATTATGCCGAGACGATTCCGGGACCCACGATAGATAGGATCTCTCGGAAAGCGCGAGAGCATGGGGTACACATTTTCGCTCCGATCTATGAACTGGCCAGAGGGGGAGTGTACTACGATACCTCGGTTCTGATAGATCAAAAAGGAAAGATCGCTGGTATGTACAGGAAGGTTACTGCCCCCATGCTTTCTTGGCCCGAGGCGGGCGAGATATCGTATGAGGGCTACTACTTCAGGACTGGGAGCGATTTTCCCATTTTCTCGGTGAAGCACGGAAAGATAGGCCAGTTGATCTGTTATGACAGGCACTATCCCGAACACTGGAGAGTTCTGGCGTTGAAAGGGGCAGAGTTGATCTTCCTTCCGCTCGCGTCATGCAGCTTAAAAGCCAACAAACGAAACCCTTTTTGGCGATTCTATCCGATCGAAACTCAAGCGTTCGCTTTCTGCAACCAGTGTTTCGTGGCGTCTGTGAACCGTGTCGGTGTGGAAGGGGAGATGAAGTTCTATGGAGGCAGCCACATTGTAGGGCCCGATGGGAAATTCTTGGCGGGGCCTGCCAGTGACACAAAGGAAACGATTCTGTGTGCAGAGATTGACCTAGAGAAAGTCACTGAGATAAGACGTAAGCTTCCCTTCTTCACCGGCCGTAGACCAGAGCTATACGGAACTATTTGTGAGAGTCGCGAGTCGACAGATGCGACTAGGTGGACTTGATGCTGCACGTGCCCTGCATCGCTTGATGATGAGCACAAGAGTCCGAAAGGGGCCTGTCTGTGAAAACAGGCAGTTGACTGCATTGGTGAAGGGTCTATTTCAGACCGAGAAGGCGGACAAGCCTTTCCTCGTGTCTGCGACGTTGATCTTTGTTTTTGCATTGCTCATTGTAGCTTGGGATTTTGTGTATCTTCAAGGAATGGTTTACCGTCTGAACGTTGTTGCGGCCGCTGGACTGGTTCTGTTTGTGACAGGAGTAATGATTCGTGCAGTTGGGAAGAGGACTCTTGGAAGGTATTATTCATATGGCTTGAAGATCGCATCTGATCATAAGCTCGTAATGCACGGCATTTACAGACATGTCAGACATCCGATTACTCTTGCGGCCGTCATCTATGACGCCGGTATCCCACTGATATTTTCGAGTCTGTACGGTTTTTTGTTGATGTTGTGTCATATTCCTCTTTTCTTGTATCGGATCCGAGTTGAGGAGAAGATGCTCGTCGAAAGATTCGGAGACGAATATCGTGAATATGTGAGGAGAACCAAGAGACTAGTTCCTTTCATTTACTAACAGCACGCTTTGTCTATCGTCCGCAAACGATCGCTTGCTTTCCCACAAGAAGAGGGCGACCGACAACGTCACTGCCACGGCTAACAGTGCCAAGACTGCAGAAGGAAACTCTGGCGCAATTCCTGTCCAATTCTGCGAACTGTTTCCATGAAGATTGCGGTGGGCCAAGACCGTGACTGAAGGAGTGCCCACTGTTGGTTCGATGTTCAACCTTACGTTGAATGTTCTGGTCGTGGGATCCAAAGCGCAAGGTGGGGTGTGGGATTTGGGCAAGACTCTTCTACAAGAGAAAATGATGAGCCAAGACGCAAAAGGACGGTATCAAACCTTAAATAAGCCACGCCAGAAGTGCCTTCAGCCACACGCCTGAGGCCATAACCTTTGCCCCTCGACATGAAGGCGATCGCCAAAGCGGTCGAAGAGGCCAAAAAAGCCTCGAAAGAGACCAAGTTCACCCAATCGCTAGACCTGATCGTCACGCTAAAGGACATAGATCCGAAGAAGCCTGAGAACCGTTTCGTGGAAAGCGTAGAGCTGCCCAACCAGGCAAACAAGACCGTGAGAGTATGTGTGATAGCAAGTGGGGACCTAGCTCTCAGAGCAAGAAACGCAAAGGCAGACCTCGTGGTCGACCGTGACGAGTTGGAGAAACTCGGCAGAGACAAGAAGGCCGCAAAGAAGATAGCCTCATCTTATGACTTCTTCATCGCGGAGGCACCGCTAATGCCCCTAGTGGGCAAGACAGTGGGGGGCCAGCTAGGGCCCCGAGGCAAGATGCCCACACCTGTGCCTCCGAACGCGCCAATCGATTCGGTGATAGGCAGACACCGCCGACTTGCCCGCATAAGGCTCCGCGATCAGCTCTCAGTCCAGTGTCGTGTAGGGACGGTGGACATGAGTTCTGAGAAGATAGCGGAGAACGTGCAGGCAGT
>Ga0129297_10000244_pt1 | contig 26040 bp, 22 predicted proteins | sample I18A1metaG_FD_94708 | JGI IMG/M metagenome (GOLD analysis project Ga0129297, IMG submission 94708) | Lake sediment bacterial and archeal communities from Gulf of Boni, Indonesia to study Microbial Dark Matter (Phase II) - ​I18A1 metaG | ecosystem: Environmental > Aquatic > Freshwater > Lake >... | reverse complement strand
TTGGCAAGACTACATGGCGACCTTCATCACATGCTCTAAAACATAGTCGGGTCTGTGCAGGGTTCCGATCGTTTCGGGAGGGAGAAACGTTATCTCTGCATGGCCTGCCATTGCTCTCTCAATCTCGGGGAGTACTTGGCCAAGGTTATTCTCTAACACAACGATCTTCTCGACATGCTTCAGCGCTTCCTGCACACCCTTTCTAGGGAAGGGCCATAGCTCGATCAGTCTGAGCAGACCGAGGTGCACTCCTTTCTCATGCGCCCGCTTCACAACGAACTCTGCTGTTCTAGAACAGCTTCCGTACGCGACGAGTGCTATGTCTGCGTCGTCCAACATCACCATCTCAAAGTTCGAGATCTTTTCCGTGTGCACTTGTATCTTTTCACTGATTGTTCTGACTATCCTGTCGATCGCGTCAGGTGAGCCAGATACTCGTTTTCCATATTCGTCATGTGCGGATCCGGTAACGTGAACTGAGAAGCCCGTTCCCAACGCTGGCATTGGAGCGACCGAAGGGCTCAGGAAGCTTCGTGACGCCTCTTCACTACTCGATGGAACCTTTCTATTGACGATCGTGAGCGACCTTTTCTCGGGAATGATGACCTCCTCACGCATGTGGCCAACCGTCTCGTCGGCGAGCACGATCACCGGCGTTCGGAACTGCTCAGAGAGGTTGAATGCTCGAATCGTTAAGTCGAACATCTCTTGAGCAGACGATGGTGCAAGAGCGATAATCTCATACTCGCCGTGACTGCCGTGTCTGGCTTGAGCTACATCTCCTTGCATCGGAGCAGAGACGATTCCGGTGCTAGGGCCTGCCCGCTGCACATCCACAATCACGCAAGGCGTCTCGGTCATCACCGCGTATCCGATGTTCTCCTGCATGAGGCTGAAGCCAGGACCAGAGGTGGCGGTCATAGCTTTCAAACCAGTCCACGATGCGCCGATCACACTCCCGATGGATGCGATCTCGTCCTCCATCTGAATGTAGACGCCTCGGACCTTTGGGAGAAGATGAGACATCTTCTCGGCAATCTCGCCTGCTGGAGTGATGGGGTAGAACGCGAAGAATCGGCAACCTGCCGCGACAGCACCTAGGGCGCACGCCTCATTTCCCTGCATAAAGTATCTTCCGGGTTTTGCTAAGGCGAAATCTGAGACCTCCCGACGATGAATATTGCAAAGTCGGGGCAAAAGTGCTGGCAGATTCGGCAAGCTGTGCATTTGCTCTGATTGATAACCTCAGGAGGAAAGATACCCTTCCTCGTCATGCGGCTTCCCGTCTTTAAAATCTTGAAAGGGCAGAACTCGATACATATCCCGCATCCCTTACAAAGATTCCCCAAGATGACTATCTTTGGAAGTGAAGGATTCTCTTCTTGAACGATTTCGTTCACACTCAAGGCATGCGCACCTGAGGCGTACGAGAAGTACCGAAACCTTTGAGTTCTAGATCCGTGGGCCGCTCTCTCACGTCCCCTACAAGCGCCCCTAGATTTGTAAGGTTCTCTCTAAGCGTACGGTGTATTCTACTATCTTGGATGACTCGGCATGCCCGCTTATAAAGGCCTGTTTAGGATCCGCTCTGTTTGCTATGACAAAATCAAAAGAGAGCGCTATACGAAAGACGTCTTCAACTTAGTGCAATGTCTCTCTTAGCTTTGCTGACAAACTCGCCTAGGTTCTTCTAGTGGATCTGTCGCTGACCTTGGATAGGCATAGTTCCTCGGTCAAATGGCTCAAAGCATGTTGCATCTATGAGGCATGATGGACCTCGTTAATCTCTTGTCTGGATAGGATCTTAAGCGAGGGCATCTGAATCTCCTTGACCTCAGATCCGGACAAACAACGCTTCCGTCAGTTACTTATTTCTTTACTTGACGGAATTCAAGTTCAGTAACCCTCTCGAGATCTGGAGAGATCGAGAAGAACATTGAAGGCTGGCTATATTTGATGAACCCTAATGTTTTCAATGTGTGTAATGGGGAGACACGTTTAACCGCTTCTTTACTTCTGCGCGACCTAACTGCAAAGTTCGGACATAGCGCCAAAATATCGAACCGAGTCTTAGGACGTAACCAGCGCTGAAATTCTGTCGGTGCTATTTCATCCCTTAAGCTTAAGAAGTCTCCTGAGATCAGAATTCCAGGCATGGAAAATCTTTGCATAGAGAAGCCCTTTTCCGGAGGCATACTCTTCTCGTACAAGTGTACTAGCGAATGCGAGCACTGCATGTACGCTTCATCTCCTAGTTGGAAGAATGACTGGATTTCTGAAAAAGATGCGGGGAGAATTCTGACTGAATTATCGGGTAGAATTCAGGAAAGCCCTTTCGGACCAAATAGAGTCGGCGTGAACTGGGGTCTTCACTTCACTGGTGGCGAGCCATTTCTTAACTTCGACCTTTTACTCAAGCTTACTCGAATGGCGGACGAGCTTAGAATCTCCTCCACTTTTGTCGAGACCAATTCTTTCTGGTGCACAGATGATAAGATCACTAGGCGGAAACTTGTGGAGCTGAGAGACTCGGTTGGATGGCGTGCTTATCAGTGTAAACCCGTTCATATTAGGCCAAATTCCGTTCGAACGGACAGAAAGAGCCGTCAAGATAAGTAGAGAAGTTTTCGGCGCGAACGCAATCGTATACCAAGAGACTTTCTATCGCCAATTCAGAAAACTAAAGATCAACGGCACTTTGCCTTTCGAACAGTATCTACGAAAAGAGCCAAGTGGATTAGCCTATACAGAGCTACTTCCCATGGGAAGGGCCGTAGAGAGCCTTGCCTACCTGTACAAGAAATATCCAGCAAAGCAATTTTTCGGCAAATCTTGTGAAGAGGAATTGACAAGAGGCTGGCACGTACACATAGACAACTACTGCAATTACATGCGTGGATATTGCGCTGGCATTTCCTTAGGGGACGGCAGAGAGCTAGGCTCGCTGTGCCGAGGAATAGATCTGAATGAGCGGCCAATTCTGGAAGCTCTTGTAACCGATTTGAGTAGACTTCTTGAATTCGCCGTTACAAAGTTTGACTATAAGGAGCGCCTTCAAGGCTATGTTTCAAAATGTCATCTCTGCATAGACGTAAGGAGATACATAGCCCAACAAACAGATGAATTCGAAGAGCTCAGGCCTAGAGAACTCTACTATCACATAGGGTAACCACCCGTTTCTTGAGACATTGCCGAAGAGCATCATTCTCACTTAACTCTCAACGATCTATTATTCACGTTGTTGTCGGACTAGTGGTTCTCACAGTAACGTTGATTCCACTCGCCGTAATCGGCGTTCCGGCCTACTACGTATACAGACAAAGAGTCTGCGCCAATAATAGAACAAAAGGTGGGGTTCTATTCGTACGGTATTTCGCGAAACAGTAGATTCAGGTCAATGCCCCTGCTCTTTCTGTACAGCTTCATTGCGTAGTAGAGTATTCCCCCCACCACGAACGAGCTTATTACGACGACCGCTGAGAGAGGGTCATTAACACCATACCTGCTGTCGGTGATCCACATAAAGAATGTCGGTATCCAGTAGAACACTGTCCCAAGAATGCCTGCAATAGTGATCACCGGAACGTTGCCAACCTTGTACTTGGATGCGGGAGAAGCTTCCCATAATGCCTTTGTCCTCTTTCGGTACGGCATAACAGTTCCTGCTAGTGTCGAAGCAGCTAGTACCGCGCCAGCGCCGACGAGGGCGTCAAGCGTGAACTTCCAGAATGGCGTGTAGATATACACCCAACCCATCACAACAGTTCCGATGGTTGAAAAGATAATGGCATTCAATGGGCTTCTAAGTCTTTTATCAACAGCACCGAACCATCCTGGAAGGGCTCTGTCAAATGACATTGCAAAGTACATTCTGACAGTATTGACCCAGCCGTTGGTCGGCCATATCCAGTACCATGCGTTCATACCTATAACCGTCATTATCCAAAAGAACGGGTTGCGGGTCATCGTAAGATAGAGAAAGCCGAGGAACGGAGACATCGGTATAGCCGATGCGCCACCCATAGCGAACCACATGTAGCTCGCTGAGAAGAGGAACTCGTTGCCAACGATCATAATGGTAGCGTACATGGTACCTGCGCAAACGATCATACCGAACGTGTTGGATCCAACGTACATCCACAAAGACTTCTTTAGATCTGTGATTCCACTAATCTCTCCCGCCATAGGTCCAGCCCACATAATCCATGGAAAAACGTAACTCATAACAGGGATGAGTTGCCAGCTAGGCATGAACTTCGTCTGATCGAACGGTACAGGACTATATCCTGCGGAGACCGCTTGGTCGATCACGTACTGATACGGGTTTGCACCTCCCCAATTGAAGTATGTGGACATAAACCAGTTGAAGTTATTCACATAGTCTTGATGGGTGGTAATAGCAAGCATTGCAACCCATATGACGACTACTAGGCAGCCTATGTAGAATAACCAGCGTTGAACTCTACCGTACCACTTCATTCCGGCGACCATTATCAGAAAAGCCCAGACGCAAAATGCAACGTATGCCCACCATAGACCGTCAGTGGTTGTTAGCCAGCTCGCGAAATCTATCATCCCCTGATTTCCGGACATTATGCCGAGCGCGAAGAACGTGGGTGAGACTGACCCGACTGTTCCCGGCAAGACGTTGCTAGCCACGAAGAACCATGTCCAAAATCCTATTCCGACTAAGCAGAGCGTGTATCCCCAGAACCCACCGAAGACTCTGCTTTGCCAGATATAGTCTCCTCCAACTCTAGGCATAGTGGACGAATTCATTGCGTATACTATTGCGCATGGATACACGCCCAGACAGGTTAGAACTATCGCTAGCGGAATATTCCCGTCCGGCCATGGGAACGAGAGTGCGTAGGCCAGCGAAGCCGCGCCAAATATGCTAGCTCCATAGATACAATAGATGAACCCGTCAAAAATGTTCCATGCTCGCGCGAGTCCTGAAGCCCTACGAAGAAATAGCGTCTTTTCCTCAGTCAACTTTCCTCTGGATAGGGGGGTTATTCCTTGGTAACCATATATGACTTTCGGAGCGACTTTTCCGTGCTATCTTGTCCAAAAGCGTCATTCGCTGCTCTATGGTATCTGACCGCAGGCCAAGTATGTCAAGTCATTCCATGGAGCGCGGGCTTGCCGCTGAAGATTTCGACACGAGGAAAGAAAAGAGTATTGCTGTAGAAAACTCAAAAGATCAGCTAGATATACGTCTGTGTCAATCGCAACACTGGTGACTTGCATTCTCGTCTTATATCTTCGCAAGAATGACGGTCTTGATGAGATTTCTTGACTATAGAAGTAGGTTCTTCGAAACCTGTCACAGGAAAGACTCTTGTGGTGTGACGGGTTAACATCATGGTCGCGGTTAGGCCTAACAGTTACGTCCAGTCTGAACGAGAAGGCGGTCGACTTGGTCCGCGGGTATGCAGTTATGATACCGATGCAACACCTTGGAGTCTCTGACCGGTTGCCAATTGGTGCTGCGAAATGTCCTTCAAGCTAGTCAGGCAGTATGATGGATGATGTCTCGTCAGCATCGATCTATCGGTTAAAGCCTCTCTGAAGGTTGAAGTGCGTATGGCTATGTACACGAGTGAATATGGTTGGAGGATGCTCTCTTTCTCCTTCATAATCGCCTTTCTTCTGCACCTACAGCTATTCGCTACAGCGCCGATGGTCACGGTGATCATGGAGGAGATGGGTTTGTCTCACGCCAGCTTCGCCTTTCTCTTCTCAGCCACAATGATAAGTCTCATCACCTTCAGGATAGCTTGGGGTTTTATAGCCGATAGAACGGGCTATCTAAATGCTCTCAAGATAGCGTTGCCCATCTCTGCAGCTTCTGCCCTGCTGAGGGCGCTCTCGCCCAGCTACATCACGCTGCTCCTAAGCCAGTTCTTTCTAGGGTTAGGGCTAGCCGTCGTCCTGCCATGTCTACCGCTTTTGGTGAAGGAGTGGTCGCCTAAGAGACTTGGCCTTTCGACAGGCGTCTATGTTTCAGGTTTCGCTCTTGGCAACGCTGCAGCGCTCGGACTCACGCCGCTTTTGCTCGAGATGATGACTTGGAGGGATGTTCTCCTCGTCTATAGCTTTGTAGCTGCTATTGTAAGCGCGTTCTGGTGGGGGTTTGCCAGAAGCAGTCTGAAAAGCACCTCTGGGCTCAAGCTCGAGAACTTCGCAAGGGTTCTAAAGGACAGGTACGTCTGGGTTCTGCTTTTCTTGATGATAGCATCGATGGGAAGTTATGATACCCTCGCTACTTGGATGCCCAAGGTCTTGGAGATGAAGGAACTTGACAAGGCGATTGCATCTTTTCTCCCTTTAGGGTTCTTTCTTGCTGGACCTATCATGGGTCTAGCCTTAGACAAGTTTCAGAATGGGAAGACGGTTCTAGCCTTGATGGGGATAGTTGCGGCAATATCAATCATAGGGATAAACTATGTCCCTTTCCCCCTCTTACTTTTATGTATCTTCCTCTCAGGGTTCACGAGTATTGGTGTGCTCACAATCAGTCTTGCGGTGCCGGCGAAGCGCGAGCGTCTCTCGGGCTCCGTGGGAAGCGTTGTTGGTCTCATCTCCTCACTCGGTAACATTGGGCCATTGATGATGCCTGTTGTCTTCGGGTTCCTGATTGATGCCACCGGCACGTACAAGGTCTCAGTATTTTCTGTCGCGCTCGTAGCCGGTCTCATATTCGTTCTTGGCTCAAGAGTAAGCGAGTGAAGCGGGTTGATCCGAAGCAAGGGAAAAATGAGAATTTCCTACTCTATCTGGCCTGGCGGTTTCTTCCCTGCGTGGACCAGGCTGTTCTCAATCGTGAAGAATTGGTGGGCATCTTCTCATCATAAGCTGTGGTCTACTCTGCAAAAACCGAGGCTTACTGTTCTACTATATCTTGATCACTTTACTTCGAAGTATAGTCTGAACCCAGACTCGGTCGGTTCTATTCTTCGAACCTCTACGACTTCGATTTCCCTGAGATTTCGCACGTGCGTGCCTCCGCAAGGAATCGGAAGCTGGCCTTCAATTGTTACCACCCTCAATTCTTCGGTCTGGGGAAGCCTTGAGATGTTAGGTGCATTTACGATCAGACGCTCGGCTTCAGTCCTATTCACTACCACAACCCTAACGTTCCTGCCTTGTCGGATGAAGCTATTCGCAAGTTCTTCAACTTGCTTCACGTCGAGGTTAGAGGCGATAGGTCCTGCGTATCCAACGTAGGGTTGATCACCAAGCCACGAGTCGGTTGTCTCGACATTGAATCTGCGAAGGGTTGCGAGGCAATAGTCCAGTAGGTGAGCTGCGGTATGCCTTCTCATCAGAAGCAATCGGTTCGGCCAGTCGATCTCGCATACAACGGCACCAGCGTCAGGCTTTCCCTCGACCTTGCCGTAGTGGACGATGACTTCATTGAAGAGCATCGCTCTCTTAACGTCAACGCGAAATGAGGATCCTCTTAGTGCTCCTCGATCCGATGGTTGTCCTCCAGATCTTGGATGAAAGATCGTCTGGTCAACTGCTATGTATGCATTGTTCTTTTCCTCAGCAAATCTTAGAACATTGGCATTAAGCGCCTGCGAGTATGAGTCCTCCAGATAGGCGCGTCTCGTCGGAGAAATCGACTGGACGAATCTTTTGAGATCTACCAACGCTGCAGTACCAGAATCATGGACTATTCTTAATTAAGCTCTTTGACCATTGAACTTTCGATATGCCGACCGAGAATGTTTTATCTTATAGCGTTATCTCAAATTGAGCCATCAGGATCGTAAGGGTTGGTTTATGCGACCTTCGTTACGCCAGAAGATTCGAACTAGGATTCGAGAGCTGAAGATTGCCTATGAGCGTTCTGTAGCTTCAGCGCTTCATACCTGCCCTACGTGCCAAGCGGTTTCTTCTTGTGATTGTACGCAGGGATTAACGAATTGGCATGAGTGTCCATTCTGTGGAAGGCGTTGGGTGACGCCCGCGAAATGGCCGCACCTCGATCAGTCGCACCTCGATCCAAACTGGGATAATAGAGAGGAAGTAGAGAGGCGGTTAGCTGAAACGCGGAAGACTTGACTCATCATGTTTGAAAACACGGTTTCGCGCCATTTCTTGGTCAACCGTCAAGCGATCGGATCTGACTATGAGCTGCGATCTATGTTATCAAACCGTATTCCAAGTCTCTTCAACGAACTTGTCGGCAATCCGCGCCTGCAGTCCAATCCTTCTCATCTCTTTCTTTACCTCTTCGAGTGACATACCGTCTCTCCTCAGTTTCCTGACCATGTTTCTTACGAATTCATGTCTCTCGTGTGGGTATACAATCCAAGCGTCCGTCTCGCCGATGAAATAGTCGGGCTTGAATATGCTCTTGGACTTGTAATGTAGGGTTGCGATCCTGATCTCGGCTGGTCCCAGCTTCTTCAGGTAGTCTCTTACAGCTTTTAGGCTCTCACCTGTGTCGGCTACGTCATCGACGACGAGAACCTTCTTCCGTCTTATCGGGGCGGACACGCGCTGGGAAATTATTGGTTTTCTATCTGTCTCTGCAACGTCCTTGTAGAACTCGACTTTCAGGCTTGCAACGTTCGAGTTGCTGAGGAGGTCTGAGATTATCCTGCCAGGTACCCAGCCCCCCCGGGCAACAGCTACGATCATGTCAGGTACGTACCCGCTCTCCTTTATCTGATCAGCAAGTTGGATACACATCCCATAAATGTCTTCCCAGCTTGGAACTAAGAACTCCACCTTCGACGCTTCCGAACAGTTTTCATTGTCGGTTTTCTATTAAGCTTTGTATGAGATTCACTCTCGAAAAATCCAAGCTTGTCGTGTAGGCTTGATCTGTGGAGGATGCAGAAACATTTGGCCGAGGTCACGAAGTTCGAGGACTATGATCAGTACTTTCTGGTCTTTCCATTCCATGTTGATGAACCGGTTGACGCTGACAACCTTATCGAAAACCTGAGGAAAGCTTCGACTGATATTGATGTGCAGATAGTTGATCTGGACAGGATCGCTGGGAGAAGACATCTCCACTTTGCAATGCTGAATGCGCTGCATACCTTCAAAAGAGGAACCAACATCTCCAGAACGCTTGCGGTGGAGTTTCTCCTCTACACTTCCGCTCAAAAGCAGATCTCAGAGGCGATCCGTATGGTAGGAGTAAACCGTAACACAAGGAACGTGGCAGTCATAGCCGTAGGAGGAAGCGAAGAGTCGATTAGAAGCTTCAGCGACAAGCTTCCATCACTTACAAACACAAGAAGCGATAACGCTCTTCTAGATCACTGGAGCCAGGAGAAGATCGAGAACCTCATCTCAACATTCAAGATCTCCGAGAAAGAGATTCAAGCGATGAGCGGCAAGAAGACTCCAAGAGGCGAGGCAATTCAAAGACTCATCATAGAAAGGGTAGCCTTGCTTCCTACAAGGGTTTGACCCCCCTCCCTCCTACCCCCCAGGGTCCCCTCACCACAATTCAAGGAAGACAAAGAGAATAAGACTCAACATTGCGGAATTCCTAATCTTGCAGACAACTGGTAAAGAAACCTCTAAGCGTTAGACGTCCAGTTGGTAGGTTTCTAGACAGACCCGCTAGGTTGGCGATTTTTCCTCAGGCTCTTGAAGATTCTAGAGGGTCCTCCTCTCCTTCTCAACCGAGAGAATGTCGCCAGGTTCCAGAAGGGACAGACCTACTGTTTGACCCACAACCTCAACCAAAACTATCTTATCCGGGTTTTCTAGGTCAACCTTCTTATCTATCTTATTCGCCACAGCCTTTATTATCTCATGTGAAGAGAGGTTCGACCGCCGTTTCTCAACGGTCACGCGGAACCTATCATTTTCACCTATCCTCTTTGAAAGCTCTAGAGCCGCCTTCTCAACATCCCCTATGGTTGCTGGGACGAGCCTCTCAATCGGAACCACCTTCAAAACGTACTTTACCTCCCAAGGCCTCTGTCGAAGGATCTCTCTCAGTCTTCTTACAACCATCTTGGGATCAAGCGTCGTCTTCGCTACGGTCAATCCTATTATTCCCGTCGTCTTCGCCTCGGAGTTTCTATCACCAATCTCTCCGAGCAGGTACCATACTTCGCTGCATGCATTCCTCTCGTTTCTACGGGATGTCGAGATCAGGAGGTTAAAGTCCTCTAACAAATCCAAGCACTCACTCGCAACCTTTGAGAATGCATCTCTGTTTAAGGTCTATATTCTAATCGGTCTTGTATCCAACTGGATCATGCAAGAGCTGATCTAATCTCGCTTTCAGAGATCGCTCCACGCCTAAGAATTTCAAGTGCACCGCCGACAAGTCTAGCAACCGTTGACTCCCTCTTAAGAAGTGTCTCTCCCCCATCCAAGATCAGATCAACCTTCTCTCCAATCTGATCTGCAGCCTCTCGAGCTTTGGTGCAAGGCCTTCTGCCGGTCAGGTTTGCGCTTGTACCAATCAGTAAGCCTCCAGACAACTGGATCAACCTAAGCGCTACAACACAATTAGGTACTCTAACCCCCACTGTTGAATGTCCGAATGTAACAAGATCTGGAAGTACAGGCTTCTTTTGAAGTATCAACGTTAGCGGACCAGGCCAGAACTTGGAAGCAAGAACATTTGACTTTTGATTGAATGATGCTATCCGCAGAAGGTTCTCAATCGAAGATCCCAATACAGGAAGAGGATCTTTCTTTCTCTCCTTGGCATCGATAACCCTCCTGACCGAACTTTCATTGAATGGATCACAACCGAGGCCGTACACCGTATCAGTCGGGTATACGATTAGCCCCCCTGCGGCAACGATGCTAGCCGCCTTTAGAATTGCTTGCTCGTCGGCCTTCAGAAGAAGCATCCAGCATAATCCCCTATTGGATCAAGGTTTCTTGGGCAGGTGCGCATCAGGTTCCTTGACAAAATTTCTTTCAACAATTCCATCAGTGCGATATTCGTTGTTCGTGCTTTTTCCGTCAAAGCAAGCTCGTCCTTCAAGTGACTTATCTTGGCAAAAACTTTAAAAGGTTCAGGCTTTGCGAACACATAACCAAACCTTTCTGGGGGATTCCAAAGGTGGAAGAGCAAGGCTGGGGAGAAGAAGAGGACTGGGGCGAAGAGGAAGAGTGGAGTGAGGAAGAGGGCGCAGAGGAAGAAGAGTGGTAACTCGCCCAGAACCTTTCTTTTCTAACATTCTCGTTTCAGAAACTTCAACCTTTGTGTTGCATAAGTTTTGGATGGGCAGATATGGTTAGACTGGCGGTGCTGGACAGGGAGAGATGTAAACCGGATGATTGTGGAAGGGCATGCATAAGGTTCTGTCCAGAAGTCCGAAACCGCGTAGAAGCCATAAGATTTGAGAAAGGCCAAGAGAGGCCTGTTATCGTCGAGTCTCTCTGCTCCGGATGTGGGATCTGCGTCAAGAAATGCCCTTTCGAAGCTCTCTCAGTCATTAACCTTCCTGAAGAGCTTGAAGGCGAATGCAGCCATAGATACGGCTCGAACATGTTCAAGCTCTATCGTCTGCCTGTGCCTCAAACAGGAACGATAACAGGATTGATTGGACGGAACGGGATCGGAAAGACTACGGCCCTACGGATCCTATCCGGCGACCTCAGACCCAATCTCGGCAACTACGACTCTCCACCAAGCTGGGAAGAGATTGTGAAGTATTATAGAGGATCGACTCTGCAAGAGTATTTCCGCAGACTCAGCGAAAAGAAACTCAAGGTGGTTCACAAACCTCAGTACGTTGATCGTATACCGACCAAGGCGAATAGGAAGGTAGGCGAGATACTTAGGAAGGCTGACGAACGCGGAAGGCTTGAATGGTTACTTGATCAACTTCAACTTCGAAACCTGTTAGATAGAAAGGTTGGGGTATTAAGCGGAGGAGAGCTTCAGAGGGTTGCCCTTGCAGTAGCTGTCTCTCGAGACGCTGATGCATACATATTTGACGAGCCGTCAAGCCACTTGGATGTCGACCAGCGGATGCGAGCCTCAAGAGCCGTAAGAACACTAGTTGAAGATAACAAGATGGTCTTTCTGGCCGAACATGATCTAGCGATGCTTGACTACCTCTCAGACCAAGTTTGTCTGCTATACGGTAACCCCAGTGTCTACGGCATAGTGTCGCACGTTCACGGTGTCCGGCTTGGGATCAACCTCTATCTAGATGGCTTCATACCGGATGAGAATATGAGGTTTAGAACCGAACCGATAAGGTTTCACCTTCGACCTCCGCATGAAGCCTCACCTACAGAAGATTGGAAGCTTGGCTGGGGATCAATGAGGTTGACCCTAGGCGCCTTCAGCCTCTCGGTTGAACCTGGTGAAGTGAGGAAAGGTGAGGTTGTAGGTATACTGGGGCCGAACGGCATAGGCAAGACCACTTTCGTAAAGCTCCTAGCCGGGATCGAGAAACCTGAAGGTGGTGAGGTGCTGCAATGGCAAGGATTCACCGTTGGCTACAAACCCCAGTACATATCGGCTCAATTCGAGGGGTCGGTTCAAAGGCTCTTGAAGGATGTGGCTGACGAAAGGTACGAGACGGAGATCTTCCAGAACGAGTTGATCAAGCCTCTGGGCTTAACAGAATACATAGAGAGAGATGTAAGAGACCTCAGTGGTGGTGAGCTTCAGAGGGTCGCCATCGCCGCTTGCCTAGCCAAAGAAGCATCTATCTACCTGCTCGATGAGCCTAGTGCATACTTAGATGTTGAGGAGAGACTTGCCGTTGCAAAGGCGATTAGGAGAAGTGTTGAAAGCAGGAAGGCCTTCGCCTTTGTTGTTGAGCATGACATAGTTGCACAGGATTTCATTTCGGACAGGCTCATGATATTTGACGGCGAACCTGCCGTCAAGGGCCAGGCCCATGCGCCAACATCACTAAGAGAAGGCATGAACATATTCCTCTCAAACATGAACGTCACCTTTCGGAGAGACGTCGAGACGGGCCGACCTAGAGTCAATAAGCCCGAAAGCAAAGTTGATCGAATCCAGAGGCAAGTCGGGGAATACTATTATGCCTCAACAACTGGAGACTAGGCCATAGATTCTCGCTTCTATCGATACCTGTCTCTGCAGGAGATCTCGATGGAGTCAGGTTACATACTAGAAGTTCTTGTCCTAGCGTCTGCTCCGAGCCTATTTCTCATATGGTTCTTCTACACCCGAGACAGATACGAGAGGGAGCCGAAGAGACTGGTTGCAAAGACCTTTGCCTACGGACTACTATCTCCAATCTTGGCCTTTCCGCTTGAGGTTCTCGGCGGGTTCATAATCCCTCAATCAGATTACATTCCAATTCTGTTTCTACACACGTTGCTTGTTGTCGGTCTAACAGAGGAAGGTGTTAAGTTGCTCTCCGTCAAGCTGGCAGCGTATAGGTCGAACGCGTTCAATGAAGTTATGGACGGGATAGTATATACGGCTGTGGCTTCGCTTGGGTTCGCTACAGTCGAGAATGTTCTCTACGCGTTAACCAGGGGATTGGGAACAATCCTCCTCAGAGCTGTTACGTCGGTTCCGGGACATGCGCTGTTAGGTGGGATAATGGGCTACTATCTTGGGGTAGCGAAGTTTACGCCATCGAGGGAAGTGGATCTAACCTTGGAAGGTCTTGTCCTAGCGATGGTTCTTCATGGAATATACGACTTCGTAATCTTTGCGGCTCCAGCGCCGTGGAACCTATCCCTTATAACTCTCTTGTTGATCTCTATGACTGTTACTCTCAGACATTTCGTCAACAAGGCGGAGCTCTATTCTCCGTTCAGCAAGTGGCTGACCTCAAAGCCTAGTACCATGGTACCTCAATTATCATGCTCCGCATGCGGGAGACCGCTATTTTTCAACCTCGATTATGAGAGATGGTACTGTTTTGGATGCAAAGCCTACAAGTCGAATCTCTCAGATTTTGTCTGGTATACACAGCCGCAGGGTCTCATGCATACGGTCATGGTCAAAGGCAATCTGACGAAACGCTGCGTGAGCTGCAATGTTGAGATTGAGTCGACTGCGGCTTACTGCTTCATGTGTGGAGCCAAACAGGCAGGTTAACTTTCCCTCGCGGTCCTTCCGTCACAGGCGGCTAGATATCTTCGACCGCCTCCAACTTGGCCGGAAGGTACTCGTCAACTATGTAGGTCAAACCGTATCTGCTGAACGCTTCCTGTTCCGCCTTCTTCCTTATCTTCATGAATGTCTCGATTTCACGTTTCCACAACTTTGCATTATACCTCGGATCTTTCTGCAGTTCATACAGTCTTTTCATGTCCAGCTCGCTTAGTTTGTCGCTTGGAAGCTTGTAGTCCACTATGTCTGTCGCCCAGACCCCTGCCCATTTAGCATCCGGCGTGTTCAATTCTCGAAGGTGGGCTGCATTTGCGGATCCACTTATGATGACCATGGCTATATGCATACCCCAAGGATCCCCATCTGTAAAGATTGTGACCGGGAGCTTAAGCTCTTGATTCAGTCTTCTTATGAAGGCTCTTGTCGCCCGAGGCGCTTGGCCAGCTGTCTGGATCAAGAGAGCCTTAAATCGATCGTGAACTCTCTCCTCAACAAATCGGGTGAAGAGCGCGCCTTTCTCTATCGCTATTATCTTGTCAGCCTTACAGTCCACGAACTCAGCGTTTGTTAGGGCTGGGCCGATCATCATTCCGTCTGGGTGGCTTGCCAGGTTAAGTCTCTTTCCCTCGTATCCTGGAATCGTATATTGAATAGTTAGGTTTCCGAAGATCGCGCTTCTCTCTTCTGGGAATACGTTGAAGTCTTCCCTAGGCGATCCGATCACCGTTTCTAGGTCAGTGATAATGTTATCGCTTTCAGGTTGATCCACAAAGTTCATCTCGTATGCTTGTGCGGAGTAGAAGACGTCTCTGAGGGTGCTTGTCTTTTTTTGATGGGTTAGTTCATCCGCGAATGAAGCTGTCCAGACGAGTTGCGTCAACGGTCGAAGGTGACGTATATTCCTAGAACTTCTCTTGACCGCCCTTGTCCCTAAGATATATTGCCTTGACCTCTCGTCGTAGAGTATGTTGTTTGTAGATCTACTAGGCATCTTTATCCATGGAAACTGTCGTCTGGCCAGCTGATCGTAGACCCGGGTTCCAAACTCTGCCAGGCTAGTCAGAACCTTTTGTTTCTTCTGTCTTACTACGCCCTTCCTCTTCTTCTCTTTCATATGTCAACACGCTCTTGAGTAGAGGTTTCACATCAGGCTCTTTCTGTTTGTGAGCTAGTCTCGTTGAGAACGATGCGATCTTGGGGAGATACTTTGAGAAGACATCTAACCGCTTCTTCTCTCTCTCGTACGATGCCTTCTTCGAGAGGAATATGGAGAGTCTCCGCGCGGTCTCCCTGATCGCGTTCAATATCTCACGTTCGACTTCAGGCCTGTCAGCGATAAACTCCTTTCCAACAGTCTTGTATGGGATCTTCGTGCTGCATAAATGCACAAAAGCCGCTAGAGGCGTCTCCGGGTAGATCTTGTAATGTCTCCAGTCCACGAGGCTGTTAACGACCTTGTATGAGACATCGCTTGCCTCATCGAAGAGCAAGGGTATCTTGTTCGCGAACCTGTAGAGTATGGGTTTTCCCGTGTGGGGTATGTCTCCTCCAGACGCTAGGCCTACCTCGATTATGAAAGGGAACCCCGAGTAAGCTGCCGGTTTACGCTGGTGGACCTCAACAAATTCTGGGTTGAATTCCTTTTCGATTCCGGTCTTCAAGAGGGCTTCGCCGAGAGGCGACAGGCAATTCGCATCTGGTGGCAGAAAACCATCGAAGTTTTTCATCGCATTAACCAGTCTGACCACTTCATCCGGGGAGAGCTTCTTTGGCGTCTTCTTCGGATTTATCCCCGCGTATTCAAGAAACCTTCTCGCGATAGTGTTTCCTACCCTCTGGAAGTTTCTCTTCATAAAGTCTGCCATATTCTTTGATTTTGTCTGTTCGATAAGCCTCTTGAGCGTCTCAACATCGACTCCGTGTGGATGAGACGCGGTCTCAAGCGGAGGCTTGCTCATGACTGTCGTCGCTCTTTCGTATCTATACAGCCTTCCTCGAGGGTCTACAAATGTTAGGTTCGCGTAGGGCGCAACGATAGCTGTTTGCTTCAAGTAGTCTAGGATCTTCGACATCGCGCGTGTATAGTCTCCCTCAGTTGAAAACTCGAGTATTGTACCATGCCACTTGTTCTTGTTCCTGTGGGCTTTCCTTTTCAGAACCACAGGTCTATTTCTTTGGATATCCATCATCAAATGATACTCATAGATCTTGTTTCTCTTGACGCTCGAGAATACCTTCACTTCAGAGTGTGTCGTGATCTGACCGTATAGGATAGCCATCTTGCCTCCAAGTCCAAACGTTCCCCTCGTTTGTCTAAGCCTGTACTTGGAGCCAAAAAGGATCTGACCGAAGGCTGAGGGTATCACGTTCTCTGGCAACCCCGGTCCGTTATCTTCCACTCTGACTGTGTAGACTCCGGATCCCTCAACAGGTTCTACGGCGTACGATATCCTAACGTAAATATCAGGTGGGATCGCGCCGATCTCACATGCATCTAAAGAGTTTTCGACAAGTTCTCTCATGGTCGTGTAGATCGCTCTGGAGGGATTAGTGAAGCCTGCTATGTCTCTGTTACGGTAGAAGAAGTCTGCAGGGCTTATTTCTTGAAAGACCTCGGTCATCTCACTTCAGACCTGCGGGCTGGGATGAGCAAGGATTCTATCTCCTCGGACTCTCCGCCGGTTTTTCCCAGAGTTCAATTTTCTCTTTCTTCTTTATCTCTCGTCTTCTATTCTTCATGTGCTGATAAACAGTGGCATGTTGTCTTCCTTTGATCAGCATCTCCATGGCTTCTCTAGCCAACGAGGCCGCGTCAAAGTTACCGATAATTCCAACTGTATGTCCGTGGATCGAGAGGTCCGCCTGGGTAATCTCCTCGATGATCCTTCTAGACTTTCCGTCCCTTCCGATTATCCTACCTTTAACCCTTTGGATGTCGCTCTCACTCTTTCCAAATAGTTCTCTCAGATTCAGAATATCGAGCATAATATCCTCATCAAACAGTCGGAAGGCTTTGTTAGGTGGAAATCCTCTCGCAACAGCCGTTACAACATCCTTCGCCTTGAGAACGGCTAACGGGTTTCCCATGGGGTCTCTCGCTTTGATCGCTACGACCCCACTTTCTCCATCCACATTCAGAGTAACGTTTAGACAACGTTCTATCCTATCCTTTACAACGCCACCTTCGCCGATCAGTACCCCGATCCTATCCTTTGATATCACCGTACTGACTTCAGCCAGTTTTGCCCACCACCCGTTCGTATACTTCTCCTAATGGTATGACATTGACACCATGGCCCGCGAAGTAGATGTTGATGTTAACGAGGTCTCTCTTCAAGAATAGTTCAGCCATAGGGTGTTCCAAGGGCACAGACTGTGAGAGGTCGAAAAGAACAGGCTCCTTTTTCCACACCATTATGTTATACTCGCTCAGGTCGCTGTGAACCAATCTAGCCTTTCTGTAGAGCTTGTTCACGAATCCCAAGACTCGTCTATAGATCCTTCCAGGATCGGTGAGTCTCGCCTCTTTCAGTAGCGGCGCAGGCTCTCCTCCGTCGCCAATAAACTCCATTGCGAGAACGTTTCCATCAAGGTTCCAGGGTCTAGGCACCCTCACCGCAGCTGAGAAGGCTGATTGAAGGTTCTTGAACTCCTTTTGGGCCCAGAGGTAAACCATTGAACGGGTGTCCCGCTTGAACCTGAAGAATCTTGGGTCGCCCTCTATGTAGGTCAACATCCCCTTCCTGAACTCGGCTGAGGTTGTGAGATATACCTTAAGTGCGAGATCTCTGTTCTTATAGTCCTTTGCCCAGTAGATGCGTGACTCTTTTCCGGATCGGACGACCCCACAGACTTTCGATATCTTTCTTGTATTGAGCATGCGATAAATGATCATTAAGGTCGGTTTGTCAAAGACTTCTTCAAGAACTTCCATCTCTTCGCTTCTTTTTTCTCTCATCAAACGCTCAACGACGTAGCGCCTCTCTCTTAGTCTAACCCTTCTCTCTTCCTTCTCTGTGGGAACCGCCACCTCTTATTCTCCTCAGGCGATATTCAGGTAGCCTTGTTTCTTGAGCATGATAGACTGGCCCTCTGTATATCTCCATAGAATATCTCCTCTGCTCTCGAACTGGAAGTCCCAAGGCGCAACGAGTACGATGTCACCGACCTTAATCCAGACGCGTCTCTTCATCTTCCCTCTTATTCGACAGACTCTTTCGTGGCCGTCGGTACATTTGACCAATAGTCTGTCGTAACCCAGCATCTGAAAGACGACGCCGAATAATTGTCCTTCAGCCGGCATTACCATTTCTCTCAGCGATTCCTCACTGAGAACCTTCTTCTTTCCCATTGATAGATCTCGATCCGAAACTTCAGCAATATACGACAGAGTATCCTTTTAAGAATAGTTGACGTTTTTCTGGCAGTATCTGCGTATGCCATAAGGTCTAGAAAGATAGGTGTGTCTTACAGTTTCATGAACTGTACGTGAGGAACTCCATCCACCGAGATGATGGCATCAGGATTTACAAGACCTTTCTTGACAGCCGCGTCTACAACACATGGACCTACAAGATTTGCCATGTCTGCGCTATCAAGGAGCCTGAGGGTTTCATCCAGACTGGTAAGCTTACCTGCATAGAAATCTCTAGCAACTTCAAGTTTCAGTTTTCCTTCACGAAATGTCTTGCCTATGAGGTCGCTGTCGCATGCTGCGACTAGGGCACATTTTCTGTCTCGAAATACCTTGAGGTATACGCTCTTCACGTGCCTACCTCCGAGCTACATCGGCAGGATGGAAGACTTGGCGCCGCATGCCTCGCAGACGAGGAATAGGAAACGTTCCTCCTTCTGAACCTTCGTATCCGGCCTGCCGCAGATTGGACATATCACGTACTTGTGACTGTATATGTCCAAGAGTCGGCGAATAGATAACTCTTTGAATCGGCCTTGGAACACTGCTCGGCCTCCGCTCAGGGTTCCGGCGGTAGCCATTTCCTTTGAAAGAAACTTTAGAACGTGATGATCGTCTCGGTTGAGGCGAAGGCAGATCTCGCCGAAATTGTATATGGTCGTCCGCCCGCCTGTAGTTCGCATGGCCGGTGCGGGAATCTCGAATCTTTCACCTGACGAGATCTTCCGCGGTACCTTTTCGAGCGCTTGGTCCAGCAGGCGGATGTACTCTTCGCTCATAGTGTCGATTGCAACTCTCCTCTATGAACTCTCGGCCTTGGTTAAAAGCGTTCTTCACACCCACGACAGTCCAAAACCTACCTTAAACATGTTTGGTTCCTTTGGAAATCTATTCTCTTTCTTACTGCGTATTCCAAGAGATTTGCAGAAACTTTTTGAACACGCCACCAGTCTATCAGTCTCACTGCCACGTTTAGAGTGGTTGATGTTTGCTGACGAAGCGAAAGTGGATCGTATGTTCCGCTTGGCCTTATGTAAATACTGTCCCTCATCTTGGAACATTCATCCAGCTCCTCTCCGCTGACGTTTTCTCAAGATATCTAAAACTCAAAGGTGACGAGTTTGTCTCAGTAAGCGGCTCTGATGAACATGGTACCCCCGTAGAGGTTGAGGCCATAAGAGCTGGAGTGGCTCCCAAGCAGTTAACAGACAAGTATCACATGATCATATGCCAATTGTTAGAGAAGTACGAAGTTGACCTAACCAACTATACAAGAACGGAAAACCCCGTTCACATCAGGATTGTCCAAGATATTTGTAAGAAGATCTATGAGAATGGGTACATCTTTCAACAAACAACGAGCATGCCATACTGTAAGAAATGTGAGCGTTTTCTTCCAGACAGGTTTGTGGAGGGCCAATGTCCCTATTGCAGCTACGACAACGCGAAAGGAGACCAGTGCGAAAGTTGCGGCAGGGTTCTGGAACCCCTTGAGTTGAAGAATGCAAGGTGCGTTCTATGTGGGACAGAGCCTGAGACTAGGTCTTCTAAACATTGGCTCTTTGATCTTCCAAAACTGGAAAGTCGGATCAAAGCATATCTGGATGCATGCACAGAGTTCCCGAGTAACGCTCGGAATTTTTCAATGAGATGGATTCAAGAAGGTTTGAAACCTAGAGCCCTCACACGAGACAACAAATGGGGTATACCCGCTCCTTTCCCGGGTGCAGAGGATAAGACGGTGTACGTTTGGATAGAAGCGGTACTGGGATATGTCTCGGCTGTGGTGGAATGGGCTGAGAAGGCCGGAAGACCTCTCGACTGGAAGAGTTTCTGGTTTGACAGTTCAACGAGGAATGTCCATTTCATAGGGAAAGACAACATTCCGTTCCACACAATAATCTTTCCAGCGTTGCTCATGGCGACGAGTGACGATTACGTTCTTCCCTGGCAGGTTTCTTCCACAGAGTTCATTCTCTTCGAGTCCCAGAAATTCTCTAAGAGTAGAAGAATCGGGATATGGGTCGACGAGGCTTTGGAGATAGCAGACCCCGATTACTGGAGGTTCGTCCTGATGGCGATGAGACCTGAATCCAAGGATGCGAATTTTACTTGGCCCGAATTCGGAAGTCTCGTCAACTCTGGGCTTAACGATGCCATCGGGAACTTCATCAATCGTACATTGACGTTTCTGGCCGCGAGGTACGATGGTGAGGTTCCAGAACCGGATAGTTTTGATGATGCCGATAGTCGCTTAATGGATGAAATCAAGCAGGCTCCGACTCGCGTGGGAGAGCTTTTCGAGAAACTTCTTCTCCGAGAGGCTTTGCTCCTAATCGTCGAGATGGCAAGAAATGGAAATCAATACATGAGCTTGCGTGAGCCGTGGCATCTGATAAAGACCCACAAGAAGAGGGCGGATACAACTCTATATGTTGCGGTTCAGCTAGTTCACGCGCTCGCTTTTCTCTTGGAGCCGTTCATACCGAATACTTCGAGAAAGATTCTCAGCCAGCTGGGATTGGAGGAAAGAGCTGCTGTTGGCGTCTGGGACAAGATAGGCATCCACTTGCTTCATCCAGGACATAAGATTGGTAAACCAGAGCCGATATTCAAGAAAGTCGACTCGGACGAGATACAGAAAAGGCTACGCTAAGCAAACCGATAATCTTTCTCTTACATTGAGCTCGTAAACGTCGGAAGACACTGGAAAACGGGGAGCTTGGATGCTTCTGAAGTTGGACTTACACGTGCACACAACGTGCTCAGGCGACAGCTACACGGTTCCTCAAGATCTCCCTTGGATTGTCATGAGCAGGGGCCTTGACGGCGTGGCTGTAACCGACCACAATGTGCTTTCAAGGATGCGGTCCGAGGAGATCATAGTTATTCCTGGAGTAGAAATCAGTACAAGGCACGGCCATCTACTTGCATTGGATGTGAAGGATCCTGTGAAGAGAGGGTTGTCTGCTGAAGAGACTGTGGAGAAGATACACGGTCAAGATGGGTTGGCAGTCTTACCGCATCCATACGATTTTGTTAGGTCAAGCCTCACGCCGCTAAGGCTGCTGAAGAGTGCGGATGCCGTAGAGACGGTGAATGCGTCTGCACCGTTCTTCTCACTGTCCAAATGGTTGGCGGAAAGGTTTGCAAGGCACGCTAGTCTGCCTGTGATTGGTGGGAGCGATTCACACCTGCCTGAGACGATTGGAGACGGCTACACAGTTATCGACGCCGAGTCGCGATCTATAGACGATGTGGTTAATGCCATCAGAAATGGCAGAACGTGGGCCTATGGGAGGCCAATAAGCTTCATCAATAGAGCAAGAAAATTGAAGCTCGACATATTCGACAAACACCTTAGGCGGTCTCACTCTTGAGCTATCACTAGATCTCTAGTAGACCACAAAAATGTTTTGTGGCTAACGAAGCTTGAAGCAGAAAGCGCAGCTGTATTCCGGTTACGTATGATCAGTTTATCGCATGTCACTGCCCTGTCGAAACCTTTTTCTTGAATGAGTACTGATCACGTAGCGATATCTCAAGGTGTTTGTGATGGCAGGTTCTCTAAGAAATACCATAGTCTTCCTAGATACCGATAAACATGCGAGTGCCTTTGATCTATTGACGGCTTCCTATCTGTATCCAGAGGCTCAGATAGTCTACTATAGTAATGTGGAGTCAAGCGATACCAGAAAGATTGTTCAAGACGCGATGTTTCCACGTGGATCGGAAGGCGCCAAGAAAACAAAGATCTTCATCGGTGGATATGATGTCGAGAAAGCAGACCAGATACTCAGCGAAGCCAGAAAAGCGATGTTCCCACCTTTCGAGTTGGGAATCATAGTCGATCCGAGGGGAGCATCAACCACTGGCTCAGCTGTTGTGGCAAGGGTTCTCGCTCTCTACCGCAAGCATAATCCAAGCTTGAAGGGTGCGAAGGCAACGGTTCTGGCTGCCACTGGGCCGGTAGGAAAGATAGCAACCTACCTGCTTGCGTCGGAAAGCATCCCTGTAACAGCAACCTCGAGAAGCCTCGAGAAGGCCAGGGCATTAGTCGATAAGATAAACCAGGAACTGAAGACAACTCTGGTTCAAGGTGCTAGAGGTCAGACACAGGACGAGATAGGGAAAGCGATTCAAGATTCTGATATTATCATCGTGGCGGGGACAGCTGGCGTCCAGCTTCTATCATTGGACACACTGAAAAGCTACGGTTCAAAATGCAAGGTCGTTGGAGACGTGAATGCTGTTCCGCCAACAGGGGTCGAGGGCCTAAAGCCGACAGACGATGGCATCGAGTTCACGCCTGGCGTTCGTGGGATAGGCGCCCTGGCTATAGGAGCATCTAAGAATACGATCGAGGCCGAGCTTTTTAGGCGTGCCATCGACCTAACGAAAGGCGTGTTCGACCATGCCGTAGCCTACGAGATTTCGAAGTCGCTTTTCTTAGAGAAGGGAGCACGTCTTCCAGAGGGAGTAGCCAAACCCAAGTTTGGAATAGAGTTCGTTCCAGACAAAGCTGTTGACAAGATAGTCAACTGGGTAAAGGCAGCTGAGAATGGAGGCTTCGACAACGTATGGGTTACAGACCACTACAACAACCGGAACATCTACATACTCCTCACATCTATCGCGCTTAATACAAAGACGATCACAATAGGAACTGGCGTGACAAACCCGTTTCACATAAACCCCGCATGGACCGCCTCCGCCGTTGCGACACTAGATGAACTTTCAGAAAACCGAGCGATACTAGGCCTAGGCCCAGGTGACGTGACAACCCTGAGATCTCTGGGTATAGCCTCTGGGAAGCCTCTCGCGGCCATGAGGGAATGCGTCGAGATCATAAAACGGCTTTGGCGTGGGGAGACCGTGAAGTTCGACGGGAAGGTCTTCTCGTTGAAAGGGGCGAGGTTGAACTACAAGCCGAAAAGGTCACCACCGGTTTATATCGGCGCGCAAGGGCCCAAGCTTCTTGAACTTGCCGGGACGATAGCTGATGGCGTATTGATAAACGCGGCGCACCCACGTGACTTCAAGTTCGCCGCCGAGCAGATAAGCAAGGGTCTTCAGGCGAGTGGAAGGGACAAGTCCAAGATAGACGTTGTAGCCTACGCGAGCGTATCCGTTGATTACGACAAGATCAAAGCCAGAGAAAAAGCCAAGGAGGTTGTCGCTTTCATAGTTGCTGGAAGCCCAGCCGAGGTTCTAAAGAGGCATGATATCCCTGCGGAGAACGCATCACAAATCCTAGCCTTCTTGGAGAAAGGCAAGTTCGGGGACGCCTTCAAAGCCGTAACAGACCAGATGCTTGACTCGTTCGCGATATGTGGGAGGCCGAGCGACATCGTGAACAAGATAGACGAGATATTGAGGACCGGTGTAACGCAGATAGTGGTAGGGTCACCGATCGGCCCCAACAAAGCGGATGCCATCTACTTGATATCGAAAGACGTGATTCCATACTTCAGGTAGAAGCAGAATAGCGATCGAATAGATATCGTAAAGGTTTTAATCTAACACGTACGGAGAAAAGCGAACGCTACACGTAATGATCGGAGAATGACATGAATTGTCCCAGCCACTAAAGATATTCGGGACTCTGGTCAAGGAGGTCGTGCAGAGTAACCTCTGCATGTTCTGCGGAGCCTGCATAGCCGCCTGTCCCGTTAACGTTCTGTTTCCAACTGAAGATGAGAAACCCACCATCAAAGGCATCTGCGTCCTCTGTCAACTCTGTTACTATTCATGCCCACGCGTCGAGCTTCCGAGAGACGGGATCGAGACATGGATGTTCAAGCGTGCAAGATCGAAAGAGGAGACGGACCTCGGAATCATTCGGGAATCCCACGTCGCCCGGTCAAAGGACGAAGCGGTCTTGAAGGTTGCGCAGAACGGCGGAGTCGTTACATCACTTCTAGCTCACGCGATCGACACAGGCCTTGTGGACTACGCTGTCGGAACCACTAGAACAGATGAGAAACCTTGGAGACCTGTGCCGATAGAGATGAAGCGTCTTGAACAACTGCTTGCTGCTGCTGGAACAAAATGTAGTGCAAGCGCTTCGCTGTCGAAGGTGAAAGACGCGGCGCTCGGCTACCCAGATTCCAAACTCGCCTTCGTAGGTTTGCCTTGCCAGATTCAGGCGCTGAGGAGAGTCTCCACCTCAACGTTCGGTCCTCGTAAGTTGGGAGAATGGGTGGAACTAGCGATCGGATTGTTCTGCAACAACAGTTATCATCACAACAAACTTGTAATTGACTACTTGAAGGCTCGGAAGAATATTGATTTGCAGGCGACCACAAAGATGAGTTTGCAGGCTAGGGACGGCCGCCTCAGAGTCTATCAAGGAGAAAGAGTGGTGCTCGAGAGCCCCACCAAAGAGATCGAACCATGCCTGCTTGAAGCGTGCAGTAAATGCGATGACTTCACATCAGAACTGGCCGACATATCGGTAGGTGCGGACGGCGCTCCGGATGGTTGGTGCGTGGTACTAGTCCGGACAGAGAAAGGTGAGAGGCTGGTTAGGAGCGCTGTTGAGAAAAACATTATAGAAGCAAAGCCTATTGCAGGGGATGGACTATCTCTGGTCAGGGAAATCTCGTCTAGGAAGAAGGGGAGAGAGGCCAAGTATATATCCCATTCCTCCGTGACTGTTCCCGATTAGTCTGTACGTTGGTTCGGAGCTCTTTCTGCTCTCGTTTCCTCACTTAAGCAGGGTCTGCTTTCTATCAAAGCCTGCAAGCTCGAAGTTCAAGGTCATCTCTATAGCGCGGGTTGGGCAGACCTCTTCGCATTGTGCGCAAAATGTGCATCGGTCAAGGTAGAAGATCGGTCTCTTTGGGCGTTTCTTTGTCTCGTCATCGATCATCTCAACCGTTTCTGAGGGGCATGAGCGGAAGCACATGCTGCATCCTATGCATCTTTCAAGATTGAAGGCCAGTTTACCTCTAAGCCCTTTCGGAACTGGGACGAGTTCTCTCTCCTTGAATGGATAGAGGATTGTCGCTCTCTTCTTGAATAGGTTCCTGTACACCTCTGGAGTCATGGACATGGGTTTCACATCCTCTCAGTGTACTTCTTGAGCTGTTCCCAGGTCCAGATCCACTCTTTCTCTCTCGAAGGTTCGACAAACCGAGCGGTTCGATCCATGCAGCACATGCACGGGTCTATGCCGGCCAGAACGACAGGTATATCTGCGATGTGCACCTGGTAGTCCTCCTTTGAAGTCAACATCTCTACAAGCGCTGAGAGATTTCCTAGGGTGGGCGCCCGAACCTTGTACCTTTCCGGTTTGTCCGTGCCATTGGACTTCACGTAGTGGATATCTTCGCCCCTTGGAGCTTCCACTCGGCTGACCGATTCTCCTCTGGGCGGCGTGTTGGGTAACCGAGTTCTGATCGGGCCGTCGGGCATTTGGTCGAGGCAGTATCGTACCTGGTTTATGGCTTCAATCGTCTCGTCGACTCTGACGACGACCCTTCCGAACATGTCGCAGGAACCATGAGTGATGACGTTGAATGGAATCTCATCATGAGCCGCGTACGGATCATCGCTTCTA
>Ga0129297_10000243_pt1 | contig 26158 bp, 18 predicted proteins | sample I18A1metaG_FD_94708 | JGI IMG/M metagenome (GOLD analysis project Ga0129297, IMG submission 94708) | Lake sediment bacterial and archeal communities from Gulf of Boni, Indonesia to study Microbial Dark Matter (Phase II) - ​I18A1 metaG | ecosystem: Environmental > Aquatic > Freshwater > Lake >... | reverse complement strand
CTTATAGACTATGTATTAAACCACACCGTTTTTCAGAAACCTTAGACTTATAAACGTCGTGGTCATGGACCTTGAAGGCGGCTAAAAAAGCGGAAGCCTGTGTGAGAATAGAATTTCCAGACGAAGGATGCGCATACGGAGTATACGAAGCCTTAAAACCTGAAGCCTTGAAGATGGTGACTCTTAGGTCACGGGTTAAAGTGGAGCTTGAGAAGAATACCCTTATCATGCATTTCACGGCAGCCGATTCGGTTGCTTTAAGGGCTTCCATGAACTCCTATCTCAGGTGGGCACTCAACCTCAAGAACTGCTATGAAGCCCTAAAGTAAATATAGGTTTAAAGGATACCATGTGAATGCACCTTTCAGCCTCTCCCATCCCGCTAAGAGTCGATTTTAATTTCCCCTCTAATTCAAAACGGATTCAAACCCTTTGCATTTGCTAATAGGAAGCCTGAGGGTTAACCAAACACTATAGTATTTCTACACTCATTTACCCCAAGATACGAAAGTTACTCTTCGGCTAACCTCCATAGGTATGTAGGAAGGCCTAAAGGGCATGTCCATACATTTACCCTTAATCTCCTCTACGAGTTCAGAGAGGGTCATACTTTGACGGAACTCATCCTTGACAGTCGACCTCTCCCTTATTACTACGGGTAACATCTCGCTTCGCAACTCCCTATCACCTACCACCACTATGTATGGCACCCAACCTGTCTTGGCTTCCATAACCCTCCTAGGCACGGAGAGATTTCTATCATCTAAGGATATACGTATCTTCTCCCGACTGACTTTCTCCGCGACCTCCCTGCATTTCTCCCGATGCCTTTCAGCTACGGGGATCAATCTTACCTGATCTGGGGAAAGCCATAAGGGAAGCATTGGAGCCTTCCCTCTTTCCTCATCCTTCGCCGCTGTTTCAAGGATAGCGTACAATGTTCTCTCGATGCTGCCGAAGGAGGAGGCGTGAAGTATGATGCATGGATGTTTCTTCCCATCCTCGCCTACGTAGTTGATCCCAAACCTCTCCCCGTTTTTCACATCATACTGCACAGTGGAGACTTGGACGTTGGCTTCGTCACCACCTATGGCTTGATACTCGTTTTTAATGGCGTAGTAGTGAGTCATCTCATCAGTAATCTTAATGAAGGCTGGGACACCCATCTCCACGCTTAAACTTTTCAACCAACCCTTGTTGGATTCATAGAACCACTCGACACCTTCCCATCCTAGAACCCAGTTCCCTTTCGCGATCACCCTATCCATCAAGTCCTTAAAAATGATACAGAGCCTTTCAAACTCTTCCTTAGCCTGTTTCTCATCGCCGCAGAAGCAGTGCTGGTCTGTCATGGTGAAATGCCTTAGCCTCCTCAAACCCACAAGTTCACCGCTGAGTTCCCTCCTGAAACACGGGACCTCCTCGTAAACTTTCACGGGAAGATGTCTATAACTGAACCCTGCCTTCTGCATGTACGGGAAAGCCCCTGGGTCCGATGAAAACCTTAAGACGAATGCCTCGTGCTCAAACTCCATGCCGTAGTCTCTTTCATGGAACTCTCCCATGAGCTCCCTTATCTCCCTAACACTTTGACGGTATATGAGGGGGTTCTGGATCTTCATGGCGCCCCATGGCAGAGCAACATTGTAAAGGGCATAATCTTTGATGAGGTCGTAGACTAGGACGCCGTTTGGGTAAAGCTTGAAATGTCCAACGTCGCTTTCTGGGCAATAGTCTAGAAGCTCGAGTTTCCTCATGTAATCAATGTGTTTAGGGCTTCCCTTAGGCGGGTTTCCCTCAAGCTCATTCCTGACAAAAACCCTTAGAAGCCTGTAAACCTCACCTGGTTTACTGAAAATTGGGCAGTCCTTCCAGTTCATAGGACTGACCTCATACTCTTTTCCATCGTAGTCTACGAGGATGAACCTCTTGAACCTCCCCGCTCCCTCGGCTTCCCCAACCTCCACGCCTTTAGGCTTCACCTCCTTAGCCACGGGAGTTATGAACCTAGAAAGCTCTGAGAGAGGATGACCCTTGCATTTGAGTGAAAAGCTCTTATACCAGCCGAAGGGGCTGCGTTCTACGTTGAACCCTCTCCTTAAAAGTTCCTCTTCCAACGCCTTTAAAATAGGAACGGCTTCACGGGGGGAAGCAAGGTTTTGAGAGAGATGGGCATATGGGTAAACAACAATGCTTCGAGCACCAACTTTGCCAGCTACATCCGCGATGCTTTTAGAAGCCTTGTCCACGACCTCCTCAGGTTTTCCCCCATCGACTTCCTCAACGGTTGTGAAAACGACTAGAACCTCTTCAAACACTTTACTCTTCTTACATTCCTCAAGAGCCTCAGGTTCCTTTATGGCTTGGCGTACAACTTTCCACTCGAAGCTGTCGGCGTGGATGAGAAGAAGCCTCAAATAATTACCCCCTCAACAGCGTCTGTTCAGCGTATTACCTTGAATGATAGGCATTTAACTATTATGTTCAGTTTCATAAGGGATTTGAAGTATTAACCTCCATCATCGATGCTTGCAGTGGTTCAATCGACTAGGCGGCGAAGCCGCGGAGGTAAACGCCTCGTTGAAAACCTCGAAACGGGGTTAAACCTCCGAAGCTACGGAGTTTCCTCCTCTACCTTAACCATAACGTCGACTCTTTTCTCGATCCTGTCAACCTTGCCGTCACGGATCCAGAAGATTCTATCCGAGACATCGATCATCTTCAAGTCGTGGGTGGCGGTTACTATGGTAACCCCCTTCTCTTGGTTAAGCTGACGTAGAAGGTTGATGACATCCAGACCTGTGTGAAGGTCTAGGTTACCTGTAGGCTCATCGGCGAGGACGATGACAGGGTCGTTGGCTAAAGACCTTGCGATGGCAACCCGCTGCTGCTGCCCGCCTGAAAGCTCAGCTGGTTTGTGACTGAGGCGGTCGCCCAGCCCTACGCGGCTTAGGATATCCGTAGCCCTTCGCATCCGCTCTTCCCTCGGCACACCAGCGAAGATCATGGGGAGGGAAACGTTCTCATGGGCTGTAAGCACAGGGATAAGGTTGAAGGTTTGGAAGATGTAACCAATCTTCCGACACCTTAACCAAGCCAACTCGTAGGCATCGAGCTTAGCGATGTCCACTTCATCGATGTAGATTCTACCCCTCGTGGGCCTATCAAGTCCACCGATCATGTTGAAAAGCGTGGTCTTCCCGCTTCCACTGGGACCCATGATGGAGAGATACTCCCCCCTCCTAACCCTCATACTGACCCCGTCGAGGGCTTTAATCGTGATGTCACCCATTTGATAGTATTTAGCAAGGTCCTCGGTCTCAACCGTGTACTCATACCTCATCTAATTCTCTCTCCTTCGCGTAACTACCATGTAACAATGAGAACGCTGGGGATAAAAAGATAACGGTTAATTAAATAAAAGAGAGGAGCTGTTTCGAAGCCAGTTTTCCAACATCTAAAGGTTTATTACGTTTTTCCCAAGGTTTAGGGGGAGGTAACAGATGCTCCTCTGTCACATCGAACTGCTCAAGCACCCTTAAAGCGGCGGGTACCACTTGGTTCTTTACATAGTAGTCAAAGTCTAGGTTCTCATAGGATGACAGTATGTAGGGTTCAACCTTCTCATAGAGCTTTCCAGGCTTCCTCGTCACAACGTATCCAACTTTATCCCCTAGGGTGAGACGCCAGCCTTCCTTCATAAGCTTCCTAGCTGCTTCCACATGCGGTGTTTTAACCTTATACTCCCCTAAGGGTTTTGTAAGGGTCTTCCAGAGGATGAGGTCTCTGTAGGGAACCCTTCCATCCTTAAGGTCTCTGATGAAACACCTCACATACTCAACAGCTTTCTCAGGGGCCTTCTCCTTAAGGAGTATCTCTAAAACCTTCTCCTGAACATTCTTCGAAGCCTCAGTCCAATCCCCTCTAGCAACTTCAAAACCAGCGATGTTTAACCGCCCGTCTGAGAGTAATCCAGCGTACTTTTTCTTCGCCTCGGTGAAGAGAACCCTTTCGTAAAACTCGTCTGGCTTAATCTCTAAGCCAATATTTTCCCGAACATGCGCAAGGAAGAGCCTAGTCTTCTCCTCATCATACTTTATAAAAATAGAGTCAGTGTCACTGTAGATGACTTCCAACCCCAAGGCTCTAGCGAGGTTTAAAGCACCTAGGATCGTCGCCCTGCCCCAAGCAGCCGTAGCCTCAGCGACGGGTTTCAAGTACCATCGGGCGCCTACCCAGCCGGCGTACCCATAGCACGCGTTTGTAATAATTTTCACAGCCCGTTGCCGGGCATCGAGGACACGGTATTCTAAGCTGGTAGGTGGAAGCTTCACCAATGCTTTTCTAATCTCGTCCCTTGCGGCTATAAGCCTCGATAGAGCCTTTTTATAGAAACCCTCAGGTTCCTTCACGAACCTGTGACCTATCTCAGGTGCTATATGGGTTCCTGTGGGAGGATCTGGCGCACCTGGTTCGAGATAGGTGTCTGGTGAGAGGTTATAGGCGATCATGAGGTTTGGGTAGAGGGCTTTAAAGTCTAGAGCCGCAACACCTTCGTGAACCCCTTTTTTAGGCTCAAGGACGATAGCTCCTTTGTAAGGTATGTAGGGCTGTTCAAGCCTTCTAGGGATGAGTTCGTTGAAGGCGAAGGCTTGGTTGATGAGGTGGGATTCAACTCGGAAACCTGTAGCCGCCGCTCCAACATTGTCAACGGGTAAACCGACGAGGTTTGAAAGCTGGAAGGCGAAGTCTAGAAGAACGGTGGAAATCCCCATGACGCTTTCAACGTTTTCCAAAGCCCACTTCAAAAGGATAGGACGTTTGGCAGGGTCTTCCCAGTATGTAGGTATATCAAACTCATCGACCATTGTTCTTTCAGCCGGCTTCATAACTCCGAGGTAATCGGCTACGTTTTCTAAGGTTTTCACCTTAACCTGGGTGATGTCATCGGTGAAGTCGTAGAGGTCAATGTTGCCACGGCCTGTGACGGAGATATGCCCGTAGACGCTTGTATGGGGCTCTGAGTTATCCCTGTCGACTTGAAGCCTTACCCCAAGCCGCTTCGCACGTTCAACTAGGTACGACCAGTCTCTATGGTTTGTTCCATAACCTACAATGATGTCAGGGTTGAAGCTATGCATGAAATCTATGAAGGCTTCTACGGTAGGTTTATCATCTCCATCCTCTGCCTTGAAGTGCCTCCGCTCCCCAGTGCTTGTCTTCACAGTTACCAATACGACGGGGTCATGTTCAGGCTTCGGGTCGCCTTTAGAGCTGTAACAGACGATGGAGAAGGCGAGTATCTTCAACTTGGGGATTTGGAGGGCTTTAACAGGTTCAGGTGTGGCCCTAGCCACGTAAACCTTATCAACTCCAGGATAGGTTTTACCAATTTCCTCTCCCTCGACTTTAAGCCACCCAGAGGGATTTATCCTATAATCGATGAGGTACCGCGTTGAATAACGTATATCGTCTTCCAGATGGTCTTGTACACCAGGGATTTCCGAAAAGGTTGAAACGTATTTCCCTACTAGGTCTGGGTTTCGAAAACTTACCTTAACAGCTTCTACGGGCTTCCCGAAAAACCTCTTCTCCAGAACCTCAATTTTTTGAAGCGGGGGGAAATCTTCCTTTACACAGTGAATCGCCTCAACGATACTCCAAGGGTTAACGCCCTCTTTAGGGAGTAGGTAGAAGTAGGGAATTAGGGTTCCATCCACGACGAGTATGCTGTTACCCTTCTCATCTACGCCCCAAAGCCTAACCATTGGGTAAAAGCTTCTATCCTTAAGTACGCCTACATCTTCTCCACTCCACTCCGTTCTATAGTCAACATCGATGAGAAAAAGTTGAGTGACAGTCATAATCATTTGTATTGTGGATTCTTCGAATAAAGAGTTTCGTCGTCTACATTGAAGGCTGGTATGTGACCGTAAAACGGTGCTAAATAAAATACTTTTGTAACACATCGACCACGCATCATCGCATGGAAGGCTAGGCTTACGGAGACTGATTGGACGAATAGACGGTATGAGGGAGAAGACCTTAGGGAGTTTGTGAATGAAATGTGTAAACTTGGGTTAATGGAGGAGGGCTAGGATTAAAGGTAACCTGCTTATGAAGACGGCTGTGATTTTTTAAGAAATGACGACGTGGTTAATGTCGAAGTAGCGTTTAGCCAGCTGACGGGCACGCTCGATAGTCCTACCGTTTTTACCTATGGCTATACCTTTATCCCGTGGGTCCACGGCGACGACGACGAGTTTCTCCCCGTTCGTTTTCTCAGTGATCCTTATCTCCTTAACCTTGGCGGGTGCGAGGGAGTTTACAATTAAATGTGACGGGTTATCAGCGAACTCTACGATTTCAACGTTTTTCCCAGTTAACTTCCTCAGGAGCCTTATATTGGCTCCGCTTCTCCCAACTGCGGCGCTTACGTTTCCCTCCTTAACCACGAAAATCAATCTTTGAAGCTTTTCATCGATGATGCAGTCCTTACACTGGGCTCCACTTATGCTCTCGAAGAGGGATATGAAACCCATTTCATCAGCTGTGATCTTGATCCTACTCGACATTTAACAACCCCAGAACATTTAGGATATCTGAGTCTCCCATCTCCCTTACGCCCATGGTTGAAACGGGGAAGGGTTTACCACAGGCTTCACCGAGGTCAAGGCTTGTCCCCTGGTAAACGTAGACGGGGATGGAGGCTATTCCCGCTTCCCGCGTAACCTCATCTGCAGTGTCTCTGGGACAGTTTGACGCGAGGATGACAAGCTTCACACGTTTAAGCTTCACTGAAGCTCCTGTCTTCTCAGCTCCGACTACCACTTTCCCCGTCCTCACAACGCTTGTTATCGCTTTATCAACGTCAACCATGGAACCGCCGACGCCTCACTGGCTTGCCTCTTCTTCTAAATTCTCCTTAATAACCGATGGTTGCATATAAATATCTATCAACCCCGTTCCCACGGGCATATTCTGTCCGACGATGATGTTCTCCGTGACGCCTTTAAGCTCATCCACTTTCCCCCCCGCTGAAGCAGCTATGATACTTGGTATGGTTATTTCGAAGGCGGCTTTAGCTAGGGTACTCGCCTTCTCCCCAGTCACCCCATGCCTCCCAATCTGTTTAACTTCACCGGTGTGAGTCATTATGTCGGCGACGAGCATGATGTGCCTGATATCGATGTCCATGCCTCCGCCTACACCCTCAAAGACCTGCATAGCCTCGTTGATTATGGCGTTCCTCGCGGCCTCGATGCCTAAGCACTCGTAGATTTCATAGATATCGTTGGTTATTGTACGCGCAGGGTCTACACCCGGGAGCTGAATCACCTTCATCAAGTTCGACCCATCTGTTTGAACCGTCCACTCCCCGTTCTCCCAGACAACCTGAGTCCTCTTGATGCCTGGAACACCCTTAACAAACATGTTCACGATCTTATCGCCGAGGGTTTTCAACCCAGCCTCTTCGAGGGGTGTGAGAGGTTTTATCCTAAGAAGTTTATCCTCAACCTCACAGGTAGCGTGGCTAAGTTGCATCCTTTGAAAGTCCTCCTTCGTTACACCACGTGTTTTCATAAGGTTTTCGTCAAGCTCGATGAGGATATCGTTTTCCTCAACGTTGATCAAGTACTTCCCTACAGCCATCACATCCTTAACCGTTGTGTAGAGCATCTTCTGGGCTACATCCAAAGCCTTCTCCCTGTCTCCCCGGTGCTCCCCATCCAGCCTCACTGTCATAATCGGTGTTGAAGGCGTCCTCCTCGCGTCCACGATCTCGATCAACCTTGGTAAGCCAAGGGTGACATCCCTTTCCTTGACACCCGCGAAGTGGAAGACCCTTAGAGTCATCTGAGTTCCAGGTTCTCCGATGGACTGGGCTGAGACAAGTCCTGAAGCCTCCCCAGGTTCAACCTGTGAACGTTCATACTCTTTAACCACTGTTTTAACCACAAGCTCAGCTGCTGACTTCCCTAGTTTAGCGTTTAAGACCCTCTTCCTTAGCTCATCTCCGAGGAATGACCCGGGTTCTGGGTTTGGGCTTAACCGTTGCTCAAATTGTTTAAGTAGGTTGTCGAGGTCTTCGACAGAGATAGGCTTCTCTTTAGGAGCCATCACTTCTACTCGGTCGATCAGCCGCCTAATGTTCACAGCTTTTCCATGATCACTCTTAGCGGGGTCTACTCCGTCCTCACCATATTTGAACTGGACGATGGTGCCATCGGCGTCTCTAACTGTTCCATCATACTCAACTTTCAGGTATTCAAGGGCGTGGATCAGCCTTCTCTGCATGTAACCACTCTGCTGCGTCCTAACCGCTGTATCCACTAGACCTTCTCTTCCACCCATAGTGTGGAAGAAGAACTCTGTAGGGGATAAACCGGTGTGGAAGGATGCTCGGACAAACCCCCTCGCGGATGGACTAGGGTCACCCCATTTGAAATGGGGTAGAGCCCGGTCCTTATACCCCTGGGTTACTCGCTTACCTCGTACGGCTACCTGACCTAGCAGCGCCGTCATATGCCCTATATTGAGCTCAGAGCCTCGAGCACCCACCCTAGTCATGATAGCTCCTTGATTTGCCAGATCAAAACTCGACTCGGCGATCTTGTCACATTTCTCTCTGGCGTTTGAAAGCTCGTTCATGATGTAGAGTTCGAGGGATTCTTCTAGAGACTTACCTGCAACCCTTTGGAGAACCCTGTTCTGGTAAGCCTCGATAAGCTCCCTAGTCGCTTTCTCCGCCTGCTTAAGTATATCATCAATCCGCTTCACCGCCTCCTCTGTGAGGTCGAGTTCATCGATTGAGTATGAGAAACCCTCCATGGTGATAAAGGCGTTGAGAAGCCTGCATACCTTGTTTAGGAATCTGTGACCAATGTCGACGCCATAATCCTTAACTAATCTGTGGTAGAGACTTTCAGGGCGCTCTGCACCTATGGAGTTCCTGTCGATGACGCCGCGCTCAAGCACCCCGTTTCTAACAACAACCAAACCGTCTTGGGGACATTGCTCAGCAAGGGATTCGTGGCGGTGCCTGCAGATGTTTGCTTTCCCGGTGAAGCTGAAGTCCTGTGGGAGGAAGAGGCTGAAAACCTGTTTCCCCCTCCAAAGGGGTTCAGGGCTTGTAATGGACGGTGGTGGCAGGGAGCCTTCATAACCTGCGGCAGTTAGAAGCGTGTTCACCTCAGCATGTGTGAGGAGTGTGGATTTCCTTGTTAATAGGTAAGCTGCGGTTAGGAAATCCCGTGTGGCTCCTATTATAGGAGCGCCATACCTAGGTGAGAGAATCTGGTCCTGAACCTGCATGAGGAACTTAGCTTCAGATTGAGCTTCCTCCGTCTGCGGGATGTGAAGGTTCATCTCGTCCCCGTCAAAGTCAGCGTTGTATGGAAGGCATACGGCTAAGTGAAGCCTAAAGGTTTTATAGGGTAGTACCTTAACGCGATGAGCCATTATGGACATCCTATGCAGGGATGGTTGTCTATTGAAGACTGCTGTATCCCCGTCTTTCAGATGCCTCTCTATGATGAAGCCTAGCTGTAAGCCTTCAGCCATCTTTTTCCTTTCAGAGACAAACTCCAGCCTTACTCTTTTTCCATCTGTTCTAATCACGTACAATGCACCTGGGTAATTTTCAGGACCGTTTTCCACAAGCTTTTTCATCTCTTCAAGGTTCCAAGCAGTAACCTTCTCAGCCACTGAAAGCTTCTTCGCCACCTCAACTGGGACACCTACCTCGTTTATGTCAAGGTTTGGGTCTGGGGATATCACGGTGCGCGCTGAGAAGTCAACCCTCTTCCCTGAGAGGTTGAGTCTAAACCTTCCTTCCTTCCCCTTCAACCTCTGGGAAAGCGTTTTCAAGGCTCTACCCGACCGGTGTCTTGACGGTGGGATACCTGGAGCCTCATTATCTAAGAACGTGGTTACATGGTATTGCAGAAGCTCAGAAAGTTCCTCCCTGATCAACGTTGGGGCTCCGCTGCTTATACATTCCCTCAGCCTCTGATTGATCCTGACGATGTCTACGAGTTTATGGGTTAAATCGTCTTCAGAACGGATTCCAGACTCTAATGTTATGGAGGGTCTAACGTAAACTGGTGGGACTGGTAGAACCTGCATAACCATCCATTCAGGTCTTCCAGATGAGGCGTCGTAGCCGAGGAGGTAGAGGTCGTCGTCAGGTATCCTCTCCAGCCTTCCCCTTATAGCGGTGGGTTCTAAGGTGACTGAGCCTCCCTCTTCCAAGACCTCATGGTATGTCGTGGGTTTAAGATATTCGATGTGGTACTGGGGTTTCCCACAGTGGAGGCATTCGGCGTTCTTCTTCGCCTCCCTCTTAACTACATCGTAGAAAGTTGAGGGTACCTCGTTGAGGGTGCGCTTATACTCCTCAATCTTTTCCTTGAGCACGCTTATCTTATCCTCGGGGAGGAGAATCCGTCCGCAGTCCCTGCACGTGACGGAGAGGAGTTCATACACGAGCTTTGAGAAGCCTATGTGGACAGCGGCAACCGCGAGTTCGATGTGTCCGAAATGCCCTGGACAGTTTGAAGCCGTGTTTCCACATGTTTTACATCGTTGACGAGGCTCAAGGGTTCCAAGACGCCCATCCATGAGACCTGAGGTGATAGGGGCTCCATCTTCATCGTAGGTGTCAGCTGTCTCAACCTCAACAACCGACATCTTTCTAATCTCGTGTGGTGAGAGGATACCGAACTTTATGCCTGAGATCTGTTTACCGAACTCTTCTCCCATGCTGCTAGCCATCACACCCTCTCCTCCAACATGATCCTAGGTGAAACACACATGCTCATCATCTCTTGTAGAAGGAGTTTGAAGGCGTAGGAGATAACGAGGGGAGAAACCTTTGCCTCATCACCGCAGATTGGGCATATGTATCTCCTTTGCCTAAGGTCGTAGTAGGCGAGGTAACCGCATTTTCCGCAGATGTAGGCGGTGAACTTATCCGACTCCTCGAGCATCCTATCCTTAAGCAGCATCGCGGCTCCATGCCCTATGAGACAGTCGCGTTCCATTTCTCCAAACCTCAACCCTCCACCCCGAGCTCTACCCTCAGTCGGCTGCCTCGTCAGCATCTGCACCTGTCCCCTAGCCCTCGCGTGTATCTTATCCGTAACCATGTGGTGGAGCTTCTGGTAATACACAACACCGATGTACACGTTAACCTCGAACTTGTCGCCTGTAATTCCGTTGTACATAACCTCCCTTCCACTTGGGCTAAAGCCGTGTTCAAGGAGCATCTTCGCAAGTTCTTCCTGCTTCCTGTTGCTGAACGGTGTGCCGTCAATGGATTTTCCCATCAACGCCCCTGTTTTACCCGCTAGAGTTTCCATCAGCTGCCCAACCGTCATTCTTGAGGGAATGGCGTGGGGGTTAATGATAATGTCTGGTACAACTCCGTCCTCTGTAAAGGGCATGTCCTCCTGTGGGAAGATCATGCCGATGACGCCTTTCTGTCCATGCCTTGAGGCGAACTTGTCCCCGAGCTCCGGTACACGGTTGTCTCTAACCTTGATTTTAACAAGTTTACTTCCCTGTGATGTCTCTGTGACGACCACGGTGTCTACGATACCTACCTCGGAGGGTCTTAGTGGAATCGATGTGTCCCTCCTCGTCGGTCCCTTAACCTCAAACTCTTTATATTCCTCTAGGAACCTCGGTGGACTGGTTTTCCCGACGAGGACATCGCCTCCGACGATGTCACTTTCAACGTTTATGATTCCGTCGGGTTCTAAGAGTCTGTAAAAATGTTCACCGCGGTATCCCCTTATGCTTGGGTCTGGGGACTCAAAGGTGTCTTTCTGTCCACCCATATACTGTCTTCCCTCGGCTTCGTAAAGCCTGAAAAATGTTGAGCGTTCTAGGCCTCTTTCAATGGAGGATTTGTTAAATATAACGGCGTCTTCCATGTTATATCCTCCAAAGGATAAGACGGCGACAACGCAGTTTTGACCTGAGGGTTTTGCTTGGTAACCGATTACGTTCATAGGCTTTGTCCAAACAAGTGGTGCCTGGGGGTAGTGTAGTGTATGAGCTCTTGTGTCAACTCTGTAAGCGTGGTTCGTGGCGTATATTCCAAGAGCTTGTTTCGCCATGGCCGACTCATAGCTGTTCCTTGGAGCGTGGTTGTGCTCAGCATACGGGATGATGGATGCGCATATACCAAGCATAGTGTATGGGCAGATCTCGAGGTGCGTAACTTCTCCGTTTAATTGGTCTTCTGTGAGCGCTATGAAAGCGTTTTCTTCCTCGTCAGCGTCTAGGTACTCAACTACACCTTGCCGAACAAGGTCTTCCCACCCCGATTCCCCGCGCTCAACCCTTTCGAGGTGTTCTAGTAGTAGAGCGGGTTTACCGTTCTCAACGATGACTACAGGTCTTCTACAGCGACCAGCATCGCAGTTTACGTGAACTTCCTTACTCGACTTGTAGTATGCAACGTTAAGCTCTGAGCTAAGCTCCCCATTTCTACGGAGCCTTCTTAATGTGGAGACAAGGTTCCCCTGTTCAGGGGTATAACCAAATGGTGTGCCGTCTATGAATACCCTTGCCCCGTCTGACCTTAGCTTTGCGTTAACCTCATCAACTGGAACGCAGCCAAGCCTAACTAAAACTGCTTTAACTTCCTCTGTGTTCACAGGGACTGATATACAGGACATGAGTGCTAAATTTTTCACTAGGCCGCAGTTAGAACCCTCGGGGGTTTCATTAGGACAGAGCCTACCAAAGTGGGTTGAATGGAGGTCCCTCGCCTCAAAGTTCGGTTGGCTTCTGCTTAAGGGTGATTGAAGCCTCCTCAGGTGACTGAGGGTTGATATAAAGTTCGTCCGGTCGAGGAGCTGGGTTATCCCAACTTTACCCTTACCCCAGTTACCCGTAGCTAGAGCATGTTGAATCCTTTCAGTTATTATCCCAGGTCTCACTGCTAGGATGGGGAAGACACCTTTACGCCTATTGAACCTTTCAAGCTGGTAGGTCATGTCCTTGATTAGGTCTTTAAAAACGGCTCTGAAAAGGTCAGCTAGGAGGGGTCCTGCAAGCCTTATACGTTTATTAGCGTAATGGTCTTTATCGTCGACGGTTCTAAGACCCAGCTTCAACTCGATGACGCGGCGAACGATCTCAGCGAGGTAACGCGCTTTTTCAACTCGGCTTTCACTTGTTCTACCTAAGTGAAGTAGGAAATTCTTGTCAATGATGTTGTTAGCCTTATCCCTCCTCCTCTCCTCATCCTGACCAAACGCAACCCTGTTCCCGATGTACATTATGGCTTCATCGACGGTGAACACCCCTGAAGCCTTCTCAAAGGACGGTTCAAGCCACCTCTGAACCTCTGGGAGAGGGGAGACAAGCTCGGCGACTCTATCATCCCTCTCAACGTTTAAGGCTCTCATGACGATGACGAAGGGCAGCTCCGTTGGGATAACGGGTATGGAAACGTATATGGCTCCATCAGATTTCATCCGAACCTCGATCCGCGTTCTAAAACCGACGGTCGCTGAGAAAACCTTCGCTCTGTAAACGGGCTTTGATCCACTTCGATCGATGTCAACGATGATCTTGTTAGGGGCTAGGTCTTCTAAACCTACGATGACGCGTTCAGAGCCGTTTATGATGAAGTAACCACCAGGGTCCTCAGGGTCTTCCTTTATCTTCGTCAACCCCTCAGGGCTCATATCGCTCAGCGGACAGATACTGGACTTTAACATGACGGGAAGGTCACCTATGTAGGCTATCTCCATCGGGCCTTCCCTACCACCTACCACGGGGGTCATCTCTAAGTACAGCGGAGACGCGTAGGTTACGTTGCGGAGACGGCACTCCATAGGGTAAACCTCGTGCTCTGAGCCGTCGACTTCAACAACCCTTGGAGGTTTAAGGTGGATTTCTCCAAAGTCTATGCGAAGTGGGGATTCCTCAGATTCAACCTCTATACCCCCTATCTCGGTGACGATCTCCTTCAAACCCTGTTCTATGAACTTGTTGTATGAATCAAGGTGCTGCCTCACTAACCCTTTCTCCTTAAAGAAAGCCTGTATGAGCTTCCACATACCTTCATCAGAGAACGTACCCAAATCCTAACCCTCCACCACGTATCTATACACGATGGCTACACCCGCCGTTGGGCTTTTCCTCGTTACCTTCACGACGTCTCCAGGCTTCGCCCCTATAGCTTGAGCCGCTGGATCTGAAGCCTTAAGATGCAGGAGTTGGTAAGGTTTAGCCCTAAATCGCTTTAAAACCTCTTCAACCTCAACACTACTGAGTAATTCGTGTTTAGGCACCAATTCATGCTCAAACACGTTGATTCTCTTCTTTTCGAACAAGTCCCGCGCCTCATTAAAACGAGCCATCTTAACGAAAGCAACCTAATCACCAAAAATCTTACTAATAAACATTGCTCCCGCCACGGTTAGGGTAATAAAAACTTTGATAACATGAGGGGACTGCAAACACAGACATGGGAAAACAGTTCAACCAGTTTTCGGTTACAGCGCCGGGGGAGGGACTTGAACCCTCGCGGCTCCGAGGAGCCACAGGCTTTCACGTGACGTTACTCTCAAGGCCTACGCCGGACCTTTTAAACAACGATTCCGTCTGCGCGTTTGTCCAGACTCCGCAACCCCGGCACTTCATCTCTTATTATGGGATCAGCTATAAAGACTTACCTCGACATGGACTGCAGCTACATAGACCAAGAGATAACATCGGAAAGCATGTGACTTGAAATACATGTCTTATTTAATCCCCTAATCGCTTAACGCTACTCTTCTTTAAAGTCCTTTAACACGATAGCTGTGTAAACATTGTTGATGGCCTCCATTTTCCCCAACGTGTTTTCCATGAAGTCTCTGAATTCCTCCATATTCTTTGCGACAACCATAGCTAGGATATCGTATTGACCTGTGGTTGAGTGGGCCTCCTTTACAGGGTCTAGGTTAGAGAGCTGACGGGCTACCGTATCCACGTCTTTATGCGCCTTTGTGTCGATGAGGAGGATCGCCTCCACATCCATTCCCAGTTGAGTCCAGTCCACGGAAACTGTGAACCTTCGAATCGCATGGTTGTTTAAAAGCTTAGAAACCCTGTTCCTAACGGTTCCGGGACTCACCATGAGTTGTTTAGCTAACTCTACGAAGGGTCTACGTCCGTCCTTTATTAGAAGCTTGATGACCTCGACATCTAATTGATCGAATACCTTCATCCCCTTGATCGACCCCTAACCGAAAGGTTTAAAAGATGTATATCAAGCTGCTTAATAATCATTTTTTCTATTTGTATTTTATGAAAAACGTAAAGAATTTTTTGAATAAAAATTTTAGAGAAAAAGTCGATGTAAATTTTCAAAACTCTATAAGGCACCTATATATTTAGAGGAGTTCCCTCCAAGCGGAGCCTAAAAGGATAGGGTAAAGTTGAAGCCCATTCAAGGATTTCAAGGAGCTGTTATTAGTGTCGCAGAAGGCTTCCTCTTGCTAAATGGGATCGTGGCTGACGCCTCAAAATCCACAGCAAACTTAAAGTGTAGGTTGAACTACAGTTGACCAACTCGTCTAAATCCAAGCCCGAAATAGAGCCCATGAATAAGGTAATGCAAAGTCGGATAGGCTACATAGACCCTAATCTTCAAGACAAGAGGGGCGCTGAGCAGGGTAAAAGAGCTGCAGTAATCGCGATGGCTGTGAACGGTTTACTATCTATCATCAAGTTGTTGGCAGGCCTCATTTTCGGGAGTATGGCTGTTCTAGCAGACGGTGCCGATTCATTCTTTGACATAATAACCTCTATAAGCGTTTTCGTTGGGATTAAGGCTTCTGAAAAGCCCCCTGATGCAGAACATCTATATGGCCATGGAAGATTTGAGGATATACCTGGTCTTGTCGTAGCTGGTACTCTTATCATAGCAGCCACAGGCATACTATTCGAAGCTGTTAGAAAAGTTATGCTGGGTGAATACATTGCCTTTCAATGGATCGTTCTTTGTGCAGCACTACTCTCTATCGGCGGCAAGTATCAGCTGCAGGGATATCTCTTCGACATCGCTGAGCGAATAAAGAGCATGTCCCTCAGGTCATACGCCCAGAATATCAGAGGAGATGTTCTAACATCTACCTCCGTTACCATAGGTGTGACCGCATCAGCTCTGGGAGCGCCGTGGGCAGATCCGCTTGTTGCCATCCTCGTAGCAGCATTAATTTTTAAGACCGGTGTTGGAGTTATGGTGGAGACGTTACACATCCTCACAGATCGAAGCCCTGGACCCGAAGCCGTTTCGAAGATATATTCAATTGTAGTCACTGTTCCTGGAGTAAAGAGTTGCCATAAGGTGAGGGCCCGAATGTCGGGAAGGAAGGTCTTCGTCGACCTTCATGTGGAGGTCGATCCTGGAATTGAGGTTGCGACATCACATAGAATATCTGACGCGGTCATAGAAGCCGTGCGTAAAAGCGATTCAAACGTTGACAGCGTACTCGTTCACATTGAGCCCAGTCCTCAGATAGATGATGTAAGAGGTCACTTGAAGGAGAGTGAAGATATAAAAACTGAAGTTATGAAGGTTGGGCAGGTAAAAGGATGCCATCAGATAAGACTTCAACATGTTGGAGGGAAAATGGTTGCCGAGATGCATATACTAGTAGATCCCCGTCTCAGCATATCTGAGACCCATAGGATCTCTGAGGAGGTATCGAAAAGAGTTAAGTCACGCTTCCCAAACATTGCGCAGGTTGTGATCCATGAGGAACCGGAAAGCGAAGGGGCTGTGGAAGGCTAGTATAGTAGCGCCATAGACATCCTTCTTCATCTTGATTACGTAACACTCCATTTTTTACACGATCCTTACGGATTAGAAGAGATGATATTATGCTTCATACTCCATCCACAGGCTTTGGGGAGAAAAAAGTTCTATCGTCATCGCGAGGGTTACGGCGATCTTTATAACCGCATAACCACCGGTTTCATCGTTGACAGCGTAAAGTAAAGCTTCATGTAAGTAAGTGATTTTCCGTTGAGAAATGGTAAGAAGTTAGGTGGTTCTCTACCCTCTATCCTCAAATCGGCTACATCTTAGAGGGTTAAGCCGATGCCATCCTTGTCTAAGCTCTCTTAACAAGGGCTAGAAAACGCAGCCCATAGAAGGCGTCTCCGATCTTGACAGGGCCCTTAGCTACGAGAACCACGTTACCTTTCCGTATGTCCAGTAAACCCTCGAACTTGAAGTAGACTTTAACTCCGGCATCATGAGCAATTCCTCTGAGAACGATTAAACCCTTCCCAGCTCTCAAAGGTGTGGATATCCCCTTACCTACATCAACCGAGTATTCGGTCCTGTTTATTTCAATGGTTCCACTACTAATCTCCAGTCGAAGCGTACAGTTCTTCCCCGCTACAACCTCAACTGTCAGTTTTACAGAGGCATTAACCTCGACTATGGTATTATCGATTTTCCTTAAGGCGACTGCTCTCAAGGAATTTATGTTTAAGGTATCACCGACCTTTATTCGACCGCCTGGTTCAGCGAAGGCTGGTATGGCGAACAGTGATAGAGCCATCACCGTAGCTATGACCGTGATCGTCAGTAACAGCTTGGAGCGGCTTGATATCACTTCACATACACCTCCTAGACAGGCTTGGGTATAATCAAATATATATTCTCTACGCATTCTTCATCTAGATGAATCATCCATAAAGGGGAAATAAAAAGGAAGTGGCAAGGTTAACGGTGATGCTGCCTTGGCTCTGCCGATACAGATCCTTAGACTTGACCTCGTGATGGAGCCTTTCGGCGCGTTAATCAGCTTCGTCATCGCCTACTATGCGCTGAAGGCCTATCGTTTATCCTCTGAACGGAGCCTTCTATACCTCTACTTCGGCTTCGCAGCTTTAGGGGTAGGCATGGCTTCTAGGTTTCTCGCCACCTTCTACCTACTCGTGATATTTCGAGTACGCGATGTTTTCTGGACAGGTCTCCTCGAAGCCTCAGGCCTCGTTTACGGCTTGCTGAGGATCCTTGCCTACGCTTTCTTCACAGCCGCATACGCGGGTCAAGCAAGGAAGGTAAAAGGCGAGGCTTTACCAGCCGTCCTACCCTTCATAGTGAACCCTTTCTTCGACTTCATAAGCGTAACTATGCTTATCTACATCACCGTCCAATCCGCCATCAACTTCACACTTACTAAGCGAGCGGATAGCTTCCTCGTCTTCATAGGCTTCCTCCTCATACTCTTTAGCCACGTCTTCTTCATGCTCGCCTTAATCATAGATGATTACTACTTCATCGGCCACATCACGCAACTCCTCGGTTTGATCGCCATGTTAACCATGCTCATAAAGGTGAGTAAGAGCAAGTGACAGCGCTGAAATACCGTTCAAAGCTGCGGATATCCATAGACATCCTCACCATCATAGCGAGGGAGGGCGGGGAAACTGGGCCTACGAGGATACTGTACGGCGCAAACCTCTCCCACGACCGATTAATGACGTACCTTGAAAACCTGAAGGAGCTTGGTCTAATCGAAGAGATGAAAGGAGAAGATGAGAAAACCACTTATAGGCTCTTAGACAAAGGCGTATCCCTGTTGTCAGAGTTTAGGAAAATAGATCGGCTTGCTGAAGCCTTCGGAGTAAGCATTTAAAAGGTTAACGCCGTCTCATAACCGTAATAAAATGGAAAAGAGCTGTAAACCTTTAATTAATCTCCACCTATAATATCTTCTGCCGGGATCGCCTAGCGGTATGGCGATGGCCTCGAGATCCAGAAGATAGGGGATCAGACCGGTTAGCCATTGGGCGTTTTCGCCCCCGTGGGTTCAAATCCCACTCCCGGCGCTATATAGCAAAGGATTGTTTCTCAGTTCTAATCCCGTCGAAGAAGCCCGATTTCATAAAAATCCACTAAAAAATAGTGGTAATCGGTGATCGGTTTTGGACTTTCACCTCCACGATTGCGTCTTATGAAAAGGGTTAGAGGGAGGCAGCGCGTTCAATGTCCAAGTAGGGTAATCTTTTCAAAGTCTCCTCGTCAAGCTCAACTCCGAGACCTGCACGGTCTGGAACCTCGATGTATCCATTCTTAGGAAGCAAGGGATTCACTACGATCTGCTCTTGAAACGCGGGGCAGCTGTTGTTCCACGTTCTGTTCGACTCGAGGAAGAATTGGTTGGGTGACGAAGCCATGAGCTGAAGATTAGCAGCGGTGTTGATGGCATTATGCCAGTTGTGGGGGCACAGGAGTACCTCGTCTAGGCTTGCCATGAAGGCTATACGGCTTGATTCACTTATCCCAGCCACATCACAGTCGGGTTGAACTATGCCGTAGCAGCCTTTATCAAGCCTCTCCTTGAACTCCCACCTCGTCGCAAGACCTTCACCTCCTGAGATGGGAACGTTTACGGATTTCCTTAACTCCGCGTAACCTTCGATATCCGCTCCGCGTAAGGGTTCCTCAATCCATGTAAGTTCGTATCGTTCTATATTCCTTATGGCGTTTACAGCTGTTTTCACATTCGGAAGCCTCATGTTCCACTCGATCATAAGGTATAAGTCACCTCCAAGCCCTTCCCTAGCAGCTCTAGCCTTCTCCCTGTAGTCCTCAAGGGTAACCCTTATTTTGTAACCTAGGAAACCCTCCTCCCTAAACTTCTCAGCTTCACACCTGATCTCTTCAACGGTTCTGCCCATCTGGCCAGCACTTGCGTAAACCTTCACCCTACCCGAGTACTTTCCACCTAGGAGCTTGTACACAGGCGTCCTAGAGGCTTTACCTACGATGTCCCAGAGAGCCTGGTTTACCCCAGCTAAAGCGCAGTTTACAGTGCCGCCTTGATAAAGGGTCGGTACAGCCAGTTTTAAGGCGTCGAAGGGGTTCTGACCGATAAACATGGGTTTGTGGTCCATAAGCCACGCCTGCATAAGCTTGGGATTCCCGTAGACACTTGGCTCACCGATACCCACGATGCCGTCGTCAGTCTCGACCCTAACGATCATCATGTCATTCTTGAGCACCCTCTGCCCATAGGCTCTACCGTCCCAGTTGAGCTGGTGCTCCTTGGGAACAGGGCATGATAGAATTATTGTCTCCAAACTTTGAATCTTCATACGTGACACCGAGTATGGTTTCTTTCTTATACTACGTTTCTAAGCGTTATCATATATGTTCTTTGGCTTTATCCTTAAAAAGAGCATGTTAGAAATCTAAGCTCTGAGTTCAATTTATCACAGAGAATGTTTGTTAAGCCGGCATGTGACGCTATATGATGAGGTTGTCCTTCTTGCCGCCTATAAAATAGAGAACTGTATCGTATGCTTGGATGTAGTCCGTGAAGGCTTTGACTTTTTCCGCTACATCTCTTTTTTTAAATACATCGTAGACATCCGTTCTCTTCGGGAGGTTGATGTTTCTCCTTCCTGAGCGGTTGGTGTGGATGGCTAGGAAATGCTCGTTAGCGTAAAGAACATCTAAGTCCTCGCAGTAAACGTGAACTCCAGCGAATTTCGCCATGTTTCTAAGAATGCTCGCGGGTATCATAGGTGCTCCAGCGTATATGGAGGTCCAGTCTTCGAAGCTTTTCACAGTTAAACCTGGTTTAAACCTGCCTCTATTGTAGATGAGCTTGCCCAAGGTAACGGCATCCGGGTCATCGCAGTAGATGATCGGTCCGATGAGGTTGTCTGTGCCGAAGCACGTGTTAGACGGTAGGTCCGCGGTGATTGGATGGTCGAAGTTAGTAACCGAGACGTTTAAACCCCATCGGTCAGCATCGTAGGCGAGGTGTATGCCTGTCAGGTCGTACATGTTCTCTGCGGATACGCCGTTGTCATCGATTAAGCCTGGGGCGTAAACCCATAGTACAACCTTGCCGTCCCTCTGAACCTTATCCTTGATCACTTCCCTCTCTACTTTACTTAAGTAGAACGTGTTTAGGAAGATGTAGAATCTGTAATCCGGCATGTCCTCCCCCGCTAGGTCGTCGTGCATGTAAACCGCGTATGGTGCACCCATCCTTCCAAGCTCATACTGCTTCCACTTCGTGATCAAGGGGTACATAAGGTGGGCGCTGACTCCTTGATAACATGGGCTTGTTTCATCCACGATCACCGCGACTTCGCCTTTACAGGACCGGTCGAGGCTCATATCCGCGTCTGCGATACGCTTCATCTCAGAGAGGCATTTCAGCAACTCCGGGTGGTTGAACCACTCCGAGGCGCCGAGGTTCATCCACCACATACCCACGCCCCGCGTTAGGACATTGCAGAAGTTACGTTTTAGAACCGAAACGGTTTCCTCAAGGGTTTCGCATTTACCGTAGAGCCCGCGTTCAACATCCGAAGCCATAAACGTACGCGTGTCATCTTCGCTGAACCAAAGCTTCCCATGGAGCATAATCGTCTCGGTGGCTGAGAAGAAGGAGGCCTCCCCTCCTACGCATCTGTAGAGGTATGAGTTAGGGCTGCAGATGAAGTCTACGTATGGTGAATCGAGGACCTTCATGAGGGCTTGATGCCCCCAGCGTTACTGCTGGTTCATCTCATAGGACTCCTGTCTTGAGAAGCCCTCATTGGAGAAGAAGGCTCCAGGCCAGGTCTCCATAATGTAACCGTAGAAGACACCGGTGAGCGAGTTATTCGCAGACGCGTCTTTCGCTATCTTACAGAGGTAGTTGATGTCATCTGCCACAAGTTCGGAGAGTGAGAGGTAGTAGTCGATGACGTGCCTGCCCACAGAGGGGTCTCTGAACGTGTAGAGGTCTGTCTTAAGCTCCTCGGCTCTGCTTGGAACCGAGGCGTTTGAGAAGTCTACCGCCTCGTCTTTCCAAGCAGTCCTCAGCGTTGAAACATCCCCATACCTTGATTCAAGCCATTTCCTAAACCATTCAGCCATCGGTCTGCTGTAGTCCCAAGAGTAGCCGTCTTGGGCGCGGTACCTGTTCCACTCCCCTGTGTAACCTACACATACGTGGTAGGCGATAACGTGCTCACCGTAGCCGCTTCCCATGACATGTCTAATGTACCTTTCAAGGGCTTCTCCAACCTCTGCCCTCCATAGATCTGAGGCGTACGAAGCCTTAGCGTTCTTATCCACTTCGCCATCGTCGTAGATGGTTAGTTCTCCAGGGTGAAGCTTATCCCACCATACTGGGGAGTTGCAGTCTACTCGCGGTATTATGAAGCCCTCTGGGTCAGCCGCAACGACCTTCCCCATGTTTCTGTCGATGATGCTGTAGTCATGCTGGTTTGGCCCTGTCCAACCTAGGTCCGTTGGGAAGGAGTATATGTGTACACCTGTACCTGCCTTAGCGAGGTTAACCACAAAGTCTATCCCGTCATAGTATTGTGGCTGCCCTTCACCCGCTGGTCCCCAGAAAACTATGGCTGGTTGTGGAACGCCGTTTATGAAAAGTGTAGGCGCCCCCCTAAAACGCTTAACCTCGGCAACAGTCATGATCTTATCCTACCCCCTCCCTCACAACATCGCTTCCCTCTTTAAGCTCATAGGCTTTATCTGGTTTAGGTTCCGGGAGGCTTCGCTACCTAGGAAGTGACATATGATATTCCAGGGAGGAGGCCTAAAATGCTTTAAAACTCAGTTTCCAGCGTTTATTCAGTGGGTTTCACGGCTTAGCAGTCTTCCCTTTTGCTGAAACTGTCTTTCGTAGAGGAACCTGATCCTGTCGATGGTGTCTGCCTCAGAGGGGCTTTTATCATCTCGCACCCGCGTGATCCGTGCGAATCGTAGACCAAAGCCTGATCGATAATGGGGACTTTGCTGAATCTCGTTGTAGGCAACTTCAACCACAACCTCGGGCTTAACGTGCACGGTATGCGCGGTCTCTGAGACCTTTAGGCTCAGCAGCCTCCGCGTCATCTCCTTGAATTCCTCATCGGTTAAGCCTTTGAAGGTTTTTCCCACAAGGTCGAACCCGTGTTCCTGAGGGTTCACGGCTGCGAGGTGGTAGTTGCTAAGCCATCCTGTTCTCCGTCCGTAGCCCCAGTCAGCCGCCACTATGACGAGGTCTAGGCGGTCTGCGGGCTTGATTTTAAACCACTTCTTACCCCGTTTACCCGGTGTGTAGAGGCTGTCTAAAGCCTTAGCCATAAGCCCTTCATGTCCCTCAGCTAAAGCTTCCTTAAGGAAAGCCTGGGCCTCTGAGGCGCTGCTCGTTACAATTCGCCGGGCTAGGTACCGGCTTTCGCAGAGTTGGTTCAGCAGCTTCCATCGCTCCTCATAGGGTTCATCGATCAATTGGCGCCCGTTGAGGTATAGGATGTCGAAGAGGTAAAGCTTAAGGGGTATCTCATCAACCATTTCGTGGACAGCATGTACACGCTTAAACCTTCTCATAAGGTCTTGGAATGGCAGGGGCTTCAGGTCTCTTCCAACAGCTATAACCTCACCTTCCACGATGGCTTCATCAACCTTCAGCTTCCCCTGCGTTAACTCAACCACCTCGGGGAGGCTGTTTGTCACATCGCTTAACCTTCTACTGAAGACCCTGACATCCAAGCCCTGCTTATGGATTTGAACCCTCGCCCCGTCGAATTTATGCTCGAAAGCCGTTCTCCCACCGTGTTCAGCGAGTACTTCGCCTAAGTCGTAGGACATCTCCGCCAGCATGGGTTTAACCGGTGTGAAGAGCTTTATGCCAACTTCATCCAAGTCCTTCCCACCCTGCGTTAAGGCTATGACCGCTACTTCACCGAGGTTTCCCATGAGCATGTTCGCCCTGCGAACGTGTTCAACATCCACATCCGCTGCCTTAGCGACGGCTTCAACCATTAGCCCCTCGTTGACGCCATGTTGCATTTCTCCGAAGATGTTCTTGAGTATCCACTTCTCCTCAAGCGAGCTGGCTTGCCCTAGGAGGCTCTCTAGAAGGCTTAGCTTCCTCTGCCTAGAACCTGAACCTGAAACTTCAGCCATTTCGTTGAAGTATTCATAGACGCGGAGGATCGTTAGTGGGTTTGTGGACAGCGTTGTCTGTCTACCACCGCGTGTAACCCTTGAAAGCGTTGAGAAACCGACGGTCAATGTTTTCTTCTCCACCTCTGGGAAGATCCATCCGAGGATAAGGGGGACAGCTGCGGAGACCTCCTCTCGCCGAAGCCCCTTCAAGAACACGCTTACGAGACCAGTTTTCTCATTCCTCCTCCTGGTGGCGGTAAGCTTCTCGCAAAGCTCGGCAAGCTCTTTGAAGAAGGTTTCGGCCTTCATCACATCGCTCAGATAATAAATATTGGAGAGACAAGGTTAAACATATCGTCCCGGCTCTCCCTTGACTCATCTTGACGCTGAAGGCGGATCCTCTTATATCCACTTTCAGCCTTTAATGACGAGCAGGGAAGTTGATTGGTTGAAAGTGAGATGGTTGAGGTTATAGTCTGCCCGGCGGTTGAGAAGAATCCTAGAAACAGTGAGGCTGACATCATTGAGCTTAAGGATGGGCGCCTACTCTTAGGCTACACCGAGTTCTACCATGGTAGCGGAACCGATTTCTCCCCAGCTAGGATTGCTGGGAAGGTTTCGGGGGATAAGGGTCGTACGTGGAGTGAACCGTATACGATACAGGAGAACGTGGGCGCCCAGAACGTGATGGAGACGGACTTCCTCAGACTGGAAACCGGTGAAATAGCCTTCTTCTTCTGCGTTAAGAACTCTGAGGCTGACTGTCACCCCTACATGAGGAAGACCTACGATGAGGAGGAGACGTGGACCGATATGGTGCCCGTAGCCAAGTTCTATCCGGGTTACTTCTGCCTAAACAACGATAGGGCGGTGCAGCTGTCGAACCATAGGATACTTTTACCAGCCTCATATGGAACCAACGTATGGATTAACCCTACATGGGTTTCCCTATGCTTCTACTCTGATGATAATGGTAGAACTTGGTTTAAGGGTGAGGAGGTCCGAATCCCAAACATTGAAGCCGATGAACCAGGCGTAATAGAGCTTAAGGATGGAAGGGTTATGATGTGGATAAGGACCGACGCCGGTTACATTTACAGGGCTTACTCCGAGGATAAGGGTGAGACATGGAGTAAACCTGAATCCATGGGTTTAAGGTCCCCGAGTTCACCTCAGACCATTAAGAGAATTCCCTCCACCGATGCCCTACTCCTCGTATGGAACAATACGCCTGGTCCAAGGCGTGTCCCCTTAACCGCCGCCGTTTCCTATGACGACGGTGAGACTTGGGTGAACCTTAAGAACCTGGAGACGGATGAACGTTACACCTACGCTTACACAAGCATAACCTTCGTCGGCGAGGAGGCGTTGCTCACATACTGGGTAAGCGGCGGAGGCATCTCGCTGAAGCTGAGGATAATCCCCGTGGAATGGTTCAGTGAAATGGCTAGGGGGAGGTAATCGACTATGTCGCTGGCTCCTATGAGAAACATAGACCGGTCTCTAGGTTATTGGATGAGAGCTGAGGAGGTGATTCCCGCTGGAACCCAGTGCCTCAGTAAGGGTCCGGACCAGTACATCTTCGGTGTTTACCCGATCTATTTAAGTAGCAGTCGGGGCTGCCATGTTACGGATGTAGACGGAAACGATTACATCGACTACATCATGGGTTTAGGCAGCGTGGTTCTCGGCTACGGTTATCCACGTGTTGTCGAAGCCATAGTTGAGCAGCTTAAACATGGGACGAACTTTTCCCTCCTCCACCCTCTGGAGCTGAGGGTAGCGGAGCTCCTTACGAAACTTATACCCTGCGCGGAGATGGTTAGGTTTGGGAAGAATGGCTCAGACGTTACTGAGGTCGCGGTTAGGGTTGCAAGGGCTTCCACTGGGAGGGAGAAGCTTGCCTACTGCGGCTACCACGGGTGGCATGATTGGTTCGCTGTTACCACGGCGAGGAATAAGGGTATACCAAGTGTTCTTAAAAGCCTCGCCGTACCTTTCGAATACAATAATATCGAGAGCCTTGATAAGGTCTTCGAGGAGAATAAGGAACAAGTCTGCGCTGTCATTATGGAGCCGGTGCAACTTGAGGCTCCGAGGTACAACTTCATCCAGAAGGTTAAGAGCTTAACCCATGATAATGGAGCCCTACTCATCTTCGACGAAATAATTACGGGCTTCAGATTCGCAGGGGGTGGCGCCCAAGAATACTACGGTGTAGAACCT
>Ga0129297_10000239_pt1 | contig 26355 bp, 25 predicted proteins | sample I18A1metaG_FD_94708 | JGI IMG/M metagenome (GOLD analysis project Ga0129297, IMG submission 94708) | Lake sediment bacterial and archeal communities from Gulf of Boni, Indonesia to study Microbial Dark Matter (Phase II) - ​I18A1 metaG | ecosystem: Environmental > Aquatic > Freshwater > Lake >... | reverse complement strand
CCTATCATGGGAACACCTTGGGTGCGCTATCGGCCTCGGGGCACCCGATGCGAAGGGAAAAGTACGTACCGCTTCTCCTAGACTTCCCTCACATAGCCCCTGCGTACTGCTACCGTTGCTGGTTCGGAAAGGAGTACCCTAGCTGCGATCTGGAATGCGCTAGAGATTTAGAGCGCGCCATAAAGACCGCCGGCCCCGAGTACGTCTCAGCGTTCGTCGCTGAGCCGATAGTGGGGTCAACGCTCGGATCTGTACCGGCTCCCAAAGAGTACTTCAAAATCATCAAAGAGATCTGCGACAAGTTCAATATCCTCCTCATTTCAGACGAGGTGCAGACCGGCTTCGGAAGAACAGGGAAGAACTTCGGCATAGAGCACTATGGCGTCGTCCCCGACATGATGATTTGTGCAAAGGGGATCGCGAGCGGCTATGCACCTCTAGGAGCCCTCATCGCATCCACGGAGATCTTCGAGCCATTCAAGAAATCACTCTTCGTGCATGGATTCACCTACGGAGGAAATCCTCTCTCTTGCGCCGTCGGACTCGCGGTTCTAGAGTATCTGATGGACCATAAGCTGATCTCGAGAGTTGGAAACATTGAGAAAACCCTCTTCGAAGGCCTGGAAGAAGCCAAAGACAAGCACAGAATCGTCGGAGATGTACGTGGCAAAGGCCTGATGGCCGGGATAGAGTTCGTCAAAGACAAGAGAACCAAGGAGATCTTCCCGACGAAGATGGGGGTAGGCTCGTCCGTGGTCGAGCAGTGCTTCAAGAACAGTCTTTTGGTGTACTGTGGAGGACCTTCAATCGAAGGTCTGGCCGGAGATCAAATCCAAGTCGCTCCCATGCTGATCTCGACAGAGGATCAGGTGAGGGAGATCACATCGATCGTCGACAAATCCATAGAAGAGGTCGAGAAGCAGATCAAGGCCTAATATCTTGCTAAAGGCGGCTGCAAGCTCCTGTGCTTTGTGCAAAATCGCACTAAAGCTATTCATGGTCAGTGAAGCTGGCTTAGATCTTGAATAGAGAGTTAACAAAGACTCTTAGGAATCTCACCGCAAACAACTTTGATGCAAAGTATGCAGAGACCGCAGAGCAGGCGAAAGAAATCATCTCAAACGCCGTCTCGAAGGACGCCACGGTGGGCATAGGAGACTCAGCGACCATCAAGCAGATCGGCATCATAGAAGAGCTCGAAAAAAGGGGAAACAGAGTATTCAATCCGTTCTCAAAGGAGATGACAACGGACCCAAATCTGATCAGATTCAGAGGGGAAGTCCAGAGGAGAATCTTCTCGTGCGACGCGTTCTTGACCGGCACAAACGCCGTCACAGAGGATGGAAAACTGGTGAATATAGATGCAGTCGGAAACCGCGTCGCGTCGACAATCTTCGGTCCGAGAGAGGTCTTCATCGTCGCTGGCAGAAACAAGATCGTAAATAGTGTTGAGGAGGCGATCAAACGCATAAAGAACGTGATAGCACCATACCATGCCAAGATTAAGCAGTTTGACACGCCATGTGCCGAAACGGGCAGATGCATTGACTGCAACTCATCGAGGCGAATCTGCAACGTCACAACTATAATCGAGAAGAGGCCTTGGCGAACTGACCTCACAGTCGTTCTGGTCAATGAAGACCTAGGGCTCGGCTGGGACGAAGTTTGGCCAACAGAACGCGTCGATCGGATAAAGTCAAGTTACGAGAAGGTCACTTGGGTCTTCGCTCGCTAAAGGATGAGAGACCCCGATTCGTGAACGAGCGCGATTACTCAGAAACGAAACCTTACCCCGGGAAAGTTCTTAGTAGCAGGAAAGCGGAAACCTACAAATCAGAATGATAATGAGCTCTGAAACATATCGATTCAAGATAGGGGCCTTCCAGTGCATAGCCGTGAGCGACGGCACATTCACATATTCTCATCCCTCATCCTTTCTATTCACCAATGCACCAAAAGAGCGCCTAGACCAAAAACTCCGCGAACACAACATCCAACCAGAACAGTGGACAGAGTGGATCAGCTCATACACCTGCGCCGTAATCAACACCGGCAGACACCAAGTACTCGTTGACACAGGCGCTGGAGGACTCGGATCAAACACGGGAAGATTGCTTCAGAACTTGCTAGCAGAGAGGATCACACCTGCAGACATCGACATCGTCATCCTCACCCACGCACACCCAGACCACATCGGAGGGAGCACCGTAGGCGAAGCCAAACCGGCGTTCCCCAGAGCCCGATTCGTAATGCGGAGGAAAGAATGGGACTTCTGGACTTCAATGCTCAACCTGGCCGAGCTGAAGATAGATGAAAGCATCAAGGCACTCATCATCACCGTCGCGCGCCTCAACCTTTCAGCGATTCGAGACCAACTCGACCTCATAGAGCATGAGACAGATATCGTTCCCGGCATTCGTGCCATTGCCGCACCCGGCCACACTCCTGGTCACATGGCTCTGGATATCTCTTCAAAGGGCGAGAGTCTGCTAATACTCTCCGATGCCGTTATCCATCCCATCCACATGGAGTCGTCGGACTGGTATTCTGCTGTCGACCTTATTCCCGAGCAGGCCGTGAACACTAGACGTCGACTTCTCAAGAAGGCTGTCGACAAGAAGTCCAAGGTCCTCGTCTTTCACTTCCCCTTTCCGGCTCTCGGCCATGTCGTCCGTAGTGCCGAGGCGTGGCGATGGCAGCGGATCTGAATCGTCGGCGGGGTCAACGCTCTTGGTATGCCCTGACATCATGTCTGAAAAGCCCAAGCAGAGACGTTAGAGAAATCTGACGCGTTTGCGCTCGAAAGACATACCGTGTCTCTCGAACATAAGGGCAACCTCTTCATACTTGCTGAGCAGTTCGCGCAGTTCTACTAACCGTTTGATGGCTCTTTCAGGAGCTCTGCTGCCCTCAGCCTGTATCCATCTCTCAAGCTGATCGATCCTCTCCCTAAGAAACGTGATGGAGCTGCTCAGCGGTGGCCTTCTCCTCCCACTTTGCCTTGTTATTTCCAACATGAGGCGCTGTATCTTCTCCTTCAGCTCCATGTGGCCCTTGTGTCTGTGGATCGAACGATATGAAACCTCGATACCACGATCAGCCAAGATCGCCTGCATCGTACGACATGAGTAACCCTGCTTGAGCAGCGCCTCAACCCACGAGGTTATGACAGGGTTGAGGGAGCATATCTTACACTGCCTCGTCATCCGATCTCACCTTTAGACCGGGCATACCAATGGCCCGAAACCTGTGTGAGGAATCAAGCATCCCTGATCTCTACACATCTATCCATACTGCTTGCCGTGCTATACCGGGAAGTTTCCAATGCTTTTCGGACCGCCCTTTTGAATGCATTTGAGCTCCATTCGCGAATATAAGCTAGAATCTAGACTCTTTTGTGACGTTAACGTACGACAGCAATTTCTAACCATCATGAACTCTCGTCTGCGAAATGCAGATCGCCATCCCCACTGCATCCGGAGACGAGAGACGAGAACTCACAAGTACGTCACGAGTTTCCGCGAGTTGCTTTTCTAAGCTCTCACGATTCCAGGGGTTCTGATATTCAGGTTTATCCTCTTCCCCTCAACTGCGTAATATATCCTAGATGCTATGTTCACACAGTGGTCGGCGACCCTCTCTAAGTACTTCGACACGAGAACCGCGCTCACAACCTGAAGATGGTCGATCTTTCCTTCTGGAAATCCGAGCAATGGCTGAGAGACGAACTCATGGAAGATGTCATCTACATGCTCCTCCTTCCCAGTGATCTCGTCGCCCAGCCCGTCGAGCTTGCGCGATACATAGGCTTGCATAACCCTCTTCAGCATCTCCCTCGAGAGAGACGCCATCTCCACCAGCCTGCTGTATACTGGCTCGGGGAAAGATGTTTTCAGCTCCTTGACCCTAAGGGCAACGTCGACGCTGTAGTCGCTTATCCTATCCAAATCTGTGACGATTTTGAGCGTAGTCGTAATCACCCGAAGGTCACCGGCGAGCGGCTGCATTCTAGCGAGAAGCTCCACACACAGATTCTCAACAGAGTACTCAACATGATCGACCCCATCGTCCGCATCGATCACATTCTCCGCCAGCTCACGGTCCATTCTCCTGAGAGCTTCCATAGCATTCGCCAGCTGCATATCCGCGATCTGAGCCATCCTGTACGTTGAGGACTTAAGCTTCTCCAACTCTTCGTCGAACGCCTTCACATAGTGCCTATCCGCAGCACTCATACATTCATATCCTCCCAGAGACGCCTAGCCGAACTTCCCAGTAATGTAGGCCTCCGTCCTACTGTCGCTGGGATGATCGAAGAGCTCCGATGTAGGTTTGAACTCCACAAGCTCTCCAAGCAACATGAAACCAGTCCTATCCGAGACTCTTATCGCCTGCTGCATATTATGTGTCACTAGGACTATTGTGACCTCCCTCTTGAGATCCCTGAGGAGATCCTCCACCTTCGCCGTCGAGATCGGATCCAGCGCTGACGCCGGTTCGTCCAGAAGCAAGACTTCCGGATTCGTCGCCAAAGCCCGGGCTATACAGAGCCTCTGCTGCTGCCCACCCGAAAGTGATAAGGCGTTCTCCCTCAGCCTGTCTTTCGTCTCATCCCATAAGTTGGCTCTAACAAGACTCTCTTGGACAACGTCATCCAGCTTCGCACGATCATTCACGCCAAGAATCCTCGGCCCGAACGCTACGTTGTGATAGATCGATGAGGGGAAGGGGTTGGGTTTCTGAAACACCATGCCTATCCTCCTGCGAATCGTGACAGCATCGACATCCGGCGCATAGATGTCCTCACCGTCAAGAAACACCTGCCCACCGACCTTCGCTTCTGGGACAAGCTCCACCATCCTATTCAACGCCTTGATCAACGTGGACTTACCGCAGCCTGAGGGGCCAATGATTGCCGTGATCTCGTTTCGAGGGATTGTGAGTGTTATCCCCTTGAGCACCAGCTTCTCTCCATAGCTGACCCTGAGTTCCTTCACCTCGATCTTCGGGAACATCACCATGCTTTGATCCTCCTGCGCCTAGCCCTTACAAACAAGGCAGTTGCGTTCAAGCCAACTGCAATAAGAATCAACACGAGGGCCGTGCCGTACTGGATCGGCGCGGTCTTCAATGGATTAGCAGACTGGGTAGCCATCACAAATAGATGGAAAGGCAGCGCCATGACTCTGTCAAAGAACGACGAAGGGAGCGATGGAGTGTAGAACGCTGCAGCAGTCAGCATTATGGGCGCAGTCTCTCCGATCACCCTAGACGAAGAGAGGACAATCCCAGTTAATATGCCCGCCAGCGCGTTCGGCACGACCACCCTCCGAACCACTTGAAGCTTCGTCGCTCCAAGAGCGTAGGCGGCTTCCCTGAACTCGTTGGGTACAGTCAACAATGCCTCCCGGCTAGCCGTGATTATTACTGGCAAAGACATACAAGCCAAAGTCAGAGCTCCAGACAGAAGAGACTGCCTGAATCCGAGGAAGTTGACAAAGAGGCCGAGGCCGAAAAGACCGAAGACTATAGAAGGTGTTCCCGCAAGATTCCTGATCGAGACGTCCACAATTCGCGTGAAGCGACTCTGCTTCGTGTATTCCGCAAGATATATGGCCGAGAGAACTCCAATAGGCACAGACGCCACAAGTGATAGCGTAACCAAGTAGACCGAGCCGATAATAGCCGGGAAGATGCCTCCCTCGGTCATGCCCGCCATCGGCGGCTCCGTCAAGAACTTCCAACTGAGAACTCCGGCGCCCTTTGATACAATATCGAAGAGAACTCCCAAAAGACCAGCCAGTGCCACGAAGACCGCGGACCTCAGGCCGAGGACCACCAAGGACTCTCGAAGCCGCTCCTTCATGCCACCCTACCTCTCGTGATTATGTGGTCAGCCAATATGTTCACCGCGCTCGAGATCAGGAAGAGGAGTATGCCCAAGAAGAAGAGCATCTGGTAGTGCAAGGAACCGAAGACCACTTCACCCATTTCGATCGCGATGGCCGCGGTCATCGTCTCCATCGAAGTAAGAAGGCTGAGACTCATCACGGCAGCATTCCCCGTCGCCATGAGGACGGCCATAGTCTCACCTATTGCGCGGCCGAATCCCAAGAGGACTGCCACGGCGATACCCCTCCGTGCATAGGGCAGCACAACTCCACGAAGGACCTGCAGCCTAGTCGACCCCAAGGCATAGGCAGCCTCCTTGAGATCCCTCGGCACTGAGTTCAGCGCATCCTCCGAAATGCTTGCTATTGTCGGCAACACCATCAACGAAAGGACGACGGCTCCGTTCAAAGCGTTCAGCCTTGTTCCCACCCCGAACAGTCCGTGTATCCATCCGCTGACGACGACGAGAGCGAAGAATCCGAATACCACCGAGGGAACGGCTGCCAGCAATTCTACAAGGGGCTTCAGAACCTCTCGCTCAAGTGAACGACTGAACTCAGCTAGGTAGAGGGCGACCGCTAGTCCCAGAGGGGTCGCGAACATGAGGGATGTGAACGTGATAACGGCTGAGCCCACCATGAGCGGTAATACGCCGAATTTAGGGACCTCAGCTGGTGGCTGCCAAATGGTACCGGCGAATATGTCCCAGATGGGGACGTGCAGGAGCGCTGGCAGCCCTTCCCTGAAGAGGAATAGCGTGATGAGCAGTGTAACGAGTATTACTATCACTGAGCAGAGAAAGAAGAGGCTCTTGGCAAGCCGCTCAACGAGAGTCCTGCTGAGCGAAGTTCTTGGAGCAGGTGGTTTCTTGAGCCTCATCGGACAGTCGTCTTCTAGATGATGGCGACGTAGCCCTCGTCAGCTGCGACCTTCTGTCCTTCGGGGCTAAGGATCCAAGCTATGTAGGCTGCCAACTTGCCTTGTGGATAGCCGCTCGTGATAACGAACAGGGGCCTTGAGATGCCATAGTCTCCGCTCTTTATCGTTGCCACCGTCGGTCTTACGGCTGGTGACGAGGCGTCCCTCTTGATTCCCAAGATGATCACGTCAGTTCTCCTTTCAGCGTAGGCTACGCCCACGTAGGCTATGCCACTGGGGTCCTGAGAGACCGCCTGCACCAGGTCCGAGTTGCCTGCCAGCGATTGCATATCCGCTCTGTAATCTTTGTTGCTCATCACGTGTTCCTTGAAGAAGGCGTAGGTACCAGATGTGGACTGTCTGCCATAGACGGTTATCCCTAGATCAGGGCCGCCAACTTGGTTCCAATTCGTGTAGTTCCCGACGTAGATAGCCGCGAGCTGTTGTAAGGTGAGCTCTCTGACAGGATTGCTGGGGTGGACGATTATCGAGACGCCGTCCAGAGCCACGGAAAACGCCACAGGCGTCTTCCCTTTTGCAACCATGGCATCTATTTCGCTCTGTTTCATGGGCCTCGATGCGTCTGCTATGTCCACGCGTCCATCTATGAGGGCCGCGATACCTGTGCCCGAACCTCCACCGGTAACCTGTATGTTCAGTTCCGGTTGCGTCTTCCTGTACTCCTCAGCCCATCGCTGTGCAAGTATCAGCATCGTATCAGATCCCTGCACAACAACGGAGTTATCCTGAAGTGTACCGCTTGCCGCCCTCTGCGCCTCCTGCAGTTGTTGCTGAAGCGCAGCAACCTGCGTTTCGAGAGCTGCTATACGGGCTCTCGAGGTCTCTTCTCCCCCTGCACCCGATGAGAGCGCAACGACGTATCCGAGACCGGCGCCAATAACGAGAGCGGCCAGCGCAACTGCAACCAATTGTGTCTTGCTCGTCATTATTCTTCCTCGAGGCGGACAGACGTGCGCCACATCATAAAAGGATTCTCGACATAGTCCATCCATCCGTCCGACATCTATATAGATATGTAACGCTTCCTAGAGACTTGGTATCGGCCATTTGGGCACAGACAAGGACTGGGCGACAGAGAGCAGAAAGATCCAGTTCACAGGCTCCTCATCCTTCGTCATCACACTACCGAAGAACTGGTGCAAACGTCTTGGACTCACGCCAGGCGACAGACTGTCAGTCACAGAGCAACCAGACGGATCACTCCAAATAAGGGCAGGAACACAGCATGAGCCCGAGCCTAAGATAGCAGAGATCAAGATAGAAGCCCACTCGGATCCTGAGTCTCTCAGACGGATCTTTATATCCAAGTATCTAGCAGGCCACCAAATCTTCAGATTCGGATCATCTCAATCAATACCGATGGAGCTTAGACGCGCAATAACAAGCCAAGCGGCGAGCCTCTTAGGCCTCGAGGTAATAGAGGAGACAGACAAAACGATCGAGGTCCAAGACCTACTCTCACCAGAGGAACTCACAGTCGAAAAGGCGATAAGAAGAGCCCACCTCGTAGCCTCATCAATGTATGAGACAGCCCTCAACGCGCTTGAGACAAAGAACCGCAGAATGGCAGAAGACGTGATTGATAGAGAGCCAAGCGTCGACAGGCTATACTTCCTCATACTAAGACAGCTCGCCTTGGCACTTCAGAATCCGACCATGCTGGGAAACCTCGGCATCAAGGCTGTGGAGACGATGGACTACCAGATGCTCGCAAAATCTATCGAGAGGATAGCTGACCACGCCTTCAGGATTGGCAAGACGATCCTTGAAACCGATCTGGAGGTGGTCGAAGAGGAGACACTTTCGGCCATCGTCCAAGTAGGACGCGAGGCGAACAGAATGAACAGCGACGCCATGAGAGCCTTCTTAGCCAAAGATGTTCAGCTCGCAAACAAGGCCATAGCGACCAGAAAAGCAACGGAGGCGAGGATTGCGCAGCTGAATGAGAAGCTCATTAAGAGACAGGGCGAAGGGTCGGTTAACCTCCGGATCATAACTGATAGCATCGAGAGGATATCAGATTACGGCGCAAATATAGCCGAAATAGCCATAGACAGGAATCGGTAGCCCGGAGCCATATCCATTGTGACAAATCAGCCGATAGCCCAAACGCTGCAGATGTCACTCCGAACCGTTCCCACAAAGCGCTATCCAGCCCTCTGGTCTTCGCGCGGCCCGAGTAACGCGTCAACATCCCATACGTTCCCTCGCAGCCCCTGCGGCTCTGACAGGAAGGAGTCTTCAGCCTCGTACCTAAAGCCAACAATCTCCAAACCGTCAGTCATTGCAACAGAGATGGCCTCTATCGCAGTGGCTCCTGAGAACGGCAGTTTTTGGCAAAGACGCTGAGAGTTCGAGATGCCAGCCCAACGATATATACGGTTCTTTGATCTTCTCGACTGCTTCCTTCCCATCCATGAGACATCATTCGTCTTGATGCTTCAGCGGAGTCGTTCCTAGGTACTTGCGAAGTAGATTGAGGTAGTATCTGTAGTTCTCTAGAGACACGTCGGGCGGAACCGAGTGATCAATGCTTGGTATGTATCCGCCCTGCTCAATCATCTTTGGTAGCACTCTCTCAAGCTCCCTGTTAACCGCGTTCTTGCCCGCGATCAGCGCCCTCTTGTCGATATTGCCTATCAGCAGCAGCCTCTTCCCATAGCGTTGCCTCAGATCCAAGCAGTCCATGCCCGCCTGAACCTCCAAGGGGTACAGACAGTTGACGCCTCCCTCAATGAATAGCGGCACCAGCGGCTCAACCTGCCCGTCGGTATCGACCATAATCACTTCGACCCCATGCCGCCTCAGGAAGCCCGTCACCTTCCGATAACAGGGCAGCATATGTCTTCTGAAGAGAGCTGGCGATATGAAGGGGCCTTTCTTGTATGCCATGTCCTCCCAAATGTTGGCATAGTCAAATCTGACTGCCTTCACAGCTGGCGTAATGACTTCAAGAATGAAGTCTGCCCAAAAATTCATGATCTCAGAAACCAGTTCAGAATCTCTGTGAAAGGCGACCAGCAGGTTTTCAAGGCCCATAAGCAGCCTAGCCTGACCGAAGAAGCCTGGCATTGAGATTCCCACAGGGTGATCCAAGAATCGATAATGCTCGACCAACTCTTCGCTCCAAGAGAGAGGATACCTACGGAGGCCGTCGAGGCGGAATCTCGTCTTCATTCTGTCGAAATCTTCTTTGTTCTTTACTGGACTTTCAAGATACGCTGGAAGGGTGCTCAGGCCTTTCATGATTCGCCGGGTGATCCCCATACCGTCCCGCTCGATTCTGTACCTCTCCGTCTCTTCAAGAGTCTTCACCGGGAATCGAGGAATAGGCCCGAAGTCAAGAGGTATCTGTTCCCTTCCAGGAGCGACCTCGGCAGGAGAGGAGACCCGCAGAACTAGCCTTCCCAAGCTCGGAGTCAGCCCGTCATCAAAGTCGAAGTAGTCTTCAAGTTCCGATCCCCAAGGCAACCCTTCGCCATACCAGCGATTACGAGTCTCAATCCAATAGCCCAGAAACTCACAGAAGGGGAGACGATCGGCCTCTTTGAAACGCATCGCGCTATTGAACCTCTCTCTGACATTCAAATCAGATCACTTGGCTGCGACATGTATCAAGCGACCGACGCTGATAACATCTCTCCCAAGCATATTATCAGGCGAAGAGATTGTCCCCGGGCAGCGGACCCCATCACGAAAAGAGTTTTCACTGTAGTTCGTTCTCAACTATCTCCAGAGAGACGACCTCTATGGATATCTCAAATCTTCCAGTGGTTGACGCGCACTGCCATCCCTTCCTCCCGGAGAAGGAGGAAGGAGAGTTCTACAGGTTCTTCAACCTCTCGGACCTTGAGCTACCATTAGGGCATGTGGAGAATACGCTCCTCTTCAGACGGGTTCTAAAGGAAATGGCGCGCTTTCTGAACTGCAGGGAAGACTACCGCACGATCGCGGCGGCTCGAGAGAGCCGATACAAGCAGAATCCCACACTCTACATACAGACGCTCTTCCAAGAGGCGGGGATACATAGCCTCGTCCTAGACATGGGCTTTCCCTCTGAGGACAACGTAGGATACACGGTTCCCATTGAGACCTTCAGCGAACTGGTCAAGGTTCGAACCGACCGAATTTTCCGCATCGAACCCCTTATCTCGAGGCTCTTCCGAGCATCAGAACCTTTTCAGCCTATGCTAGACACCTACGTGGCGGAGCTGAGAAAAGCCGTCAAAGACGGAGGATACTGTGCATTCAAGTCTGTTATTGCGTACAGGACAGGGTTGGATGTCGAGTTCGTCTCAGTCGAAGAAAGTGCTGCAGCGTATGAACGCCTTAGAGACCGGGGAGTTCTGGCTGTGCCGTTGAAGAAGAAGGACCCGCTAAGCGCGAGGGAAGAGAAGACTGTCAGAGATTTCCTGTTGCGCGCAGCGATAATCGAGGGCATCCGGCTCGGAGTTCCTTTTCAGATTCATACAGGCTTTGGAGACTCGCCGATGGATCTTAGAATTGCCAACCCTCTCCATCTCTACAAGATGATCGTGGATGAAGAGCTGAGAAAGGCAAAGATCGTCCTCGTCCATGCAGGATACCCATTTACCGAAGAGACGGGCTTTCTGGCGAGCGGGTATCCAAACGTCTACGTGGATGTTTCAGAGATGTTTCCACACTCAAGCATTGGGATGCGTGAGAAGCTCCTCCGGCTACTCGAGATGGCTCCGGCAAACAAGATACTCTATGGATCCGACGGATACAGGGCTCCAGAGCTCTTCTGGATCTCTGCAATGTGGGGGAAGAGCAGCGTAGGAGATGTCCTCGCTGAACTGGTCAAGAAGGAGGCCGTCGATGAGGACTACGCCTACAGAATGGCCCACATGATCCTTTCCGAGAACGCTGAGAATCTCTATCGCCTAGGAAAGTAGGCATATTCGAGACGAACTGGCGTCAAATTGGAAATCATTTTGAACTCGCAGAGACCTCTATGCCATTCAGATACGAAGTGAAGTAGCCATGTTGAAAGTCATTTCATCTATGGCGGGAGAGAAAGCCGCCTCGAAGGCGATGGAGATCCTTCTTGAAGGTGGTACGGCTCTGGACGCTGTTGAGGCCGGTACGAGGGTTGTTGAGGATGATCCGGCTGAGCATGGAGTGGGCTATGGCGGCCTTCCAAACTTGCTGGGGATAGTTGAGTTGGACGCCTCAATAATGGACGGAAAGACACTGCGAGCAGGCGCCGTTGCAGGGGTCAGACACCACAAGAACCCGATCTCAATAGCGAGGAAAGTCATGGATACAACGCCACACGCTATGTTGGTGGGCGAAGGTGCGGACCTCTTCGCAGACCTGATGGGATTCGAGAGAACCGAACTTCTCACAGAAGAATCGAAGAAAATGCACAAAGATTGGATATCGCATAGCGGTGAGACTAAATCAGCCGAGCGCGCGGGCGCGCGGGGCTCAGAATTCGACGTCCTAGACAAGGCGATGTTCACTTGGTACAACAAATACGTGAAAGAGGCAGAGAAACACGGGACAGTCGACGTCATTGCACTCGACAGATGGGGAGATCTAGCTGTGGCTGTCTCAACCAGCGGACTAGACTGGAAAATCCCAGGAAGGGTCGGAGATTCCCCGATTATAGGAGCTGGAAACTACGCGGACAACAGATACGGAGCAGCAGCTTGCACAGGTAGAGGCGAACTCGCCATAAGGGTATGCCTCGCCAAGACCGTAGTCGGATACATGAAAGCAGGGGCAACTGCACAGGAAGCATGCAACCTAGGCATCCGAGAGATACTAGACTTGAAGGACCCGATCGGCGTTCTACTAAGAGTTAACGTGTTGGCAATGGATCCAAAAGGCAATGTCGGCTCAACATGTTCGAAAGGGCCATATACATTCTACTACCAAGACGAGTCCATGCCGAAACCGATGCCAATGCAAAGCCACCAGCTTGGATGAGGAAGCCCATCTCGAATCCAATCGCCCTCGGCCCACTAGTCAGGCAAGATCTTTTCTCCAAGAAGGCATGATACCAGAGGCACCAAAGATCTTCGATACAAGGGTGAGTCAAGATTGAAAGTCATGGTTTTAGGCGCCGGACTCATGGGACCCGTCATAGCGAGGAATCTTGTAGAAAGCAGAGAAGTCACAGCGGTAACGATCGCGGACATGGACAAAGGCAGACTCCACCGAGCCCAAGACTGGATAGCGAGCAAGAAACTCTCAACGAAGGAGCTGAATGTTTCAGACAAGAAAATGGCTGTGAAGGCCTTCAAGGGCTTCGATGTCCTCTGCGTGGCACTGCCACCCCACCTCTCAATACCGACAAACAAAGCAGCCTTGGAGGCTGGAATCAATACTGTAGACCTTTGGTTCGATCCGGGTATGCTCGACTTGGACAAAGCACTCAAGAAAAAGAAGATGTTTCTGATACCCGGATGCGGGGTCGCCCCAGGCCTAACGAACATACTTGCGGGAAACGCCGTAAGCAGGCTCGACACCGTAGACGATATCCATCTCTTGGTAGGCGGTCTACCAGTGAAGCCCGAGCCTCCCTTGGAGTACAAGGTTGTCTTCTCCTTGGAAGGTGTTTGGGAAGAATACACCGTGAAATGCCCGATCTACAGGGATGGTAAGCTGATCGAGGCAGACGCCCTTGATGGTCTTGAAGCTGTCGAGTTCCCAGAGCCCTTCGGAAAAATGGAGGCCTTCTATACCAGTGGACTCGCAACTCTGCTCTACACAATGAGGGGCAAAGTCAAGAATATGGAGGAGAAGACAATCAGATGGCCGGGTCACGCAGAAAAGATCAAACTGCTGAGATTCATGGGATTCCTCAACACAGACCAAATCAAAGTCGATGGAACCCCAATCGAACCTAGAAAGTTCACTTCAACCCTCCTCGGCCCCATGTTGCACCTAGACACATCCAAAGAGAGAGACGTGACGCTGCTCAGAGTAATAGTCACTGGAGCCAAGGCTAGTGCAAGAGTGACCTATACCTATGACATGATCGATTACTTCGATGAAAAAGCCGGAGTCACCTCTATGGCAAAGACGACCGCGAATACATGTGCGGAGGTTGCCAAGATGGTCGGGCGTGGAGAGATCAGGGAAGCGGGTCTGATAGCTCCGGAGTCAGCGCTCAGAGGAAAGTTGTTCGACAAACTCATGAAAGGACTCTCAGCCCGAGGCGTCAAGATAACTGAGAGAGCGACCACGACAACACTTCTCTGACCAGCATCCAACAAGAAAAAATCGATACTTGACGAGACGATAGGTGAAGCACGCCAACTAGTTCCATTGATTTATAGAAAGCCCTGCTTTTTCTCGAAAAGAATCAACTTTCATATCTCTCTGGAGTAAAGGCTAGACCGGTGAGACGATGGCAGTAGCAGATGCCCAAAGACCTAGGAGACCGAGACTGCCGAAAGAACGGTTCCTAAGGAAACGCCAGAAGCGCTCTTCGCGGTAGAGACATTGGCTGTCAAGATATAGACATTATACACGCGCGCAGCCATTGGTGACTTTTCTATTCAGGATTGTGAGGGTCTTTTCCGAACCCGATCATTCTTTCACACCAATGTGCGACTCTTAGCACCGTTTCTTCATCGAACGGACGGCCTACTAACTGGATACCAAATGGAAGCCTGTCTTTCGATAATCCCGAGGGGATCGTTATCGTAGGAAAGCCGCAGAAGCTCCAAGGAGTATTGAAATTCGGATCGCCTGTGCTCTCCAGTCCTTTGGGCGCTGGCGCAGGTGTAGCAGGCATTAGGAAACAGTCGAACTGTCCTAAGATCGTGTTCATCTCACGGATGAATTGACCTCTAATGCGTTGAGCCTTTATGTAGGTCGAGATCGGGACGGTTAGCCCTGAAGCAATCATGCCACGCATCTTGGGACGATAGTCCATCATTCGTGTTCGGAATGTCTCCTCATGAAATGCTGCCGCCTCAGTTATCATAACGACTCTCTGGGCTGCATGAGCTGCTCTGAAGCTTTCAGGCAACTTCGCGTCAACGACCTTGGCACCAGCTCTTCCAAGTCGGGCAATGATCTCCTCAAGATTCTTCTTGACTTCTTCATTAGCCATATCGTAGAAGAATTCCTTCAGAAGACCTATCTCTGGAGGACCAATTTTGCTCACAGCATTTCTGTACGGCGGAACCGGCAGATTCGATGAGGCAGTATCTCTAGGATCGTATCCAGCAAGTACCTCCAGTAAAATAGCTGCATCCACCACCGTCCTAGTGAAGATTCCAACGTGATCCAAGCACCAACTAACGGGAATTATGCCATGCCGGCTGATTCGGCCATAGGTTGGCTTGAAACCTACGATGCCGCAGTAGGATGCAGGCCTGATAGTTGAACCTCCGGTTTGTGAACCCAAGGCCGCCGAGATCATCCCTGAGGAGACCCCCGCGGCAGACCCGCTGCTGGAGCCGCCGGGAGTATGTTCAACGTTCCACGGATTCCGTGTAGGAGCTGGATCAAAGGCAGCAAATTCTGTGGTCTCTGTCTTTCCAAGAATTATAGCGCCGGCTTCCTTCAACCTAGTGATGGTAGTGGCGTTGTAGTCTGGCACGAAATCAGCGAGGATCTTGGAGCCGGCGGTCGTCTTCATCCCTACAGTGTAGTAGATGTCTTTGATTCCGACAGGGATACCGTGAAGGGGGCCACGAAACCTTCCCTGCATTGCCTCCTTCGAGTACTTCTCTGCGGTGACCTTCGCTCCATCCCTGTCGATTCTTGTCCAAACCCTGAGTTTAGGTTCCAGCTCATCGATGCGCAGAAGCAGTGATTCAAGCAAAGCACTCGGAGAAAGTCGATTTTCGTGGATTTGATTTGAAGCCTCAGAGAGAGTGAGTTTGAAGGCGTCCAAGACGGCCACTTCTCTACAGTCGTTTCTCCTTCTCCGCGGCCCCGAGGTAGAAGATCGTTGTCGGGTACGCAGGCTCCTCCTCAGGCCCTATCGCGAACTTCTCTACCTTCCAAACCGCGTCTGCAGCCATCTCAAACATTGGTCGCATCTTCTCAACTTCAGCCCTATCCCACCTCTCCGTCGCAGCCTCAAGAAGACGATTCAATATCTTCTCTTTCTCGAGATCTCCAGCCATTGACCATCAACCACCTATACAGAAGACTATCTTAGACACGTCTGGCTTCTTCCACCATCGATGGCGTATGAGGCGCCTGTTATCCATCCCGCGTGTGGGGATGCGAGAAACAGTATTAAATCAGCTACCTCCTCTGGCCGACCGACACGTCCAAGCGGATGAGTCGTCTTGGAGCGTTCAAGGAATTGCGCGTACTGTTCCTCGCTCATACCGCTTCGCCTATGCAGATTGGTGATTGTCACCCCAGGATTGACCGCGTTCACTCGCACACCTTTTGGAGCTAATTCAAGCGCAGCACATCTGGTCAACTGATCTACAGCCGCCTTGCTCGCACAATATGCCAAAACGTTTGCGAAGGCTCGTAATCCGTTGACGCTCGACACATTCACAATGTTCCCTTTTCGCTCAATCAAGTATGGTAGTGCCAGTTGGCTAAGGTTGAAGACTGCTCGCACGTTGATATTGAACATAGAATCCCACTGTTCCAAAGATGTATTCTCAATGTTTCCAGTTGCGATGATACCGGCAGCGTTGACCAAAATGTCCAAACCGCCAAAGGACTCTACGGTCTTCTCAACGCACCTCTTGGCTTCACCCTCCTTTGTCACGTCAGCGGGAACTAGCTCAGCTGTACCTTTCTCGACCCTGATCTGGGCTGCCACCTGCTCTAGGGCCTCAGCATTACGACTCACCAAAGCCACCTTGGCGCCCTCGCGAGCAAACGCGAAGGCCGCAGCTCTTCCGATTCCACTGCTAGCACCTGTGACCAAGACAACCTTACCCTTAATCCCCATGTCTTTCATGGTCTGATCCTCTCTGCTGTTCGCGCAACGTGATTACCGAACCTCATTTCTTTCAAGCTTTCGCAAGTGAAAGGTTGTAGCATACGGAATTGATGCCTGGCACTTACAAAGAAGTCGAGAGACCGAGCCAACCGATGGAAGTGGAATACAAATTCCCATTTGGTTGATGCGTGCTTTTCTATGAGGAAGACACTCGAGACTCGATCCCGATCAACCCATATCTCTTTAGAACCGAGAGAGCCTTCAGGGTCACCCATCTGCTGGGTTGACCTTTCTTTTCGGGCACGAAATGCAAGGCGCTTCTTCTGACTCCATCCTCAAGGGGAAATCTGCCATCCGGCAGCATCTTTGACATCAGGTGATCGAGGCAATAATCAACCGAAGGACCTCTCACATTGAGCCAAGACAAGACCTCTAACGTCGAGAGAAAGTCACCAGCATATGTGTTCGGGAAACTCAGTCTACCCATCCAGCTCTTGATGGGAACACCGGGGGCCTTGCTCCTCTCAAAGAGCCTGTGCGCAAGCACGTATTCGACGGCCCGCTCGAGAAACTGCCTCTCAGCCAGTGTTCTCTCGCTCTCAGGGATGCCTGCAATTGCCCTGAAGGATTGCGTCACTCCAATGAAGCAGCTATGCGAGCCAAAGCAACGATCATCACGTCCTCTGTAAGGCCACTCTTTTGGAGTATGCCATTCTCCGTCATCAAACCTCTGGTACTTAAGGATCCAGTCCAATGTCTCTCGGACTCTCGCGTCCTTGGCGAACCCCAGCCTCGACAGTGAGTATGCCATGTTCGCTGCGAAGCAAGGCGGAGTCTCCTCTCTGGCCTTCCCCTTGAACTCAAATTTCAGTCCTAGCGTTCTCCGATGGGGCAGATAGTTCTCATCGAGTATGCCTTTGCACAGCCTCACAACACGTTCATCTCCGGGTTCCGCGCCCATCTGGGCAAGGAAGATGGCTTGCCAAGTTGTGGCCTTGTACTTTGGGAGATAGCCAGATCGGGCTGTGAGTGGGCCGTATTTCCTCTCTATCTTTGCGTCATAGAATCGCCCGCTCTCTCCTAGCGCGTTGAGTATCGAGGAGATGAGGGGCAGATCCATCGCCAGGGCTCTGGATGCGACAACCTCTCGGTCATCACTTGGATGCCCCAAGAGTTGTTCAAGAGCAAGAGCCTTCACTGCGGGAGACTCGTCTGAGATGACCCATCTAAAGGCTCGGTCTACAGCAATCGGCTTCTTCATCTGGCACTACGGACTCCTGCAATCTGTTTTCTCAATCTAGTTCAGAACGAGGAGATCACATCTAAGAAATCCCAAGTCTTCCAGCGCGCGCTCCAACCCACGATCTACTTGATGAACGATCGTACGGTCTTCTCGAACTCCCTAGGAGCGTCCTGGGGAACCATATGCGTAGCACCATCTATCTCAACCAACGCGAAGGAGCTGAGCATCTTCCTCATCAGTTCTACGCTGGCGGAAGACACGGTCTGACTCTCCTTTCCTTTGACCAGCAGGACTGGGATTTTCACCCTGCTGACGTATGGCCACAAGTCGACGTCTATGTTGCTCTTCCAGAGCATCTCTCTCGTCTGGAGGCTCACTTTCAGCCTATAGTGCCCCTCTTGAACCTTCTCCACTCCATATCTCATCCTATTCTCTAGAGCCTCTTCAGTGAACTTCGGATACCTCTGTCTTAAGTAAGATCTGACTTCTTCGAGCGTTCTGAAGGATTCTGGCACGGGCACAGTCGTTCTCACTTGCGGTGTTGTAGGATCCTTAGGAGCGATGTCAACGAGGACGAGGCGTGTTATTTCCTCTGGATGCTTGGCAGCCCAAGCGATTCCAAGAATTCCGCCGATGGAATGGCCCACCAAGATGAACTTGGAGAACCCTCTCTTCAGGGTCACGTCTCTCAATAGCTCGACATGTTCTTCAAGTGACACGCTCTCCGTCGGTTTGTCGCTCTCGCCGTGCCCAAGAAGATCCAGTCCAAGAAGGCGGAAGTCTCTCTGCATCGTTGATGAGAATGAGTCAAAACTGTGGGCATCCATCATCATACTGTGCAGAAGAAGCATCTCCTCTCCCTTGGATCCCCATTCCAGAAAGTGAATCTTGAAGCCTCGGGAGGATTCGTATCCCTCTCTCAGCAGCGCAACCATATCAAACCCCATTGAATCAATCGACAAAACCCAATTTACATTCTTCGGTTGCGGTGTGATCCAGATAATACACAAAGTACTTGCCATGCGCGACAACTCATCGGCTGCTCAGATGGGAAGCCATTCTCATCCTCACTAGTTCATCCTCATCTCAAACGGATGAATATGGGACTCCAGAAGCTGGAGCCTTGGCCTTGAAGGTGACAGCTAAGCCCAAAGCCGCTGGGACAGCCATGGCCAGAAAGACCGAGCGTATTCCCATCACATCGGCCATATACCCTAGCACCGTGGGGCTAATGGCTGATGAGAGGTCTCCGAGCGTAAGATAGAATGCGTTGGCCAGGCCTCTCTCCGCGGGCGTGGTCGCCGCTGAGACCATCATAGCGGTTACCGGAAAGATCGCTCCATGAGCTATGCCGAAAGACGCCACGATCAACGCGAGCTGAAGATAGGATGTGGTGAATCCGATCAGCGGGATGAAGACTACAACGAGTGCGAAGGTTGCCATGAGAATTCGAGTTCTTCCTATTCTACTCTCTATTTGAGAGATGAAGTACCTGACAACGATCATGACCAGAGCTCTTAACGTGCCCAAGGCTGTGATTTCTGCGTCTGAGAGATGTAGAACCTTCACTCCATATACGGAGCCATACGTGAAAACCGAGGGCTCTACGAAAAAGAAGAAGAAAGTCAAGATGCTCGCGATGCGAACCTCCTTGTTCTTGATGACCTGCCTCAGACTAAGGTGCATCCTCTCCCGTGAGACCCTTCTGGATGACGGGTCTCTCACCAAAAAATAGGCTGCTAGGAGGATCGCGAGAGCGATGCCCGATTCGAGATAGAATATCTCTCGAATTCTAATGAAAAACAGGAGAAAAGTCGTCAATCCCGGCCCAACCAACATGCCGACTGCTGAAACCAGCGTATATTCGGCCACAGCCTGCGCTCTATTGGAGTCGGGGGCGATGTCGGCAACCAAGGCCAATCCAGTCGAAAAATATGAAGACCACTTGAGACCCTCGAGCAGGCTTGCAATGGCGAGAAGATATGGAGTGCTCGCGATTGCACAGAGAAGTGAAGAAAGGAGACCAGCAAGAAGCCCAAACATCATGATCGGTCTTCGTCCAAAACGATCCGAGAACGTGCCGAATAGGAGTCGAGAGACCACAGATATGTAAGCTCCTGCAGCGGCTATCAGCCCGATCTCAAGCACAGAGGCCTCTAACTCGATCGCGAAGAGCACGAGGATCGCCCAAGTCATGTTGCTGTTCGTCATAGCTGCCAGCGTTAGAGACTGCAGCTGCAACAGCGAACGACTACGGCGATGGATCAGCCTCAACACGCCCTGAGTTGGAGCTGAGGCGGCAAGATGGGTGAAGGTGTTTCTATACCTTTGCTGTTAAATTGGTTGAAGTCGTTGCGGTCTTCAAGAACTCGGCAATCGCATAATCTATGCGCAACGGGTTGTCAAGTTGAATATCGAGAAGTTCGTTGAAAAGTTCGGGGAGCCCTATTCTGCGGGACTTGGAATAGACCTCGCCTCAGGAAGAAACCGTGAGCTCGTCAAGTGGTTCTTGGCATCGATTCTGTATGCCAAACCGATCCGTGAGAGCTCGGCAACTCTAACTTACAGGGCCTTCGAGTCGCACGGGATCCTGACGGTTAAACGAATCCTGGACACAGGATGGGATGGACTTGTGCAGATACTCGACGAGGGAGGATATGTCAGATATGATTTCAGCACAGCAACAAAGCTCTTGCAGGTATTCGGCACTCTAAAGGAAGAATACAGATCGAACCTCTGGACTCTCTACAATCTGTCATATGACAGCGACGATCTGGAGGTCAGATTGAAGACGTTGGGCAAGGGCATAGGTGACACAACAGTATCGATCTTTCTGAGAGATATGAGAGAAATCTGGAAGAAGGCGGATCCGAAGCCAACCGTCATGGTGAAGACGGCCATGGAGAATTTGGGAATAGTGAACCTCAAGGATTTCGCGAGAACCAGAAACCTGAATATCATACGGCTTGAAACCGCACTACTGAGACTGGCAAAGGATTTTCTGCGGAAGGGAAGGGAAATCGACATCTCACTATAGAGCACATGCAGGAAGCAAGCACACGAAATCTTAAGAAGCGGCCCAAAAAACTAGAAAAGCCATGCAAGTCAAGAAAATCGCAGATAGTATGGCGGACTGCGTCGGAAACACCCCCCTTGTACGCCTCAGCAGACTCTTTGGGCCGACCGGCGTAGAAGCACTCGCGAAAATTGAGTTCTACAACCCTGGAGGAAGCGTCAAGGACCGAGCGGCCTTCCGCATCATACAAGAAGCTGAGAAGAAAGGAATCCTCAAAAAAGGCATGACGGTGGTTGAAGCAACGAGTGGCAACATGGGAACTGGACTGGCGATCGCCTGCGCCATCAAAGGCTACAAGATGGTCGCCGTCATGCCAGAGACCATGAGCCTCGAGCGCAGACACATGCTCAGGTCCTTGGGCGCCGAGGTATATCTGACCAAAGTGACGGGTGAACAGAAGGGAAAGATTACCATAGACGACTACTACGAGATAACGGGCATAGCCAAAAAAATAGCAGGAGAACGGGGAGGATTCTGGGCAGATCAATTCAACAACTTCGGAAACCTCCTGGCCCATTATGAAGGCACCGGAAGAGAGATACTCGATCAGACCGATGGAAGGCTGGACGTCTTTGTTGCCGCTGTGGGATCCGGTGGAACTCTGATAGGTGCTGCGAAAGCCATCAAGGAGCACAACCCCAAAATAAAGGTGATAGCTGTTGAGCCAACGTCGTCCTCGGTACTCCAAGGCGGAGAGCCTGGCCAACACAAGATTCAGGGGGTTGGAGCAGGCTTCGTCCCTCCTTTCTTCGACGCCAAGTTCGTAGACGGATACGTCTCAGTCACCGACGAAGAATGCAGAGTAGCTGCACAGCGCCTAGCCAAGGAGGAAGGAATCTTTGCAGGGTACTCCTCCGGAGCAAACATCGCCGCCAGCCTCAAAGTTTCAAACACCATGAAGAAAGGCGAGATCCTCGTCACGATGATAAACGACACCGGCCTCAAATACCTCAGCACGGACCTATTCACCTAGCTGAATGCAAAGGCGAAGTCGAAAGAGAGACCTCGAAAGTCTCGCACGCCTGACTATTCCAACTCAAAGGCAACTCCCTCCAAACCCGATTCTTTGTGACCATTGCTTCACGAAGTGGGTCGTGATTCTGTGAATAGAGATGAAGCGATAAACATAATCAAAGAGAGAAATCCAAACGAGAGCCTACTGAAACACATGTTGGCAGTGGAGGCCATCATGAAAGGATTGGCCAGACACTTCAAGGAAGATGAGGAACTCTGGGCATTGACGGGGCTTTTGCATGATGTTGACTATACCGAGACCCAAGGAGACATGAGGCGGCACGCATCAGTTGCAGAAGAGATCCTTAAGGAAAGAGTGGAAGAAAGAATCATCAGAGCGATCAAGGCTCACAACCAAGAGGCCACAGGCATGAGACCACAGTCAAGCATGGAGAAAGCGTTGATAGCAGCCGATGCCGTCTCAGGACTGATCGTTGCAAGCGCCTTGGTCATGCCTTCGAAACAGCTAAGAGATGTCAAACCCGAAAGTATCGCGAAGAGATTCAGGGACAAGAAGTTCGCGGCAGGTTCGGATAGGGAAAGAATCGCAGCTTGTGAAGAACTAGGCCTCACAAGAGAAAAGTTCTTCGAGATAGCGCTCACATCTATGCAGAATGCTAGCTCAGAACTGGGCCTCTGATAAAACTACGAGAGCATATTTTATAGGAGTCCATACGTAACGCAGCGGTTCGTTGAGGGTGTGATTTCATGGATGGCGAGAGGGCTGAGTCAGTCTATTTCTCTTCCACGGGGCCCAGCTGTACAGAGGAAACGCTCTACGCAGCAAAGAGGAGAGCGGAACAGCTTGGAATCAAGAGTATAGTGGTGGCTAGCACAACAGGGGAGACGGGGAGAAGAGCCAGCGAACTCTTCAAAGGATACAACCTCGTCGTCGTAACACACGTCTATGGATTCAAAGGCCCCGACACGCAGGAACTGACCGAGGAGAACCGGAAACAGATAGTGGACAACGGAGCGAAGATACTGACAACGACACATGCGTTCGGAGGTGTGGGACGCGCCATACGGAGGAAGTTTCAGACTATGCAGGTAGATGAGGTAATCGCGAACACGCTTCGCATCTTCGGCGAAGGAATGAAGGTCGCATGTGAGATAGCAGCGATGGCCATCGACTCTGGACTCGTGAGAAGCGACGAAGACCTCATCTCGATTGGAGGGAGCAGCAGAGGCTCCGACACCGCAATAGTTGCAAGGCCTGCAAACGTCAGCTCGTTCTTCGACTTCAAAGTCAAAGAAGTAATCAGCAAGCCAAGACTCTAAGCTCGATACTCAAATCTTTGAGATCTGCCTCAAGATCTCTTTTCTCACGATCTTCTTCTTTATGGGCGATGAGATCTCCAGAAGCCCAACATTGAGTGAAGAGTCTATCACACCATTCTTATCAAGAAAACGCTGGAGATTCGCTATCTGTGAGCGTCTGCTAGCCTTACCTTTGAGAACAACAAAGATGAGCGAGAGCTTCTCTCGTCTCATCGGCATTCTACTAGCGAGAAGCATCGCTGAGAGCGCCTTCTTAGGCTGGAAACGCGGCTCAAACTCAAAAAGCGTTGAGCAGGAGCCGTCTGTGAGCCACATCACGTCCGGTTTGTAGTAGACTCTCAGCTGTCTGTCAATGCATATTCGTCGCTCTTTTTCAGGAACTTGAAATCCCAGATCAGAACCGATCTCCCGCAGTAGCCTCGGAATCGCGACCATCGAATCACAGGCTGGATACCAGAGACAGGCGATCTTCAGACCTATAACAGAGATTGCCTCCCGAATCCTATTGCAGGGTGACACATACGCTCCAACTACGCATAAATCCTGTAGAGACCGAGAGAAGTCCGGTGACACGAACCGTTGAAGGCTTCAAAACAGAAGCGGACCGCTCTGGAGTACATAGAGGCAAACAAGAAGACCATCACGAAAATGAGCGACACCATTTGGGAATACGCGGAGCCCGCACTCCGAGAATACAGATCTAGCAGACTCCTATGCGACTATCTCAGGAAAAACGACTTTGATGTAGAGATGGGCATTTCAGGAATGCCTACGGCCTTCGTCGCAACCTACGGCGACGGAAAACCAATCATAGCAACCTACGCGGAGTACGACGCCACACCGGGGAACTCACAGAAACCAGTTCCTTTTCGCGAACCAGTCATACCTCACGCGCCTGGATTTGAGGACAAGCACAACATGTTAGGAGTAGCGGCCACTTCAGGAATCGTCGCAGCAAAGGAAGCTATGGACCGCCACAGATTGAAAGGAACGCTCAAAATATTCGGAACACCAGCCGAGAAGATCTGCATAGCAAAGGCCTTCCAAGCGAGAGACGGCTTCTATGATGATCTCGACGCCGTCATTGCCAATCATCCGCTGAACTTCAACACGGTGGTATGGGACTACCTACCTGGATGTTACCTCGCCGCAGCTTTCCAGTTCCAAGGTCTTCAGACCTATGGTGGCCGACCTTGGGCAGGTAGGAGCGCGCTGGATGGAGTCGTAATGATGAACGTGCTTGCCAACTTCATGAAAGAACAGATTCTACCTCATGATGAATATCCTTCGCTGAACGAGATAGTCAGCGTGGGCGGACAATGCCTCACAAATATTCCAGAGTTTGCCGAAGTCTTCTACGCGATGCGAAGCCCCACCATCTCGGGAACCAAGAAGATCTTCGAAGTCCTCAAGAAATGCGCCGAAGCTGCGGCTCTTGCAGCCGGCATGAAATTCAACACACGCATAATGGGAGCTAGCAGGACTGGCGTACCTAACCATGCTCTTTCAGAACTCGTCTTCAGGAACATGGAGCTTGTCGGTGCTCCCCAATTCACAGATGACGAGAAGGAGTTCTGCAGAGAGATCCAGAGAAACCTTGGATTTGAACCTATGAAGGAACCGCTCGACGAAGCTCTGACCAAACCTTGGGAACTTGAACAATGGTTCAAAGGAGGCTGCGACGACTTCAACGAATTCACTTGGTACGCGCCGTCGGCTTGGCTTCACACCACAATGTGGTTCAAAAGCCCTACAGGCTTTGATATTCCAAGCTGGGCCATCGCTACCACATCCAAGACGGGAATAACACACAAGGGCGGCCTATTCGCAGCAAAGACAATCGCTGCGAGTATGATTGAACTTCTCACCGACTCGAAGCAACTCAAGAAAGCAAAGGCCGAATTCAAGGAGAGGACTCAAGGCGGCATCGAAGAATGCCTCATACCAAAGGACGAGAAGCCACCGATTGATCTCGCCCTACCAGAATTCAACGGAGAAGAAACCGTCATCAGATACCCCACAACCGGTTGCAAGCCGCTCTACAGAATGTAGGAAATGGGCTAATCCAAGTTCTCTCCCCTTCTTTCTGCGCAACTAGTCCTTCATGACGCACAGCCACTTGATCCAAGCTCTAATAATGAATGAAGCTGTAACCTACCAAGGATGGTCGCCTATGTTCGACGAACGTCTAATCGAGAAAATCCGAGCGGAGTTCCCCAGAGCCGACGCTGATGCCACCGGCCGAAAAAGAACCTTCTTTGACAGCGGCGCGGGAACTCTGGTTGTTGGAAAAGCTGCAGAAGCCGAGGCGAAGGCCCGTGTCGACTACTGTGCAAATACGGAGGCTCCATTCATGGAGTCTAGAAAGGCCGAAGAAACTATCCATGAAGGCCGACATGCTGTAGCCGACCTTCTCAACGCATCATCTCCGGAGACAATCATTACGGGCGAATCCGCCACATCTCTCATGTTCATGCTGAGTTATGCCATCGGGAGAGAGCTCACTGGCAGCGAGAACATTGTGACCTCGGAGTATGAGCATTACACAAATCTCAGCCCTTGGCTCGAACTCAAGGAACGCAGCTTGGTGAGAGAAATTCGATCCATTCCACTCAGACGAGACAACGGGTCACTTGACCTCACACGTCTGGGAAGTATGATCGATAATCACACAAAGGTCGTGGCTGTAAGCGCTGCATCAAATGCCTTAGGCACCAAGACACCCCTTGTGGAGATTGGCAAGGCGGCAAGAGCAGTTGGTGCATACTTTGTAGTAGACGCAGTGCACCACATTCTTCACGGGCCAATAGACGTTCAGGCCCTAGATTGCGACTTTCTCGTCTTCTCTGGCTATAAGCTCTTCAGCAGACATGGCAGCTTCATGTATGGAAAGCTCGAACATCTGGAACGACTGCGCCCATACAAGGTAACGCCTGCACCCGAACACCCCCCAGAAAAATGGGAGCTCGGAACGTGGGACCAAGCACAGTTTGCCGCCATAAGTGGAGT
>Ga0129297_10000238_pt1 | contig 26467 bp, 26 predicted proteins | sample I18A1metaG_FD_94708 | JGI IMG/M metagenome (GOLD analysis project Ga0129297, IMG submission 94708) | Lake sediment bacterial and archeal communities from Gulf of Boni, Indonesia to study Microbial Dark Matter (Phase II) - ​I18A1 metaG | ecosystem: Environmental > Aquatic > Freshwater > Lake >... | reverse complement strand
GGTCCTCAGCTCCGCTCTTCTCTCCCTTCGGTCGAGAAACCATGCCCGCTCCGCCTCCGGACGGCCTTCTGCGCCCACACCCCTCGCCTTATCCCCCCTTCCGCTACGGGGGCTTCAGGGCAGCTTCCTTCACCCATCATAAAAATTGCATAATAATAAATACTTCCACGCTCGCTCGTCGCTCATATGAATTTCTCACCGCATCCTCCCTTCCCTGGTCTCGAGGGCGGGGACTCGCGTTGAGATAAAAGCAAAATTTAAAGAGGATTCTTCCGCAGAAAAAAAGGAGCGGCCGCAGGGCCGCTCCTTCAACAGTTGATGGCGAACGAACGAGTTCGCGATTCGGGATTAATACATGTCGCTCGGCGGGGTGGGATACTTGGGCGCTTTTTCTTCTTCGGGGATCTCCGAAACCAGTCCTTCTGTGGTCAAAAGCAGCCCGGCGATGCTGGCCGCATTCTGCAGCGCGATGCGCACGACCTTGGTCGGATCGAGGATTCCGGATTTGATCATGTCCTCATATTTTTCCGTCAATGCGTTAAATCCCATATCCTGCTTCATCTCTTTTATTTTCTCAACCACAACGGACCCTTCGTAACCCGCATTGTTGGCGATCTGGCGCAGCGGCTCCTCCAGGGCTCTCTTGACGATGTTGATGCCAATCTGCAAGTCGCCTTGGGCTTTGTAGCTTTCCAGCACCTTCTGGCATCTCAACAAGGCCACGCCTCCTCCCGGCAGAATGCCCTCCTCAACAGCGGCTTTGGTAGCGTGCATGGCGTCCTCGACTCTGGCCTTTTTCTCCTTGAGCTCGGTCTCGGTGGCAGCGCCTACTTTAATCAGGGCCACGCCGCCGACCATCTTGGCCAGCCGTTCCTGGAGCTTCTCTCTGTCATAGTCAGAAGTGGTTTCCTCGATCTGGGTTCGGATCTGCTTGATCCGGGCCTGGATGTCTGCCTGTTTGCCTTTGCCTTCGACGATGGTGGTATTATCTTTGTCGATGACGACCTTGTTCGCCTCGCCCATCCAGTCCAGCCCGACTTTCTCAAGCTTGACGCCGATGTCCTCGGTGATGACCTGCCCCCCCGTTAGGATGGCGATGTCTTCGAGCATGGCCTTGCGTCTATCACCGAATCCCGGCGCTTTAACAGCAGCGCTCATGAGAGTTCCCTTGAGCTTGTTGACCACCAGGGTGGCCAGGGCCTCGCCCTCAACCTCCTCGGCGATAACCAGCAAGGGTCGTCCCATTTTGGCGACGTTCTCGAGGAGCGGCAGAAGCTCTTTCAGGTTACTGATCTTCTTCTCATGGAGAAGGACCAGCGGATTTTCCAGGACACACTCCATCCTCTCAGGGTCAGTGATGAAATAAGGAGAGAGATAGCCGCGGTCGAACTGCATGCCCTCGACAATCTCCATCGTCGTCTCCAGGCCTTTGGCCTCTTCAACGGTAATGACGCCGTCTTTCCCGACCTTGTCCATAGCCTCGGCGATAATCTTGCCGATGGATTCGTCATTGTTGGCGGAAATGGCGCCGACTTGGGCGATCATCTCGCCGCTGACATTCCGGCTCAGGTTCTTGAGCTCCTTGACGACTTCCTCGACCCCCCTGTCGATGCCCTTTTTAAGCAGGTTGGGGTTGGCTCCTGAAGTCACATATTTCATTCCCTCCGCGTATATCACCTGCGCCAAAACTGTGGCGGTGGTGGTGCCGTCTCCGGCCACGTCCGAGGTCTTGGAAGCGACTTCTTTCACCAACTGCGCTCCCATGTTCTCCAGGGGATCCTTGAGCTCGACCTCTTTGGCCACGGTGACACCGTCTTTGGTGCTCGTGGGCGAGCCGAATTTCTTGTCCAGAATGACGTTTTTTCCCCTCGGCCCCAGCGTCTCTTTAACGAGATTGCTCAGGACATTGACGCCTCTGAGAAGGGCCTGTCTTGCGTCTTCACCCAGTGTAATTTGTTTAGCCATGTTTTCTCCTTTTCTCCGAAATTATCCGACTTTCGCCAGGATTTCTTCTTCCCGAAGGATCACGTGCTCGACGCCGTCAATGTTGACTTCTGTCCCAGCGTACTTGCCGATGAGAACACGGTCTCCTTTCTTGACTTCGAGGGGAATGACCTTTCCGTCCTCGGACACCCGGCCTTTCCCGACGGCGATAACTTCGGCTTCCTGGGGCTTTTCTTTGGCGGTATCAGGGATGATGATTCCGCCTTTCTTGACTTCCTGTTCTTCCAGCCTTTTGAGAAGAACTCTGTCATACAGTGGTGTAACCTTCATGTATACCTCCTTTTTAGCAAATTAAATTTTGGAGTGCTAATTTTATTTAAAAAGCCCCTTTTTGTCAAGAGAAAAAATGATAAAATTAGCAGTCTGTCCTTTAGACTGCTAATATAGCTTTTTGATCTTCAGAGCCTTGGCCCGGCTGTGCAGCGTGTTGCGGTGAACCCCCATTGCCTGGGCCATTTTTGATTTATTCCCCTTGCATTTTTTTGACACTGCTTCAATAAAAATTTTCTCGAATTCATTCAGCGCGTCCTTGAACCGGACTTCTTTCTCCACCATTTCCCGAATGACCAGGTCCAGCTTTTGATGGATATTGTATTCGCTAAACTTTTTCTCCATGTTGCCTCGTGCTTTCGATGATTTCTTTGTATGTTTCCGCAAATTTATCTTTCAACTCTTTGGGGATGACCTGGATCATTCCTTTGGTTAGCCAATAGCAATACGGAGCGATCGAGGATTTCATCAGAGCCTGTTTGTCAACAGGAAAAACGAGCATGGCCATAACGATCACTCCGCTGACCAAAATACCTTTGCCGATACCCAGCAGGCCTCCTAGAAAACGATCGACGAGTTTAAGCGGCCCGACCATCAGCTTTGCCAGCAGGAACCCGATGAGCCACCCGACGGCCAAAACGACCAGAAATATGATCAGGAAGGCGACCAGATTGGACCAGAGTTCTGAAACAAATGCTCTGATAAGAACCCGGGAAAGATATTGGTAATACATGGCCGCAAGAACCAGCCCGGCCACAACGGCTATTATACCGACAATCTGTCTGACAAATCCCTTGATCAGGCCCAGAATAAAGGTCAATAAAACAATCACCAACAAGACGATATCCAGCCAGTTGGAAACCATTCAACGTCTCCTGTTTTTGAGTTCCTCAACCATCCGGTAGTTACCTTCTTTGATGGCTCCGAAGGGAATATGAGGCTTGATGCGGCCGTGAAAGTCCGAGCCGGCCGTGGCCACCAAATCCAGCTTTTCGGACAGATCTTTGTAAAATCTTGTCTGTTCGGAATCATGATACGAGGAATAGACCTCCAGCCCCGCCAGGCCGCTTTCCTTGAGTGCCGCGATGTCGTCTGGAGCGGCCTTCTCGAAATAAGCGCCCGGGTGCGCGAGCACGGGCACGGCTCCATCTTTGGCAATGAAGCCAAGGACGTCGACAAGGCTCACTGTCTTTTTGGGGACAAAGGCAGGCCCGTCTTCCATAAAATAGTCCCTGTAAAAAATATAAGGGGCGAAGAGAAGGTTCTGGCCCTGATAATACTTTTCCAGGGCGGGATTCTTCTCTTTCTTTCCCTTGTCGATCAGCACCTGAGCGATGGTCACTCCCAGCGGCGGGGTCGATTTTGTCTCCCGGCTGACCTCTTCCCAGCTGATTTCAAACCCCAAGTTCCGGAGCTTAGCAATGCGCTCTTTGGCCTCTTCAACGCGGGCCTGGGAAACTTTCTTCAGGATTCTCTTCAAAGGCCGGCTGTCCCAATGGACGAAGGGCAGGAGCAGGTGGAATTCCCGGCCCGCAAAAAGAGTCGTTAGCTCGACGCTGGGGATGAGTTCGACGCCCAATCTGGAGCTCGTTTCGAGCGCTTCCGGATAGGCCTCTACGGTATCATGATCGGATATGGAGATCGCCCGAAGACCTTGCTCCTTCGCCAATCTCAGAAGGTGAAAGGGCGTGAACGACCCGTCGCTCGACTTTGACGAATGGATGTGGAGGTCTACCCGTCCGTCCATTACAATTCTTTCCTTTCCGAGAGAAGAAAGAAGATCTCCAAGTATCTCTTGCGGGTCTGTTCGATGATCGATTCGGGAAGGCCGGGAGGGGCCGATTTCTTGTCCCAGCTCGTGCTTTCCAGGTAATCCCGGACAAACTGCTTGTCCAGGCTCGCCTGAGATTTGCCGGCTGCGTAGCTTGCGAGCGGCCAGAACCTGGAAGAATCAGGGGTAAAAATCTCGTCCACCAGGATCACCTCATCCTTGTCCAGCCCGAATTCGAACTTTGTATCGGCGATGATAATCCCCTTGGAAAGGGCGTAGAGGGAAGCTTTCTGGTAAAGCTTCAGGCTGATTTTTTTGATTTTCTGGGCGAGTTCGTTTCCGACAATCTTTTTCATTTCTTTAAAGGAGATGTTCAGGTCGTGCCCTTCCTCCGCCTTGGTGGCCGGCGTGAAGATCGGGTTAGGAAGCCTGTCGGATTCGGCGAGGCCGGCGGGAAGCTTGACTCCGCTGATTTTTCCGCTGGCCTTGTATTCCTTCCAACCCGACCCGGCAACGTACCCCCTTACGACACACTCCACCGGGATGACCTGTGCCCTTTTGACGAGCATGGACCTCTTCTCCAGAACATCCTTGTATTGATGAAGCGGCTGGGGGTAGTTCTCGACTTCTGCGGCCAGCATATGATTGGGACAAATGTAGGAGGTAAAGTCAAACCAGAATTTGGAAAGCTGGGTCAGGATTTTACCTTTGTCGGGGATCAAGGACGGCAGCACAAAATCAAAAGCAGAAATCCGGTCGGTGGCCACGATCAGGAGCTTGTCATCCACTTCATAGACATCCCGCACCTTTCCTTTTTTGTGGAGCCGCAGGTCCGGGATGATGATTTCGGAAACCGCCTTTTCCATCGCAGCTAAAGAATAAAAAAAATAAAATGAAAAAGCAACTATCCTGACATCCCGATAAAGCTCAGCATTCGTCCGGCTCTGCCCCCATCACGGCGGAAAGAAATATATTGGGAGTCGCAGTGAGTGCAAGTCTCCACAGAAAAAATATTCTTGGCCTGGATTCCAAGCCGGAGGAGTTGACTGCGGTTGGCCTCCCGCAGGTTAAAAAGATACTTTCCGGGCCCTTCGTCCCGGGGACGAAACAGCGTATTGGAAGATCCGGCGGCGGCAAAGCTTCTGCGAACATCCTCTCCAACTTCATAGCAATTGCGTCCGATTGAAGGACCGAAGGCAGCAAGAAGCGCGCCCGGGTCTGAGCCGTAGGTGTCCCTCATTTTGAGGACGACTTTCCCGAGCACCTTCCGAAGCGTCCCCTTCCAGCCACAGTGAACTACCGCGATCACTCGCTTGGTTTGGTCAACAAGGAAGATGGGAAGGCAGTCGGCGGTCTTAATGATCAGGAAAACCCGGGGGAGGTCGGTGACCAGGGCATCCCCGCGGGGGCTCTTCTTGGGGACTTTGCGGATAACATAGACAACTTCAGAGTGGACCTGGTCGAGAAAAACAAGCTTGAAATCCCGCCATTCTGCCCTCGTCCTAAAATCCTGCTCTTTCCAGCCGGCCTTCCCGAACCCATGATAAAGAAACGGAAGGCAGTCGAGCTCAGGTATCGTTACATACTGCTTCTGGGACATGGGGATCATTCTGCTGGAAAATACGGGTTTTATCAAGACGGAGCGGCCAACCCAAAATCGCCGGAAAAAATTGTTGCTCTCAATAGACGCGGACCTTACAAAGGACTGGCGATGACCTGACTATCGCTGACACTCTAAAAATGGATCTTCTTTTAACGTCGTTTTGGCGAAGGGCCTTTTTGCTGATATAATGTCGAACTGAAACCTAAACGGACCAATCTGACGATGCAAAAGGCGCCGGATTTTGAACCCTCGTATCGGCGTACCTATCGTAACGGGCTCTTCCCGGAACGAATTGAAAAAGCCTTTAAGATCATCGAAGGCTGCACGCTCTGTCCGCGCAATTGCCGGGTCAACAGGGCTAAAGGAGAAAAAGGAACCTGTCGGGCCGGATATTTGCCTGAGGTTTCATCCTACTCTCCCCATTATGGTGAGGAGAGTCCGCTTGTCGGCCATCATGGCTCAGGGACTATTTTTCTCACTCACTGCAACCTCCGCTGCCTTTTTTGTCAGAATTACACTATCAGCCATCAGGGTGACGGCCGGGAAGTTTCTTTCGAGAGATTGGCGCGGATGATGCTTGAGCTCCAGAAGATTGGCTGCCACAACATCAATTTCGTCACTCCCACGCATTACCTTCCTCAGATTCTCAAGGCGCTTTCTCTGGCCATTCCGAGCGGGCTCAATATCCCGCTGGTTTATAACTCCGGCGGCTATGATGCTGTCATCTCGCTCGAACTTTTGGACGGGATCTTCGACATTTACATGCCCGATTTTAAGTTCGGGACTTCGGACCCGGCCCGGAAATTCTGCCAGGCCTCCGACTATCCTGACATCGCCCGGCTGGCTATCAAGGAGATGCATCGTCAGGTGGGCGACCTCATAGTGGATCAAGATGGGATCGCTCGGCGGGGTTTACTGGTCAGGCATCTTGTCCTTCCTTCGAAACTCGCAGGAACTCGAGAAGTCATGCATTTTCTCGCCGCTGAAATATCCCGGAATACATACGTTAACATCATGGACCAGTATTATCCCTGCGGAGATATCCCGGCCCGCTCCCCCCTGGAGCGAACGACGAGCGCCGAGGAATTCGAGGAAGCCGTGAGGATAGCCTGGGAGGAAGGCCTGACCCGGCTGGATAAACGGGAACGCCGCCGCATAATTTGGATTTAGAACAAAACTGGCGAGACTCTGGGGGGATGGATGCCGTCCCCTGCCCCCGCACCCCGGGAACCAGTCCCGGCGGTTCCCCCCGGCGCAAAGAGCGACGGGTCCCCCTTCCGCTACTGGGGCCTAGGGACGGCATCCATCCCCCCAATATGAGATGCCACTTGAATTATTACGCTCAGGCCCGCGAAGTTTTGCCGTTTGCATTTAGATTGGAAGAGAAGTTTTGACTTTGATGATAAGACTAATAAAATAATGAGGGATATAAGCCCATGAAAGCATTATTCTCTTTTTTAGTTTTTCTTGCGGTTTTCAACATGGCATCTACGTCCTCCTCGGAACGGCCCCGCCTGCGGGAGTTCGGGATCATCACAGGCGTGCTCTCGCCAGGCCCCTTGAATGCCATCACCGACGTCGCCGGGGTTAAAGTTGGCCATGTCACTTTGATCAAGGGAAAAAATATTCGAACCGGTGTCACAGCCGTCCTCCCGCATGGGGGAAATATTTTCCAGGAAAAAGTCCCGGCCGCCATCGCTGTAGCCAACGGCTTCGGCAAATTGACTGGTTTTACCCAGGTGGAGGAGTTAGGGAGCATAGAAACTCCTATCGTCCTGACCAATACGCTCTCTGTCCCGACCGCTGCAGCGGCTGTGATCGATTACACCCTGGCTCATCCGGGCAATGAAAATGTCGGGTCGGTGAATCCCGTCGTCGGGGAGACCAACGACGGCTATCTCAATGATATCCGCCTCAGGTTCGTCGCCAAAGAGCACATCCTCGAAGCCATCCGGAAGGCCGAGGCTGGCCCGGTGGAAGAGGGAAATGTCGGGGCCGGAACAGGCACAACTTGCTTCGATTTTAAAGGAGGGATCGGCACGTCCTCCCGCCGCCTCCCCGCTTCTCAGGGCGGCTATACTGTGGGAGTCCTTGTCCAGACCAATTTCGACGGGATTTTCCAGATCAACGGTTTCCCGGTCGGAGTGCGCCTCAAAAACTATTCCATGAAAAAGGAATCTTCCGCTAAAACCGAGGGCTCCTGCATGATCATCGTGGCCACCGATGCCCCTCTTGATAACCGCAATCTAAAAAGGCTGGCCAAGCGGGCGCTTCTTGGGATCGTCCGGACCGGAGGATATTATTCCAACGCGAGCGGAGACTATGCCGTCGCTTTCTCAACCGCAAAGGAGGTCAGGATTCAAAACCGGTCCGCATCCTCCACTGATTCGGTTATCCTCTTGAGAAATGAACACATGTCTCCCCTCTTCCTGGCGGCCGTGGAGGCATCAGAGGAGGCCATCCTCAATTCCCTGTTCAAAGCCCGGAGGATGGAAGGGAGAGACGGACATGTCGCGGAAGCACTTTCCCTGGACAAAGTCAGGGAGATCATCGGAGAGCGCGGCAAGTGATGAAAAAGACCATCGGCATCCTGGGTGGAATGGGACCGGAAGCCACCGCCTATTTCTTCAGCTTAATTATCAAACGCACCGGGGCGGAAAAAGACCAGGACCATATTCCGATCATCATCTACAATAATCCGAAAATACCGCCGCGCACGGATGCACTTCTCCGAAAGGGACCGAGTCCCGTGCCTCTTCTCCGGAAAGGACTCCGAATGCTCGAGAAGTCCGGAGCAGATATTATCGTCATACCGTGCGTCACGGCACATGCTTTCTTATCCAGAGTAGCAAAAAAAGACAAAATCCATCTTCTGGACATCCTGGAAGAGACACTCCAATACACAAAGAAAAATATTCCCGGGCTCACCTGCGCCGGGCTGATTGCCAGCGCGGGAACGGTAAAATCAGGAATTTTCGACCAGGCCTTTTCCAAGGCCGGGATAACAATCATCAAGCCTTCGGCCGGCGATCAAAAAAGCGTAATGGAAGCGATTTTCGGGAAAAAAGGCGTCAAGGCCGGATTCACTTCGGGCCGGCCCAGGGAGTTAATCTTGGAGGCAGCTCAAAAGCTCATCCGGCAAGGAGCCGAAGCAATAATCGCGGGCTGCACAGAAGTCCCTCTCGTCCTCCGCGACGAGGATCTTCTGGTCCCGCTCATCGAACCCTTGAGGATTGCCGCCGAGGTAAGCATTATGCGCGCAGGCTACAGAGTCAAAGACTGAGGAGGTCAGCATGAGAAATCACAAAAACAACCTGTGTGTATTGATCATGACTCTTCTTTTGGTGGCTGGCATTTGCTCTGTATCCGCGTGCAAAACAAAAGAAACGCGGGAGGAAGACCAGCTCTCCAGCCTCTGGAGGGCCCCCGACATCGCCGCGCGCCTGGCCAAGTACTCTCCCACCGAAATCACCTTCGATGAATCGCTTCTTAACGAGGAAGAGCGAAAGGTCCTGGACAAGATGGTCGCGGCCGCCCGCTTCATGGATGATATCTTCTGGAAGCAAACCGATCCAACGGGGCTCCCCCTGATGGAAGCTTTGGAGAAGTCCAAAGAGCCTTGGGTTCCTGAGTACCTCCACTTCATCAAGGTTAACTTTGGCCCGTTCGACCTCCAGGACGAGAACAAGCCCTTTATCGGCTCCGCCCAAAAGCTACCCGGAGCAGGTTTCTATCCTCCGGACCTAACTAAGAAGGAATTCGATGATTATGTGGCTGCTCATCCTGAGCAAAAGGAGGCCTTGGAAAGCCCGTATACTGCCATCGAAAGAAAGGGGGATGAGCTTGAAGCCGTCCCCTATAATATCGAATATAGGAAAGAATTGGAGATAGCCGCAGTAGCACTTCGCGAGGCTGGTGAGATCACCTCCAATCCCTCCCTCAAGGCCTATCTCCTCCAGCGCGCCACGGACCTTCTTTCCAATGATTACTACAAAAGTGATTGCCTCTGGATCGACCTTAAAGACAACCTGGTGGAAATCGTCATCGGTCCGTTTGAAGTTTATGAAGACAATCTTATGGGTCTCAAGACTTCTTACGAGAGTTTTGTCTACATCAATGACCGCGTCGAAATGGAGCAAATCAAGGGCTACCTCGACTATCTTGAGGAACTGCAGCAGAATCTCCCCGTCGAGTCCAAATACAAGGACCAAAAAGTCTTCGGCCTTGAATCGCCTCTCAATGTTGTCCAGCAGGTTTTCAACTCCGGAAGCGCCAGGCCCGCAATCCAGACGTCCGCGTTTGTCCTTCCAAACGACGAGAAGGTCCGGGAAGAAAAGGGCACAAAAAAGGTATTTCTCAAGAACGTGATGGAGGCCAAGTTCCGCAAGAGCCTGATTCCCATTTCCGAGCGCGTGCTCTCGCCGGAGGACGCCAGGCGGGTGACTTTTTCGACCTATTTTAACGAACTGATTCTGCACGAGATCTGCCATGCCCTGGGCCTGAACTACGTTACTCTGCCCGACGGGACCAGAATCTCCGTGGGCAAAGCCCTGAAGGAATATAACTCGGCGATTGAAGAGGCCAAGGCTGATATCGTCGGCCTGTGGAGCGTTCCGCTGCTCATGGAACGCGGGTTCATCCCGAAGGACAAGGAAGCGGAGGCTTATACTACCTATCTTGCCGGCATGTTCCGGTCGCTGAGGTTCGGCGCCACAGAGGCGCACGGCCTGGGAACTTTGATCCAATTCAATTATCTTCGGGAAAAAGAGGCCTTCCTCTACGACCCCAAAACGGAGAGATACAGGGTCAATCCGGCGAAAATCCGGCAGGCCGTCCAAGACCTGGCGGCGGAATTTCTGGTGATCGAGGGAGAAGGGAGCTATGAAGACGCCGGTGCGTTTCTTTCCAAGTATGGGAAGTTAGACGAAATTACCAAAAAAACGATCGAAATACTCGCCGAGATTCCCGTGGATATCGAACCGATTTTCCCCTTCTGACGGGCCCCGTAGTTTTCGAGCCCGAGGCCACCACAGCAGAAAAGCTAATTCCTATATGGCTGCCAGGCGCTTGCGGGCATCGGTAACTTCGGGCCGGCCCGGGTCGGCATTTTTCCAGAAGTCGAGGAATTTCCGGTAGTATTCCGCGGCCTCGGCTTTCTTCCCCTGCTGTTCGCTGATTTTCCCGAGCTGGTAATAGCTCTTGGAAAAGATATCGCCGTAATCCCGTCTGCCGAAATTCAAAGAAACGATCTTTTCATATTCAAGGCGAGCACTGTTGAGATCCCCTGAGTGGTGAAAGGCCGTGCCCATGGCGTCGGCGAAGAGGAGGCGCGCTGGCGCGTCCGCGTTCAACAAGGGCAAGCCCAGCCGGAACATTGCAAGTGCCTTGGAATAATTCTTCTTTTCCAGCTCGATCATCCCGGTGAGATAGTGAGAATACCAGAGGAGCTTCTTGTTCGGCGCCGCGTCAACCGACGCCTTCAGTGTGGCGGCGGCATCCTGAGCCTTCGCTATGTCGTTTTTCTCCAGATGCGCGAGCCCCTGACTGAAAAGGATATTTCTTTGAGACCCATAGCTTTCGTCCGCGACCGCGCTTGCCCAGGCTTTGTCCAACTCCTGCAGTGCGGCTTCCGGATGCCCTAATTTTCGCTCAAGTTCCGATAGGCCAATTTGAATGGACCTCACCCATCGGCCTTGACCGAGCTTTTCCGCCAGTTCGAGGAATACGCGCGCCTGCTTTTTGGCGTCTTCGAACCGGCCTTTAAGAGCATACAGATTAATGAGTCTTGATAAGCCCCAGCCCTTGCCTTCTCCTTCAGCTCTCTGCAGGAGCTTTTTATATTCTTCTTCGGCGCGGGCAAGATTGTCCATATAGAGAAATATATCTCCTCTTGTCCGGATATTCTCCCAATCGCCAGGACTCAGGGCCACCGCTTTGTCCAACTCGGCAAGAGCGAGGTCTTTTTTGCCCAGCGTGAGGTGCGTATAGGCCAAGTCGCGGCGGATCACGGCGCTCTCTCCGATATTCTTAAGATAGGATTCGTAAACTTCGATGGACTTGTCGTAAGCACCGATGTTTTCATAGGTCCCGGCCAGGTTTCTATAAATGACCACATCCTCGGTCCCGGCCTGAATGCATCCTTTATAACGCTGGACGGCTTTTTCGGTTTCTCCCATCCGGCCGTAAAGGATGGCCAAGTTATTGCCGCCGGAAATGTCATCGGGATACAACGCGATCAATTTCTCCAGGGCTGCCAGAGCTTGCCCGTAGGTCTTTTCCGATCCCATATAATAATTTCCCTGGATATTGAGTTTCTCCCGGTCAGTCAGACGCCCGCTCAGTGCCATGGCCTTTTCCTCGCACTTTCTCTGTTCGGCAAAGTAATAGAGATTTCCGTAAGACCAGGCCATGGCCAGGTAAGCGGAGGCGAACTCCGGGTCGAGGGCCACCGCCTTCTCCATGGATTCGATGACCTGGCGGTATTCGCCATTGACGTCGTGCCGAATTCCTTCGAGGTAATGTTTGTAGGCCTCGGGCGACCTCGTGGTGACGATCCCTACGTCCCTGTCGATGTCGGAGGCGATGTCCTGCGGCGAAAGCTTGAAATTCGCCTTGACCCGTCGGGTCAGCTCATCCACCATGGAGAAGATGCCCGCCTCCCCTTTCCCGGCCACGGACTCCGAACCGATGAGCTCGCCCGACCCGGCCTCCTGGAGCGTGACGTTGATCCGGAATTCGTCTCCGGCCTTAGCGTAGGCGCCCTGAAGGATGTGGTTGACTCCACCTTCTTCAGCTACCTGGCGGAGGACATCCGCGGAGTACGTCTGGCTGTCTTCCTGGCCGAGACGGGTGAGGATTTGGAAAAGCTTGTCCTCGCTCAAAACCCGGATGTGCTTGGATTGGGTGAGGTCGGCGACGAGCAGGTTGGCCAGCATGGTCCTCCAGTGATCGAGGCCGGCATTACCCGTGTTGTTCTTGAAATACATGACGGCGACGGAGGGTTTGTCGGTCGGGGCCGAGGCCGCCTTATTTCTCGGCAAGATTCGCCAGAGGACGACGGCGGCAGCCGCGAGCGCGATCAGGCTGATCGCGGGAACGATGAGCTTTTTCACCCCCACGGTCACGGTGATTTGCTTTGACGTGAAGGCCGTCTTTTTCGGAATGACCCGCGCCGCAGTCGGCATCCCCTCAGCGATCCGGTTCAAATCCGCGCGCAGTTCGGCGGCGCTTTGATACCGCTTGCCCTTCTCCTTTTCCAGGCATTTCAGGATCACCCGGTTGAGGTCCTCCGGAATCTGGGCGTTGAGTTCTTTCGGCGGCCTGGGGATTTCGCTCTTATGCTTCACGCCCACAGTAAATGGTGTATCGCCTTCGAAGGGCACTCGGCCCGCCACCATTTCATAAAGGATTACACCCAGAGAATAGAGATCCGACCGGGCGTCGACCTCTTTTCCCTCAACCTGCTCGGGGGACATGTATTCCGGAGTTCCGATCATTATTCCGGCGCCGGTGATGGCCTTTGCCTTGAGCGAACGGGCGATCCCAAAATCCATGATCCGGGCCTGCCCATCCCGGTCAACCATGATGTTGCCGGGCTTGAGGTCCCGGTGGACGATGCCCAGCCCGTGAGCTTCCTCGAGTCCGTCGCAAACCTGCCTAGCGATGGAAACAGCGGTTTCGACGGCCAGCCTTCCCGACTGGCGAATCAATCCCTTCAGGTCCTGGCCTGAAACGTACTCCATGGTGATGTAATAGATGCCTTCGCTGGTGTTCAGGTCGAACATCTGGCAGACATTCTTGTGGCGGATCTTGCGGGCAAGCTTCAGCTCATTGCGGAACCGCTCGATCGTCTCCTTGTCAAGAGCGACCTCGGGCTTGATGAGCTTCAGGGCGACTTTTTCGTTGACTTCGGTGTCGAGCGCCTTGTAGACCCGGCCCATGCCGCCCTTGCCTAACTCCTCGATGATCTGGTACTTCCCGGCAAAGGTCGACCCGGTGGTCAGCTCCTCGCGCGGCGCGCGCAAGGTTTCAGTGCAGGCGACAGGAATCTTAATGGAAGGCTTGAGCGGCGCGGCGCAATGCCCGCAGTAAAGAGTATCCTCAGGATTTTCTAATCCACACTGAGGGCATTTGTTGGCCATGCCGCCTCCCCGACCCAACGGGATTAGGGAAGAATATCAACTCGAAAATGCTAAGTCAAATGAAAATACGGGGAAAATCGGACACTTCGCCGGCGGCCTGGCTCTCCTTGACAAGGGGAAGCTATTCGGGTATAAATGGCTGTCCTCAGATGCCGATAAGGAGGTGAATTTTATTGGCTTTTATCGTTGTTGATGAAGGAGAATCCGTAGAGAGCGCGCTGCGACGGTTCAAGAGAAGAGTACAGCAGGAAGCGATTATCAAGGAGATCAAGAAGCATTCTGTTTACTACAAACCCGGAGAGCGGAAAAGGATGAAGGAAGCCCAGGCCCGAAAACGCATGCGCCGACGGATGAAAAGAGAACGAGAACTGGAATACTGAGACCTTATCGTTATTTCTACTGATAACCCTGAAGGGAATTGCCAAACATTCAGATTCCCGCACAGACAAGCCCAGCGGATATAGGCGTGGACGGCCGCACATATGTCCCCAAGCCTCCCTGGCTAAAAGTTAGGTTCCCAACTCACAGCGACTTTTTCCGAGTGGCCGACACGCTGAAAAAGAACAGCCTCCACACGATCTGCCAGAGCGCTAGGTGCCCCAATGTCTCCGAGTGCTGGTCCGCCCGAACTGCGACCTTCCTGATCCTCGGTGACATCTGCACACGAAACTGCGCTTTTTGCGCCGTCAACAAGGGGACCACTCTCCCCCTCGATGTTGAAGAACCCCAGAATATCGCGCAGACCGTTTCTGCTTTGGGAATCGAATACGTCGTCATCACATCCGTTACAAGGGACGACCTGGCTGATGGAGGAGCGAGTCTTTTCGCCGAAACCGTCAGAACTGTCAAAAAGATGAACCCGAACGCCAAGGTAGAAGTCCTGATTCCTGATTTCAAAGGAGAAGAAAAAGCGCTCGCCCGGGTCATCGAATCGGGGCCTGACATCTTGAATCATAACCTGGAGACGACCGAACCACGATATCCCTCGATCAACCGGCCCCGTGAGAATTACCAGAGATCGCTCCAGGTCTTGAAGAAGGCCGGGGAGATGGGCGCGCTGACAAAATCCGGTCTTATGGTCGGCCTGGGCGAGAGCGAGGACGAAATCATGACGACCTTCTCTAACTTGAGGGACGTCGGCTGCGACCTCCTCACGATCGGCCAGTACCTCAGGCCGGACAAAGGCAATATCCCAGTCAGCAGATACTATGCTCCCGAGGAGTTCGAAGAAATTAAACGCAAGGCTCTGGAGTTGGGGTTCAAAGCTGTCGAAGCGGGCCCTTTGGTGAGGAGCTCTTATCAGGCTCATAGAATGTTCCATTCTGTCCGGCGGGCGTGTTAAAAACAAATGCGCTATCTCATCTTCGCCGACATCCACGGGAACCTTGAAGCCTTTTTGGCCGTGCTAAAATTCATCCAGAAAAAGAAGATCGACCGCTATGTTTTTCTTGGCGATCTTGTGGGCTACGGCGCTTCTCCGAACGAAATCATCCAGAAGGTCCAGGCGCTCAAGCCTCTTTCGTTGATCCGGGGAAATCACGACAAGGCCGTCTGCGGTCTCGATTCCATTGAGACATTCAATCCGATCGCGGCCTCGGCCATATACTGGACAAAACAGAGACTTCTGAAAAAGAACAGTAACTTTCTCTGCCGCCTGAAGATAGGCCCCCAGCTTATTGAAGAAACGATCACAATTTGTCACGGCGCTCCCTTCGATGAGGATTATTACATTTTCGGCGAGTTCGACGCCGCCGAGGCTTTTGACCATATCAAAACGCCCCTCTGTTTCTTCGGCCACACTCACTTTCCCTTCATCTATTCGGAAAAGGAGAACCTGGTCGAAGGCACCTTCATGGAGGGAAACACGAACGAGATCAGGCTGGAAAAGGGGACGAGATACTTGATTAACCCGGGCTCGGTCGGTCAGCCCAGAGACAGGAACGCGCGGGCCGCCTGCGCCATTTATGATTCCGAGGCGCGGACGGTCAAGTTCTTTCGTCTTGAGTACAACATTGAAGAGGCCCAGAAAAAAATTCTGGCGGAACACCTCCCTTCGGCTTTGGCCGAAAGGCTGTCGCTCGGCATTTAGAACCGGGGGTTGGCGTAACAATAAAGACAGCTATGCGGACAGGCCTGGGCATAACTTCCGATGTCTACCGATTCGGTGCAGAGGCATTCCCGGCGCTGCGTTTGATCCTTAACACGTGAAGCCGGCTCGCTTGAAGGATGGATATCCTGCAGAAGGCGGCCGTCGATGCAGGAGGACGGCTTAATTCCCGGGACATCCGACAGAAAGTCCTGGCTGCAAGCAAAAAGACTCAGCCCGAAGACCCTGGCGGTCGCGGAAAGCACGGCCGCGACTTCTCTTTTCTCTTCGATCGGAGGATCGAAATAACGAAAACCGCGCCGGGCGGCTCGCCGCCTGGACTTCTCGTACCATTGGGCAAAGCTGAAGCGGATATTCTTGATATCCAAGCTCGCTGCCCTCGGGGCGAGCTCCTCAAAAAAATGAAGGTTGGTCTGGATTTTTTCTCCGTCCTTCCAGAAGAGAACCGGGTCAAAACGGAGTGAGATGCGCTCGGGCCGTCCCGCCAATTCGATGAGCGGCCCGATCTGCTCAAGCGCGGCCTGCGGCTTGGGAACCGCCTTCTCAATATCACTTGCGCCCAGGCCTGTGATTGTGAAATGAAAATAGAGCTGCTCGTATTTTCTGAGGCGGTCCTGAAGACTTGCCTGATTCTCGATGAGGTTAGCGAAATTTTTCGACCAAAGGACGATTGTGTGCACACTCTCCGGTTTCAAGTCGACAGAATACATCCGTCCAGAAGGGCCGTACACGCGGGCCTTTTCTTCCTTCACTGCGGCGGAGAGCCATTCAGGGAAAAAGGAGATGAGGTCGGTTCTCCGGGAGGCGCTGATGACTTTTTTCATGCTTCCTTGACAGCACCGAAAAATGACCTTAGTATTTTAGCCGACGAGGTGGAATCGATCAATGTCCGTCCTTAAAGCGACAGGCCTGGTTAAGAGGTACGGCCGCCGGACCGTGGTTAAGCGGGTGAACCTTGAGGTCGGTGCGGGCGAGATCATCGGGCTCCTGGGACGCAACGGAGCCGGCAAGACCACGACTTTCCAGATGGTTGTAGGGCTCGTCAAGCCAGACCACGGCACCATCTTTCTTGACGGACAGGATATTTCCCGGAGCACCACGCCGGAGAGAGCCGGGCTCGGGATCACCTATCTCCCCCAGGAGAATTCGGTCTTCCTTAAAGCCTCTGTAGAGGAAAACCTCCAGTTGATCCTGGAGCTTCTCCCGTATGAGAAGGAGGAAAAAGAGAGACTGAGCCATGAGCTCCTGGGGGAGCTCGGCCTCCTTGCTCTGGCTAAGCAATCGGCCCACAGCTTGAGCGGAGGAGAAAGGAGGAAGCTTGAAATCTGCCGTTCTCTCGTCCTCAAGCCTAAATTCTTGCTTCTCGACGAGCCGTTCACCGGAATCGACCCTCTGACGATTATCGATTTGCAGAAGATCATGATCTCCCTGAAAAACAGGGGCATCGGCATCGTTATATCGGACCACAACGTCCGCGACACCCTGCGCATCACCGACCGGGCCTGCATCCTGGACGAGGGAGAAGTGCTGGTCGAGGGAACTCCAGAGCGAATCGCAGCGGACGCAAAAGCCCGGGAGAAATTTTTGGGTGAGGATTTCGAGCTCGCAGGGCCGGCGACTAATCTTCCGCCGAAAAATAATGATCGCCTAGCGTCTCCCCAAGAAAGTAAAGGAACAAGAAAAAATAAAGAAGCAGTAGGAGCAAATAAAAAGCCAGGACAGGAAGAGGCGCAACTAAAATTATTCTAAAAAAGGACACCCCAATTACGCCAGCGGCGAAGGCAAGGGAAATCAACCAGAGGGCAGTGATAAAAATGAGGTCGACACATTTTGCCTTGAGCTTCAAAGAAAATGCTTGCGGGTGACGCGTTTCCTCCCTGACTGGAACTTCTTCTATCAACTCCCTTTCCTGTTCTGCTCGCTTTTCTGCTCCCCCGGCTATGGCTTCAGTGAACGATGTCGTCGTCTGAGTGACACGCTCGGGAATTCCAATTCCGGAATCGACGGCCCATTCCTGGCGTACTGACCCTAATTCTTTGCCAGTTTCCTTTTCCAAGTCCGGCGTGATGGACGGCGGGGCTTCTTTCATTCCGCTTACCCATGGAGGAAGCTCATCTTTTGTTTCTGAAGGAGGCTTTTCCTCTTTGGTTTCCTTCCTCTCCTCATAGGAGAATAAGAGCTTCTCGACGTCTTTTTTCCCTTCCTCCACTGCCTTCGTAAGTTGATCCAATTCTTTAGTTTTAAAGACTAACTCATCCGCCTCAATAGAGACTTTGTATTTCTTGTCCTCTTCCTGGAATTCCTGCGGCGTCGTCTCTTGCCTCTCGGCCTGCGCTTTCCTGGCAATCTCTTCCTTGAGTGCCATCCAGGATTGGAGCTCCCGTTCGTCTTTTTCCTCTTCCTCGGCTATTACTCGCGTGGGGGTCCGTTCGACCAATTCCTCGTCGCGTTCTTCCTCCTGGGGTTCGCCGAATTCTCCTTTCCCTTCCCCACCATAATCCAGCTCCTGCTCATAAACCTCTTCTTCCTCTTTTTCGCTTTCAGCGAACTTGTTTAGCTCGCCAGTGTCTTCTTCTTCTTCTTTCGCGGCCGCTTCAAACTCCTCTTCCTCTTCTGTATCTTCCTCCTCTTCTTCCTCCTCCTCTTCTTCTTCCTCGGCTTCCTCTAATTCAGGCTCTTCCTCCAGGACTTCTTCCTCGCCTTCTTCTTCTTCGGACGGCCCTTCTTCATCGACGATTTTGTCGCCTTTAATAGGCTCCTCCTCATATTCGTCTTCCGGAAAAAGAAGCTGGGTGCCGCAGTTTTCGCAATACTTGTCCTTCTCGTCGATGATAGCTTTGCAGTAAGGACAACGCCTGATGGCCATTACTCATATTTATAGATAGAAAACACCCCTTTGTCAATCATAGAAAATTTGGAATTCAAAGATTGACAGCAGGGCTAAAATCGACTAAGAATAAGCCGTGGGCGATTAACTCAGGGGTAGAGTGCTACCTTCACACGGTAGAAGTCACAGGTTCAAATCCTGTATCGCCCACTGACCTGCCCCCGATCAATGTACCACTCCATGATTAAGCTTTTCAAGCCATTTAGCCTCTGGTGCCGGCGTCTTTAGCCCAGGGAGCTATGCGGCCTGAAGCGATTGTATTCCTGTCGCCAGCCCTCGATTAGGACCTTCGCTTCCATCAATGTATCTAAAACCTTACCGTTGAGAAGCTCATCCCGGAGCTTCCCGATATAGGACTCAATATAACCATTCTCCCAAGGGCTCCCGGGCTCGATAAATAGAGTGGTAACACCAATCGCCTTCAGCCAATTCCTGACCGCATAAGCAACGAATTCCGGCCCATTATCGGATCGAATATATTCGGGCGTTCCCCGGGTCAGGAATAGCTCGTAGAGTTGATCCAGGACATCCTGGGAGCTGATCCTCCGGGCCACATGCATAGATAAACATTCCCGAGTATACTCATCGATGATGACCAGGATCCGGAGCTGCCTCCCGTCCGATGTCCTGTCCATGAGCAGGTCATAACTCCAAACATGGTCCTTCTTCATCGGACGGAGACAAGATCCATCGTTGAGCCAGAGACGACCCCGTTTGGGCTGCTTCTGAGGCACTTTCAATCCTTCCTGCCGCCAGATCCTTTCCACCCGCTTGTAATTGACCCTCCAGCCTTCGTTCTGCAATAAAGCTTTAATCCTTCGGTAGCCATAGCGGCCATACTGGCAGGCCAAAGAAATGATCTGGTTGACCAATAGATCTTCATCGTCGGGTATCTTATGTCTGTGCCTTTGGGTGGAACGAGGTTGATCCAATACCTGGCAAGCCCGCCGCTCGGAGACTCCCATGACTTCACACACGTAATCCACGGCCCGGCGCTTCTTGGCCGGGCTCAGAAGTTTCCCCGGTTCGCTTCCTTCAGGATGGCGTTATCCAACGAGAGATCCGCCACCAGCTTCTTCAATCTCGCGTTCTCCTGCTCCAGCTCCTTGAGCCGTTTGGCTTGGTCAACCGTCATCCCGCCGTACTCTTTCCGCCAGCGGTAATAGGTCTGTTCGGAAACCCCCAGTTTGCGCCAGACCTCAGCCACCTGAGCCCCTTGACTGAGGAGCACTTCCGCCTATCGGAGCATGGTAATTATCTGCTCCGGAGAAAACCGTTTCCTGCTCATGTCCAACTCCTTTCATTTGCCAAAATCTTACCACAGGGAGTGGAACGATATCAGGGGGTCAGGTCACACTGGGACATATTTCACCTTATTCGGTATTCACTTGATTTCCCAGTTTGACACCCATATTGATCTCCTTGCTTGGTTTTATTATACGAAAACCGTAGCTTGGGAATCAGCATGGGTTGTCCAAATCCATTTGACGTCGCGCACTGCTCATATTCGTTGGCTGCGAAGCCGCTATCTTCATTTGCTGGTTTTAATTTTTTCAAAAATTTTTTTCTTGCTCATACTGATCGATCCATTTCGAAGTTAAACGCACATTTTACCATTGGCTAACTCGTTCCAATATATCCTTCTGTTCACTCGGTTCCGCGGGAATCCAAAGCATGATCCCTGTGGGATCAACTTTCTTTATGAATTCGTTAAGCTCATTCATCTTAAGGTCCACGATAACGCTTTTGCCGGCTTCCTGGATTTTCCTGATTAATGGAAGCCACTGCATTATTGACTCATTGATACCATACCCTTGCACCCAGTTTATGGCCTGCAGGTTAGGCAGGGTAAGGATGGCGTCAATGTGTCGGGCTACTCCCGGGCCATCCAGATGAAATACATTGTGCTTGAAAAGTTTCGCATTCTTCTGAATAATCGGCATGCAGAATTCCTCAAAATGCACAGGTGAAATAAGGGTCGCAAAGTCACAAGCCAACACATTGAACGTCTCGAAACTTGGAAGATTCATCCAAGTTGCGGACAATTGGTTATGCTCCTTTAGAATCCTATCAAAATGATTATATACCTGCGGAAATTCTTCAAAAACTAAGTCAATCAGATGCTTAACTGGTTCGGGCCGGAAAATCAAATCTAAACAGAGTTTCTCTGCTCCCCTTAGCATTGCCGCGCAATCGATGCCCGGGTACATTTCCGTATAGCCAACCATGAATTTTCCTTCCGCGAGCTCCAGTGCACGTTGAGTCATAGCCTCAACGGCCTTGAAATACTTGCCGTCCCATTGAACCTTTAACGTGGGAAGATCCTCTAAATCATCAATACAGGGATGAGTCCAGGCTGTTACATCATCAAAAACGCCCGGCTGCCCCAAAAAAAGGTTGTAGGCCAACGAACTCAAATTCGGCCAATAAACAGGAAATGTTTCACCAAGAAACTCTGTTGTTTCTAAGGAGTTAATGAATGTTTGAACTTGGAAGTCCACATCGAGCCAGCGTTCTTCAGATGTTTTCCAGGACCCCTTCACTGTACGATGTTTCTCGTATTCAATATTGTGGTGGAGAAAACGCACCGGTGGCCGGTCAATAATGCGCTGTTCATACCAGGCATAAATTCGCGCCAAACACATGTCAAAATCAGGCTTAAATTGAAAAGAACGTGGGTTATCGAAATCTGCCATAGTTGTCCACTCAAAAAAATTCAATGCTCCTGATGATCTGGCATAAAGAGGTTCACAATGTTATCCAAGTATCTCATTTGATTCAAAAAAGTTTTAATCTTCTGGCCTTTCCACTAGAGTCCTAATGCTTCCTTGAAATACTTCTTGTCCAGATTCGATCCGCTTACCACAACGCAGGCTGGTCCGCTCTTTATCTTGACCTTCCCGGCCAAGAGGGCCGATATCCCTGCTGCCCCCGCAGGCTCCACAACCAGGTGAAGTTCTTCCAGGCAGTAACGGACTCCCTCGATCAGCTCCTCCTCGGTAAGGAGAATCACCTGCTTTATTCGATCGGTAGCCACCTCAAATGAGATGTCGCCGGTATAGCGAGGGGACAGGCTGTCGGCACAGGTGGGCAGTGGCACAATCGGCACGGGTTTCTTGGCCTTCAGCGCCTCGGTGAGAGTAGGAGCGGCATAGGACTCCACGCCAATAACCTCTACCTGGGGCCGGGTGTATTTCAAGCCCAGGGCTATGCCTGAGATCAGTCCTCCTCCCCCTACTGGAACCAGGACCGCTTCCAAGTCTGAGGGTGCGTCCTCGTCTATCTCCAGACCTATGGTCCCCTGTCCTGCCACCACCCTGGGATCGTCGAACGGGTGGATTAGAACCAATTCTTCTTTACCTAGCTCGGCAGCCTTTTCTTCGCTATAGCCATAATGGGAGCCGTGCCGGAGGATTGTGGCCCCAGCCTTCTTGATCCTCTCGACCTTTACTTGCGGAGCATTGTCTGGGAGGACTATCGTTGCCTTGATCCCAACCAGGGAGGCCGCCAGAGCCAGGGCTGTGCCATGATTACCGGAGGACGCGGCCACCACACCCTTTTTTCTTTCCTGAGGGGTCAGCATGGCGACTGCATTATTTGCTCCCCGGAGCTTAAAAGAACCTCCGGGCTGCAGGGATTCGAGCTTAAGATATACTCTAACGTTCACCCGCCGAGATAGTGGATCTGAGAATATGAACGGTGTCCTGAGGATCTTGCCTTTTATCCTCCTCGCTGCGTCCAATATATCCTGATGTGTCGGGACTATCATAGAAATAGCCTCCTTTTCGATTGACCTGCCCCCGATCAATGTACCACCCCATGATTAAGCTTTTCAAGCCATTGGACTTGCCCCCTGGATTGGTCCATCTTTTAAGTTAAAAGAATCATGGCTTCTCAGCCTGGCCAGCCTCTTCTCGGCAGCTGGGACTTCAGGCAGGTTATAAAACGCCTTTATCACGGTCTCGAAATTTTCTTTATCAAGGTCTTTCAGATTAAGCTTTATTCTTTTAATATTCATAATCTAACCTCACTAAACCAAACGGATCGTCCAGATCTGTTTATCGGACGGGATTGGGTTTGCTATTTCAGTGAATCTCAGGCTGCTCTTTAGATATTCGCCTGTGCCCAAATTGTGCCCAAAATATGTCAGGAATATCGAAATGTATCTAAAAATATCAAAAGACATCGAACACCGTATCGTCTCGAAAACCCTTTGATTATCTGCTATTTCCATTATTTTCTTCTCTTTACGTTTTTGGCGTGCTTCCTACACACGGTAGAAGTCACAGGTTCAAATCCTGTATCGCCCATTTTTTCCCTTCCACGAGGCTGATAAATTCCCCTCTCTGGAAAGAGGCAGGGGGATAAACGGGTGAGTAGCCTGCTTAAGGGGTCTCCTGAACTCGCGGGCCCAGGTCTCAGGACCTTTTCCGTGCGAGCATTCGGACGAGGCCGCATTTCTCCCACCCCCAGTCCGCTTGCTCCTCTGTCTCTTCGTAGAACTTAATGTCGAAATCGGCGAAGAACGTTTTCAGTTCGTTCGGCGCGGGCGCCATGGTGGGCGTCTTGATCGCTGGGTCGGGGGGCCCAAGGTAATGCTCGTAGAGAACGACTCCGCCCGGACGGAGCGACGTCTTTAGCTTGGCGACGAATGCAGGGTCCGATACCGGTGCCCAGGCGAAGACCATGACGATCAGGTCCCATTTGTTGACGCCAAAATCGAAGGTAGCATAGGCGGCTTTCTCCGTCCGGATGCTGACTCCGGCCTTTTCCGCGTTCGCCCGCGCAGCGTCAAGCGCGACCTGGGAAATGTCCATGCCGGTAACGTCCCATCCTTGACTAGCGAGGTAGACGGCGTTCCGGCCCTGACCCATGCCGACATCGAGCGCGACGCCGGGCTTCATGGCTTTCACGGTGTCGACAAGGAACGCGCTCGGGGCCAGGTTGATTCCATCCTTGGCGGGGTCCCCTGTCATCGGCTGGGAGTAAGCCCAGTCAAAATAGATCTCGAGGCCCTCGGGACGCTCCGAAAAGAGCCGGATAATCGTGACTATGCGCCGCTGGATTTCCGGCTTGGGCATTCCCTCCTCTACGAGTTTGGCCGCGTAAGCTTCGAAGGGACCGGCGGCGTCCTTCGGGGCCGACCGGAACCAGCTGATGAACGCCTCCCAGATCGCGTCGTCATCAGGTTTTTCCTGGGCCGGTGCGAGTGCGATAAAAATAAGAGCGGCCGTAAGAATTCCAGCGATAGAGACGAGCCCGAGGAGCACCCTGTGTCCCGGAAACCTGCGCATCACGCCCTTGCATCCCAACATAAGGTTATCTCCCATTATTAGCTATAAATTGGCAACTCCCTTTCTACAAGGCGCCAAGCCCGTCTCCTTTTTGGCTCAGAATTCTTGCCACTTTACGAAATTAATGATATTACCAGCCTCGGAGAGGAGTCAATGGCCGCCATCAAAGCGATGCCCTTCGAGATCAGGCGCGGCAAGATCATCGTCAAGGGTGAGGATATTAGCTCCAACATTCTCGGGGCAAGAGGCGACATTAAAGAGCCAGATCGGACACGTCGCCAAAGGAAGAAATCGGGAACAGAATGTTAGGCTCTCATAGATGCTTTACTCCAGATACGACCGTGGTAGAAATTATAAAAATGGCGCCCCCCTGCGAATTTTTTCCGTTTTCTTTCAAGAGCGCCTCAGATTTTGACAGCACATTTTTTATATGCTAAGAATTAAGAATCATCCTTAAAGATAGTTGATGAGAAAGAATGACAGGCCGAAAGGCCAGCCTCTCTTTTCAGTAAAAAAAATATCGATGATTCATCTAATTTTAATCTTGAGTCTTTTTCTTAGCATTTTAGGGATTTGGTGGGGGTTACCGAGTCATCGGGGTTGGGCTGCTGACGAAATTATTCCCTCTGAAGTCTTGGATGGAATCAACCACCAATTTTTTTCAAATAACTGGTATGGCAAATATCCACCTTTCCATTATTATCTCTTGAGTTTTATCTATGTCCCTTTTTTAATTCTCGATCAATTGAATTTTTTGAATATCTCCAGCCTGCCCGCCTATACTGGACTTTTTTATTTAGGACGATTTTTAAGTGTTTTGATGGGAACGGTTCTTGTTTTTCTTGTCTACAAGTGCGGGCAAGAAATTTATGATAGGAGATCTTCTCTTTTCGCTGCTTTGATGACTGCCCTTATCGTTCCTTTTGTCTACTATTCCAAAATGACGAATTTAGATGTCCCCTATATTTTCTGGTTTATTCTTTCCCTCTATTTTTTTCTTCGGATTCTTAAGACTCATCAGACGAGAGATTATCTCCTTTTTTCTTTGACGGCTGTCCTTTCTATCTGTACCAAAGATCAAGCCTATGGACTCTATGTGCTAGCGCCTCTTGTTATCATTTTCTCAGATTGGATGCGCAAGAAAAAAACAAAAAAACATTTGTCTTTATTTCATTCCTTGTGGGATCGAAATTATCTCATTCCATTGTTGCTTGCCATTCTTTTATTTGTCATAGTCCAAAATATTTTTTTTAATGCCCCAGGTTTTATCATGCATTTTAAGTTGATTTTTGGGCCTTTATCCAAAGATTATCAGGTTTATGAAAGATCTTTTTCGGGATATATGGACTTGCTCTGGCAGACACTCAGGCAAATCCAATTTTCTTTAGGGTGGCCTCTCTTTTTGTTGAGTGCGTTGGGATTACTCATTTCTCTATTCCAGAAGAAAAAAAATCTTATTTTATTATCGTTGCTCGTATTTCCTGTTTCTTATTATTTATTCTATATCAGCATCATTCTCTACAATTACGATCGCTTCAACATTCCCGTCTGCATTGTTCTAAGTTTTTTTGGTGGCAAATGTCTTTCTGATTGGATAGGAGATAAGCAAAAATTTTTCAAGCTCAAAATTCTATTGTTGGCCACAGTCTTTGCTTATACTTTTTTCTATTCGTTTTCAGTAGATCTGATGATGGTTAAGGATTCAAGGTATCCTGCTGAAAAATGGATAAAAGAAAATATTGATAGAGAAGCTGTGATTGCTGTTGCAACTCATCAGGAGTACGCCCCGCGATTAGCAGGCTATAAATGGTTTCGCTTGGTTGGCCCTTTGAAGACTTTGGAGAGATCAGAATTGCCTGATTATGTTCTTTTCAACGCAAATTACAGCCGGAGATTTGCTGCTCATACGCCAGAGCACGAGCTCTATTACCAATTCAGTAGAAAAGAGATAATATATAAACTCGTCTTTCGACATAAAAGCAAATCTCCCTGGATATTATTAAATTGTCAAAATATAGCGACAAATCTTGCCTCAATAAATCCAGAGATCTTTCTTTTTAAAAGAGTTGGCTCGAGAAAGATTCCTTGAGAGAGGATATTCTCATCTTTAAGAGAAAATCAGGCTAATAGGAATTTGCCCCCTTTTTTTCTTTCGCCAAAATATTTCCAGAAGTCAGATATCTCTTAATGAAGGCCATTCTCTTCTCGTCGAATCCTTTTTCTAAATAATAATAATCATTGTTTCCATAGGGAGGAACCATATTCACTTTAAAAGAAGGAAGATTTTTTCTTTTTAGATAATATTTTACGGACGGATAAAAAATCCAATCTATTCCCAAGGCAATTTTTGAATCAGTTGACTTCTCTTTTTCTTTTATATTTCTTAAATC
>Ga0129297_10000237_pt1 | contig 26510 bp, 28 predicted proteins | sample I18A1metaG_FD_94708 | JGI IMG/M metagenome (GOLD analysis project Ga0129297, IMG submission 94708) | Lake sediment bacterial and archeal communities from Gulf of Boni, Indonesia to study Microbial Dark Matter (Phase II) - ​I18A1 metaG | ecosystem: Environmental > Aquatic > Freshwater > Lake >... | reverse complement strand
TTTTCCGGCATGGGCCAGAGTCCCAGGACAACCAGGATATGCTCGCGCAACCAGGCCGCGCGCCGTTCCCAATCGGCCAATGTCTCATACTTGGGAAAAACGAAGTGCATCTCTCCATTTCGCGCCGAAAGATAGCGTGCGTCTATTTTGGGCAAGACTACCTCAGCATTAGCCATAGAGATCCCTCACGATCAACTACGTTCCCGATTCCCAGGAGGTGAGATACTCCTGCTGTTGCGGTGTAAGCTCATCTATCTGGACGCCCATCGCCTGGAGCTTAAGCCGGGCGATTTCCTCATCTATATCCTGGGGCACGGCATAAACTCGCCGTTCCAGCTTGGCGCCCTTCTGCGCGAGATACTCGACGCTCAAGGACTGGTTGGCGAAGCTCATGTCCATCACACTGGCAGGATGCCCCTCGGCGGCAGCCAGGTTGATGAGCCGCCCCTCGCCCAGCAGGTTGATGCGACGTCCGTCCGGCAGGATGTATTGATCCACGAACTCACGGATGCGCCGCTTCTCCACAGCCGCCTCTTCCAGGGCAGGAATGTTAATCTCGACATTGAAATGGCCCGCGTTGGCGAGGATGGCGCCGTCCTTGAGCAGGGCGATGTGTTGCTTATCTATGATATTGATGTCGCCCGTGGAGGTGACAAAGATGTCACCGATCCTGGCCGCCTCCAGCATGGGCATCACGCGAAAGCCATCCATCACCGCCTCCAGTGCGCGCAGTGGATTAACCTCAGTGACGACCACATTCGCGCCCATACCCCGCGCCCGCATGGCAATGCCACGCGCGCACCACCCGTACCCACCCACGACGAAAACGCGGCCCGCCAGCAAGATATTGGTCGCACGGACAATGCCGTCAATGGTGGATTGGCCGGTGCCGTAACGATTGTCGAAGAAATGCTTGGTCATGGCGTCGTTGACGGCGATGATTGGATAGCGCAATACACCCTCAGCGGCCATGGCCCGCAGACGGATGACGCCGGTCGTTGTCTCTTCCGTGCCACCGATGACCTTACTAATCAAATCGGCGCGCTCTTTATGTAAAGTTGACACCAAATCGGCCCCGTCATCCATGGTGATGTGCGGCACGTTCTCCAAAGTGGCATGGATATGTTGATAGTAGGTCTTGCCGTCCTCCCCTTTGATGGCAAAGACGGGAAGCTCATAGTTGGCGACCAACGAGGCCGCCACGTCGTCCTGAGTGGATAGAGGGTTGGATGCGCAGAGAACGACGTCAGCCCCCCCTTCTTGCAGGGTGCGCATCAGGTTGGCAGTTTCCGTGGTCACGTGCAAACAGGCGGCGATCCTCAAGCCGCGCAGTGGGCGCTCCTTAGCGAACCGTGCGCGGATGGAACGCAACACGGGCATGTCTTGCTCCGCCCATTCGATGCGCGAGTGCCCCTTGATGGCCAGCGACATATCCTTAACATCGTATCTGTTTACAGGCATTTGTTCCATCTCCTTAACACACGCTGAACTGGCCTTCAGCCAGGCGCCGGGTGAAGTCATAGATGTTCGCCAGTTCCTCCTCGATAATCGCCTTCACATTGCCGCGAATGGCTGCCAATTCCTGGCCGCGAGCCAGTGCGATCTGTGCGGAAGCGATCAAGGGCTGATCAATAGGCCCGCCGATCTGGCTGCAAAGCCAAACATAGACTTCGCGGATGCCAGGCACCTGGCCATAAATCCTTTTAGCGATTTCATGGGTGAGGATAGTGTAAATCTTGCCCACGTGGCTCACTGGGTTCTTCCCCGCTGCCGCCTCGGTGCTCATCGGTCGGTTCAGAGCGATGACGCCATTCACCTTGTTCCCCCTGCCGACCTGGCCACAATCACCTCCCTCGGCAGACGTCCCCAGCACAGTGAGGTACATGCCTGCCTCGCCGCGCCCTGGCGCATCCAGGGTGTTCACATCCACCCGGATTTTGTCAAAGCCACCGCTTTGCCGGTTGGCAAAGTTGAGAATATCGGCCTGAATCTGCGCCTTGCGGTCGAAATAGGCAGCTTCGCTGCGAACGAAACGATCCACGAAAGCGATGGCGACGGTGAGCACCAGGCTCTGATGCTGCCGGTAACCCATGACTTTGACATCCTCTCCCGCCTCGGGGAAGCGTGTCTTGAACTCTGGCGAATTGATGTAACGCTCCGTCGCCAACACGATCTGCTCGGTGCGGGTCAGCGGCGCATACCCTACACCTGCCGAGGTGTCGTTGGCGCCGATCACCGCTCGCTCAAAGATGTCCGTCAGCTCCGGGGAGCCGGCCTTGATTTCATTCTGAAAAGTGATGTGCAGGTCAGGGTTGACAAAGCGCAGGTTCTGGCGCAGCCAGTACTTGGCCGTTTCCTCGGCGATTTCCCCTACCGGTATGCGCTTCCCTTTGAATTCGTAGATCGCTCGGTCTCCAAATACGAGCCGCATCGGCTCGTTAACGGTTCCCCCCTCGATGCGCGGCGAGGTGCTGCCCGCTACCAGAAGGCCCTTGTCAATGTTGTGATGCTTGATGGCGCCGAAAGTCCTCAGGTACTCTTTGCAGAGGGCGACGGAAACCCCCTCCATAATCGAGTCGCAGATGGAATCGGGATGCCCGATGCCCTTCCGTTCCACCAGTTCCACCTGCTGATCCGCTACGGGCGTGCCACGTAGCTGTTCGACATCAATGTTACGCATGAGAAGCCTCCTTATTTGTTTTCTCACAGAAACAGAAAATCTGTGGTGGTTCTTTCACAGTGCCATCTACCGGCCAGACAGCAAATCCTTCAGTTCGGGCGCGTCACCGAAATTCTCACGGTAGCGGGCCACGAATTCCTCCAGCGTGTACTTATGGCTCTGGGTGCCGGCCTCCTCCAACACGTAAACCGCCGCCAGGCTGCCGATTCGGCCCGTCGTCTCCCAGGAATAGCCGCGCAACATGCTCTTCACGAAACCTGCACGGTAGCCATCGCCCACCCCTGTCGGATCCACCAAGCAGCGCGGACGGGCAGGAGGGATGGGAATCACGCGGTTGCCTGTGCGGATGAGCGAGCCACGTTCACCGCGCGTAACGACCAGCGTTTCCGTCAGGCGAAGGATATCCATCTCCGTCAGGCCGGTCTTTTTCTTGATCATCTGCAACTCATATTCGTTCACGATCAAGGCTTTTGCGCCCATCATCCCCGCCTCTAGTTCCGGGCTGGTGAGGCGGATGATCTGCTGGCTGGGGTCATAGATATAGGGGATGTGCAACTCCTGGCATTCCTGAGCGTATTTGACCATCGCCTTAGGATCGTTGGGCGAGATGATGGCCATGTCAATATGCCGATACTCCTGATCACAGAAGGAGAGCGTGTGTGCCTTGCTCATCGCGCCCGTGTAGAAGCTAGCGATTTGGCAATTGGCCCGATCGGTGCTGACAAAAAAGGAGGACGTGAACTCATCTTTGATGGCGACAATGCCGGAGGTATCAACGCCATGTTCTTCCAGCCAGGCGCGGTATTCTGCAAAGTCCTCACCGACGGTGGCCATGACGCGCGGGCGCTCTCCCAGGAGGGCCAGGTTGTAGGCGATGTTCGTCGCGCAGCCGCCGCGGCGCTTTTGCATCGAGTCCACCAAAAAGCTGACACTCAAGGTCTCAAGCTTGTCGGGGAGGATATGATCTTTGAAATAGCCGGGAAAAGACATCAAGTAGTCGTAGGCTATGGATCCCGTGACGACGATGTTCATGAACGCCTCTTTACGTTTTCGCAGTGATCCTCCCGCAGGTTTGGAGCCTGCGGGAGGATCCGTTGGACTAAATGTACCGGCGGCGCATGGCGAAGGAGACGCCAGCGGTCAAATAGAGCACTCGCTCCGCCAGGTCTGGCGAAAGCGTGGCCATGCCGTCGGAGGGAGTGATCATGCCCGCTCGCAACAACGCCTCCCTCGGCACCCCTTTGGCTATGAGCAGATCCATGGCATCGTTGAGCCGGGCCACCAGGCTTTCCACCGTCTCCGTTGCTGCCTGCGGCCCCGCCGGCACGATACCCCAGGCGATAATTCCACCCCGTTCCAGAAATGCTTTGACATCCTCCGCATAGAGGGCCAGCGACTGGGCGTAGCCATAAGCATCCACGTTCAGGATATCTACGGAGGTGGAAAGGAGGATAGACCAATCGGTGTTGCCACAACAGTGAACCCCTTTCAAACCCGATATGCCGGCAAAGACCTGCTCCAAGAGGCTGATCACCTGTTCGCGGCTAATCGCTACAAAAGCGGAGCCAAAGGAACTCATGTACGGCTCATCTACGAAAATGATCGTGTTCGGGGAAAACCTGCGCAACTCTTGTTCTTGCCAGGCAGCCTTCAGATGCAAATGATGCCCAACCGCTTCCGCCAGGACCTCGTCATAGAGGATGGGGCGCCGGTTCTGATCCGCCACCGTCAAGCCCCAGGTGATGGGACCGGTCACCTGCCCTTTGATCGCCTCCAGAGGCTGCATAAAGGAGACCCTGTCTGCTAACAGATGGGCTAACCCGGCGGCATAGTCAGGCCCGATAGCCCCATGATCCAGGTTTCCCTGCAAATAAGCGATATAGAGGCGCTCCAGGGTGGGATTCAGGTCGCGCTCGCGATTCACAAAAACCCGCTCCCCTTCCTGCACGATGCCAGGGAATCTCTCGCTGAACTGCATGTATATGTTTTCCAGATGGCTCCGCTTGGGAAGCTGGGGCCAGACGGGAATCTCCGGAAGATAAGTCAGAACGAGGCTCCAGGCCTCTCCAGCATCGAAGTGAGGCGTGCTGCCGACCATAGTAGGCAACCATTGCGGGTCAAAATCATGCGCCATAGTGTCCTGCCCTCTCTTTCACGCGCTGTAGCCCAACATCAAAAGGTGGGTAGACGATACCCTCTTCAGTGACGATGCCCGTTACATAGCGATGCGGCGTCACGTCGAAAGCAGGATTGGCCACCGGCACCCCTTCTGGCGCAATCGGCACGCCGCGAATATGCGTCACCTCCCGTGGGTCGCGCTCCTCGATGGGAATCTCCCGGCCCGTGGCGATGGTCAGGTCAATCGTAGAGGTAGGAACCACAGAGTAGAAGGGCACCCCATTTTCTTTAGCCAGAACAGCGAGGGAATAGGTGCCGATTTTATTCGCCACATCGCCATTGGCGGCGACGCGATCCGCTCCAACGAGCACGATGTTTATCTTGCCCTGGGAGAGGAAATGGCCGGCCATGTTGTCGGCGATCAGGGTTAAGGGAATGCCCTCGCGCATCAACTCCCAGGCGGTGAGGCGCGCGCCCTGGAGGAAAGGGCGCGTCTCATCCACGAAAACATGGAGGCGCTTTCCTTCCTCGTGAGCGGTGCGGATCACGCCGAGCGTTGTTCCGTAGTCCACCGTCGCCAACGCGCCGGCATTGCAATGAGTGAGGATTGTGTCGCCGTCGCGGATCAGGGCTGCTCCATGCCTGCCCATGCGTTTATTGATTGCTACATCCTCATCGGCGATCCGTTGCGCTTCAGCGACCAGTTCCGCCGTAAGCTCTGCCACTCCCAATGCAGGGGAAAGCTGGACTTTGCGCAATATCCGCTGTACAGCCCAGGCCAAGTTAACAGCGGTAGGTCGGGTGGCCATGAGGAAATCGCCGGCAGCCTCCAGGTCAGCGAGCAAGGCTTGGCGCGTCTTGGCTTCGCTTTGCAGCGCGGCCAGGGCCATAGCGAAAGCGGCTGTCGCACCGATAGCGGGCGCGCCGCGGATACGCATCTCTTTGATAGCGCGGGCGACATCGCGGTAATCGCGGTACTCCAAAATGGCCTCTTGCTGGGGCAACAGAGTCTGGTCAATCATCTTCACCGTGCCCTCGTCCCACTCGACGGTCCTCACAAGCCTCCTTAGGAATAAAAAATCTCTCCGATGGGAGAGAAAATGGCATTCCCTCTCATCTTCCAGGCCATGCGCTGAAAACTTGCCCGATAACTGTAGCCGCACCCTTTACGGGTGCGCTTTCGTGCAGGCATGAAGCCTGCGGCTACAAGGCTATCGGATGGGTACCTTGCGAACAGGCCTGCCGGAGTTGGCACCATAATGGCACAACCGCGCAACGCGCCACCGATCTGGTTGCCGGGGTTTCACAGGGCCGGTCCCTCCACCCCTCTGGATAAGAGTTGCTTCGCGCTATGAGATTGTGTGCGACGTATAGTACCACCCAAAGGGGCTTTTGTCAAACAGAAGCTGCGCCCGTACTTGTCAGGCCATTGACGGCGGATGCGATGTGCGTATAATAAAACCTGTAAGGAGGTGAGTAGAGCGATGAGAGAAGCTATGCTATATAACAAGATGGATGATCAGAAGGTGGCCTGTTACGTGTGCGCACACCGCTGTAGCATCTCTGACGGGAAGCGAGGGGTCTGCCAGGTGCGCGAGAATCGCGGGGGAACGCTTTTCTCGCTGGTCTATGGCCAGGCGATTTCCCAGGCCGTGGATCCTGTGGAAAAGAAGCCTCTCTTCCACTTTTATCCGGGGACGACCGCTTACTCGGTGGCAACGGTTGGCTGCAATTTCCACTGCTCCTTCTGCCAGAATGCCGAGATTTCGCAAATGCCTCGCGACCAGGGGCGTATCTTAGGGCGGGAAACGACGCCGGAGCAATTGGTAGCCGGGGCGAGGCGCTATGGCTCCAAGAGCATTGCCTACACCTACACCGAACCGACGATAGCCTTCGAGTACACTTATGATACAGCCCAACTGGCCCACAAAAGCGGCATTAAGAACGTCTACGTCACCAATGGCTACATGACCCCGGAAATGTTGCGACAGTTCCACCCCTACATGGACGCAGCGAATGTGGACCTGAAAGCCTTCACCGAAGACTTTTATCACAAGATCTGCGGCGCGCACTTGCAGCCTGTCCTGGATAGCCTCAAGCTGATGAAAGAGCTAGGTATCTGGGTGGAGGTGACGACTCTGGTCATCCCCACCCTGAATGACTCGGCTGAAGAGTTACGCAATATCGCCACTTTTATCGCCCAAGAGCTTGGCGTGGAAACGCCCTGGCATGTGAGCCGTTTTTATCCTACGTACAGGATGTTGGACAAGCCCGCGACTCCGGCCTCCACCCTCCACCGGGCGCGTCAGATCGGCCTGGAAGCGGGCCTCAGGTACGTGTACGAGGGGAACATCCCAGGGCAAGGCGACGAGGATACCTATTGCTACCACTGTGGGCAGCCGGTAATCAAGCGATTCAGCTTCAGCATTCTGGAAAAACACACCCGCGACGGCCAGTGTGCCTACTGCGGCACGAAACTGGATGGCGTTGGCCTGTGAACGGGTTGGTCATGGGCCGCATCGGCGCGGGCAAGACGACGGTATGCCAACGGGCCGTGGAATGGGCGCGCGGGCACGGCTATCTGGTGCGTGGCGTGTTGACTCCTGCCATTTTGGAGAACGGCACGAAAACAGGGATCGCCATCTTGGACATCGAAACAGGCGTGCGCAGAACCCTGGCGCGCATTGGACAGGAGCCTGGGGGGCTAGTGGTGGGGAAATACTCCTTTGATGCGGATGCTTTGCAGTGGGGATGCGAGATCCTCGCACGAGCCTCAGACCAGGGAGGTGACCTGTTCGTCGTGGATGAGATCGGCTACCTGGAATTGGAGCGTAATGGTGGGTTTGTCCGCGCCCTGAGCATCCTGGAGGCCGGTATCTTTCCCCGTACCTTGACCGTTGTTCGGGAGCCTCTGCTCGGTGCGTTCCAGCGACGCCTCCCTCTCGTGCGGTTTATCGAGTTCCGAGTTACTGAGGCGAACCGGCAAGGGGTGGCCGGGGACATTGCTGAGCGTTTGTTTGGCGTGCCATCTCTCACTGGCCAAGTGGGTGAAGGAGTCAACCGATGAGAAAGCTTTGGATGGTATTGATCCTGCTCTGCCTCGCTTTGCTCCACGTTGGCCTTGCCCTGGGCCAGGGCGAGACCGTGCTCGCCTCTACCTCCTGGGTGGCTGCCTTTGCGCGAGGCGCCGGTGCAAAAAAAGTGGAAAGCTTGGCGCCTGCCAATCTTCGAGATCCCTCCAGGTACGAACTGACAGCCAGTGACCTCGCGCGGATTCGCAAGGCCAGATGGGTTATCTATTCGGGCGATGAGCTTTTTGCTGACCAGTTGGTGCAGGCTGTTGGAGACCCTGGCAAGTTGCTCAAAATCCGCACCGAAAACACGCCAGAGAATATTGCCAGAGAAACGGAGGCTATTGCCGCTGCATTAGGCAGCCGGGCGGCTCAGACAGCCTGGATACAAGAGTTCCAGGGGATCGCAAGCAGGGTCAAGGCGGAGATCAATGCTTCCTTTCCCGAAGGAACCCGCGTGGTCGCTCATCCTTCTCAAGCGGCTTTCGCCCGCTGGCTGGGATTCGACCTCATCGCCGAGGTGGAACCCTCTGACCTCTCGCCAACGAAGATTGACGAGCTAGGTGCCAAAAGGCCGGTGCTCGTCCTCGACAGTTATCACGATCCGGTCGGGCCGCTCCTTGCGGAGAAAGGGGGAGCCATCTACATCCAGCTTGTTAACTATCCTGGCCCGAAGGGCACCAAGACGTTGGAGGATGTTTTCCGCCACAATCAAGAGCGAATCGCGGCCCGCCCACCTCAAAGAGGCGAACTGTCCCCAGCAGAAAAGGCGATTCCACTTATGGCGATAGGAGCGGCCGGATTTCTCGTCATTGCCATTGTCTCTTTCATCCTTCTCCGCCGCTTGGGGAAAAGCTGATCTGAGGTGTTCGCGGGGGCGATCCATTGGACCGCCCTACGAAGCCTATTTGAATATCCGCTCCAGGTTGCCTACGAGGATGTCCTTGGCCAATTCCAGCGCGGCCTCCACGCTCAACGGGGCCATGTTGGGGTGCAACTGACTGCGCTCAATCCTCTCTGCCAGCGCCAAAGCCAACTCGAACTTGAACATGCGGAATTTGGGGAGAACGAACTCCAGATAATAAGCATCCGAATAGTAGCCGATAAGCTTACCTTTGGGAACAGCGTTCAAGCGACGCCGCAACTCGCGGGCGATATCGGTCGGCTGGTTGGAATACCACCAATGGCCAGAAGGGAACACATTGTGACGAATCCAGGCGGCAGCGGTCAACTCCAGACCGGAGGTATCCGCCAGCACCGACACTGGGAAACAAACGTCCGCATAGACATTGAAGAGATGATCATATCCCCGTAGCGAATTGACCGAGTCCAGGAGATCCAGCCCGCTGGGTACGCCATGCGCGTACACCGCCCTGTTCACGCCAATCATCAGATGGAACGGCAACCGGTATTGGCGGCAACGTTCGGCCACCTGATTGATGCCATAGGCTTCCCAAAGGGCTTTTTCCTCTTCCGCCAGGGCGGCCCCTGCCACGGCCTTTTGCAGGACGCGCGCCGCCTCCTCCGCCGCGACAGGTCTTGTCACCAGGTTAGGCCGCGTGCTGAGCGCGGCATAGGCCATCCCCAGGCGCGAGAACTTGCGGAAAGCCGTGTCCAGCGCCTGCCCAAAGCCGGAGAGGGAACGAACATCCGCGCCGGCAAAAGCGCTGAGGCGATCCCACTCAGCCGAGCGGAAGGCATACTCCACAAAGGGGTCTACGCGCAGGCAGGGCGTATAGAAGGATGTGTCCACGCCGGTCATGTCATCGTCGTAGGAGTTGGTCAAAAAGACTCGCCGGATGTTCGACTTGGCAATCACCTGCCCATGGTAATCCGGAGCATCCATCACTTTCTGAGCGCGCTCCCAGATGCCCTCCCAGTTACCGGGCCGCCAAGCCTGGCGGGGGATGTCGAGGAAGGTCTCCGAGATGGACATCAACCAGTCGTATTGGACTGTATTGGAGATCAGGGGCAATTTCTCTAGCACGGATTGTGTGAACCGGCGCGGGTCATCCAGCGGAAAGCCGGCAGGCTGATACTCGGCAGAGTTGATCAACTCCGTGTAATAGTGGTAGGAGAGCAACTCGGCGATATTCCGCGCTGTGCTGTGTTGGGGCCTGATGTGAGTGTGGGGATCATAGATAGGTATGCGCTCTATTTCGGCCCAAAGCCGTTTGACCAGCAGAGAGTCTATGCTAACCTCCGATCAACTCACTGTAACCTGTTTCGGCGGCGAGAGCGGTAACCAGACGGTGAACGTGCGCCCCTCCTCCACCCCGCTTTCCACAGAGATCCTGCCGCCATGGGCCTCCACTGCCAATTTACAGAAATACAACCCCAAGCCGGAGTTGTCCCCTACAGGCTGCACATGGGAGAACTTGTCGAATACGCTGGCGTCCTGCTCCTCTGGCGCACGAGCGCCTGTATCTCTGATAGAGATGGCCACTCCATTGTCCTCAGCCCTAGCGGCGATGGTGACAACGCCCAAGTTAGGGCTATGTTTGATCGCATTGTATATCAGATACCCTAGCGCCCACTCCAGCAAGTTGTGATCGCCGTACAGCATGGGCGGGTCGGCAGGTATGTCGGTGGTCAGGGCAATCCCCCGTTCCTGGGCCTCAAAGCTGTAGAAAGCCTGCGCCGCAGCCACGAGATCGGATATAGAGATGGGAGTTACGTTCAAGATCGGCCCGCCGGTTTCCATGCGGTTCACCGCAAGCAGGATCTCCGTTTTGCGCTCCAGTTGCGCTATCCCCTGCAAAGCTAGCGAAAGCCCTTGCAAAGCATCGGCATTGGTGTCCGCAGGTAGGAACATTTGTGCGGCTTCTACCCCAACTCGCGCCAGGCTGAGCGGGTTGCGAAGATCATGGACGATGATATGGCCCAATTCCTCACGCCACCGTTCCATCTCTTTCTCTTTAGTGATGTTGTGCCAGACCAATAAACGCGCCCGTGGCTCTCCTGAAGGGTACCTGACTGTGGCCATAAGCGTGTCAAGGACATGGTCCCCCGGCGAGGTGATCTGGAGCACGAAACGTTCCTCGTCAACCGAGGATAGCGCAGCATCAAGATACTCCCGCAGAGTTGACTCCTTGGGACTGAGCACCTTGAGGCTCTCAGAATGTCGGCTGACCAGCACGGCCATGTCCTGTCCTACGGCTGTCCCCTCGGGCAGGCCAAACATGGCATCGGCTGCAGGATTATGGAACAGGATCTTCCCCTTCCTGTCCACGACCGCTATCCCATCTCCTGCCGAACTAAGCACAGCTTGCAGCAACTCCCGGCTTTCCCACAGCTCCTGGTAGAGCAAGGCATTGCGGATCGCCGCTGCCGCCGTCAGAGCGAGTGACTCCAGCAGGGATAGGTCGCGCGGGGAAAAGGTTCCTTCCAGCTTGTTGACCGCCTCGAGAGCACCGATGGTCCTGCCATACACGCGGAGGGGAACGGCCATCAGGTTCTGCGTTTTGTACCCTGTGATCTGGTCAATGCCAGGGTAAAAGTGGGCATTCTGGGAGACATCATTAATGAGCAGCGATCGGTTCTGCAACACGCTCCAGCCGGCAGCGCCTCGGCCGGGTGGCAGCCGCAACCCCACCAGCTTTTGCAGGGCATCGCTCGTGGCGCGAAAGACCAACTCACCGCTCTCGACATCCAGCAACAGCACGGATGCGCTGTCTGCATGTAACACCTGTTGTATCTCGACGAGGATTGTGGTCAGAACTTGTGTTGGTTCCAGGCTCGCGGTGATGGCATTGGTGGCCCGCTGCAGGGCAGCCAACTCGCGGCTGCGCAGGGCCATTTCCTCCTCTGCCTTGTGGCACATTACCGCAGCTTGCGCACGCCGCAATGCCGACTCCATTAATATCGGGGAAAGGGGTTTCAACAGATAATCGTAAGCGCCCAGTCGCGTGGCTTCAGCAGCGGTCTCTAACAACCCGTTATCTATAACTACTATCGCTGGCACATGGGGGTAGTGCTCTACGATCTGACTTAGCAACGCCAGCCCATCCTTGCCAGGCGTATCCAGGTCGGCTATCAAGATGTCCGCTTGACCAGAGTCTAGCAGGGCCATAGCTTGCTCGCCGCTTACTGCTTCGGATGCGCGGTAGCCACATGACTCGACGATTCCGGCGAGACTCCGCCGCCAATCTTCTTCAGCCTTGACAATTAGCACGCATAACGGCTCAGGCATGCTTTCGGTCCCTCCGGTGGGTAATAACCCTCTCATAGCGCCGATCAACACGCAAAAGCAGGAGCATATTTATGGCAAGATTATACCACATAATCGTTTCTTTTTCAACTTGTAGATGCTTACTTTTACCTCAGCTTGCCCACAACAGTCATGTAGATGGTGCTCTCCTCTACGCCATCCACGCCCAGCAGAACATTAACTTCGTCATCATAGAGCGCGGCAATCTGACAACTGCCGAGGCCCAGAGCCACTGCTCCCAGAGCGACATTTTGGGCGATGTGCCCGGCATCCAGATAGACATAACGGTAGGCTCTCTGATCATATTTCCACTTCGAGCGTGCAAAGATCGCCGTCCAGACAAAAACCACATTGGCCCAGTAGGCCATCTCCTGGTCGAGGGCAGCTTGCGCCACCGGAATACGGAAATCCCCGGTCTTGAGCTGCTCCAGCGCATGTCCCTCAACGGCATAGTGGTAAACGCCCGGCTCGATCCCCTCGACATGGTGAATAACCAGGTACGTCTCTACCGGATAGAGCGCACCCGCCGAAGGAGCCGCGCGAAAGGCAAAGCCCTGACGAACATGGGTGATCCCTTGCGACGCCCAGAGGAGTTGCGAAAGCTCGGCTTCCTGCATGGAGGATGCGCCGAAACGACGGATGCTACGGCGTTCCTTAATCGCCTCCCAAAGCCCCAGGCCCCCTGCGGTCTGCGGCTGGCTCAGTGGGATTTTGGCCGCTGCGGGATAGTGTTTGTAGCTCTCCGGCTTGCTTACCCAATCCAACTTGCCTCCAGGCAGATGGTCTCGCTGGTATTTGGTCTCGCCCTGGAAAACATCCCCGACTCCTGGTTCCATGTTCCAACCCCTCCTTACGTTTTACTCTTTAGGTCTTGCTTCCCCGCACGCCACATGCTACTGCTCAGGTGCATCCGTCTCTATTTTACATTAGCGGAAGGATACCAGCAAAGTGCACCTTGCGTTTCGACAAGGTATTCCTCAAACCGCATTGATGTGTGAGGGAAGTAAGATTGAAAAGTTCAAAAAACTTGACAAATCCATCAAGACATACTATAATAGGAGCTGTTAGAGCCGGAGGAGGTGGAGCATGGCAACGATGCTTGAGCAAGAGCTGGCAACCTACCAGAAGCAGCGGGAGAGGCTGCTCGAAATAGCTCGCGGCAAGTACGTGCTTATCAGCAAAGACCAGATATTGGGCATCTTTGACACGGAGGCGGACGCCATCCGACAAGGCTATCAGCAATTGGGTAACGTCCCCTTCCTGGCCAAGCAGATCGTCGAGATCGAGCCTGTACAGAACTTTGTCTCCCAGTTATTGGCTGTGTGATATGCCCTCCTTTACCGTAGGGGTTCCCAATCTCGAAGCCGCAGGGCCCTGCGTGAAAGTGTCGCTCGCCGTTTCCAGTGCGGCGGAAGAGGCGCTGCGGAAACGTAGCGAGGCGATACCGAATCCGATGCAGGTGTTGGCGCTGATTGATACCGGCGCGATGGCCACAGTCATTCAGACAGGAGTAGCTCAACAGCTTGGCCTGAAGCCGGTTGGCATCACCTGGATTCAGACGCCAGCTTCGAGCGATGTGCTTTGTGACAAATATCTCGTGCGCGTTGCTTTCATGGATAGCCCTACCACTGTGGAAAGTACAGTGGTCGAAGCTCCCCTCCGAGGCGTGTCCATCCAGTGCCTCATCGGGCGGGACATCCTGGCGCAGGGTATCTTTATTTACAATGGGCCTGTGAATCAGTTCACACTAAGCTTCTAGCCGGTTCTAGGCAATGTGGGACTCGCACACCCGCCGGAAGTGGAAGCCGTAGATCGCCAGGGTGATCGCCACCGGAAAGAGGCGGGGGCGGTGAAATAGCGTCCAGAAAAAGAGCCGCCAATACTGCACGCGCTCGCGGCCCACGATCCCCAGTTGCCCAATGGAGCGGAATAGGGCCAGGACGTGGTCGAACTCCAGGTGGAATTTGATCTTGGGCGGGTGGTACTCTCTCAGGAGCGTTTTGATCCGCTCGTAATAGAGTTCAGGCGAGTAGATTTGCTCCAGGATCCTCTTGTATCCCTCGCGCAGCGTTTCCAGGTTCATCTTGGGGATGATGTTTGTCGTGCCATCCACGTTATCGCCCGATAGCTCATCCCGCACTCGCCCCTCCCCTTTCAGCCGTTTGTAAAGCCGGGTGCCGTAAGGAGCCTGCAACAAGCCAACCATGGCCGTCACGATGCCGCTCTTTTGGATAAAGTCAATCTGCCGCTGGAAGATCGAGGGAGTATCGCTGTCAAAGCCGACGATGAACCCACCCTGCACCTCCAGGCCGGCACGCTGAATGCGCTTGACGCACTCTACCAGATCGCGTCCCTTGTTCTGATACTTGTTACACTCGGTCAGGCCCTGCTCGTCGGGCGTCTCAATACCGACGAAGACCGCGTTAAAGCCTGCCTCCACCATCATCCGCATCAACTCTTCGTCATCGGCCAGGTTGATGGACACCTCGGTGTTGAAGGGCACACCAACCTTCCCTTTTCGCCATTGGATCAGCGCGGGCAAGATTTCCTCCTTGAGCACCTTTTTGTTCCCGATAAAGTTATCGTCCACGAAGAAGATGCCCCGCCGCCATCCCAGGGCATAGAGGCCGTCCAACTCGGCGAGAATTTGCACGGCGGTCTTGGTGCGCGGGCGGTGCCCAAAGAGAGCAGTCACGTTACAGAAATCGCAATTGAAGGGGCAACCGCGGGAGAACTGAATGTTCATTGAGACGTAATGATCCAGCTTGGCCAGCGTCCAGAGGGGCGCAGGCGTCTGGCGGATGTCGGGAAACGCCGTGGAGGTGTAGACCCGCTTGGCGCGTCCTCGCTTCAGATCAGCCAGGAAGGGCGGGAGGGTCAGTTCGGCTTCGTTGAGCACCAGATGGTCAACGTAGGCATATCTATCAGGTTCGCAGGTGAAGAGCGGCCCGCCGGCGACGACCTTGACGCCAAGCTCTCGGCAGCGGGCGATGATCTTTTCTGCCGAATCTCGCTGCACGGTCATGGCGCTGATGAACACGTAATCGGCCCAGGCCAGATCCCCCTGGCGCAGAGCCTCCACGCTGACGTCAATCAGCCGCTTCTCCCACTCCGCCGGCAACATCGCCGCCACGGTGAGCAACCCCAACGGTGGGGCGGAGGACTTTTTACGGATGAACTTGAGCGCGTGCTTGAAGCTCCAAAAAGTGTCCGGAAACTCGGGGTAAACGAGCAAAATCTTCATTGGTCCCTCTTTCCTCATCACTAACTCGGGCTTTTCACATAGCGAAACCCCATCCTGGGTGGATTCAGCAATCCATCTCTCATACAACTGGCCTCTATTTCACAATGGTCTCAACAGCCCCTTGAAAGGATTGACGATTCTCAGCCCATTCACCTGGGGATAGGCATCAAAGTCTTCAGAATACAGGCAATTGACCCCGGCCTCTAGACAAGCAGCAATGAGCATCGCATCCCAGAATGAAAGGCTGTACCTAGCCAATATCGTCTCGGTTCCGTCCAGAACATCCCAACTGGGGAAGACGGTAGTCCAAACACGACGCAAATCGCGAACATCGCTCCAGGCTCCTAACCGGCTGTAGCCTAGTGGCTCTAGTTTTCGGCTCGCCGCGAGATATTCGCACGCCACCTGCCAAAGCAACACTGCGTCAGCCAGTGATTGTACAAGTGATATTGCAACCGCCTGTTTGGTGGCATCTCTTGGATCGTGAACATAGAGCAAGACATTCGTGTCAACAGCGTTCATGTAGCTCTTCCCTTGTAAGACGTCGCGCTTCAGCGGGGATGCGGTTCTGTTGCATACGATCAGTGACGATCTTCAGGAGGCGCGCGCGTTCCTTAAGGTCGGCTACTTCGGGAGGAATAACAAGCGGCCCTTGAACAATCAGTTCTACTTCTGCTCCTTCAGGGATATCACAAGGCTCTTGCACCACGAAAGCTCCTGCACGATAAATGGCCCTAACCTTCTGATCCATTTCTGTTTCCTCCAACGGTCATCATGGCTGAAGCTCAGCACGTCACTCCCCACAGCAACTGGATGACTCGCTGCAGCAGCCGCGGGCAGGCTCCTTCCGGCCGGTCAAGGCAGCGCGCATCATGGCCGCCGCGCATCCCACGCCGCTCTCCACCTTGATGGCGTTCGTCGGGCAGTTCTTCTGGCACGCTCCGCACTCCATACATGCCTCCGGATGGACAAGCTCGGCCACGTGGTTACTCTGCGCAAAGACGGCATGGGGGCAGACCGCGCTGCACATCCCACAGCCGATACACAGCTTTGCATCGTAGCGGAGCGTATTGGCCACATACATGTTACGCATGGGGAACCTCCTGTCTAACGGATAATCATCAAGATGATCGTCAGCAAGATGCCAGCAGCAAACATCCTGGCCATGATCGGGACATAGGCGAATATCTCCCTCCTGACGCCGCTCCTGGATGTAAACGGCGTCGCGCCGGTGAAATTTAAGGCAAGGTAGGCAGTCACCGGCGGCAGGGAAAGCAGGTAAGTCAGCGCCCCCGCGACACGCTTCCATAATGCTGCCGCTGGGTTGCCAAGCAATACCATTAGGCCAAACGGCAGCGCCACTGCCGCTCCCAGCAGGAAGCCCTTGCTGCTGAAGTTCGGCGTCGGAATCCAGGGCAGCAGGATGGGGAAGAGCACCACACCGGCCAGGGTCGCTGCCACCGCCGCCACGGACGCGAACCAGCCGCTTATGAAGTACAAGACCGCTGCTACAAGCAACATCCAGGGCAAGACGTAGACCAGTTCCACCGGAATCAGCACCAGGCGGTCGGGCAGATTGAAACGCACACGGCGCATTTCCGGCGTGGCCTGGCCGGTTCTGAGATACTCCGGCAGGTCGGTGGCCCGCACGGGACCGTACTCGACGTGAAAGCCGGAGCGTTTCTTGACCTCGTGTGCCGCCACCCCCGTGGCGCCCAGTTGGGGCAGGATCAGCCGCCGATGGTTGACGACCTCGTGCAGCCCGGTCACCTCGATGCGATGTACCAACTCGTCGCTGCCGAAGGTCCCTTTGCCTGCCGCGCACCAGACGTTGATCCCCTGTGTGTCCAGCATCAGGATATAGCCATTCATCCCGGCCAGCGCCGAGCGCAGCGCATCGAAGCTCAACGTGTAATTAGCCGTGACGAAGACGGGCGAATCCGCCGTGGGCTGGCCCAGGGTATACAGCCCCGGCGCCACGCGGTGCCCGCTGCGGTTGACGCCCCACCGCGCCAGGGCATGATCCCAGCGGTTGGCCCAGGTGAGGATGCTAGTGGCCGGATGGATATGCTGAGCGGCTGGCTCCTTCGTAAAGCTGTCGGATGTAGCGTCGTTAAGCATTGTTGTCTCCTTGCCAGGGTGGCTTTCTAGCATTTGTCAAAGCTGGACTTAACAGCCAGCAAGACTTAGCCAGCGATTCGCACGGGTTGGATAGAGGTGATAGGGATGGTTTCTAGGAGGGAGGGAGTATAGGCTGATAGCAACAGGATATCACTGACCGGCGGGCGCTGGAGGATGTCGAGGACAATTTCTCGGAGTTCCTCAGATAAATGGGCCAGCCCTGTAAGAGGGAAGCTGCGCAGGCCGACCTCCGTCCTTTGCGCCAGAACGGAATACTCAAAGAAGGTTATGCCTATGGCTCTACGTTCATCCTTGTTGATGCGCAACAGAATATGGTCATTCAGCTCGAGGCCCGTTGCTGGTTCACCTGGCGCGAAGGAAACATATAGCGTGTCGCTTGTCTCGTCATAATTGAAAACTGGTTCCGCCATACTTCATCCCATCTCTTTCTGGTATGCTGTGACAATACGATTGTTAGGCACTGGTTTGCGATTTTCTCCTTCGATAAACTGGAAAAGGACGATTGCCACGATATGAGTGTTGCCCTCTGCCAGACCAGTAAATGCCTTGCTGTATCGGTATTTCCGCGGATTGAGTGGATCTTGCTTGCGATGACCCAGTCGAATAGTCTCTTTCAGTTGTTCCTCATGGGCGGACATTTCAGGATGGTTAGTCGGTTGGATAATGTGTTCCCATCGTTCCTGAGTAAGATAGATATCATTCCCATAACGGTCGCGCACTGTCCAACGTTTTCCGACGGTCATCATATTTTCTCTACAGCAGAAGGCAAGTGCCTAAAAGAGTACCATCATTTACTATCTTTGTCAAACTACCCACCACATGGGCTTGCGCAGCGAATCCGCACAGTTGGCTAACGCGGTATATAGGTGCTTTGGAGATGTTGTGTCATGCTGAACGCGGGCAAATTACGCCCGCAAGTGAAGCGGTTCGCTTCCGCTTGAGGGAGATTCTTGCCTCGCTCAGGATGACGAAATTCGCACTTTGCAAGGCTCTGATCCGATGCGATGCCTCCCAAATTTGCTCTTTGCGCCGATTTGTAGTATAATAGTGGTAGGAAGTTCTCACGGCTGCATGGTGGATAGGGGGGATTACAAGGAGACAAAAACATGAAGAAGCGGATCGTTGTGATGTTCATCCTCGTTTTGGCACTGGTGGCCACGTCCTTTACACTCGTCCAGAGCGCTGGGCCGGTGCAGCAGATCAACGGGCAGGACCAGGCGGACACTGTAGAAGGAGAGGGCGCTGCGGCGCTGACGTGCAACATCAGGAACACGGCCGGTGCGGTGGTCCAGCAGGTCAGGCGCTCAAGTCCAGGGACTTGGGGCATTAGAGGCTATTGGGTAGTCTTTGGAGGAGGGCCCGCCTGGATCCGCGCTACTGTAACCATCATCATTAACAACGCCGGCCTTCCGGAGCATAGGATCGTTCAACACTTCTCTATCGCCCCTGCGTATGCCGGAGAGACGAGAACTCCCTTTGCGATTACCGATTGGCCCGGGGCGGCCTGGGGCGGAAACGGCCGGGTGATTGTTGACACTTCCGACGGAGTCAGTACGACCACCTGTACGTGCACTTTCACGACCAGGCCCTTCTGATAACCTGTTGGATCATTGAAGCGCCAAAGTGTGCAGCTAGGAGCAACTCCCTGAAAAGCGAGCCAGGCGCAAAAGCCTGGCTCCTTTTTTTGTGCTATATTTCAGCGATATGGTAAATAGCCTTTCCCCGGCGATCCGCAGCTTCCTGAAACTCCAGGCGCGAGACAGGCCGTCGAAGCCGCCGCGAGTTTCGGAAAACCCTGGGCCGGGAACAAAGACGTTTCCCCTTTCGTCCAACTTGTGGTACAATCAGGCCCGCAGATCGCTCAGGGGGAGGAGGCAATCCGTGAAGAACATACTGGTCACCGGCGGGGCAGGCTTCATCGGCAGCAATTTCACCCGCTACATGCTGGACAAGTATCCTGGCTACCGCGTCACCGTGTATGACAAGCTGACCTACGCAGGAAACCTGGATAACCTGCGCGACCTGGCCGATAACCCCCGTTACGCCTTTGTGCAGGGGGACATCGCCGATGCGGCCCACGTAGATGAAGTGATGCGCACACAGCAGACTGATGCCATCGTCAATTTCGCCGCCGAGACGCACGTGGATCGCTCCCTCATGGAGCCGGGCAGCTTTATCCTCACCGATGTCTATGGCACTTTCGTGCTGCTTGAGGCGGCGAAGAAATATGGCATCGAGCGCTATCACCAGGTGAGCACCGACGAGGTATACGGCCATGTGGAGGCGGGAGCCTCCTGCGAGACGGATCGCCTGGAGACACGCAGCCCCTATTCCGCCAGTAAGGCAGGCGGCGACCTGATGGTATACGCCTATTATACCAGCTTCGGCGTGCCCGCCACGATCACGCGCGGGGCGAACAACATCGGCCCCTATCAGTATCCGGAGAAAGTCGTGCCCCTCTTTATCACCAACGCTATTGACGATATCCCTCTGCCGCTCTACGGCGATGGCCTCCAGGTGCGCGATTATCAATACGTGTTGGATCACTGCGAGGGGATTGATGTTGTCTTGCACAGTGGCCAGCCGGGCGAAATCTACAACCTCGGCACCGGCGGCGGCGTGGAAAACATCGTCATGGCGCGTATGATCCTCGACCTCCTCGGCAAGCCGTATAGCCTGATCCAGTATGTCAAGGATCGCCCCGGCCATGACCGCCGCTACTGTCTGAATTGCAGCAAAGTGATAGAACTGGGCTGGCAGCCCCGCCACACCTTTCCCCAGGCGCTGGAGAAGACGGTGCGTTGGTACGCGGACAACGAATGGTGGTGGCGCAAGATCAAGTCAGGGGAGCGCTGGCGGGAGTATTATGCCCGGAATTATGCGGGACGCGAAGTAAAGCCCTCTGAGAGCTAGCATTACAGCGCAAACCATTTGCACAAAGGCAACCGTTAGTATATAATCAAGCGCAATCGGATGCCCTTGCTCATTGTGAGAATAGCCAAGCCGCCGGGCGTCATGCGTAAGGACAGGAACTTGCCCCACTGTCACTGCGAGCGCAGTTTGCGAAGCACTCTCAAGACGGGACTGAGATCGCTTCGCAAAGGACGCTCGCGATGACAGACCGCCAAGTTCCTGAGTAGGCGTTCCTGGCAAGGCAAAGATCTTTGAGGAGGAGAGCAAACATGGCCAGCGTAACCTACGAACATGTCACCAAGAAATTCGGCAGTGTAGTAGCGGTCAATGATCTGAGCCTGGAGGTCAAGGACAAGGAATTCCTCGTCCTGGTAGGCCCTTCGGGTTGTGGCAAGACCACTGCCCTCCGCCTCCTGGCTGGGTTGGAGGAAGCAACAGCAGGCGTAATCAGGATTGGAGATCGCATCGTCAACGACATCGCACCCAAGGATCGCGACATAGCCATGGTCTTCCAAAGCTACGCCTTGTACCCTCACATGACCGTTTACGACAACATGGCCTTCGGCCTCAAGCTGCGCAAAGTGCCCAAGCGCGAGATTGATGCTAAGGTCAAAGAGGCAGCCCGCATCCTGGGCATTGAGGAGCTACTAGATCGCAAACCGAAGCAATTGTCAGGGGGCCAGCGGCAGCGTGTAGCTGTGGGGCGGGCCATCGTGCGTAACCCCAAGGTATTCCTGATGGATGAGCCGCTCTCTAACCTGGACGCCAAACTGCGCGTCCAGGCCCGCGCTGAGATTGCCAAGCTGCATCAACGCCTGGAAACCACTTTCATCTATGTGACCCATGACCAGATGGAAGCTATGACCATGGGCGACCGCATCGCCGTCCTCAAGGAGGGTGTTTTGCAGCAGTTGGACACGCCGCAGAATCTGTATGATAAGCCTGGGAACATGTTCGTGGCGGGCTTTATCGGCAGCCCGGCGATGAACTTCTTCGAGGTGACAGTGGTCGGGGAAGATGGAGAACTCTATGTGGATGAAGGGGCTTTCAAACTACGCGTGCCGCCCAGTCGCCGTCAGGTTTTGGCCCGTTATGCGGGGAAGGAGATCTTTTTTGGCATACGGCCTGAGAACATCCACGACAAAGAGTTCGCGCCGCCGCTCGCTTTCCCGCAGACGATCACGGCCAAAGTGGATGTCACGGAACTGATGGGCAACGAAATCTTTATCTACCTGTTAACTGGCGGCAAGAGCTTTATCGCCCGTGTGGATCCGCGCACCCGCGCACATGTGGGTATGGAGGTCGAGTTGGTGGTTAACATGGAGAACATGCACGCCTTCGATCGCGAGACGGAGGTTGCTATCCGTTAGTAAGACCGCAATCGAAGGTATCGGAGACTTGAAGGCTTCCACAACTCCTGCCCGCGCAACCGTCCCGCTTTTGTCGCTCCTCCGATTTGACTGGTGGGGTAGTATGTGATATACTCGGTTCGGCGGTGTTATACGTCGAGATTGTCGTATAATCAGCGGCTAAGCGGGCGCAGAGAAATAAAGGCAGGGAAAGTGAGGCTAACACCAAGTCTTGATGAAAAAGTCAGGAGTACTGCCATCCAAGCGCAAATGAGGCCCAAATATCCTTGAAGCCCACGCCAGGCGGCAAGGTTTCAGACGCAAGATGTTCATAACCGAAAGGAGAGCAAAGTGAATATATACGTAGGCAATCTACCACGCGAAGCTACTGAAGCAGATCTGCGGGAAGCGTTCCAAGCCTTTGGACAGGTCGCCACGGTCACCATCATCAAAGACAAATTCAGTGGTGAATCGCGGGGATTCGGATTTGTGGAGATGCCCTCTAAGGATGAAGCCCAAGCCGCTATCGCGGGGCTTAACGGCAAAGAGCTAAAAGGCCGAACACTCACCGTAAACGAGGCACGTCCTCGTCCTGAGGGACGCGGAGATCGGGAAAGGAGAGGCGGCGGTCGGAGGACGGGTGGCGGTCGTCGTCCCTGGTGAGTGGGGTGAGGTGAAAGGGACGAAAAATATAGTATGACCAAAGCCGACGTCGAAATCCTGCGTCCCCTGGTTGACCGCGCCCTGGAACTGGCCACTGACCCGCAACAGGCCAGGAAGAAGGAGCTTTGGGCCAGGCACCAGGCGCTGCAACCCACGGCCAAAATCCCTATTTCCGTCACCTATGAGGGGATTCCGGCCCAGGAATGGGACCTCGTCTTTGGCCCCAATCATCTGCGCTGTAGCGATCCCCTCGCCCAGCAACTGGAATTCGATCTGAAGCGCCGCATCTGGGTCGCCGAGAAGGTAGGCGACGATCACATCTTTTGGCCCTTCTGCTGGGTTAGCGCGGTGACGGAGGCGCGACGCGAATGGGGAGTGCCGTTGGAATGGCGCGTGCCCGCGCAGGAACTGGGCGCGAAGCAGATCATCGCCCCTTTCGCCGACGGCATTGACCTGAGCCGCTTGACCACGCCGGAAATCGTGGTCAACGAGGAAGCCGCCCGCGCCAAGATGGCGCGGGCGGAGGAGTTGCTGCAAGGGTGGCTGCGCGTGCAAATCCTGTACCCACATCTCGGCTATGCGCCCTTCGACACCGCCGTGCGCATGCGCGGCATGGAAAAGCTGCTCTACGACGTCTATGACCAGCCGCAGGCCGTCCATGGCCTGATGGACCATATCACGGCGGCCCTGGAAGCCCACCATCGCCAACGGGAGGCAAAGGGATGGATCAACTGCGTCGCCGATAGGCACTACCAGGCACTATTCAGCCCGTGGCGGGTGCACGCCTCTTATTTGCCCCCCGACCATAGCCAGCGCCCGCCGCGCCTGGCGGATGAGTGGGCTTATGTCACCGATCAGACCTCGACGGGACTGGGGCCGGCGATGTATGCTGAATTCGTCAACCGCTATCATATCCGGCTGGCCTCCTCCTTCACCAACCAGACCGTCTATTACCACGGCTGCGAGACGCTCGACCAGAAAATGGTGATCATCAAGCGGCTGCCCAACTTGCGGCGCATTCACGTTTCCCCCTGGTCCTCCGTAGCCAAAGCGGTAGAAGTCTTCCAGGGACGCGCTGTCATGGAAGTGCACGCTCACCCCGGCAAAGTGATGATTTCCTCGACGCCGCAGGAGATGCGCGCCGAACTGCGCGGGCTGATCGAGGCATCGCAGGGGATGCCGCTCGATCTGAACCTGAGCGATATTCACTCGCTGAACGGCAAGCCGGGTACGCTCGCCATCTGGACGCGGGTCGCCCAGGAACTCTCCTGGCGATAATCAGCAAAGACCTGAAGAAGAGGAGCGAAGTGGTAAAGGTGAACCGTGCCTTGCGTCTGGACGCCAACCACCGGCTCTGGATCGAGGAGCAGCCGATCCCCCAGGCTGGCGAGGGAGAGGTGCTGGTGCGCGTGCGAGCCAATGGAATTTGTGGCTCGGACATCCATTTCTATGAGCGGGGGGTGCTGGGGCCTTTCGTCGTGCGGCAGCCTTACACGCCTGGCCACGAAGCGGCGGGCGGGATTGTAGCCCTGGGAGCGGGCGTGCGGGATCGTCAGGTTGGCCAGGCGGTGGCCATCGAACCGGGCATCCCCTGCCGCCGCTGCCGCTTCTGCAAGATGGGACGATACAACCAATGCCCGCAGGTGGTTTTTATGTCCGTGCCGGGGGTGGATGGAACCTTTCGCGATTATGTCACGCTACCCGCCGATTTCGCCCATCCGATGCCGCCCGGCATGACCTGGGAACAGGGCGCTTGCATTGAGCCGACAGCCGTGGCGGTGCACGCCATCAACCGGGCGCAGATAGCGCCGGGCGCCACTGTGGCTGTGCTGGGCGTGGGGCCGATCGGCCTGCTCGTGGTGCAGGCCGCCCTGGCCGTGGGCGCGGGAAAGGTGCTGGCCCTGGATCGCCAGGAGATGCGGCTCGCCCTGGCGCAAAAGCTTGGAGCGATCCCCATCAATATCATCGCCGAAGAGCCGCTGCAAGGTGTCCTGTCTCGCATGGACGGTCAGGGGGTGGACTTTACCTTCGAGGCGGCGGGGCACTCCTCGGCCACGGCGCTGGCCCCCGAGATCACGGCGACCGCCGGCGTCATTGTGCAGGTCGGCTGGCCGGAGATCGAGCGCGTGCCCTACAAGGTCGAGACGATCCTGGCCAAAGAGCTGGATGTGCGCGGTATCAATCGCTACGCCAACGCCTTTCCGCCCGCCTTGAGCCTGGTGGGACGAGGCGCCATCCGCGTGGAGCCGCTCATCACGCACCGCTTCCCCTTCGAGGAAGCCCCTGCCGCCTTCGCCTATGCTCATGAGCATCCTGAGCAGGTGATAAAGGTGGTAGTGATGAACTGACTGAACGCGACGGCCTGGAAGAGCCGTCGCTGGCTTCGATACGGCGCGCCCTTCAGCACCGCCTGTTCCACGGCGGTGCTGGCTTGTCTTCAGACCGACGCACCGACAGAAGCCACGAGGATGATCCCGGAGTACAGATAGTATAGCGCCACGATCAAAGCGGCGAGCTTGCCTACAGCGCGTAAAGAGGAGATATGGCTGAAGGCTCCCAGGAACGAGGCCGGGATCAGGTAGAGCGAGGTCCCCAGAAAGAACATAGCGAAGAAAAACAAGCTTTCCAGCAAGCTCCCGCTGCTGGCCGCGCCAGTGAAGGCCAATAAGAAGGGAGGACAGAGGTTTAAGCCGGTCAGGAACCCCAGGCCGAATGGCAGCAACGCTGGCCATCTTTGTAGATAAACGCGCACCCCTCGCAGGGAGCCAGCGCAGACGGTGGGAGCCTTTGCCAGCCCGTAGAAGAGCAACAGGCCGGCCAGGGCGATATAGGTCACCCCGAAGACCAGGCTGTGCAGGGAAGTGTTCTGGGAGAGCGTTGCTGCCCCCAAAAGGAAGCGATTGGTCGCCCAGGCTAACAGGGCAAAGAGGAGATAGCCGCCCAGCCGTCCACTCAGGAATTTGGCCAGTATCGTCAGGTTCTGTCGAGTTCTATTCCCTTCCCCCAAGAGAAAGGGAACCAGCACCGGCGCGCAATAGGCCAGGCAGGTCGTGCCGCTGGCGAGGCCGAGGATGAACCCTTGCATCTTTTCAGGCTCCACTTAACAGCATACTATAGCGATACAGGATGAGTCAGCAGATTGAGTGAATTCAGCAAATTACGTTCATGTTAATCCGCTGGCTATCCTGTCCATCCCTATTCATATCACCTGTAACCCAAAGAGCTTGGCGGCGTTGCCTCCCATCACCAGAGCCTGAACCTCCGGCGGCAGGCCGGCCTCCTCGTACATCGCCAGCATGTACACGGGATCGAAGAGGGTGGCATCGGAGCCGAAAAGCACCCGCTGCGGCCCCAGGGCCTCCACCGCCCGCTCCACCTTGCTGCTCTCCACCGCGCTACAGCAAAGCTCCAGATAGATGTTGGGCGTATCGCCAGCGACGGCAATCGCTTCCCGCCAGGCATCGCCCCCGCCGTGGGCCATTAACACCCTCCACTCCGGCCAACGTTGCGCATGTGCCGCTAAAGCGCGCACCTCGCCCGCGCCCCAGGTATGGATTAGCGCGGGACGCCCTCGCGCTGCCATCTCCTCGATGAGCGGCGCCATCTTGGGCGAGGAGAGGGGCTGTCCCGCATAGGTCGGATGAATCTTGGCCCCCACGAACTGCTTTCGAGCATAGTAAGCATCCATCTGTTGGCAGGAGAGCGCCAATTGGTTCGGATTGACCACCACGTAGCCGTACAATTCAGGATGGCCCGCTATCTCCTCGGCCAAGCGTACATTGCCCCTCACCATGTCGCTGACGATCGCTTCCGTCGAAGAGATAATCGCCGCCGCGATGTTATAACGCTTCATATAATAGAGGTTCAGTTCGATCCCTCCGTAGCGTCCGGGGAAAGGCCAGGGGCCGTTATGTTGGTGAACGTCTATCAGGCGAGGGGGCCTCATGCGCGCGCCTCCACTTGCGGCAGGCCGAACAGCCGCCGGGCGTTGCCACCAAGGATCAACGCCTTGTCAGCGGGGGCGATTTCTGCATTCTCGATCATGGCCAGGCTGGGGCGCAGGTAGTATGTGGGCGCCATGCTGCCGAAAAGCAGCTTGTGCGCCCCCACCGCTTCCACC
>Ga0129297_10000235_pt1 | contig 26678 bp, 21 predicted proteins | sample I18A1metaG_FD_94708 | JGI IMG/M metagenome (GOLD analysis project Ga0129297, IMG submission 94708) | Lake sediment bacterial and archeal communities from Gulf of Boni, Indonesia to study Microbial Dark Matter (Phase II) - ​I18A1 metaG | ecosystem: Environmental > Aquatic > Freshwater > Lake >... | reverse complement strand
GGCAATACCGGGAAGGGAGAGCACGAAGAGGAAGATGACCGCGATACACAGCAAGACCGGAGGAAATCTGAGCGTCATTTGGCACCTTCCTTCTTCGTCGCTGACGGCCGAAGGTTGCTTTGCGGGATAATCAACGGCACCTTCTCAGCGCCAGCCGGGGGGGTAAAAGCAAAGCGTTCCGCGCCGGCGGCCGTCAGGCTCCAGTCGGCAAGAAGCGCCCGGAACTGCGGCTCACCGTCGGCGTTCTTGTAGGTGATGATGATCCGGCGCGGCAGCGGCGCTTCACCCTGGGCGACCCAGACCTGCAAATCGACCTCGTCACTGCGCACGGCCAGGTGATCTGTGGGAACATCGAAGAGCCGGTTGGTTTCGACATAGTCGATCGATGTGACCAGCTTCTCCATTTGCTGCGGGAAGGTGGTGGTGAGCATCCGCGCAAGGGGCACGGGAATTTGCAAATCCTTGACCACGTACACCAGGGCGTCATCGACCGTCCCCGCTTTTTCCACGGCGGCATAGACCTTTTCGGCGGGGCGGAAGGCGGTGAGCGTCTTGCCGTCGAAGAACAGTTCCCCCTTGTCGCCGTCGCTGCGCTCGACATCGATATGCAGGCGATCGGGACGCTGCAACTCGATGTGCCGGCGGTCGCCGAACTCGATGAATTCGCCGTCCGCCTGGATGGCGTCGTAGCTGCTCAGCACCGTGACCTTCAGGGCCGGGGCCTTGGCCAGGTAGTTGGCCATGCGCAGCAGGATCTCCATCGCCTTCGGGTCACGCTCCGGCGCAGGTGCCGTGGCTTCGGCCTGCGCTGTCGCTGCCGGTTTAGCCTCCTGCGCCAGAACCGGTACGCCACACAGCAGGGCGCAGACGGCCAGCAGCAGGGCCGCGCACCGCGGGCCTCGTTTCCATGTTCCGTTGGACATTACTTCCTCCTTCTGTTGGTGTGGTGTGCTTCAAATATGGCTGCTTTTACTTGAATGCCGCCTTTTCAAGATCGGCATCCGAATCCTGGTAGCGGTCGGCAATGACTTTGCATTGCTCGGCAAGTTCCAGGAAGGCGTCCACCACGTCCGGATCGAAATGGCTGCCCTTCCCCTCGGTAATGATGGCCACCGATTTTTCATGCGGGATGGGCGGTTTGTAAATCCGCCGGCTGATCAGGGCATCGTAAACATCGGCCACCGCCATGATCCGGGCCGAAATCGGAATGTCGTCACCGGACAGCCCTTCCGGGTAGCCGCTGCCGTCCCATTTCTCCTGGTGCGCGTAGGCGATCTCCTTGGCGTAGTGCAGAAACGGCAGATCCAGGTCGAGCGACTGCTCGGCCGTGACGATCGCATCGCGGCCCAGGGTGGTGTGGCACTTCATGATCTCGAACTCGTCCGCCTCGAGCTTGCCCGGTTTGAGCAGGATCCGGTCCGGAATGCCGACTTTGCCGATATCGTGCAGCGGCGCCGACTTCACCAGCAGGTCGATGGTCCTGTCGTTGTCCAACTCGCCCCTGAAGCGCGGATGGTGCCGCAACTTCTCGGCCAACAGCTTGACGTACAGCTGGGTGCGGCGGATGTGATTGCCGGTTTCGTTGTCGCGGGTCTCGGCCAGGGAGGCCATGGCGTGGATGGTGACATCCTGCACCGCCGCCACCTCGCGGGTCCGCTTGCGCACCTCCTCCTCCAGAAAGACGTTGCGGTCCTTGAGAAAATCACGGGCGGCCTTCAGATCCAGGTGGTTGCGCACGCGGGCCAGCACGATCGGCGGGCTGATCGGCTTGGTGATGTAATCCACCGCCCCCAGCTCCAGGCCATGGGTCTCGTCGGCAACCTCGACCTTGGCGGTGAGGAAGATCACGGGGATGTCCCTGGTCCTTTCGTCGGCCTTCAAGCGGGAGCAGACCTCGTAGCCGTCCATCTCCGGCATCATGATGTCGAGCAGGATCAGGTCGGGCGGGGAATCCGAAGCGGCGATCTTCAAAGCCTTCTCGCCGCTGTTGGCCACCTTGACCCGGTAGGAATCCTTCAAAAGGCCGCTCAGCAGCGACAGGTTGTCCGGAGTGTCGTCAACCGCCAGTACGGTTGGCTTGTGTTCAGCATCAGTGCCCAATGAACTCATACTAAAATCTCCTTCCTGGATTCCGCGCCCCTCAGCACGAGGCTCAAACAGTTGTCGTGGGCGCCATGCGTTGGCAACGGCGTCAACCGGGCCTGGATCTCGAACGCGCTGCCGTCCCTGCGGCGGCCGGACAGTTGCACGTCCTCTCCCTTTGAGGGGGCACGGTCATCAGCAGTGCGCACCTGGAGCCGTCCCTGAAGCATGCGGGGCGACAGTCCGGGCAGCAGCTGTCCGGCATTCGTTCCCGGCAGTTCGCCCCTGGCATAGCCGAACAGTTCTTCGGCATTTGCGTTGGCCACCAGGATCTGTCCGGCGGCGTCAACCACCAGGATGCCATCGGGCGAGGATTCAATGATCCCCCGGTACCAGCTCTCCGTCCCCAGCAGCTCCACATGCTGCGCTTCCATCTCGACGGATTGCTCCTCGAGCCGGGCGGTCTGCCGCTCCATCCTCTCGGCCTGCTCCTGCCGTTCCACCAGCAGCTGCCGGGTATTGATGTTGCGGGCCAGAATCGCCATGTTCATCCCCAGAATCGGCAAAAGACCGTCCAGCAGAGCCGTGTCCGCACCATCCAGCGGTTTGGTCAATGCCAGTTCAATCACGCCGAGCAGGGCGCCGGTGCTCAGGACCGGACGCAGCACGATGCAGGCCGGCGGCGCCTCGCCCAGACCGGAGGCAATTCGCACATAGTCTTCGGGAGGGTGCTCGATGACCACGGCGCTGCGGTCAACGGCACACTGCCCCAGCAGGCCGTCACCAAAGGCAATCTCCCGCTCGGGAGATGCGCCGTCGACCCGGGCATACCCTCCGCAGAGCAGCAGCCGCTCCTCCCCTTCGACAACCCGGTAAAAGCTGGCCTGGCCGATCCGGAGCAGCGGCGCCAGGTGGGAAAAAAGTATCCGCGACAGCTCTTCGAAACTCTCGGCATGCTGCAGGGCAACGGCGATGGCGGAGGTGTTGGACCTGACCTGGCGCTGCGACTCCTCGAGCGCCTCTACCATCCGGTTGAAGGCTGAAGCGACTTCACCAATCTCATCGGCCCGCCCGTCAGGCAAACGGACCGAGTAGTCACCCTCGCCGATCCGGTGCGTGGCCTCGGCAATCCGGCGCAAGGGGAGCACCACCGACCGGTTGCCGCCGACAAACACCAGCACCCCCCCCAGGAGCAAAGCCAGCACCACGATCCCCATGACCGGAACCAGCCAGCCGCTGCCGGTACCGACGGAAGGATCCAACAGGGCGACGGTATACCACTTCAGGGGGGGAATGTAGGCGATCGCCGCCACATACGGCCGGCTCTGGAGGGTCAGGGTGAGCAGTTCGCTGTTGCGTGCCCCCTCCCGAAGATTGTCCATTGCGGATTGAAGCTGTTGGCGCTCGGTTGCGTCCGGCAGCAGGCTCCAGACGGTGGAGGTTGCCATCGCCGAGGAAACGGGGACGTTCAGCGCGATCAGTGACTGGTCGGCATGGCCCTGAATGGCGCCATCCGCCGTGATGAACATCCCGTTGACCCCGGTTTCACCCGTTTTGACGAATTCCTCGATGAATCGGGAAATGTCTATGCCGGTGCCAACCACGCCGATTGGCACGCCGCCATCCTTCATGACGACATTCATCCACAATTTTGTCACGTTGAGCTTTTCATTGTGATCCACATTGAAGTTGTAGGGCTCCTTCTGCTCCAGGGTAGAGAAAAACCATTCGTCGTCCTTGTCGTCCCTGGTGAGGGACTGCGCCGGCTTCAGAGGCGCCGCGGCAGTGCCGGCGAGGCTTTTTTCATCGATGAAGTAGAAGGTGCCGGCAGGCTTTGACGCGACAAACGCGGCATGGGTCGAGAACAGGGTGAGAAAGCTGCGCAGTTCTTCCATGGCAGGTGCAGCAGCATCCGCGGGGTTCTGCACCCATTGCCGCAAGATCCGGCTGTCCGCCATTTTCCGGGCCAGCGCCAGGTCGGCATTGATCCCCCCCAGGGTTTTTTCCTTGTGGTACTGAACGTAGCGTTGGGCGGCGGAACCGGTCAGTTCGCGCTTGATCGTCTCCTGAAGAGTGCCGGCCATGATCATGGCCGCTCCGGCGATCGCCAGTCCGCCGATCAGGAGGGAGAGAGAGGCTTTGGCGCGAAGACCGAGTGGCATACCGCTCCTTTATCAGTTTTCCCGAACCGGAACCCGCTTGCGTCACACCCCGGGTTTCCGGAGCAACACCGGCCGGTCAGGGCCGCCGGGCGAACAGGCGGTGGTACTGATCCACCGGCCTGAACAGGGCATCCCCCAGCGGGCTGAGCGACTCGTACTGCCCCAGGAACAGCAGCCCGCCGGGGCACAATGCCTGGTGAAACGTCCGCACCAGTTGGTCTTGCAGTCGGCTCTTCATATAGATCAGCAGATTGCGGCAGCTGACCAGATCGAGAGCTCCGGGTGGCGCCGACTGCAAAATATCGCGCTGTTCAAACTGTACGCATTTCCGCAACTCTGATGACACCTCGAACTGCTCCCCCCTGCGGATGAAATAGCGGTCACGCAGCGCTGCGTCCATCTCCTGGCAGGAGGCTCCGGGGTAGCTGCCGGTCCGGGCCATCGCCAGCGCCTCGGGATTCAGGTCGGTGGCGGTAATGACGATCGGATGTAACTCACGACAGTTTCCCAGCAGCTCGCTCAGAATGATTGCCAGGGTGTACGGTTCTTCCCCGGAGGCACAACCCGGGACCCAGACACGCACCGGCTCCCCCTTGGCCTTATCCACAATCCGCGCCGCCAGCGCCCGCTCCAGCGACCGGAACGATTCCCGGTCGCGAAAAAAGGCGGACATGGAGACCAGGAACAGGTGCTGCAGAGCTTTCAGCTCATACGGATCGCGGCGGACCAGGGCCTGGTACTCGTCGGCTGTGGTCACCCCGGTCACCGCTTTGCGTTTTTCCAGTCGGCGCAGCAGGGTCTCTTCCTTGTAGCTGGAAAAATCGATCCCGGTGGCCTCCAGCACCTGACCGAGCAGGCGAATCAACTCCTGCCGCTGAGCACCGCTGATCTCACCGCCTTCCTCCATATCAGCCGCAGGAGGCAGCGGCGCAGCAACGGTGACCGGCAGGGCGGCATTGCCAAAACGGGCAGCCAGCCTTTCGCCGATCGCCGCCGCCGGCAGCACCCTGTCGGCCAGGCCGGCTTCGATCACCGCGGCGGGCATCCCCGCATGCTTGGCCTCTGCCGGTTCCTGCACCAGGATCAGGCCGCCGCCGGCCCTGATGGCACGGCCACCGGCAACTCCGTCCGTCCCGGTGCCGGAAAGCACCACACCAATGGCGTTGCTGCCACAGCTGTCGGCAATCGACCGGAACAGGGCATTGACCGACGGGGTGGAGATGTTGCCCTTCCCCGGATCCGACAGCAGCAACTCGCCGGCCCCGACCACGCCATCCCTCCCCGCCGGGATCATGTACACCGTATCGGCCTGCAGCTGCACGGTACTGTCGGCAAGGACCACCGGCAGCGGCGATTCCCGCTGGATCAGCCGGGCGACCAGCTCACTGTGGCCGTCGCCAGCCATGTGCTGGGCAATTACATAGGCCACCCGCCCGGTTGGTCGAAGGTTTGCCAACAAGGGCAACATGGCCTCGAGACCGCCGGCGGAAGCGCCGATGCCGACGACGGCAATCACTCCCCCTTGACCTGCTTCAATTTTGCCAGCGCCTCATCGAAATCAAAGGCGCCGATGGCATCGATCACCGGCTTCAAGGCCCTGGCCTGGGGAGTCCCTTCGATCTTGTCCAGCAGTTCGCTGAGCAAGTCCCCGGCGGCAGCGTCATTATCCTCCAGCAGTGCTGTCAGCCTGTCGAGTGCTGCCTGCAGCTTCTCCGCCGGCAGGCCGGGTGCGGTGACCGGCGGCGCCGCTTCACCGGTGCCGACCTGCTGCAGCCCGGTCATCACCGGCTCCAGTTCTGCCAGGACCCTCGCCAGCAGCACATCAACCTCGGCAGCGGGCCGGCCTTCGTGACAGGCCCGTTCCAGTTCGGCGGCCGCCGCCTGAACCCCGCGGGCGCCGATATTGCCGGCCGTCCCCTTCAGGGTATGGGCGGCCCGCTCGGCAGCATGCAGGTCGTCATCTTCCCTCGCAGCGGCAAAAAGCTTGCGGAAACTGCCCTGGCTGTCACGGAATTTGATCAGCATCCGGGTGTAGAGCTTCTGATTGTTCATGGTCGTTGCCAACCCGGCCTTGGCGTCGATCCCCGGCAGGAGCGGCAAGGTTCCCACCGTTTCCGTTCCTGGTGGAGCCGCCGTTACCGGACTTTCGGCCGCCTTCGACGGCTTGACCCATTTGGCGATAGTGGCATACATCTCCGCCACGTTGAGCGGCTTGGCGATGTGGTCATTCATGCCGGCTTCCAGCACCTTCTCCCGGTCGCCGCTCATGGCATTGGCGGTCATGGCGATGATCGGCATCTTCTTGAACGCTTTTTTCTTCCGCAGTTCGCGCGTCGCCGTGTAGCCGTCCATGACCGGCATCTGGCAGTCCATCAGCACCCCGTCAAAGCCCGGATCTTTGCCGAGAATATCCAGGGCCTCCTGACCATTGTTGGCAATTTCGATGGTGATGCCGGCCTGCTCCAGCAGTTCGCGGGCCAGCTCCTGATTCATGTCGTTGTCTTCCACCAGCAGCAGACGGGCACCGGTCAGCTGCGCCATGACCCCGGCATGGTCGTCGGCCTTTTCATTGGCCCGGGTCTCGATGACGGCCCCCCTCCCCAGCGCCTCGCCGATCGCTTCCAGCAGGGTGGAGGGGTTCACCGGTTTGGTCAGCACCGCCTTAAGCTGGACGCCGCGCTGTTCAGCTGAGCCGAGCGCTTCTTCGCGGCCGTAGGCGGTGACCATAACCACTGACGGAATCTTGTTCAGGTGCCCGTCCTGGAGCCGCTGAACCGTTTCCACCCCGTCCATGACCGGCATCTTCCAATCCATCAGCACCAGGTTGTAGGGGTTCTGTGCCTCTGCCGCGGCGATCATCTGCAGCGCCTGCTGCCCATCCCCGGCCGTATCGACCTCCAGGCCGAAGTTGCCGGCCATGGCCGAGAGGATTTCCCGGGCCGAGGCGTTGTCGTCAACCACCAGCACCCGAACCCCCTGCAGTTCATCGGCACGGAACATCCGGCGGGGCGCCGGATTTTTCTGCAGCCCCAGGCGGACGGTGAAATGGAAGGTCGAGCCCTTGCCGGCCTCGCTCTCCACCCAGATCCGCCCCTGCATCTGTTCCACCAGTTTCTTCGATATGACCAGTCCCAGGCCGGTGCCGCCGTACTTGCGGGTCGTGGAGGCATCGGCCTGGCTGAAGGAGTGGAACATCTTGCCGCTCTGCTCCGGGGTCATGCCGATGCCGGTATCCCGCACCCAGAAGTGCAGTTCGACCCAGTTTTCATCCCCGGCCGACTTCTCGATGCCTATGACGATCTCTCCCCGTTCGGTGAACTTGACGGCATTGTTCCCCAGGTTGATCAGCACCTGCCCCAGCCGCAGCGGGTCCCCCACCAGGGCGGTCGGCACGTCCGGCGCACAGGAGAACAGCAGCTCCAGCCCCTTGTCCTCGGTCTTCATCCCCACCAGGTTGGCCAGGTTGTCCATCACGTCTTCCAGGTGGAAGTCGACCGTCTCCATGGCCATCTTGCCGGCCTCGATCTTGGAGAAGTCGAGGATGTCGTTGATGATCCCCAGCAGGTTCTCACCGGCGCGCTTCACCTTCTCGATGTAGTTGCGCTGCTTCTTGTCCAGCTCGGTCTGCAGCGCCAGATGGGACATGCCGATGATGGCGTTCATCGGCGTGCGGATCTCGTGGCTCATGTTGGCCAGGAAATCGGACTTGGCCCTGGTGGCCTCCTCGGCGAGTTGCTTGGCTCGCAGGATTTCAGCTTCGGCGGCCTTGCGCTCGGTGATGTCTCGCACGCTGGCGATCAAAGCGGGCTTCCCGGAAAGCGTGATCGGTGACAAGGTGACTTCGCAGGGGAACACGGAACCATCAGTGCGCTTATGCAGCCACTCGAATTGCAGAGGTCGATTCGTCTGCAGGGCGATCATCATATGGGACATGGCCGCCTCGGCTGAATTCTGGCCATCCGGCTGCATCGGGGGTGAAAGCTCGATCGGGCCGCATTTCAGCAGATCGGTGATGTTTTCGAAGCCGTAAAGTTCTGCCGCTCTTGGGTTGGCGTGAATGAAACCCCGTTCAGGGACGACCACGAGCAGGCCGTCGTTAGAGTTGTTGAAATAAGCGTTAACTTTTTCTTCCGCTTCCTTGCGCTCGGTAATATCGCGGTAGACGACGACGGTGCCGACGATGGCATCGCCATTGCGGACCACCGTGGTCGTGTACTCCACCGGGATCGAGGTGCCGTCCTTGCGCCAGAGGACCTCGTTGTCCACGGTCACCGCCTGCCCCTCGTGGGCGGTGCGATACATCGCACACTCTTCCCGCGGGAACTCGCGGCCGTCCGGATAGTGGTGGTGAACCAGGGCGTGCATCTTCTGGCCGACGAACTCGTCCTCGCGATAGCCGAGCATGTCCGGGGCGGCCGGATTGGCGAAGGTGATGACGCCGTCGGTGTCGAGGCCGACGATGCCGTCGCCGACCGCGCCCAGGATCAGCCGGCTCCGCTCCTCCGCCGCCGCCAACCGCTCATCAGCTTCCTTGCGGGCGGTGATGTCGCGCACCGAGGCGCAAACGCACTTGCCCCGGCCGCCGACCGCCGGCAGATGCGACAGGCCGACCTCCACCGGGAATTGTGTGCCGTCCTTGCGCTGGCCGCGCAATTCACGATTGGTGATATCGACAGAGCTGCTGCCGATAAAGCCGTCCCGCAGGGCCACGTGCCGGCCGCGAATCTCCTGGGGGACCAAAATTTCGATCGGTTTGCCGACCAGCTCGCCGGGCTGGTAGCCGAAGATCCCTTCGATCTGGGGGTTGGTCAGGGTGATGGTGCCATGTTCGTCCACCACCAGCATGCCATCCGGCGCCGACTCGATAATGCCGCGGAACCAGGCCTCGGTGGCCTTGATCTCGTGCTGCTGGGCCTCCATCTCGACCGCCTGCTCTTCCAGTCTGGCGGCCTGTTTCTCCATGCTCTCGGCCTGCCGGCGGGTCTCTTCCAGCAGCTGCTGCGTCCTGGTGTTGCGCTCGATGATCTCCATGCTCATGGCAAGGATCGGCATCAGGTCATCAAGCAGCGCCTGCTCGTTGGTACCGAAGCTTTCAAAGGTTGCCAGTTCGATGACGGCCAGCAGCTTCCCGCTCAGCAGCACCGGCAACACGGCGATGGAGCTTGGCGCTGCCTCGCCCAGGCTCGAGCCGATCTTGATGTAGTCCGCCGGCGGCTTGGTGATGATGATCGGCGCCCGCTCCATGGCGCACTGACCCACCAGCCCCTGGCCCAAGGCAAAGCGGATGTCCAGGTGCTTTCGCTCCCGATAGGCGTAACTCCCCAGCATGCGCAGATGGCGCTGGTCCTCTTCAACGATGTAAAAAACGGCATGGCCGATCTTGAGCAGGGGAGCCACACTGGAGAGGAAGGTTTGCGACAGGTCGGTAAAGCTGGTGGCGGCCTGCAGTTTGCTTGAAACCGCGGCAATCTGGGTCTTGGTTTTGATGTCCTGTTCCTGCCGGCAGGAAACCAGGCGCAGCGTCTCCAGCGCCCGGCCGATTTCACCCAGTTCATTGCTGCGATCGATGAACGGCGCGGCTTTCGCCAGTTTGCCCTCGGCGATATCGGTGATACTGTCCTGAAGCCGCCGGAGCGGAGCGGTGATGGAGCGGGTGAACCAGAGCGAAGCGACCAGCAGCAGGAGAATGCTCGTAACGCCATAGACCAGGGATTCATAAACCATCTTCTCGTACGTGGCCTGGGCCTTCTGGAACAGCTCCTGTGCCTTCCCCTCGGCATAGTTGAAGATCTGGTCCAGCTTCTGGTTCAGCTTCGGCGCCGGATTTCCCGGATACTGGTCGGCGCTCCGCTCCCATGCCTCTTTCACCTTCCCCTGTTTGGCCAGATCGAAGCTTTTGCCGTGATAGACGATCATCTCCTGATAGAGAGATTCGGCATCCTCGATCAGGCGTTGGTCGCCAAGGAACGATTTCCTGATGATGGCAATGTCGGCAAAAAATTTGTCGTCATGCTGCTTGAGCGCCTGATAGAGAGGCGCCAGCTCAACAGGATCCTGCTCCTGCAGAATCTCCCGATGAACCCGGCGGCGGTAAGTGGCGACGAATTTCAGGTCCCTGGCGGTGTTGGTGGAGGTATGCGGATGGTAGTAGAAGTCCGTGATGGTGGTGACCATCACCTTCAGCTGCGGGATGTTCGAGTAGGCCATCAGCCCGAGAAGCAGCAGGCAGATAAAGGCGAAGCCGAGGATTCGCTGGAGGATGGTGAGGTTCTGCAGACGTTTCTGATATCGCCGGGAGATCATCGGGTTACCTCGACGCGGCACGCCCCTGCAGCCAGTGGGCATGATGCTCACGGATGACGGCGATGGCCTCGTCGGCCGTCGGCACGCAGCGTGGCAGGTCCATATCCTCGGCGTTGGCCAGCGGCGGGTCGAAGGAGAGCATCTCCTTCCGTGCCCATTCGACCAGCCCCGGCCACATCTTCCCGACCATCAGAAACGGCATCTTTTCGAGATGGCCGACCTGCAGCAGCTGCCAGATCATCATCGCCTCCAGCACCGTGCCGATCCCGCCGGGAGCGACGATGAAGGCGTCGGAGGCCAGCACGAAGTGGTGCAGGCGGGTGAAGAAGGTCTCGTGCGTGAACGACTGCTCGACGAAGGGGTTGGCGCTCTGTTCGAACGGCAGAGCGATGCGGATGCCGACCGACTGCCGCGCATCTCCGGGGTCGGCCTCGCAGGCTCCCTCGTTGGCCGCCTGCATCAACCCCGGCCCGCCGCCGGTGAGGATGTCGCAACCCAGTTCGGTCAGGGCCCTGGCGCAACGTTTGGTTTCGGTGTAGGCGATCGTTCCGGGTTTGGCGCGAGCCGAACCGAAGATGGTCACCCGGTAGCGTTCCCTCCTGGTCGGCCGCAGTCTAGTCAGGTTGTTGACGATCTGCCACAGGTCGAAGACCGTGCCGGTCAAAAGCTCTTTGACCGCAGCTTCGTCGCCGAGACTGATCAGTCCGGCGGGATTGCCTTGGCTAACTCCGGTCATAGCCGATGACTATCCTTTCCATGGGATCCAAATCACTCTTGTCCGCCAACAACCATCATCGTCTGGCGGGCGATCTCCAACTCCTCGTCGGTCGGGACCACCAGCACCGTCACCGGGCTGCCGGCACGGCTGACCGTGGTCGCCCCACCGGTGGCCGCAGCATTGCGCGCCTCGTCGAGGACGATGCCGAGATTCTCCAGGCCGTCACAGACCCTGGCCCGTACCGGGGCTGAGTTCTCGCCGATGCCGCCGGTGAAGACCACCGCATCGACGCGGCCGAGGGCGGCCGTGTAGGCGCCGACGTACTTCTTCACCCGGTAACAGAAGATCGCGAAGGCCAGCTGCGCCGCCTGATCGCCAGTCGCCGCGCGATTCTGGATCTCGCGCATGTCGGCCACTCCGCACAGCCCCTTGAGGCCGCTCTGGCCGTTGAGCAGCTTCTCCAGATCCGCCGGAGCCATGCCGGTCTGGCGCAACAGGTAGAAGTGCAGCGCCGGGTCGAGGTCGCCGCAGCGCGTCCCCATCACCAGCCCCTCCAGCGGGGTCAGCCCCATGGAGGTGTCTATGCTCTTGCCACTGGCTACCGCCGCGGCGCTGGCGCCGTTGCCGAGGTGCAGGGTGATCAGGTTGACCGCCTCCGGCGCCTGACCAAGGTGGGCCACCGCCGCGCGGGCCACGTAGGCGTGGGAGGAGCCGTGGAAGCCGTAGCGCCGCACTCGGTGCTGTTCGTAAAGTTCATTGGGGACAGCGTAGCGGAAAGCATGGGGCGGCAGGGTCTGGTGGAAGGCGGTGTCGAAGACCGCCACGTGCGGGGCCTGAGGAAAGCGCCGGCGCGCCTCCTCGATCCCCAACAGGTTGGCCGGATTGTGCAGCGGCGCCAACGGGATCAGGTCGCGGATTGCCGCCACCACCGTATCGTCGATCAGCGTCGGCAAGGCGAACCGGTCGCCGCCGTGCACCACCCGATGGCCGATGGCGGCCACCTCGGCGGGGTCGGCAATGATGCGCTCACGCACGTTGACCTCGAGAATGAAGTCAAAGCCCTCGCGGTGGTCGGCCACGGCGCGGGCGTACACCTCCTCGCGGACGCTGCCGTCGTTCATGACCCGGCGCTGCTTGAGGCGGCTTTCGGCTGTGCCGATCTTCTCCAGCACCCCTTCGGCCAGCGACTCCAGGCCGTCGGCCGCAAAAACCTCAAGTTTGATCGACGAACTGCCGGAATTGATGACAATGCACTTCGACACGACTCCTCCCTCTGGATGGCGCGCTCACTCGCCGCGAAAGACCGGCTTGCGCTTCTCCTTGAACGACCTGATACCCTCAGCGTAGTCGTGACTGTCGTAAACCTTGCGCCGCAGCCCGCTGATCCTCTCGAACAGCGTTGGCGGCATCGAGGAGCTGGTCTCGGCCAGGTGATGAAACTGCTCCTTGATCACTTCCACGGCCAGCGGCGAGTTCTGGCAGATCTGCCCGGCAATTTCCATGACCTTGTCGTCCAGTTCCTCGATATCGACCAGGTGATTGAGGATCCCCCAGGCCGCGGCGGTTTCGGCATCGACCGGGCGGGCGGTGAAGAACATCTCCTTGGCCCGGTTCAGGCCGATCCGATTGGCGAAATGCATGATCCCGGTGACATTGTAGGGGACGCCGATCTTGGCCGGGGTGATGGCGAAGCTGGCGGTCTGGTCGGCACAGACCATGTCGCAGGTCATGATCAGGTCGCAGGCGGCCCCCCACACGCTCCCCCTGACAACCGCAATCACCGGGCCGGGGTAGCTCTGCACCTCGCGCAGCAGAACTTCAATCGCATCGAAGAAACTCAGCGGGTCGCGACGCCCCTCCGGCAGTTCGTAAATATCGTGGCCGGCCGACCAGACGTTGTGCCGGTTCGCCTCCGCCTTCAGCAGCACCACCAGCGCCCTTTCCTGCGCGCAACGACTCAGGGCCAGGATCAATTCATCCACCAGCCCCTTGCACAAGGAATTCAGCTTATCCGGGTTGGACAGCGTTACGGTGGCGATCCTGCCGGCAATTTCGACATTGACGAAACCCATCGCCAATCCTTTCAGACGACCGACTACATCTGCCGCGGCTGCCCGGTGGAGGCCAGCACGCTGCTCCACAGCCAGCCGTCCGGGTCGAGCTTCTTGCGCGCGCTGGTGGCCAGGGCGATCGGCACATGAGTGAACTGGTGGTTCCACAGCCCGACCACCATGTTGGTGCGCCCCGCCATCCCGGCATGCACCGCGCTCTGGCCCAGGAGCAGACAGAGAGCCGAATCATGGGTGTTGGCCGGCTGGCTGCGGATGATATAGCTCGGGTCGATGTACTTGAGGGTCGCCTCCATCCCGATCGCGGCGAAATGCTTCTTGATGGCGTCGCGCAGGAAGAGGCCGATGTCGCCGTAGACGACGTTACCCGAAGCATCCCGCCCGGAACCCGCCGCCAGCAACTCCTGACCGGCCCCTTCTGCGACAGCAATCACCGCGTGGCCGCGCTGTTGCAGACGCCTTTGCAGGGCAGCAAGGAAACCATCGAGGGTGAACGGCACCTCCGGCACCAGGCAGAAGTTGACCTGGCTGTCGATCAGGGAGGCGTAGGCGGCGATGAAGCCCGAATCGCGCCCCATCAGCCTGACCAGGCCGATGCCGTTGCGCGCCCCGGTTGCCTCGACATGAGCCGCGTAGATCGCCCGGTGCGCCTCGGCCACGGCGGTCTCGAAACCAAAGGTTTTCTGCACGAAAGAGATGTCGTTGTCGATCGTCTTGGGGATGCCGATGACACTGATCGGCCGGCCGCGTCGCAGCGCCTCCCCGGCGATCTTCCCGGCCCCCTTGAGGGTGCCGTCGCCGCCGATGGCGAAGAGGATGCCGACGTTCAGCTCCTCCAGGTAATCGACCATCTCCGCCGGGCCCTGCGGCCCGCGCGAGGAGGCGAGGATCGTCCCCCCCTGCTCGCCGATTGCTCCGACCGTCTCCGGGGTCAGCAGCAGCGGTTGGTGGCCGAGACCCTTGACCAGCCCCTCGTAGCCGTAGCGGAAGCCGTAGATGGTGCGCACCCCGTAATGGTGGTGCAGGCTCAGGGTAACGGCGCGGATCACGTCGTTGATTCCCGGACACAAACCGCCGCAGGTCACGATGCCGCAGGCAATCCTGGTCGGATCGAAGAAGATCCGCTCGCGCGGCCCGGCCAGTTCCATGGCCGGCAACGGCTGCCCGGTGGCGAGGTAGCGCTGTACCTCATCGGGGTCGGTGGCATAGAGGACGCGCTCGGCATCGTCGGTGAACCGCAGTCCCCGCAACGGCGAGGGGACGCCACACGTCCCCAGCCGCTCGATGGTGAAGTCGAGGTCCTGATTCGCCACGCTCAAAACACTTCGGGGATATAGTTGAACGGGTAGTCGGGAGACCGGTATTTGCCGAGCTTCTTGCGTTCTGGCAGCTTCACCTTTTCGCGTGGCAACTCCTCATAGGGGATCCTGCTCAGAAGATGGCGAATGATGTTCAGGCGCACCTTTTTCTTGTCTTCGGAGTTAGCCACGTACCACGGCGCCCAACCGGTGTCGCTGGTCGCGAACATCTCGTCACGGGCCCTGGTGTAGTCGTCCCAGCGGCTGTACGACTTGAGATCCATCGGCGAGAGCTTCCAGATCTTGCGGCCGTCGTTGACCCGCCCTTTCAGCCGGCGGGTCTGCTCATCCGGGCTGACCTCGAGCCAGTACTTGATGAGGATGATCCCCGATTCGACCATCAGCTTCTCGAAGTTCGGCACGACTTCCAAAAAGCGCTTGACCTGCTGCTCGGTACAAAAACCCATGACACGCTCGACGCCGGCGCGGTTGTACCAACTGCGATCGAAGATCACCACTTCGCCGGCCGCCGGGAAATGTTTCATGTAGCGCTGGATGTACATCTGACTTTTCTCCCGCTCGGTCGGCGCGGGGAGCGCCGCCACCCGGAAGGTGCGCGGACTGACACGCTCGGTAATCGCCTTGATCGTTCCCCCCTTGCCGGCGCCGTCGCGTCCTTCAAAGACGATGCAGACCTTGAGCCCCTTGGCCTTGACCCATTCCTGCAACTTGACCAGTTCGACATGTAATTTGGCGAGTTCTTTTTCGTAGTCCTTGGTTTTGAGCTTTTCGCCGGGAACCGCGGCCGGCGCATCACCCGCCGCAATCTCGACGCTGACTTTCCTCTTCCCGTCCTTCCCCTTGCCCATGGCAATCACTCCTTTCGTTCCGCTTCGTCACTGTAACGACGCTGGTACTCCTCCACGACGTTTTTCAGGGAATAGATCATCCGCTCCCGGCCGAGGGTTTCGCCGAGCGCTGTTTTCTGAATCAGCTGCAGCGGTTCGGGATTCAGCTCGGTCAGCCACAGTTCGATACCGGCCTCGCGCAGCTTCACCTCGGCCTCGGTCAGAATTTTCAAAGCCGTATACTCGATATCCGGCATGGCGCTGCAGTCGAGTGCAACCACCTTGGGTTGATATTGCTGAATCAGGGGGGAGATCAGGTCGCCGAGCCGCGAGGCATTGGCAAAGTGGACGCTCCCCTCGAGCTTGAGCAGCAGCAGGCCGGGGAAAGTCTCGTCGTCCGGATGTTCCGCCGACCGGGGCCGGAAGAACGTGGTGGTCCCGGGCTTGCGCCCCAACACGTAGACCGGACGGCGGTTGGTATGAAAAATCAATCCCAACAGGGAGATGACCACCGCAACCAGAATCCCTTTAAGGGTTCCCAGCACCATGACCCCGAGCATGGCGATCAGGGCCCAGCGGAACTCCATGGTGCGGATTTTAAGAATGGACTGAAATTCCCGCGGACTGATGAGACCGACGCTGGCGACCACCACCACGGCGGCCAGCACCGGATGCGGCATCAGGCCAAACAGTGGAGCGAGAAAAAGCAGCGTCGCCACCACCACCGCAGCGGCCACCACTCCGGCGACCTGGCTCTGCGCCCCCGCGCCGCGATTGACCGCGGTCTGGGAGGTGCCGCCCCCGGCCGGCATGATCTGGAAAGCGCTGCCGGCCAGGTTGGCCGCACCCAGGGCGATCAGCTCCTGGTTGGCTCTCGGCCGCGGATCTCCGGGGAGAGCGAACGCCCGCCCGGCAGCCGCGGTCTCAACGAAACTCATCAGGGCGATCCCCAGGGCGCTCGGCCAGAGCTTTTCTGCCAGGGTCAGATCGGGGATGGCAAAGGGCGGCAGACCGGCCTGCACCTCGCCGACCAGCTGAATCCCCATCTGCTCGACGCCGGCAAAGGCAGCGATGGCGATACCGACGGCAACCGTGATCAGCGGGGCCGGCAGCCGCGGAGCGAAATGCTCCAGACCGACCATCAGCACAAGCATGGCCAGCGCCATGACCAGCGTCGGCATGGAAAGTTCAGGCAAGTGGCGACCGATCGACAGGATATCGCGGAAAAAGCCGGCCTTGGCGATATGGAGGCCTAACAGTTTGGGGATCTGGTCGAGAACGATGACCAGGCCGATCCCGGCCTTGAAGCCGGTGAGCACCGGCTCGGAGATCAGGTTGGCCACGGCGCCGAGGCGTAAGCCCCCCGCCAGCAGCAGAAAGGCTCCGGTTAGCAGCGACAGGGTCGCGGCAATGGCTATCAGGGCGGTTGGTTCGGCGCCCTGAGCCACCTGGGCGATGGTGCCGGCCGTCAGGATGGCAATGGTGGAGGTGGTGGTGACACTGAGCACCCGCGAAGTGCCGAGTACGGCATAGACGACCAGCGGGATCAGCGAGCTGTACAGTCCGACGACCAGGGGGAGTCCGGCGATGGCCGCATAGGCCATCGCCTTGGGGATGACCACGGCCGAGGCCGTCAGGCCGGCCACGACATCCCTGCGCAGCCAACCGCGCCGGTAGCCGGCGAGCCAGCCGAACATGGGAACCACTGCACCGGGGAAACTCATGCTCCCCCTATCTACTCTCTGTCATGGGCCGGTTCCGTGCCGCAAAGCTCCATCCTCACCTCAACTCGCGAAAACGTGATCGAAGATGATCTTGGCGATCTGCTTGCTCTTGAGTTTGCTGTTGTTGAAGATCGCGTGATAGAGGAGCGGGTCGTGCTCATCGGCATCGAGCAGCTTCTTGATGATCTTGTCCCGCTCCTTCTGCCGGTCGAGGACCATGATTTCGGCATCCTGTCTGGAAATCTTCAGGCGGCGGGCGATGGAACCGACCTTGAATTCATGGTCGGCGATCAGGCGCACATGGAAGCAGTTTTTCATCGACCGGGTGATGATTGGCGACCCGAGGCCGACGATCACGGCATTCCCCGCGGTCGCTGCCATAACCACCTGCTCGCAGAGGAGCCGGTAATAGTCGGCATCGCCCTTCCAGTTGCGCGAGAAGGTGTTGAGCATATCCTCGATCCAGCGCGCCTTCTTGCCGAGAGCCGCGATGATCGAATCGGGAATGTTGTGCTCCTTGGCAATGGCGTTGAGTAATGACCGGTCGACCAGAACCCAGCGCTCACCGGTATGCTTGGCCGCCATTTTCACCAGGTCTTCCGCAATCGGGAAGGCCTCGCAGCCGAACTCGCGGGTAATGGAGATGGTCGGTTTCGGCGGTGCGGCCTTCTTCACCAGTTCCTTGGCGCGGCTGCTCAATTCATGATAGGCCCTGAGGCGTTGCTCAACTGACGGGAACAGATCTCCTGTGGGCATGTCTCCTCCTTTCCCGGCCGTTCAATTATAGAGTTTTCAGGGTCTTGCAGTTTGGCCGGTGCATATAAATCATACCACGCAAAATTGGAGTTGCTTTGAGCGGTCACCTGCTCCATCCGGCTTGTGGCTCCACGTTCAGCGCCCGGCCAGGATCAGCGGCGCAATGAGCAGGTAGGTAATGCCGGTGATCAGCACGATCCCGGCGACGTTCAGGCAGAACCCGGCCTTGATCATCTGCGGCAGGCGCACCAGCCCCGTGCCGAAGACGATGGCGTTGGGCGGCGTCCCCACCGGCATCATGAAGGCACAGCTGGCGGCAATCGTCGCTGGCAGCACCAGCAGCGCCGGGGGGACGCCCAGCACCGGCGCCAGCGCCGCCAGGATGGGGAGCATGGTCGCCACCTGCGCGGTGTTCGACGTCAACTCGGACATGAACACCATCAAGGTGATGATCGCCACGACCACCAGCCCGACCGGCCAGCCGGCAACTCCGCGCGCCAGACTGCCCAGAAATTCGGCGACGCCGTTGGCCTCGGTGGCCGCCGCCAGCGCCAGCCCGCCGCCGAACAGGACCAGCACCCCCCACGGCAGCTTCACCGCCGCCGGCCAGTCGATGACGTACAGCTTCTTGGCCCGGTCCACCGGGATCAGGAAGAGGACGATCGCCGCCGTGACCGCAATCCCCGCGTCGCTCAGGGCCGCAAAGGGCATCCCACCGGCAATCTCCACCTTGGCAAGCACGCCGCGGGACACCCAGAAAAACACCGCGACGACAAAGACCGCCAGCGTCACCCGCTCCCCGCGGTTGAGCGGGCCGAGTTTGTCCCGTTCAGCGCGGATCCATTCCCGCCCCCCCTCGATCTCACGCAGGCCGGTCGGGAAGAGCAGGCGCGTGTTGAGGAACCAGGCGAGCGGCAGAAAGAGGAGCATGGTCGGGATGCCGACCAGCATCCACTTGGCGAAGGAGACCTGGATGCCGTAGGTCTGTTCGTAAAAGCGGACCGCGATGCCGTTCGGCGGCGAGCCGACAATCGTCCCCAGCCCGCCGATCGACGCCGCATAGGCGACGCCAAGCAGCAGCGAGAGGGCCAGGTTGCGCAGATCGACATCCGTCTCGGGGATGCCGCCGTGCTCGGCCAGCTTTTTGCCGGTGCGCTGCACCAACGCCAGATCGACGACCGACAGGGCGATCGGCACCATCATCGCCGCGGTCGCCGTGTTCGACACCCACATACTGAGGAACGCCGTCGCCCCCATGATCCCGGCGACGATCGCCGCGCTGCGGGTGCCGACCAGACTCAGGGTCAGGAAGGCGATGCGCCGGTCGAGCCCCCAGCGCTGGATGGCGATGGCCAGCACGAAGCCACCGAGGAAGAGGAAGATCACATCGGCGCCGTAGTTGGCCGTGGTCTTCCCCAGCTCCATCACCCCCAGCAGGGGGAAGACGGCGATCGGCAGCAGCGAGGTGATCTCGATCTCGGCCGCCTCGGTCATCCACCAGGTCGCCATCCACACCATCATCGCCAGTGTCGCCCGGGCCTGGTGCGTCAGGGGGACGGTCTCCCCCGACGCACCGAGGTAGTCGGCCGGCAGGATGAAGTAGAACAGGAGTGCCAGCAGCGGCCCGGCGGCGAGCCCCGCCCGGGCTACCTTCTGCTGCAACGACGTTACGCTCCTGGCCTGCTCCGTCATCCCCTTGAGTTCTCCGTTACCGTTTTTCTAGCTGACCAGCAGTTTCACCAGCAGATAACCAACGGTGCAGCCGGTGCCGACCCCGATCAGGCCGGGGATGATGAAGCTGTGGTTGATGATGAACTTGCCAATGCGTGTGGTGCCGGAACGGTCGAAGTTGATGCAGGCCAGGTCGCTGGCGTAGGTCGGCAGGATGAAATAGCCGTAGCAGGCCGGCATGAACGACAGGATGACCAGTGGATCGACGCCGATGCCGATCGCCATCGGCACGATGGCGGCGATGGCGGCGGCCTGGCTGTTGACCAGTTTGGAGGTGATAAACAACACCAGCGCGTAGGTCCACGGCTGGCTCTGCACGATGCCGGACAAGCCCTGCTTGATCACCTCGAAGTGCGCGTCGAAGAACGTGTCGGCCATCCAGGCCACGCCGAAGATCGAGACGATGGCCACCATCCCCGCTTTGAAGACGTTGCCGTTGGGGATCTCCTTGGTCGGCACCTTGCAGACCATCAGCATGATCGCTCCGGCGGTGAGCATCATGATCTGGATCGCCAGGTTCATCGACAGCTTGCTGGTCTTGCCGGCTACTTCGAAAGACGGGCGCAGATCCGGGAAGGCGCCGAGCAGCACCACGGTGGCGATGGCGGCAAAGAAAATCCAGGTCGCCCAGTAGGCTTCCTTCGGGAAAACCTTATCCATCAACGTGGCGGTTTCACCGTAGATGTACTCCTTCTGTTCCGGATCCTTCATCCTGGCCTGGAACTCGGGATCGTTTTCGAGATCCTTGCCGCGCTTGAGGCTCCACAGCGCCGCCACGATCACCCCGCAAAGGGTGGCCGGGATGCTGATCATCAACACTTGCGGCAGACTCACCGGGTGCGTCGATTTGCCGAGGAAGGCGACCATCGACACCACGGCCACCGACACCGGCGAAGCGGCGATGCCGATCTGCGAGGCGATCGAGGCCACCGCCATCGGCCGCTCGGGGCGCACCCCCTCCTTGATGGCAATGTCGTAGATGATCGGGAACATGGTGTAGACCACGTGCCCGGTGCCGCACATGATGGTCAGCGACCAGGTGGTGAGCGGCGCGAGGAAGGTGATGTACTTCGGGTTCCTCCGCAGGATCCGCTCGGCGAAGCACATCATCACGTTGAGGCCGCCGGCGGTCTGCAGCACCGAGGCGCAGCCGATCACCGCGAGGATGGTCAGCAGCACGTCCACCGGCGGCTTCCCCGGCGCCAGGCCGAAGACGAAGGCGAAGATGGCCAACCCCAGGCCGCCGATCAGGCCGAGGCCGTACCCGCCGTAACGCGTGCCGATCAACAGACAGCCGATAATCACCAGGAACTGCAGAATCATCACCATTTCCATGACACTACCTCCCTTTGGTCAAATTACGTTTTCCGTGCGACACGCTGCCACGCGGCCGAACCTAGTGCAGTTCGTTATGAAACGCCTTGAACTGCGGATCGTTTTTATCCAGACACTGGTAAACCAGGGAGAACGTCGAGGAACCGTACACGGCACTGGACGTTTGCTTCAGCGGATCCAGCTGTTTGCCCCTGGTTTTGCAGTCATCCTGCCCCTTGGAATAGGTCCACTCCCTGGCATTGTCCGGGCCGAGCAGCGACGTATACTCGACCGTGTACTTGTCGTGTCCCATGTCGATGACCCCGGACGACATGCACCCGCCCAGCAACATCGACAGGCCGACGACGGCGAAAATCAAGATCTGCTTCATGGTTTCCTCCTTGCTTGTGGATAACCGAATGGCACCTTTACTTCCCGGGGAGAAGGAAGAAGAGTATGGCGAAAATCAGGTAGATGGTCAGCAGTTGCACCCCCTTGAACCAGTTGGAGCGCCCCCCGGACGCCACCACCGTGCCGATCAGCACGGTGGTGAAGAGCAGCATGATCTCGCCCCGGGAAAAAGCCAGCACGAAGGGGACCGGCGCCATGACCAGACTGGCCAGCACCAGCACCGGCCCGACGAACAGGGTGACCTGGATGCTGCTCCCCACGGCGATGCCGATCGCCAGATCCATGCGGTCCTTGCGCCCCATGGCCACCGCTGAGCCGAGTTCCGCCGCCCCGCCGACCACGGCCAGCACGATCAGGCCGATGAACGCCTTGGACATGCCGAGATCATGCGACGCCCCTTCCACTGCCCCGACCAGAATTTCGCTCATAAAAGCGGCACCGACCGAGGCGGCGACCAGCAGGCCGACCGCCTTGCCGACCGGCCAGATTGCACCCTCTTCATCGGCGTGATGTTTCTCGCTGGCGAACACCTCGGGGTGGGTCTTGATCATGAACAGCAGGCTCAGGACGTAGCTGACCAGCAGCACCACGGCCACCCCCACGTTGAGGTAGCGCTCCAGATGCAGCGTCTCCTCGCTGACCAGCACGTGGAAGCCGCCGGGGACCATCAGGCTGATCACCGCCATGAACATCAGCGACACCTGCATCTGCGTGCCGCGCGGGTTGAACTCCTGGTCGTGGTGGCGCAGCCCGCCAAGCAGGAAGGCCAGCCCGAGACCGAGCAGCATGTTGGCTAGAATCGCCCCGACCAGCGAGGCGCGCACCATCTCGACCATGCCGGCGCGCAGCGCAACGAAGGCGATGATCAGCTCCGGCGCGTTGCCGAAGGTGGCGTTGAGCAAGCCGCCGATGGCATCGCCGGTGCGATGGGCGATCTGCTCGGTCGCCTGGACGATCAGTCCGGCCAGCGGCACGATCCCCAGCGCCGCGGCCAGGAAAATCAACGCCGGGCGATCAGGCGTCAGATGCTCGAGCGCCAGCGTGACCGGGATGAAAACCAGCAGCAGATTGAACCCGAGCTTTTTCAGAAGCGTCATCACTCTTCTCCTGGCGGCGGGCTTTTGGCCGCCTGACGATGGGTAATCTCCAGAGACACCAGGCGGGCCAACAGGGTGGCCGGGTAGAGCTGGCCGAACAGCGCCTGCACCGCTACGCACATGCGGGCAGCCGGATGGACCGGAGTGATGTCGCCGTAGCCCAGAGTGGTCAGGGTGATGAAGCTGAAGTAGGTGAAGCAGTCCAGTTGAGTGGAATCGTCGAACGCGGAACGTGCGGGGAGATTGAACGCACCGGGGAGCAACTGTTCGAGCAGCCCGTAAAGGTAGGCGAAGGTCAGCCCGACCAGCAGGTAGACCGCCACCGCCCCGGTAACCCGCTCGCCGGTCACCGTCCCCTCATCCCGGAAGACCCTGCCGACATTGATAAGAGTCAGAAAGATCATGAACAGCAGGGCAAGCGCGAGGCCCGCGCCGATAACTGCAGGCGTTGGCATGGCCAACCGCAGCCAGCGCAGAACAGCCCCTCCCACGGCCAGCAGCACAACGAGACCGCGCACGACCGGTCGTGGCGAAAAGCTGAAGACCCCGGCAATCAGGAAACAGGTAAACAGAAGAGCCATCAGCAGCCGGACCAGCGGCGAGTCGATGGTCGGGCTGAGCATCTGGGAAACGAAGAGGAGGAAGATGAAACCCCACAGCCCATTCTGGCCGAGGCATAAGCTGACGAGTCGTTTTATCACTCCGTTCGATTCGTCGACCCGTCCAACCGGCATCGAAACACCCTTCCCGCAGCTTTGGTATGCAATTTATAAATTTTTATTAGCTTAGTTCAGCTTTCAATAAATTCAAGTCGATGACGAGAATCCCCCCCCCCCAAAAAAACATATATTTATCTTTGTCATCATCTAATTTTAGGTTAAGGTTTTTTACATAACAGTTACTGAACCGCATTCGATACAGGAGGAAACCATGTCTACCTTCTTTGGCCGCTGCCTGGCGCTATTCACCGTCATCGCCCTGCTTACCGCCTGCTCCAGCACCACCCTCACCGGCTCCTGGAAGGATCCGGCCTTCCGGGGACCGCTCCAGAAGGTTTATATCGTCGGCCTCGCCAAGGTCGATCTCAACCGCCGCATCTTCGAAGACACCTTCACCCGTGAACTGGAAACCCTCGGAGTCAAGGCGGTGGCCAGTTACCGTGACATCCCCTTGAGCCAGGGAGACAACCAGGCCGCCATCAACAAGCAGCTCGACAAATACCAGGCGGATTCGATCCTGCTCTGCCGCGTGGTTGACAAGCGCATCGAAACCGTCACCAGCCCCGGTTATGCCACTACCTACTACGGCGGCTCCGGCGGCTGGGGCGGGTACTACAGCCGCGGCTACGCCGAAACCATGTACGTGCCGTCCACCACGACCGAGTTCCAGATTGCCACCATCGAAGCCACCCTCTACGAAACCAAAACCGGCAAACTGATCTGGTCGGCGCAACTGGAAACCGTGATCGAGAACAACATGGAGAAGCTGTTCACCGATTTCGTCAAAACGGTCACCACCGACCTGAAGAAGGACGGGCTGATCTGAACGTCCGCCCCCATCGCGAGGATTTGAAATGAGACGACATGCTTTACTTGGCACCCTGCTGCTGTCCTTGCTGATTGCGGGCTGCGCACCGGCACACACCAAGTTCAAGGACACCTGGAAACGACCGGGCTTTACCGGCAAGGTGCAGAAGGTCTATGTCATCGGGGTCACGCACAACAGCACGCTGCGCAAGATTTTCGAGGACGAGTTTGTCAAGCAACTGGCCAAGGCCGGGGTGGCTGGAATCCCCAGCTATCCTGACCTGGTCATCAGCGGCAAGGTCGATCGCGAGGCGCTGCGCGCCAGGCTGAAGGCCAAGGGGACCGACGCCGTGCTGGTCGCGCGCCTGGCCGGCAAGACGCAGCGCTCGGCCGCCTTCTCCGCACGGCAGGCCGGATACGGCGTAGGCACCGGCCCCATCCACATCTATTACGAGGAAGACTACAACACCAGCATTGAAATCGTTGCTCCGGGCCCGGCCGTGGAGCACGACTATTCGGTGGTGGATATCAGCGCCAACCTGTTCGAAACCGAATCGGCGCAAGCCGTCTGGTCGACGCTGACTGAAACCACCGTCAGCTACGAAAACCGCGAACAGCGTCTGCGCGAGTTCGTGGAAGCCATGGCCGGCAAGATGCAGGAACAGGGCTTGTTCTAGGAACTCATCCCGGTGCTGCGGCTCTTCCATTCGATCTTTGGCGGCGATGAGAGTGGCGGCCATTACCCGGAGCCGCTAATTACCTCCGCCATCGAGCGGGTTGTGGACGGAACCGACCCCTGGCTGCGCGGGCTCTCCGGCTACCGGCGCAAGTTGCGACCGGCGGTGGTGCATGCCATCGACCATGTCGTCGCCCTAGTCGACCAACATGAAGACCCGCTGGAGCTGTCGCGCGAGCGCTATGCCGTCGACCCGTTCCTGCGACTGGCTTTCCTCTCGGCAGAGCAACTGGAGCAGTTGCTGCGCTCCGACCAGTCCGTATCAGCCTTACGCAGCACCGGCACCCGGGACGTGTGGGCCCTGCTGGGGATGGAGTGCGAACAGCGGCGCGGCTTCGGCGTCGACCTGCAGGGCGACACACTGGTCCGCGATGTCCCGCAGACAACTGTCGGCATGGCGAATCACCACCTTCTCGACCCAAGCCACGATCAGGCCGAGACCCGCCGCAGACTGAGGCGCCGCGCCTTCGATCACCTGCTCTCCCTGGCCCTGGCCAGAATCGCGGCTGTCGAGGATGTCCGCGAGGACCTGCTGCGTCGCCGCACCTTGCTGCAAGCCAAGCACGACATGCTGGAGGGGAGCGGCTGGGGGTTCGGCGCCCAGGGGCCAGAGGCTCCGCAACAACTGGAAGACGTCCATCGCCAACTCGAAGAGATCGACCGGCAGCTGCTAGAGTTCGGGGGCGACGATCGCTACATCGAGAAGCACCTCGAGGTCGTGACGGACGTACTGGCCAACGCAGAACGCCAGCTGTGGAGCGAACCGTTGGCCCTGATTGTCGACCGCATGGGAATCAAGCGCACCACGGCCAGCAACGAGGCGCCGGAGTTGCACCTCACCGAACTGCACAATGCGGCCGGGCGGCGCCTGGTGATCCGCCTGGTCAAGATACCACCGGCGTTACCCAGCAAGGGCGTCCACTGAATGGAGGTTGTGAACATGACCCGATCCGCTTATCGACTTGCCTTGGCCTGTGCCTTGTCGGCACTGCTGGGGGTGGCCTTGGCCGGGCCGTCACCAGCCCATGCTGAAGAAGCGGTCAAGCCCGACGCGGCCGCCACGCAGCCGGCCGGCAGCCCTGAAGCCGCCACCGAACCGGCCCAGAAATCCGCGGAGAATCTGCGTGATCCCGAGGCCTTGGCCGAACTGAAACGAGCGACCGACTTTCTCGCCGCCCTGCCACGCTTCAAGGTCGAGATTACCGCGGCTTACGACGTGATCCAGAAGGATGGGCGCAGACTGCAGTTCGAGAAAGAGGGGACCATCTCCCTGCAGCGCCCGGATCGGATCTTCGCCGAAACCCGTCTGGACGACGGGCGGCACCGAAAACTCTGGTACGACGGCAAGACGCTGAGCATTGCCGAACTCTCCAAGAACGTTCACACCCAGACCAAGGCGCCGCCGACCATCGACGAGATGCTCGACATGCTGGAGGGGCTGCTCGGCACCCCGCTGCCGCTGGCCGATCTGTTCTACAACGACCTCAGCCCGCTGGAACAGCGCGCCGAAGAGGCCGACATCGTTGAAGACAGCCTGGTCGATGGACGCCCCTGCACCCATCTGGCGTTCCGCGGCGAGACCGTCGACTGGCAGATGTGGATCGAGCAGGGGGATCGCCCGTTTGTTCGCAAGGTCGTCATCACCTACCGTGAGCAGCCCGGCAGCCCGCAATACGTAGCGTGGCTCGACGACTGGCAGACACCGAAGAGATTCAGCGATGCAGAATTTGCCTTCAAGGCCCCTAAGGGCTCCCTCTGGGTCGACCTGGTAGTCGCTGCTCCCCAGGCGAGCAAGGAAGGAGGCCAGCCATGAACTGGAGGATCTTTACTCTGCTGCTGGTCGGTTTCTGGCTCACGTCCCTGACTCTCGCCGAAATCGCCGAAGCTCGTGGCGGGCGTGGCG
>Ga0129297_10000234_pt1 | contig 26695 bp, 29 predicted proteins | sample I18A1metaG_FD_94708 | JGI IMG/M metagenome (GOLD analysis project Ga0129297, IMG submission 94708) | Lake sediment bacterial and archeal communities from Gulf of Boni, Indonesia to study Microbial Dark Matter (Phase II) - ​I18A1 metaG | ecosystem: Environmental > Aquatic > Freshwater > Lake >... | reverse complement strand
GGAGTACATCCCGCCGCGCGCGCACGAGCCCGCCCGGAAAACGGCAGACCCGGGCGCGGGCGCGCGCCCGGCCACCGTCATCGTACCCCCGCCCGTACACGAGACCAGGACCGAGCCTTCAAGGAGCGAGACTGCCCGGACCGAGGAGCCCGCGGCGCGGCCGGCCGATTCCGCCTCCATGCGCAAGCTCGAGCGGGAGTTCAGCGAGGTGAAGGACACCCTGAACCGGATCCTTGAAGGGCAGGGGACCCACCACGAGCGCAGGGCGGGCTGCGGCACCGACGAGGACAACGCCATGAAGCCGTACCGCGACATGCTCCTGGGCAACGAGTTCGACCGTGAGGAATGCGAATCGATGATCGGCGAGGTGCTGGGCAGCGTCAGCCGCGAGGACCTGCGCGACCGTTTCAAGATCGAAAAGACCCTCAAGGAGCTCATCAAGAGCAAGATCGTGACGAGCGGCCCCATAAAGAAGGGGCACAAGAAGAAGATCATCATGTTCATAGGGCCCACAGGGGTGGGGAAGACCACGACCATGGCGAAGCTGGGCGCGATCTTCGCGCTGCGCGAGGAATGCAAGGTCGCCTTCATCACCATCGACAACTACCGCATCGCCGCCACGGAGCAGCTCAAGAAATACGCGGAGATCATGAAGATCCCCATCCACGTGGTGAACGACCAGAAGGCCTTCAAGGAGACCATCGACAACGAGAAGGCCGAGATCATCATGGTCGACACGTCGGGCCGGAGCCACCGCAACGAGCTCAAGATTTCCGAGATCAAGAGCTATGCGGACATGGTGGAATACGACTTCGAAAAGGTGCTGTGCGTGAGCGCCTGCACCAAGAAGGCCGACCTGGTGAACGTCTTCAAGTCGTTCGACAAGATCAGCGTGGACAGCGTTATAATTACAAAGGTCGACGAGACCTCCTATATCGGAAATGTCGTGGATATTGCCGATAAATATAAAAAGCCCATCTCGTATTTCACCACCGGCCAGGAGGTGCCCAACGACATCGACGTGGCCGATGCCGACAAGATGGTGAACATGATCATGGGCACTGCCAATTGATGCAGGGAGGTACTGAAGTGGACCAGGCGGCGAATCTCAGGAAGCTGGTCGTCGAGACCAGGGCGGTCAGGCGGACCAAGACTATTGCAATTACGAGCGGCAAGGGGGGAGTGGGCAAGACCAGCCTCGCGGTGGGTCTCGCGATCGCGCTCGCGACCGACGGCTCCAGGGTCACCCTCCTGGATGCCGACCTGGGACTGGCGAACGTGAACGTGATCCTGGGGATCATCCCCAAGTTCAACCTGTACCACGTTATTAAAGGCAAAAAGAAGCTCAAGGACATCGTGATTGAGGTGCCCGAGGGCATCAAGATCATCGCGGGCGCATCGGGCTTTCACCAGCTGGCGAACCTTGACCAGAAACAGCGCGCCGAATTCATTGAGGCCGTGGCCGACCTCGGGGAAGACGATTACATGATCATCGACACCGGCGCCGGCATCTCGCAGAACGTCCTGTCATTCGTGAGCGCCGCGGACGAGGCCATCGTGGTGACCACCCCCGAGCCCACCGCCATCACCGACGCCTACGGCATCATCAAGTCGATAGCGGCCCAGACCCCGGACAAGCCCGTGCGGCTCATCGTGAACCGGGTCATGACGGTGTCCGAGGGGAAGCGCGTCGCGCAGAGGGTCATCAATATCGCGGGGCAGTTCCTCAATATCAAGGTGGAAAACCTGGGCTTCGTATTCGACGACATGTACGTCCCCAAGTCGATTCGCAACCAGAAGCCCTTCATCGTGTCATACCCCAAGTCCAAGGCCTCCATCTGCGTCCAGATCATCGCTGACCGCATTTCGAACAAGGAGGTCGAGGAAAAGCGGGGTTCGGGACTCGCGAACTTCTTCAAGCAGTTCTTCAAATCGGAGGAGGAGGAAGAGACCGAATAGCCAAAAATAGCTTGATTAAAAGCGCCCGTATGATAGGGATAATTGTTATGTCATATTGCGCGGTCGGGAGCGGCATCAGTGCAATTGAGCGGTGTTAAACCGGAATTCAAGGTCAGCGCGTTTTTCGGTGCGCTGGCATTGCTGTTTTCCTTCATGACGAGTCTCTTCGCGGGCAACAGGTTCTCGCATGTGGCCGTGACGTCGTGTGTACTCGCGGCCGTTTTTGCGGCCATCGGGTACGGGATCATGTACGTGCTCAAGCGCTATGTCCCGGAGATCTACGAGGCGCTGGCGGGGATAGGCGGCTTCAGCATTGGGCGCCGGGTGGCGCCCGAGGAGATGGTCAAGGTGAACATTGAGCCGCAGGCCGGCGCAGAACCCCTCCGCGAGGAGGCGGCAGGCGCCCCGGCGGAGCCGGCGGCCGAGGAGCCCCGGGACGAGGAGCCCCGGGACGAGGGGATTCCCGAGCCTCCCGCGGCGGAAGTCCGTAAAGCGGATACGTCCGCCGCGTTCGTGCCTTTGAAGGAAACGGACTTTTCGCGCGTGAGCGCGCAGGCGCAGGAGGGCAAGCTTGGAAAGCACATTATCGAGGAAAAGAAGATACGCTATGAGCCCAAGATCATGGCCGAGGCGATACGAACGATGATTGGCCGGGATAAGGATTGAAAAACCATCCCCAAAAGGATTGTGTATGAACAACAAGAAGATCAAAGAACTCGACACCATCAACGAGGATGATCTCTGGAAGAAATTCGCGAAATCCAGGGAGCAGGAGCTCAGGGACTACTTTGTCATAAAATACGCCCCCCTCGTCAAGTATGTCGCCGGAAAGGTATCCATGGGCATGCCTCAGAGCATTGAGTTCGACGACCTTGTTTCATACGGCATATTCGGCCTGATCGACGCAATAAACAAGTTCGATCCCAACAGGGGGATAAAGTTCAAGACCTACGCGATGACCAGGATCAGGGGCGCCATCTTCGACGAGCTTCGCTCCATCGACTGGATCCCGCGTTCCATACGCCAGAAGGCCAAGCAGATCGAGCAGGTGATATCGGAGCTGGAAAACAAGCTGGGGCGCACGGTGGAGGACGAAGAGATCGCGGCGGAGCTGGGCATCACCATCGAGGAGTTCCAGTCACTCCTGAACAAGCTTTCGGGCACCTCCATGCTTTCGCTCAACGACATCTGGTACATGGGCGATGACAGCGACGAGCTCTCCATCCTGGAGACGCTCGAAGCGCCGGAAAATATGAACCCCGACATTCTCATTGAAAAAGAGGAAATCCGCGATTATATTATAGACGCGATCAAGAAGCTTCCGGACAAGGAGAAGAAGGTGATCGTCCTCTATTATTACGAGGACCTCACCCTCAAGGAAATCGGGGACGTGCTTGATGTGACCGAAAGCCGGGTTTCACAGCTTCACACCAAGGCGATCATGAGGCTCAGGGGAAGGCTCGGCCGCATTAAATCTAATATTATTGGATAGCTTGATGAGCAAGCTCAAGGATCTGCTGGCCGCCATCGATGACGAAGAAGACAACCCACAGGACGAGATAGAAGTCTTCGCGGATTCGGTGAAGCAGGCGCTCGAGCTTGCCGCCAGGGAGCTCCGGGTGGATATTTCCTCCCTGGATTACGATATCCTTGAAAAGGGCACCAGGGGCGTGATGGGCCTCGGGCGGCAGCCGTACCGCGTGCTCATCCGCCAGCTCAAGTCGGACCACGAGGACAAGTACACGGACCTCGAGGAGCTGGACCAGAAATTCGCCAAGGCGCCCGAGACCGACATCGAGTACCGTCCCGCCGAAAAGGTCCAGCAGGAGGGGAAGTTCAAGCTTCGCGTCACGCGTTCGGGGATCTGGCTGACCGTGACCGCGGCCTCGCCCGGACGGCGCAACGTCGAGTCCGGAGATATCCAGAACAGGCTCATGGCGATGCGCATCGCCAACGCCGACCTCAAGAAGATAGAAAAGGAAGTTCGCTCGCCCTCAAACAAGCCCGTCAAGATAGGCGACTGGTCGCCCAATCCCGAGTATGACGGCACCATCACCGTGGAAATGGCCGAAGACGAAATGAAGGTGTTCGTGCACTTCGTTCCGCCGCGTTTTTCGGGGTGTCACGTGGAGGCGGACGAGGTCGTTTCCGCGCTGAAGAAGGCGGGCGTCGTTTCGGGAATCCAGGAACAGCGCATCAGGGAATACCTTGACCTCATGGATTACAGCCGCCCGCTCCTCGCGGCCGAGGGCGTTCCGCCGCGGCATGGAAAGGATTCGTACGTTGACTACAAGGTGCGGGTCAGCAAGAACAACGTCAGCTTTTCGGAAGACGAAAAAGGCCAGGTCGACTTCAAGAACCTCGATCTGCTGGAAAACGTGGTCGTGGGCCAGATCCTGGCGGTGAAGGTGCCGGCCCAGCAGGGAGTCCCCGGGCGGACGGTGACCAACAGGGTGCTTGCCGCCAAGAGCGGCAAGGACGTTCCCTTCCGCTATGGGAAGGGGACCATGCTCTCGGAGGACGGCACGGAGCTCTCCGCCGAAATAAACGGGCAGGTGGTGTTCCTCAACCAGAAGATCAGCGTGGAGCCGGTGTACGTCGTGAAAGGGGACGTCTCCCTGGAGACGGGGAACGTGGTATTCCTGGGATCGGTGCTGATCGGCGGGAACGTGCAGGACAACTTCGTGGTGAAGGCCGCGGGCAATATCGAGATAAAGGGCTCGGTGGGGAAGGCGTTCCTGGAGGCGGAGGGCGACATCATCGTACGCCAGGGTATGAACGGACGGGAGGAAGGGAAGATCGAATCGACCGGCGGATCGGTCTACGCAAACTTCATACAGCTGTGCCATGTCTATGCGGAGAAGGACGTGATCGCGTCGGAGGGTATCCTCCATTCGAAGGTTGACGCCGTCAACCGGGTGCTCTGCCACGGTAAACGCGCCAAGATCGTGGGCGGCCTCATCCGCGCCGGGGACGAGGTGAACGCGAGCGTGATAGGCGCGGATTCCTTCACCAAGACCGAGGTCCGGGTAGGCATCAATCCCAAGGTCCTCCAGCAGATCAGCGACATGGAAAACGTGAAGAAGCAGGTCGAGGAAGACCTCGAAAAGCTCAACAAGGACATCACCACCCTGAATTCCCAGAAGCTCGTTTCCGGCGGAAAGCTTCCCCCGGACAAGGAAGAAATGCTCCAGAAGCTGAACCAGCAGAAGGAGAAGGGACAGAACAGGATCGACGAAATCAAGATGGAGCTCGAAGAGCTCAGGGAATACATGGGGATGCTGGAGCAGAAGGGCAAGGTGTGCGCCGAAAAGGTAGTCTACCCGGGCGTGGAGATTTACATCAAGGACAAGCGTTTTGCCGCGAAGGACCCGTACAACCACATCAAGTTCTCGCTGGAAGGCGGAGAAATCAAACTCTCGGAATACGAAAAGCCCGAGATCAGCGAGGAGGTGAGCAGGATAGCGCGCATTCGCAAGAGGCGCTGACCCGCGTGTCCCGGGTCGAGCCGCGCGGGCGGTTCGTTTCACCGTACAGGAGTATATAATGTCGATCAAGCCGATAGACCTGCAAACGAACATCGGCCAGATGCACGAGGTGGCCCGCCACTCGCATGTGAGGACCGAGTCCCTGGTGGAACAGCAGCATGTTCTGGACAAGGAGTCCGTGGACAAGGGAAACCTGGTAAACTCGAGGCTGGAAGAAAACAAGAAAGCCGAAAAGGGAATCATCATGCGCGAGGACAAGCGGTTCAGGCATGGGGAACACCCGGGCGAGCACAGCGGGGGAAGGGAACAGGGGAAGCAGGACGAGCCTCCCCCCCCTCGCGACGAAAAGCTCGGAAGGCTCGTTGACATAAAAAAATAACTTGTCCTCAACCTTAAGGATGGGAGTGTATGCAATTCGGCGTACTGGTCTTTATCAATATCATACTGTGGGCGCTGTTTTACCTGGTGATCAGCCTCAAGCTCGAACGCTCGGCGGCCGAGTTCCGGGAGAAGAGGTTCCGACGGGAGATGGACGAGGTCATCAGGGAATTCAACGAGACGGCGGAGCGAAACATTTCCATCCTGGAAAACCGCATCGCCATCATGAAAAAGGTGCTCGCCAATACCGGGGCGCTGCGGAGCGTCGACATCAGCCTCATGGACGAGGATGAACCGGCCGATGCCGGGAATGCGCCAGAACCCTCCCTGCACGGGGCAGAGCCCGCCGGGGAACATAAAAAAGCACCGGTAATGCCGCAGGCCGCCGTGCATCATGAACGAATGCAGGAACGCGCAGCAACCGTTGAAGAACCCGGTCTTGCCTACCACGTCTCGATGCTCATCCGTAGGTTGAGCGAAAAAGCGATCAAGGTACGGAACATCGCGCTTGAATACGCATATGCGCGGCTTACCCGGGACCAGCGTGCCGCCGCGGAGGCGGAACGCCGGGAGCGGAAAAGCGCTTTACAAGGCGAAGATTTTGTGAATACTGGTGACCATGCGCACCTGATTGAGCGCGAGTTTCGGGACGTGAAGTCGATGTCCCCCGGAAGCGAACCCGATCCCGAGGGTCCGGGTTTGAACGAAGACGAGCTTGTGGACATGTTCCAGGGATCCCGTGACAAGTATGGCCTTGCCGCGGAACTGTACCGGCAGGGTTACCCGGTTGACGTGCTTGCCAGGTGCTCGTCCATACCCCTGGGTGAAATCAGGCTCGTGCTCAATCTGAATAAATCATTGTAACGGCCGGCGGCCGCGCGGATTCGTGGTATACTCTGCCCATGCACCGCCAGGCGGCTTCACGGCGCTTATCGCGCGATTGAACAGGAGATGAACCTTGATAGACTTCAACATGATCAAGCGGCTCACCGAGGAGGAATTTCAAAAATTCGCCAGGCTCATTTACGAAGAGAGCGGGATATTCATGAAGGACACCAAGATCACCCTTCTCTCGAACAGGCTTCGCAAGCGCCTCCAGGCCCTCAAGCTTGATTCATTCACCGAATACTTCGAGTACATCCAGAAACTGCCCGACAAGTCCAAGGAAATAGAGCAGCTCATAGACGTCGTTTCCACGAACGAAACCTATTTTTTCCGCAACGAGCGCCAGTTCGAGGCGCTCGAAAAATACTCGTTTCCGGACCTGGCTAAAAAAAAGACCGACAAGCGCCTTCGCATCTGGAGCGCGGGATGTTCCACGGGGGAGGAACCGTACACCCTTGCGATCTGCGTGCTCGAAAACATGCACCTGTTCCAGGGATGGCAGGTCGAGATCATCGCGACCGACATCGCCCCCTCGGTGCTCGATTTCGCGCGCAAGGGCGAATACTCCGGGCGCAGGATCGAAAAGGTCCCGCCCGAGCTGCTGAAAAAATACTTTGTTCAGGACAAGCAGTATCCGGAAGTTTTCGCGATCAGCGAAAGCGCCAGGAAGCTCGTGACATTCTACTACCTCAACCTTTTCAAGAGCCAGTATCCCAAGGACATGGACGTGGTATTCTGCCGCAATGTTATGATTTATTTCGACCGCGAGCACCAGAGGCAGCTCGTTTCGGGATTTGCCAGGGCGCTCAACAAGACCGGATACCTGTACATCGGCCATTCAGAGACGCTTCATTCCATCTCCGAGGACTTCGTATACGTGAAGCTGCTGGACTCGCCGGTGTACGTTCCCAAGGAGCGCGCGCATGAATTTTAAACTCGTAAACGTGGGTATCGCGGACATGGGAGTCGCCGCCTCGCCCGACATACTCAGGACCATCCTGGGTTCGTGTGTGGGCATCTGCCTTCACGATCCGGGCACGGGTATCGCGGGCCTCTCCCACATCATGCTCCCCGAGCGCACCGAGTCCCACCTGAACGAAAAAAAATACGCCGACACGGCGATTCCCCATCTCGTCGAGCAGATGGAAAAAGCGGGCGCCCAAAGGGCCCGGCTGTCCGCGAAGCTGGTGGGCGGCGCCATGATGTTCAAGATATCGGAAAACAGCATGATGAGCGAAATTGGAAGGAACAACGTGAAAAAGGTTCGCGAGGTGCTCGGCGCGATGGGAATAAATGTCGTCGCGGAAGACGTGGGCGGCGACTACGGCCGCACGATCGACTTTTACGCCGAGGACGGGCGGTTGAAGATACGCTCGCTCGGCAGGCCCGAGAAAACACTGTGAGGCGCCCATGGAAAGCATGACCGGGTACGCTTTCGTGGAGCGCACCACTCCCCAGTTCTCCTTCTCGGTGGAAATACGAACGCTCAATTCCAAGTACCTGGAGATCGAGCTCAATCTCCCGCGCATACTCCGCAACGACGAAAGCGGGATGGAGGCGGTGCTCAAGAAGGGGTTTGGACGCGGAAAGATTCAGCTCACCATAGAAATATACGACTGGGTGGAGACGCGCGCCGTGTCGGTAGACCGGGAGCTGTTGAAGAAATACTACGGCGAGGTGACCCGCGCGCTGGGCGACCTGGGGATCAAGAGCCCGGTGAGCGTGGACGTCCTCCTGGGAATGGAAGGGGTCATCCACCGCGGAAAGTCGGTACTGCAGGAAAAAACCAGGGCCGAGGTCTACAAGTCCATGGACCAGGCGATCGTCAAGGCGCGCAAGATGCGCCGGAAGGAGGGGATCTCCACCGGAAAGGACGTGGGGCGCTCGCTCGCCCAGATCGCGCGCCGGGTGAAAACCATCGAAACCCACGCCGGTGACATGGCGCGGGGGCTATTCGAAAAGCTAAAAAAGAACATCGAGGCCATCGCCGGTGGAAAGATCGAAGACGCGCGCCTGTTCACCGAGGTCGCCATTCTCGCCGACAAGCACGACGTCAACGAGGAGATAGTCCGCCTGAAGGACCACATGGCGAAGTTCCACCAGGTCATGAAAGAGGACGACCAGGTGGGAAAAAAGATGGATTTCCTGGCGCAGGAGATGTTCCGCGAGATCAACACCATAGGCTCCAAGGCGAGCAACTCGGCGGTCGCCCATCTTGTGGTTGACATCAAGAACCATATTGACAAGATACGCGAGCAGTGCAGAAATATCGTGTAGGCGCGTGTGCGATGAAAACCACCCTGATAAACATCGGTTTTGGCAATGCCGTGGTGGCCGGGCGTGTGATCGGCGTGATCACACCGCAATCGGCATCCGGCAAGCGTATCCGTGAAGAGGCCAAGGACAACAAGATGCTGATCGACGCCACCCACGGACGCAAGACCAGGGCCATTATCATCATGGACAGCGGCCATATCGTGCTGTCCGCAATGCAGCCGGAAACCCTGTCGAACCGCCTGTCCAGTGATGCGGAATAACCTCCATTCGGTAATCGTGTCAGCTCCCTCCGGGGCCGGAAAGAGCTCCCTGATCCGGGCGCTTTTAAAGACCGAACAGGGCCTGGAGTTTTCCATATCGACCACCACCCGCCGCCCCCGCCCCACGGAGGTCGACGGGGTGCACTACTACTTCGTGTCGGACGAGGTGTTCGACGGGATGACCGCCCGCGATGAGTTCCTGGAATGGGCCCTGGTGCATCAAAACAGGTATGGGACCGCCAAAAAAGAGGTTGACAGGATACACTGCATGGGAAAAATCCCCATATTCGACGTGGACGTACAGGGCGCCCGCAGCCTCAAAGCATGCATTGAGGGCGGGGTGTTCATATTCGTGATACCCCCTTCACCCCTGATTTTGCAAAAGCGACTGCGCAACAGGCAAACGGAATCGGAGGAGGCGCTCAGGGTCCGCATTCGGAATATGGCGGTCGAGCTGCAGGAATACAGGAACTTTGACTATTTGATAGTCAACGATGATTTTGACCGCGCCGTGGCGGACTTCAAGTCGGTCCTCCGGGCCGAGCGGTGCAGAACGGGGCGGATGGAATCTTTTATCAGGGAGTGGGAGGACGCGTGTGATAATTCCTTTGGAAAAGCTGATAGCGTTTAACAGGAACCGATATATCTTTGCGCGTGCCACCATGGTGATGGTCGACAAAATCGGGAACATCCAGGAGTACCCCGAAGAAGACTTCAACTGGAAAGTGGTACCCAATATACTGAAGCTTGCCCTCGACGAGGACGTCAAGTTCAAGCTGGGCATGGAAGAATAATCCCGGGCGCCGGCGCGCCCGGCCGGGAGGATCGGTCACATTAAAGCTGTTGTGCTGGTAGGTCCGACCGCATCGGGGAAGACGGACCTGTCGCTCCGTATCGCGGGCGACGAGTTTGAGATCGTGTCGGCGGATTCCGTGCTGGTCTACCGGTACCTCGACATAGGCAGCGGCAAACCCACGGTGGATGAGCGCGCATCGATCGCCCACCATCTAATCGATATCGTGGATCCCGATCACCATTTTACGGCCGGCGATTTCTGCCGGGCGGCGAGGGAGGCCGCGGAGGGCATCGCGGGAAGGGGGAAGATTCCCCTTTTCGTGGGCGGCACGGGGCTGTACATCGACGCCCTTTTCCGGGGGCTTTCGGAGATACCCCGGGTTGATCCCCTGGTCAAGACCGGACTGGAGGGGGAGCTCGAGGTCAGGGGCCTCCAGGCACTGTACGAGGAGCTCCGCGAATCGGACCCCGTCTTCTCTTCCCGGGTCCACATGAACGATCGCCAGAGAATCCTCAGGGGCCTGGAGGTGTTCAGGGGAACCGGCGAGCCGCTCAGCGCATTTTTTGGAAAGGCCCGGGGGATCGATTCCGACGCGACCCTGTACCTGGGCCTGGCCCCGGAAAGGGAGGCGCTCAACCGCCGCATCGATGCGCGGGTGGACAGCATGATGGAGCGGGGATTCCTGGACGAGGTGCAGTCCCTGAGGGAAAGGGGCTACGGGCCGGGTTTGAAGTCCATGAAATCCATAGGATACGCCGAGCTTCACGCCCACCTGGACGGCCGTGAGGGTCTCGCCGAATCCGTCGCTGGAATAAAGCTGGAGACGCGGAGGTTTGCGAAGCGCCAGGTGACCTGGTTCAGAAGGAATCCAAAGGTGCAGTGGTTCACCCATATTAATCTTGCAAATATAAATAATTTGATACATAATTGGTTGGAAACGCACACATAAAGGGATGCTCTCCGGCTGCTCACGAATCTAACTAACGGGGAAGTACAGATGTTAAAACAGACAAAGAATTTACAGGACAATTATCTGAATGTGGCCCGCAAGGAAAAGGTGGAAATCACCATCTACCTCATGAACGGGGTGCCCATAAAGGGGAAAGTGGTGAGCTTCGATAATTTCACCATCCTGGTGGAAGTTGACAAGCGCCAGAACCTGATATACAAGCACGCGGTTTCCACTATCGTGCCCATAAAGCCGCTGCAGTATCGCGAAGAGGAAGGCTGATCCCCCGGGGCGCGCAATGAGAAGACCCTACGGCATCTGGGTAGTGCTCGTCCTGCTGGTCATCGCAGTCTACGCGTATTTTACGGCCGTGGTGAAGACCGGCCCGGACGAGTACGTCGTAGCCGAAAACCTCCAGAACGGCGAATGCACCCTGCACGCGCCGGGATATGCATTTGTAGCCCATGCGCTCATTCCGGGCCGGGTCTCCATGACCAGGTTTCCCCGCAGGGTCTCCCAGCTGGTCGAGATCAGGCTTCCCATACCGCCTCTGGACGAGCTCAAGAGCGAGTACTATTCGATCCGCATGCCCCTGAACCTGGCCATTGAGGTGGACCCTGAGCGCCTGCTGATCGAACCGGCACGGCTTATCAAGGAAAAAAACGCCCTGATCGTTCTGTGCAGGAAGGCGGTGGAAGGTTTCTTCCAGAAGGAGTTTTCCCCCTACATGGCGCCCAACTTCAACCGCGAGGGGCTAGTCGCCGCGCGGGAGGCGGTATTCAGGACGGTGCAGGAAAAGCTGACCGCCTATGCCGGAAGGATCGGCATCAGGGTCACGGCGATGGAGATCTCCGGCGCGGTAACCGTTCCGGAGCTCAAGGCCTATTACGAGGGACTGCAGTACCTGGACGAGCTCAGGGTGCTCGAAAAGAACAACAAGAAGGAACTGATCGCACTCAACGCGGGGCTTGAGCGCGAAAAGCTCGCGAGGAAGGAGCTCGTCGAAAAGCTCTCCGAGATCGCGCGCCTCATCAAGTCGAATCCGGATCTTTTGAAATATATTTATATTGACAGGCTGGGGGACAATGTGAAAGTGATCATTGCACCCGAAAAAAGCGGGATGCCGCTGGGTCTCGGCCTCGAGCAACCCCCGGAGAAGGAGCCCCGAAAAGGCGAAGTCGATAACCTGCGCTAGGCGCCGGGTGACTGGATATCTTATTTTTTAATCACAAAGGAGAGGGATATGCCCTGCGGTAGAAAGAAAAAGAGAAAGAAGATAGCGAACCATAAAAGGAAGAAAAGAAGAAGGCAGAACCGCCATAAGAAGAAGTAGTCGGGTGTATTCATAGTGAATGCTGCAGGGGAGATTGGCTGAACTACATAACGGCGGCCAATCTTCTTTGTTTATATGCCTTGCGAGCGATGCGATAGAGTGGACGGGAAATGTCGGCCAAGAAAGCAAAGAAAGGCGTGCGGCAGTCTGATTCCAAGGAAGCCGGGTGGAAGCGACGCCCCTCGGAGATTCGCGGCTACCAGATGGCGCATTTCATGAACACCGAGGCGGGCGATTACCTGAGGGTGGATTACAACCTCAAGGAGAAGCGCGTACGCATGTTCATCGAGGACGCGGATGAAGGAGGCAACCCCTACTTCGCCGTGGTGAGCAACGGGAAGGTCATCTCACAGAAGAACGTCACGAGCAACAGGGAGGCCAACGTCATCCCGCGCCTCCAGAAGAGGGCGGAGTATTTCAACTCGCTCCCCCACCGGGACGTGCGCAACATCGTGAAAACGGCCCTGGGCTCCGAGCAAAAGGAACCGGCGAAGGCGCCCGAGAAGGCCGACCCCCACCAGGAGCTCCTGGAAAGAACCAGGCGGCGCTATTTCAAGGACGAGGAAGGCGCCGTCGAGTACTCCGGGGAGCCCGGCGCACGGCGGCGCCCGGTGCGGGGCCTCCGCGAGCTTGCCGACGTGCTGGTTGGCGTCGCGGCATGCACGGGACTCTATTTCCTCACCAGGAACTTCGTAATCATAGGGATCACTGCCGGGGTGATCGGGATGGGAATCGGCGCCATCGATATCCTCGTACGCAGAAGGGACCCCTCGATTATCAAGACGCTGTTTTTCATGCTGGGGGGACTCGGTTCCTACATTTACGGCTATTATTACTTCTGACCCCGGGCCTGATTTTTTTTGTCCTCCCGAATTTATTCTTGAAATGTGCCGGAAACCCGGCTACGATGCTAGCACCTGATGATTATTCGCCGGAGGGCGTGTGACGATGGAAAAGACGGAAAAATCCACAACCTCCCTGCAGATTGTATGCTTCAAGATCGGCAAGGAGGAGTACGGCATCGATATACTCAAAGTTCAGGAAATCCTGAAGCTCCCCAAAGTCACGATGCTCCCCAAGTCCGCCGATCACATCCTGGGCGTCATTGACCTTCGCGGCAAGGTCATCCCCATAATCAACCTCAGCCGTCGCTTCCGCATCGAGGACAGCGGTTCGCGGGAGGACAAGCGCGCGATCGTGGTGGATATCCGCGGCAAAAAAGTGGGGCTCGCGATAGACTCGGTGAGCCATGTCGTCAAGGTGGAATCGAAGGACATTGAGCCCCCGCCCCCTGTCGTGAAGGGCATATCGGGCCGTTACATCGTGGGCATCGCCAAGCTGGAGGACGGTTTCGTGATTGTGCTGGACATCGAGCAGATTTTCACGATGGAGGAACTTTCAGTCTAAACCCCTCGCCGCACGGTATTTTCGCACCGCCTCGGCCATGATCTCCTTGAGCGCAGCGCCGGATTCTCCCGCGCACGTGAGGCAATCCTCGTACTCGGGCTGTATGTTGGCGAGCGTCCCCCTGTAATAACCCGTTTTTATCCGGATGCTTTTTCCCCTCACCTCGACCGAATCGAAGCTTCTCTCGAGCACCTCGCGCTCGACGGGGAACATGCGAATGCCAAGCGTCGTGGTTTCCCTGAAGAGCATTTCGCGCACCTGCCCGGCGAGCGTCGCATCAACGAGCACTGAAAGCAGGATCCCGGGGCGTCCCTTCTTCATGATCACCGGGCAGACGTAGGCGTCCCGCGCGCCCATCGAGAACGCGCGGGCGATGACGTGCGGGTATAGCTGGGGATTCATGTCGTCGATGGTGCACTCGAGCTGGAAAAGCCGGTTGGTGTCCTCGTTCGACTCTGCGAGAACGGCCCGCGTGTACGAGGGAAAGCCGTGCTCGCGAGTGCCGAAGCCGGTACCGGCGCCCAGCACCGTGAAGGCGGGCATGCCGCTCACCTGCGTCCCGAGCGTTACAAGGAGCGCCGCCGCGGTGGGTGTGGTCATTTCGCCCCTGCGGTCCGTTACGCGGGTGCGGAACCCGCGGCTGAGCTCCAGCACCGCGGGGACCGGTTCGGGGATCTCGCCGTGGCGCGTAACGACCGTGCCGGAGCCAAAGCAGAACTCGGTGAAAAGGATCCTTTGGGCGCCCATCATCCTAACCCCCAGGCAGAACGCCGCGATGTCGACGATGCTGTCGAGCGCTCCCACCTCGTGGAAATGCACGTGCTCGATGCCAGTGCCGTGGACCGAGGCCTCTGCGCGCGCGAGCGCCGTGAATACCTTCATGATGTCGGCGCGCACGTCGGGATCGAGCGCGCTCTTGTCGATGATGGCGCGGATGTCGCCCAGGTGCCTCTCGTGCGCCTCGTCGCGCGCCGTCACGCCGGCGAGCGTCCCCTGCAGGTGGTGCTTCACCACGCGGGAAGGATTGATCTCCCACCCGGGAAGCCCGAGCCCCTTGAGCGAGGACACGAGCCGGTGGGCGTCGAGCCCCAGGTCGAGGAGGGAGCCCAGGAGCATGTCCCCGGACGAGCCCATCTGGATGTCGAAGATGAGCGTTTTCATTTTCCGGCCTCAGCGATCCGTGCGGCGGTCCTGAGAATCTTGAACGCGAGGAAGGCGGCGCCAAAGCCGTTGTCAATGTTCATCACGGCGACGCCGGGTACGCAGGAATTGAGCATGCCCAGGAGAGGAGCGAGTCCCTGGAATGACGCGCCGTATCCAACGGAGGTGGGAACCGCGATCACGGGCGACTGAACGAGCCCCGCGACGACCGAGGCGAGCGCGCCCTCCATTCCCGCCACGACGATGACAACCGACGCGGTCTCCAGCTGCTCACGGTAATGCATGAGGCGGTGGATACCCGCCACGCCAATGTCACCCTGGGTGGCGACGTCAAGCCCCAGCATGCGCCCGGTCTGCGCCGCTTCGCCCGCGACGGGGAGGTCGGAGGTGCCCGCGGTGACGATGAGGAGCTTCCCGGGCAGTGCCTCCGGCTCGCGCGCGCGCAGGGTGACGGTGCGGGAGAGCTCGTCGTACGCGGCGGCGGGAAGTACCGACTGGATCGCCTCGCTCGTTTCACGGTCGGCCCTGGTCGCAAGGAGGCTTGCGCCCCGTTCGACGATCTTCTGCGCGATCGCTGCGGACTGGGCCGGCGTCTTTCCCTGGCAGAAGATAACCTCGGGAAAGCCCCATCGGAGCTCCCTGTGGTGGTCGATCCTCGCGAAGGAGATGTCCTCGAAGGGCAGGGAGGAGAGACGCGACACGAGCTCGCGCTCCTCCAATTCACCCCGCTTGAAGCGGCCAAGAAGTTCCCTGAGAAGCGCTTCGTTCATGGGTATCAGTACGCCGCGATGAGAATGGTCTCGATCTCGTCGCGGGAGAGGGGCCGGGGGGCGTTCTCCAGGAACGGGTAGTTGAGGGCGATTTCGGCGATGCGCGAGAATTCGGTCTTGGGAATCTCGAAACTGGAAAGGCGCTGGGGAATGTCGGAATCGATTTCGAGCTTGCGCACGCCCTCCACCGCCTTGATCGCCGCCTCGATGACGGTGATATCGCGCACGTCCTCGTCCATCACCTTGGACATCTGCACGTACTTGCCGGGCGACGAGGTGAGGTTGTACTCCATTACGTGCGGAAGGAGCAGCGACATGGACTGGGGTACGCTTACCCCCGTCCGGGACGAGAGCGCGAGCGCGATCGCCATGCTCACCGAAAGGTTGCAGACGGTAAAGGCGATGCCCGACATGACGGACGCCATCGCGAGGTGCGCGCGCGCGGTGATGTTTCCCGGCTCCCGGTACGCCAGGGGCAGGAACTTGAACGTCAGGTCGATCGCCTTGAGCGCGTAGGTGTTTACCATCTGGTTGTTGGTCTTGGAGATGACGGATTCCGTCGCAAGGGAAAGGGCCGAGATGCTTCCATACGCCGTTGACTCGTCGTCAATCACCGTCGCGAAGGCCGGGTCAATCACGGTCGCGCGCGGGTACAGGTAGCGGTGCGCGTACACCTGCTTGAACTGGTGCTTGATCTCGTTGATGAAGAGCTGAGGCAGGATTTCGAAGCCGAATATGGGATGCGTCGGAATGGTGACCAGGGGAAGGGGCTGGTTCACCTGGGGGTTCTCGAAGAGATCGTCGCAGAAAAGGTAATTGCTGGACAGGATGGAGACCGCCTTGGCGACATTGATCGATTCGATCCCCCCGAACCCCACGATCACGTCGCAGTGGGATTTCTTGGCGAAGTAGGTGGCCGAATCGACGTACTCGGTGTTGGGGATGTCAACCAGGTCGTCGTACACGATGAAGGCGATGTCGGACCCGTGGAGGCTGTGCGCGACCCTGTCGAGCGCATCCGAGAACTTCTGGAGATCGCGCGGCGTGGTGATTATGAGCGCGCGCGATCCGATGCCGCCTATGATGCCTCCCAGCTCGGATACCACGTCCTGCTTTAAGTACACCTCCGTGGGGATGTAGAAATCCGGTATGGTGACTGATTTTATCGCGGTAGCCATGTCTTACAGGGATAAAAAAAGCGGATTTTTCCTCCGCTTTTTATTCTTTATGATGTACCTGTCGTCCGTTATTTGCGGAGCAGATAGGTCGCGATCCTGTCGGCTACCATCTGGAGAACCTGGTCGTCGTTGAACTTGTCGTAGGTGCCGTCCTGGATGCGCGCCTTGATCTCCCGTACCTTCTCCTGACGGATGTCGGGGGTGTCCTTGACTACCTGGGCATACCTGGAGAATTCGGCCGCCTTCTTGCCTTCCGAAGAGATCTCCACCTGGTCGGTTTTCCCCGTTTCGCGGCTCCTGGGGGTCGCTTTGGCGCCCTTGGGCTCGACGATATTGTTTATATTGCCAATTTTATCAATAACCATGGCCGTTTCCCTCTTATTCTATCTGTTACTATTATCGGCGCGATTTGTCAAATCTTTAATGAATAATGAACCCCCCGGACAATTCATCAATAAATATACTGTCCCGGGGCGTACGAGGCAAGGGGGGCCGATGATTTAATCCCGATCGTCCCATGGCTCTTCCGGGATTTCGTCCGACGGTCGGTTCCAGACCGCAACCGTGAATTCGCCCCTGGCGGTGAGACTTTCAAGGCCTGTCATCACCTCCCGGGAGGTCCCGGTGATGATTTCCTCGTGCAGCTTGGTCATCTCCCTGCCGATCGCGACCATGGACGAGGGAAAGACCGAGTGGACCAGCGACAGGAGGCGCTTGATCCGGTAGGGTGACTCGTACATGACTATGACCGCTTCGAATTCCCGGTACCGCTCGAGCTCCCGGCGCATCCGGCCCTCACGCTTGCTCAGGAAACCGGTGAAAACGACGGTCTTCCCGGCGAACCCCGCCACCGAGAGGAGCGCCGCGAGCGCCGAGGGCCCGGGGACCGGCACCACGGGAATGCCCGCCGCTCTGGCATGCTCCACGAGACGCGCGCCGGGGTCCGAAATCCCGGGAGTGCCCGAATCCGTGAGGTAGGCGATAGAGGTGCCGCCCTGCAGCTCGTCCAGCGCCTCCTGGATCCGGGCGTCCGACGAGTGCGCGTGGAGCGATCGGGCGTGCAGGGAGATGCCGTAATGGTCAAGGAGCTTCCTGGTCTGGCGGGTGTCCTCGCAGTAGACGCGCCCCGCACTCTCCCTGAGAACACGGAGGGCCCTCAGGGTAATGTCTTCCAGGTTGCCGATGGGGGATGCGATGATGTAGAGGGTCCCGTTGCTCATTCCATGTCCTCCGGCTCGATGTGGGGTATGCCCGTCGCGCCCCCCTCCTCGTCATGGGACTCGGGGAGCTCGGCGAGCGAATCGACGAGTGCGATGATTTCCTCGTATGTATGCTGGTGGACGAACGCGTCCCTGAACCGGGACGCGTTGCGGACCCCGTGCACGTAGCGGACCAGGTGCTTGCGCATGAGGACGAGGCCGTAGGGGCCGAAGTCCTCCACCATGAGATCGATATGCTCCCTTATGACGGCGGCCCGTTCGCGCATTGACGGGACATGGGTGCCAAACACCCAGGGATTGCCAATCGCCCCCCTGCCCACCATGACCGCCGCGCAGCCCGATTCCCCGAGTCGCTGGAGCGCCTGGTCGTGGCTGTGGATGTCGCCGTTCCCGATCACCGGGATGCGGGCGCGCTCACGTACCTCCGTGATCGCGTCCCAGTCCGCGCTTCCGGTATAGCGCTGCGCGCGCGTCCTGCCGTGGACGGTGATGAACGAAACGCCGGAATCCTCGAGGACGCGCAGGGTTTCCAGGTGGTTCCTTGATGTGTCGTCCCAGCCAAGGCGTATCTTCGCGGAGACGGGGAGCTTCACGCGCTTCACCACCGCCGAAGCGATGGCGCCGAGCAGATCCAGGTCTTTCAGGAGCGCCGCCCCCGAGCCGCTGTGGCACACCTTGGGCGCGCAGCAGCCCACGTTGATGTCGATGAGGTCCGGGCCCAGGTCCTCCACGCGCGCCGCCGCCTCGGCCATGCGCGCTGCGTCCTTGCCGAAGATCTGTATGCCAAGCGGGCGCTCGTCCTTGTGGAAGCGCATGAGGTCGTACGTCTTGCGGTTCCCCCGGGCGATGCCTTCCGCGCTGATGAGCTCGGTGAAGGTGAGCGCGGCCCCGAACCGGCGCACGAGCCTCCTGAAAGGGGAATCGGTGAAGCCGGCGAGGGGCGCCATCCCTAGGGGGCCCTCGATGAGAAGGGGGCCGAGGGCGATCATGATGCAGGCCCGCGCGTGCGAATTCCTGTCCCGGTGAGGGCGTTCCGGCAGACCTGGCAGCGCGATCGGGTGCGCGTTGTCCTGATCAAGGTTCCTCCGTTGAGAATGTAGATGCGCATGAGCCTCAATGAGCATCATCTTCGCGCATCGTTCACGCAATGATTTTTTTAGGCGGGGCCGATTATTGTGGCGCCGGCCGGACGGATGCGCATCGAACCGGGCGGGCTGGCCCTTTGGCGGCGACGCGCGAATTTTATTCTTGCCCGCGCGGATGGTACCGACTATGATACGTCAATCGGTTCCCCACGATCCAAACATTAACAAGGAGATATGCGATGAAACGAATCATCGGTATCGCGGCCGCCGTGCTGCTGGCCTGCACCGTCCCGCTCGCCGCGGCGGAAAAGACGGTCACGATTCTTCATACGAACGACATGCATTCGCACCTGATGGGATTTGCGCCGGAGCTGGATTACACGGCGGACAAGGTCGGTGACGACGCAACGATAGGCGCTTATGCGAGGCTCGCCACCGCGATCGCGGGGGAAAGGAAGGCCCGCACGAACCCGGTGCTCCTCCTGGACTCGGGCGATTTCACGATGGGCTCGCTCTTCCACATGCTCGTGCGCGAGGAGGCGTTCGAGCTGCGCATCATGAAGGCGATGGGTTACGACCTGGTGACCCTTGGCAACCACGAGTTCGACCTCATGCCCAAAGGACTCGCGCGCATCCTGAGCTCGGGCGCGGCGAAGGGAATGCCCGAGGTCGTGTTCTCGAGCGCGATCTTCAGCGCGGAGAGCGACAAGGACGACACGCTGGAGGCTGCGTTCAGGAAGTACGTGAAGCCGTACGCGGTGAAGACGATAGACGGGATCAAGGTCGGGTTCTTTGGCGTGATCGGCGACATCGCGATCGGCGACTCGCCCTTCGCCTCTCCCGTTAAGTTCAGGAAAAAATTCGAGGCGGCCGGCGAGATGGTAAAGATCCTGCGAGAGCAGGAAAAGGTCGACATGGTCGTCTGCATCTCGCACAGCGGGGTGTACCTGGGGAGCGAATCCGAGGACGAGGCGCTCGCGAAGAAGGTCCCGGGGATCGACGTGATCGTGAGCGGCCACACTCATACCCGGCTGGAAAAGCCCCTCGTGGTGAACGGCGTGATCATCGTGCAGGCGCACGATTACGCGCGCGCCCTGGGCGTGCTCGACATCGCGTGGGAAAACGGGAAGGCGCGCGTGAAGAGCTACAGGCTCGTCGACATCAACGATTCCATCGCCTCCGACATGAACATCCAGCGGATGGTGGACGGCTTCATCGGGCAGATCGACCAGGCGGTGCTGGCGCAGTACAACCTCGCGTACTGGAAGGTCATCGCGAAGACCGATTTTGACCTCAAGCTCGTGGAAGACGAATCGACCATAGGCAACCTCATCACGGATTCAATACGCTGGTACGTGGACAAGTACGATTCCGACCCTGCCGACCCGGTCACGAAGGTGGCGGTCGCGGTGGAGTCCAACGGCGTCATACGCGACCACCTGCTCAAGGGAAAAACCGGGAAGGTATGCGTCGCCGACGTTTTCCGCACCATCCCGCTGGGAATAGGAATGGACGACAGCACGATGGCATACCCGCTCGTCACCATCTACGTGTACGCCTCCGAGATCAAGAAGGCGCTCGAGGTGCTCACGAGCATCTATCCCATGAAGGGGGACTCGTACTTCCTGCAGTTTTCCGGGCTCAAGTTCACGTATAACCCTCGCCGCGTGCTCTTTGACCGCGTGACCGGCATCTGGCTGGGGAGCGAAGAGGAGGGCTACAAGGAGCTCGACTATTCGGGCGGGAACACGCAGCTTTACCGCATCGCGGCCAATATATACGACACCACCTTCCTCAAGGTTGTGGGCGACTACACCTTCCACTTCCTGGACATAGTCCCCAAGGACCGGAAGGGGAACCCCATCGCGAGCCTCGTTGATTTCCGCGTTGATGCGGACAAGGCGAAGCCCGGTATCCAGGAGCTCAAGGAGTGGGTGGGCGTGATGGAATTCATCCGCAGCTTCCCCGACACCGACAAGGACGGGCTTCCCAACATACCGGAAAAGTACCGCGCCAAGCAAGGGCGTATCCTCAAGCAGCCAAGCTGGAACCCGGTATCGCTCCTCTCGAATGGCACCAAACTCACCTGGATCGCGTTCGCGGTCTTCATCGTGCTCGTCGCGTGCGCGGCGCTCGTCGCGAGGGTGCTCGTAAAAAAATTCAGGAAGCGGGAAATCAGTTAATATTCCGGCGCCCCCGCGCGTAGAAGGTTCGGGAGGCGCGCGAAACACTACCGTATCGCTGCAGGGCGGCGGTCCTCTCGAAGAGGTCGCCGCTTTTTATTTCCGGCACGGGCCGGATTGACCAGGGAGGACGCATGCTCGCACAGGCAGTCTCATTCGCGCTCCAGGGAATTGACGCGCACGTGGTGGAGATCGAGGTAGACATAGTGAAAGGCCTGCCCAACTTCACCATCGTGGGCCTTCCGGATTCCACCATACGGGAGGCAAGGGAGCGCATACGTTCGGCCGTGGAGAACACGGGCCACGAGTTCCCGCCGCGCAATTACGTGGTGAACCTCGCGCCGGCCGGCTTTCGCAAGCAGGGCTCCAACTTCGATCTGCCCATCGCCATGGCCATATTGAGGTCCACGGAGCAACTGGACTGCGAGCTGCGCGGCATTCCCATGGTGGGGGAGCTCGCGCTTGACGGGCGCGTGAAGCCGGTCAGGGGGACCATCTCGATGGCAATACGGCTCATGCAGGCGGGGTTCGACCGGATCATCGTGCCTTATGAAAACAGGAACGAGGCCGCGGCCATAGAGGGCATCACGGTATACCCGGTATCCTCCATAGCGGAGGCGATCGGGGTGTATCGCGGCGCGGGCGTCCCCTACAGGAACGAATCGGCGGCTGCGCGGTCCCCGTCGTACCGGTATGACTTTGGCGAGGTGCGCGGGCAGGAGACGGCCAAGCGCGCGATCGAGATCGCGGCCGCGGGCCATCACAACATCCTCCTGTACGGGCCGCCCGGCTCGGGAAAGACCATGCTCGCGCGGCGCATTCCATCGATCCTGCCGCCCATCACGCGGGAACAGGCCATTGGCAGCACCATGATCCATTCGCTGGGGGGAATGCTGGGTCCGGGGGAGGGGCTCGTCTCCGCGCCCCCGTTCCGCTCCCCGCACCATACGAGCTCGGACGCGGCGCTTGTGGGCGGGGGGAAAATACCCTCCGTGGGGGAGGTCTCCCTTGCGCACAACGGGATTCTGTTCCTGGACGAGTTCGTGGAGTTCAGGAACAACGTGATCCAGGCGCTGCGCCAGCCGCTCGAGGACTGCGAGATCACGATCGCCCGCGCGAGCGGGTCCGTGACCTTCCCGGCCGACTTCATGCTGGTGGCGTCGAGCAATCCCTGCCAGTGCCAGGTTAGACCCGAAACGCCAACCATCCAATTCCGACAATTCCCCAATTCCGTCAGTTTCCAATACCCCTAACGACCCCAAGGCGACCCCCTCGACCTCTGGCAACTCTCAAACCGTATCCACGACCGCAAAGAACCTGAAAGCCAAGAAGACCCAAACAACCCATGAGGATTCCAAACCCTCCAACCCTCCCGTGGACTCCAACACTTCCATTCCTCCAACAATCCAAAACACCAAACCACGGCAAAAATCTAAATCTGCCTTCGCCGCGAAGCACCCCGAAGTGAACCAGCAATACTTCAGGGATTTCGCCCGCGCCCTCCTGCTTTCGCTGTATCCGAAGCAGTGTCCCAAGTGTGGCCAGAGTGAGTTCAAGGCCATCTCCACGAGGGAGACCGCCCTGCGTTGTGCGAATCCGAAGTGTAAGGCTCATTCGAGTTTGACGAGTATGACTCCGGCGCATAGCCTACGAATACCTCTGTGGGCATTCGGGTGGATGTTCCACGAGGCCGTGCAGCTTCACCCGCAGCCACTCACGACCTCCCACATTTGCAGGAAGCTCGACGTGGGCAGGAACACTGGAACCCTCTTGAAACGCAGGATTCAGGTTCTCTGTTCGGATTTGATTCCCGTCGTCCGCGAACTCATGAAAGACGCGATAAATGCTGATTTTTCCGAGGATTTTGAGCTTCCCGACAAGTCTGTGGACATTTCCGAGATGATGAAAGGCAAAGCTGTGCTTCAGGGAGACGTTCTCGCGTTGTACAACGTCACAAGGAAGAGTAATAATTATCGCACTCGGTATCGAGCAAATGGTTCTGTCGCCAGCGTCTATCTCAATGACAAAACCGCAGAGGAGCGCGGCTTCTGCCAAATTGGGACACTCGTATTGACTCAAGCCATGAGGAAGGGGCCAGTGCTTTTCACAAGCATCAGAGATGAAAGACAGGAGACTGTTGAACCCCACTACGAATGGTTGCCGCCGCAGACCGTGCTTTGGCATGACCAAAGTTTTCCATTCCTCGAACGTGGACTCTTCAGAAACACTCGGTATGTAAATCACTCGTTGAGGGCGAAAAACCAGAAGCGCAATGTTTGGGGAAAGGATAGATTTTCCCACCTCGGAACGAACAATAATTGTGCCGAAGGACAGCAAGGCAGCTTGAAAGTCTGCATGAGAAACTATCGTTATGTGCGACCCGAGAAGGGGCAATTGTATTTGAATGAATACAGTCTCCTCAAAGCAATCCGCGTCTATGGTTTGGAACGTATTGTTCAGAAAGCTGCGGAGATGCGTGCTGCGGGCTGGAAGATTGGGGCTGTGGAAAATGGGGGTGAATTGGCGCAAGTGGTCGAAGGGCGCCAGTGCGGCTACCTCTTCGACCCGGAGGTCCCGTGCACCTGCCCTCAGACATCCGTGAAAAACTATTTCCGGAAGATCTCCGGCCCCATCCTTGACAGGATCGACATCGAGGTCCTGGTGCCCAGGGTGCCGTACCGCGACCTGCTGGGTGGCGGAGGGGGCGAGCCTTCCGAGCGCGTACGGACGCGCGTGCTCGCAGCACGGGAGATGCAGGCGGCGCGTTTCCAGGGAAGCGCGACTTCCTGCAATGCGCGCATGACCAACGACGAGGTGAAGCGGCACTGCGCGCTTGACCACGAGACCGACGTGGTTATGGGAGCGGCGATGAAGCGGCTGAACCTGAGCGCCCGCGCGTTCTTCCGCCTTTTAAAAGTTGCGCGCACCATCGCCGATCTTGCGGGAAGGGAAAAGCTCGAAAAGCCCCACCTGCTGGAAGCGCTTTCCTACAAGAACCTCCAGCGCACTTACGAGGTCTAGGCCGGGCTGCGGTCAGTTCCCATACAGGGAACACATGCGGGTGAGTCAGGTGTTGTATCCGAGCATGGGCAGAACCCAGGTTATAAGGACTATCCACACGGCCAGCAGGAGGAGAAAGCCCCCGATCGATTTCAATTGCTCGCGTCTTTTATCGTTCATCGCCTTGTACCTTGAAGTGGCATAAATATAGGCGCAGAACCGGCCGGCATCAAATTATTTGAAGGAAATATTAAAATAACCGGCTGATACGTGCGTGGGAAAAATGAAAAAGGATTGTCCGGTTGGCTGGCGTGCTGCATCCTGCACGAAAGGGGGTGGGCGTCATCTGGATACTCCATGCGCTGCTGTGCGCGTTCTTCCTCGCGCTCTGCGACCTGTGCACGAAAAAATTCTGCGCGGATCATTCCGTAGAAATTACGGCGTAACCTGCCACCCATTCCGGGAAATACCTGCCACTTTCAAGCTGATTCAAGTACTTGTTGTGCTAAACAAGGAGTCAGGTTTTATCCAGAATATTTCTCATGCTATTAGCATTCAGGAAACTGCGTCCTCATTCCGGGGAAGGGGTCCCCTACATAACCCCGCTTCCCGGAAGTGAGCTCCATAAAAAGATCACCCCTCCCCGACAGGAAGCCCCGGGCAGAGGGCTTAAAATTTTATTCCTCATGTTGTGGATAGGAAAAACTAGGGCCATTTCCACTCTCTCTACTCAACACGGAAACTGCCTGAGCTACACGCGGTTGGGAATTAAAATGGAGGTGTTACACCGAGATGTTCCAGAACATCTCCTCCATTTGATTCTACAATAGTATAAGGGTCCTGGGGATAATAGGAACTGATGTTCTTGTAATAAATGCATCCATTGTGTTTTGCATCAAGGTCATTGATGATAGTTGAGTTTTCTATATATGTGTTTGTCACGCTTCCTGGAGGGGAATTCCATTCTCCTGATGATTCTAATATAGCTACTAAAGAGTTGTAAATTCTGTACACAGCTCCCTGTCCCAGGTTTCTTGTATCAGCAAGATTAGAATTTCTAACCGTGAGGTCGATATTTCCCCAAAAAGTTGGCCATGCAGTGTGGAGATTTGAATTTATCAATCGAAGACTTGTATTCAAGTTACAAGGCGCAGCAGAAAGATCCCAGGTTTTATCCGCATAATATTTGGTGTTTTCAATACCGGAGGGATCACCCATATCCTCAATTACACAAGTACACAGCGGATCGCTCTGCGATTTTGACAGAATCCATCCCATGCTGAAATATGGACTATCTCTTACGATTGCATGAACCCCTACTCTTAGAGAAATATCTCCTTTGAAAAGAAGTGAGTCTCCAACTTCAACTGTAGTGTTGGGCCAAATGGTATTTAAACTCCATGGACCCCATATTTTAAGCTCAGGAAAAGTTAACTCAATTGTAGATGGTACTGGCGGAAAAATTTCAAACCAGACATGATGAGATTTATGAACTGTTACATGAGAATTGTTCACAGAGTCCATTAAAGTCAGCTTCACTGTTGAGTAATTTTCGGCCGAATAATTCACACTTCCATGCATGGTTGTCCAGGAATCACCGACAAAGTTATCTAATTCGACTGTGCTTCCATCCAAGAATTCCCAGTTAACCCAAAATTGATTTGCCTGAAAACTGTAACTGTTTTTTAATGTGATCTTCCCGCCGTTATCGACGCTTATTCTTGGAGCGCGGTGTATCGGACTATACCAAAGCATCAGGCAATTTTCTATAATCAGATGACCTTTGATATCCAGTTTTGAAAGGCTTCCTACTAGTGCTGTGGGACGTATTTCGATGATTTTGTTTGAGACACTCACTGTTGTATTTGCTGGAACTTGAAATGTTTCATCCCAAACTAAGACTTGACGTGTTTCACTGTCAGATTTTTTCCATGCACCTGCATCTGAGTTCCAACGGGGACCATCTGCTCTGGACAAGACAAAATTAAATACATTTCCGTCAAACTGTGATCGATCAACGCCATCACCAGTAGGGGGGGAATCTCCGTTTTTAGAGCAACTCAAATGGGCAAAGAAGCAAAGAAGCAAAGAAGCAAAGATGCAACTTAATTTTTTTTTAAAGATGTCCATGCTTCTCCTTCCAGGAAATTCCGATATTCAAAAGAAAGTTTTCAACAGAACACTGCTCTTTTGGGGACATGCTGAATACTATCGGTAGAACGAATCAGTTTCATTCTTGACAAAAAGCATTCAACACGTCCTGTTTTAAATAAAATTTTGCGCTTCGCGCAAATGTTAAAAAAACAGCTTTTCTATGATTGTTATACTAACAGCCATTCAAAAAAAACAAGTCAAGACCTTTATCT
>Ga0129297_10000233_pt1 | contig 26730 bp, 24 predicted proteins | sample I18A1metaG_FD_94708 | JGI IMG/M metagenome (GOLD analysis project Ga0129297, IMG submission 94708) | Lake sediment bacterial and archeal communities from Gulf of Boni, Indonesia to study Microbial Dark Matter (Phase II) - ​I18A1 metaG | ecosystem: Environmental > Aquatic > Freshwater > Lake >... | reverse complement strand
CCCACCAGCAGCTGATCTTGTACGGGAAGGTGCTGGCCAGCACGAGCGAGGGGATGCTGGTCACCGACACGGGAGGCACGATCCTCGACGTGAACGAGGCCATGTGCGTGCAGTCGGGCTACACCCGGGAGCAACTGATCGGACAGAACCCCCGCATCCTCAAGTCCGCCCGGCACGGCCTGGAGTTCTACCAGCACCTGTGGTCCACCCTGCTCGAAACGGGCTACTGGTCCGGCGAGGTCTGGGACCGCAAGCCCACCGGCGAGATCTACCCCAAGTGGCTGACCATCAGCACCATCTTCGACGCCGAGGGCCGGCCGAGCCACTACGTGGGGCTGTCCATCGACATATCCGCCATCAAGTCCGCCGAGGAGCGCCTGCATCACATGGCGTACTACGACCAGCTCACGGGGCTTCCCAACCGGGCCCTGTTCACGGACCGCCTGCGCCGGGCCATCCTCCGGACCCAGCGCAAGCGGCTCCTGTCGGCCCTGCTGTTCCTGGACCTGGACCGCTTCAAGAACATCAACGACACCCTCGGCCACACCGTAGGGGATGCCCTGCTGGTGAGGGTCTCCGAGCGCATCAAGGCCCGGCTGAGGGAGTCGGATACGGTCTGCCGCATGGGCGGCGACGAGTTCACGGTGATCCTGAGCGAGATCGCCCACCTGGAGGATGCGGGGCAGGTGGCCTCGGAGCTCATCGAAGCCCTGACCAAGCGCTTCGACGTGGAAGGGCACGAGATCTATGTGGGTGCCAGCGTCGGGATCGCCCTCTGTCCCATGGACGGGCAGGACGAAGAGACCCTCATCAAGAAGGCGGATGCGGCCATGTACGCAGCCAAGGAGGCGGGACGATGCACCTTCCGCTTCGCTTCCGGGGAGCTGGATGCGGTGAGCCGCAAGCGGATGGAGATCGAATCCAAGCTCCACGGCGCCATTGACCGGGACGAGATGGTCCTCTACCTGCAGCCCATCGCGCGAGCCGGAGAAGCCGCAGCAGGTCGGCCCACCGGTCTGGTGGGGGCGGAAGCCCTCATCCGTTGGACCCCCGAGCCCGGCGTCATGCTGGGGCCGGGGACCTTCATCGAGATCGCCGAGGACGCGGGGCTCATCCCCCAGATCGGGGAGTGGGTGATCCGCGAGGCCTGTCGACAGGCGCGGCGCTGGCAGGAAGCCGGTCTCGACCTGACGATCTCCGTGAACGTCTCCGCACGCCAGTTCGAGGAGGACCGTTTGCCGCGCATTGTGCGGTCGGCCCTGGCGGACAGTCATCTCCCCCCGCGCTTCCTGAAGCTCGAGGTCACCGAATCCGCCTTCATGCGCAACATGGACAAAGTGGTCGGCATCATGGATGAGCTGCGGGCTCTGGGGGTCTTCTTCGCCATCGACGACTTCGGCACGGGCTATTCGTCCCTGCAGTACATCAAGTGCCTTCCCGCCCACAGCCTCAAGATCGACAAGGCCTTCGTGAGCGGCGTGGCGGCCAATCTCTCGGACGCCGAGATCGTCTCCGCCATCATCGCCCTGTCGCGCGCCTTCGGCCTCACTTCCGTGGCCGAGGGCGTGGAGACCGAGGACCAGCTCAGGGAGCTGAAGGAGCGGGGCTGCGACGAGGTGCAGGGCTACCTGATCGCCAAGCCCATGCCCGCAGATGACTTCCTCGCCTTTGCGCTCTCCGGAAACGACATCAAGGTCTAGAGATTATTACAAAGAGTAAGGAGGCCTACTAATCCCGATCTCAGGTTTGGCCCGGGAACCCACTAATGACACACCAAGTCGGTACGGGAGTGAGGAGGTGGATCCTGGTTTAGTGCCTCATGGATGGCGTTCAGCGCATCAGCAGTTGGTTCAAGCTACTTGGAAGGGGCTCATGTTGATTATTATTTTATTATGATGCGCGAAATGATTCCTTTTGTCACATGACCTAGGGCATGATTCACCAGATAAGCGCCGGGGTATGTTGTCAGAAACCTTGTTCCAAGCGGATGCTTTGAATGGATCGGCCGCTGCCACTTCTACACATCAGCAATCATGCCCTTGCTGTACGGTATCGGCCGGGCTTCGGCTCTGTCATCCCCGCATCGTGGACTCTTGTCCCTTCTGTCCTATCCGGTCTACCACCGATTGTTTGCGTCCACGGTATCAGCCGCGAGGTTGAAGAGATGGCGAGGTTGCTCAGCCCCGCGTCAGCAGAAACTGGTCGCATCTTCGTGATGCCCCACTTTGATGAAAAGCATTATCCCCGCTACCAGAGTTGCTTATGTCGCAATCGGTCGGACTTGGCCCTGATCCGGCTGGTCGAGGAACTTATGCGCGATGGGTGTGTTCCACCTGGGCGGTTCGATCTGGCAGGTTACTCGGGGGGAGCACAGTTTGCCCATCGATTCACGTGGCTCTATCCACACTGGATCGAGCGGCTGGTGGTGTCTTCAGCGGGGTGGTACACGTTCCCGGATAACAGTCCCTTCCCCTACGGCATGGGGCCGTCTGAGAGCTCTCGCCTGCGGCTGGTGCACCAATGCCTGAAGGTGAACCTGCGTGCTTTCCTTGACCGGAAGATCATGATCAGAGTGGGGGAGCACGACGACGCTGTTGATGCTGTCACACGCAGCGGTCCTGAAATTGAGGCGCAGCAGGGCCGCGACCGCAAGACGCGGGCACGCATTTGGCACCAGGCTCTCCTTCAGGCAGCACGGGACCTCGGCGTTGTTCCACAAGTGGATTTTGCCCTGATGCCGGGCTGTGGTCACAGCTTTGAGGAATGTGTCCGGTTGGGGGGGTTATCGGAGGTAATTTCCGGGATGCAACAGGCTCCATCATAGGACTCATACGTGACTACGCACTCGGATGATCCATCGCATGCCATCTTCAACAAGGCCAAATGGGCCTTCACGACGCGTCATGTCCCGAAAGAGATCGTGAACGGGATAAGGTTTACAGATTCGCCGCAATCCGGGGACCTGTTGCTTGCCCGCATCGAGTGGATCGGCCACCAGACCCGCCTGCATACCCGGGAGGGACGCTTTTCAGATCTGTTCGTGGGTGACTTGATCGTTGCTACCTGCGGCGCACGCTTCGCGACGGATCAGTTCGAGGGGATCTCTCAGGTGAGGGCCGACGGAAAGGCGGATCTACTGGCTGCAGGTGGCATCATCGGTCATACCCGATCACGGCACAATCGCATGAAACCGGCGACCAGGTTGCGAGTGCTTGGCGTTCTGACGGACCCGTCCGGCAAGCTGATCAATATTTCTCAACACACCATCATCCAAGACAGCCATGGCAAGCCTGGGTTGACCATCGGCATCGTTGGAAGTGCCATGAACTCCGGCAAGACGACCACCGCCGCCTACCTCATCCATGGGCTGGAAAAAGCAGGCTGGCGTACGGCGGGTATCAAACTGACGGGTACAGGATCCTTCGGTGACTTGCATGCGTATATTGATGCAGGTGCATCCGTGGCGATGGACTTTACCGATGCGGGCATGGCATCGACCTATCTCGAGCCAATCGACAGGATTATTGCTGCGGGACATTCCCTGCTGGCAGCGGCGGCGAGACATGGCTGTGACACCGCCGTAATTGAGCTGGCCGACGGCATCACTCAAGCGGAGACCTCGCTCATCCTGAACCACCCACAACGCGATCAGCTGTTTGATGCTTTCCTCCTGGTGGCCGCAGACTCACTGGCTGCGATCGGTGGAATGGCGTGGCTGAGCGAGCGCGGCATTGCGCCGGTTGCCCTCAGCGGACTCCTGACCCGCGCCCCTCTCGTCGTGGGGGAACTTTCGCAGCGTTTCTGCATTCCGGTCCTGACCCGCGAAGATCTTGCCGAACCGACCGTGGCATCATCAGTCATCAACCGTATCAGCGCGGTAAACCACCCTTCCGGACCATGAGCAGACGCCCATCTGTAGCCGCGAATGGTCGAGGGCTCCGCATTGCGATCCTTGCCCTGCTCGCGCTTGGCCAAGGCATGGCGGCAGGCTGCATGACATTTGCGACACGCCGGGTGTTTTCGGCCATGCGGGAAGGAGATCCGAACCTGCCCATTTTTCCGATCGGCCTGATCTGTCTTGGCGGCCTGGTCCTGGCTACTTGCCATTTGGCTGAGAGCGCCCTGGCGGAGCGGGTGGGACAAGAGTATGCGGCTGCAGTCCGCAGTGCGCTCTTTCGACACATGAGTGAGAGTGCTGTCCACAGAAACGTGGACAACCGTCTCGGCTCTATGTCCCTGCGCTTCGTTGGCGATCTGGCAGCTCTCAAAGGTTGGATCACCTCGGGCATGGCACGGCTGATTTCGGCTGCAATCACCATTCCTACGGGCCTCCTGGCGCTCTATCTGCTGGAACCGGCGTTGGGGCTGGCGAGCACCGTGCCCATTCTTCTGGGTATCTCGCTTATTTGGTGGACCGGCGGTCCGCTCAAGCAGGCACACTGGCAACTGCGAATGCGCCGCAGTCGACTTGCTGCCGACCTTACGGAGCGCCTGCCGATGGCCGCGGCCCTACGCCAGCTTGGCCGCCATCGCATCGAGCAGAGAAACCTGAAGACCCTATCCAGGGCGCTCACCCATGCCGCCACGCACCGTGCACTGACAGTCGGACTCCTCCGAGCCATTCCTGACATTTCTGGAGTCGTTGCCACAGCAAGCGTCCTCGCAGTTGCGATCCGTGCATCGGACGCGAGCACGGCCGATGCAGCGGCAGCCTTGACCGGACTCGCTCTGATCATGCGACCGATGCGCCAGTTGGTTGGTATCTGGGATCGCCGACAAGCTTGGGAAGTTGCCTCGGAGCGCCTGGATCGGGTCCTGGCCACTCCCCGCCTCCTAGGAAGGACCCGCCCCAGTACAGCAAGCGTGGGGGGCCAAGCCGAGGGCCCCATGCTGGCCATCCGGAATCTCCGTCTGTCCAGTGGTGACACCCTCACGACGCACCTCCAGGCTGGCATCTGGGCCCGCCTTGTGGGCCCCGCCGGGTCTGGGAAAAGCTATCTGCTGCTTATGGTAGCTGGGCTCGAGCCCTCCCCCTCCCACGCGGTGCGGGTCCGCGGTATGCGACCTGTCAACACTCCTCCGGGCGAAGTACTTTATTTAGGCCCCTTCAGTCCAATGCTGAAGGGAAGCATTCGTCGCAACATCCTGATGGGTGCGACCACCCCTCCCTCGGATGAGGATCTCGAGAGCCTGGCCCGTAGGGCCGGGCTCGGAACAGCACTGGATCGCTTGGGAGGTCTTTCCGCTCCGGTCAAAGAACGGGCCGTCAACCTGTCCCATGCCGAACGCGCGAGCCTGCTCGTCACACGCGCCATCGTCGCAGATCCACGTCTCCTGCTGGTCGATGCGGATGAAATTGGTCTCGAAGGCACTCAGGTTCGTCTGCTCGCCGAGGCACTGAAATCAAGGGGATGCGCAGCCGTGATTGCGAGTCGAAGCGAATCTGCAAAGGAGTGTTGCGACATTGAGGTCCACCTGAAGGGCGTGGCCAACAACGACTGAGAAGGATCCCTTGAACGGCATCCAATTCTCACGATCATGGTTTCAGTGGTCGAGAAGACTCCGAAGAGAGAGCTCCCAGATGGCTGGACATGCCCGCAATCAGCCCTGCTTTTTCCACCCCATGAGAGACTACTCACCGAGCGGCTGCCTGCAGGTAACTTCCACGCAGGCCCCCTTCCGCCTTGTGATCGCTGAGAACTCCCCAGAGAACCTAGCGTCAAGCACTTTCAGGTAGGCCCAAGGAAGTAGCCTCCCCTTCAATCTCTGCATTGTAAAAACCCTTCTTCGCGACTCCCATTTCTGTCCCTCCCCACACACAACTCAACGCGGAGGTCATCGAATGAACACTCTCAATCCCCCTCCATGGAAGTCGACAAGGCTCAGGATGGGACTGCCCATCCTGATCCTGACAGCAGGCTGCATGGCAAACCCCAAGCAGAACCAGACACGCATAGTCGACCGGAACCAGACACGCATCATCGACTTCGCGCTGTGGAGCGGGGTCCCTAACGCTCACTTTGGAGATCGCATCGACAAGATTCAGGGTAGTCGTCGAATCCACGGGCCAATACCGTGGACGCATCCCATCACCAAGGAGAAGTTGTCGGTCTACGCACGTGTGAACACTGAGAAGGATGGGGAGAAGCTCCAGTACTTCACGCTGCGTTCAGATGGGACTGCGCTGGCCCGTGTCTACGACAAGCGACCCGGACAAAGTGATCGAGTCTTCGTTGATGATGCATTCTTCCCGCTCGGCCCGTGGAAGAACCATCAGACACGGCGGTATATCTCGACGGAGTACCAGGATGGTCTTGCAGCCAAGAGGAATCTGAGCCTGCAGGCAAATCAACTGAGGTTCAATTATCAGGGAAAACCCGATTCCTTCCGCTACGAATGGGTCTCAGAGACGGATACCGGGAAGATGCTTTTCCATGAGCGCTACACGTACTCTCCCGGCATCGGTTTTGTTAAGTTCAGCAACAGGCGGTTGCCTTAGGCGGCCACCACCCGCCACAGGAAGTACACGGCCATGCTGCCGCCGATGGCGGCGAGGAGGGGCAGGCGCTTCCAGGCCATGAGGCCGCTGGCGATGGCGCCCACGAGCCAGGCGTTGCGCCAGGTGAGCTGCCAGTGCTCGCCATCGGGCAGGAGCACCATGGGGACGATGAGGGCAGTGAGGACCGCCACGGGGACGTAGTGCAGGGCCCGGCGGACCCAGGCGGGGAAGGCCACGCGGTCACCCAGCACGAAGAAGGAGTAGCGGATGCCGAAGGTGACGGCGGCCATGCCCAGGATGATCAGGAGCTCGTGCGTGTTCATGGAGCTTCCTTCCGGCCTTCCAGCGTCATGCCCGCGGCGACTCCGGCGAAGGTGGCCAGCATCAGGCCGAGCTTGTAGGGCAGGTTGCGGCAGAGCAGGGCGACCGCGGCCGCCACCAGCGCGGCGCCGAGCATGGGCCGCGTGCGCAGCAGGGGCACCACGATGCCGGTGAAGGTGGCGGCCATTGCGAACTCCAGGCCCAGGTGCTGCAGCTGCGGCACGGTCTGCCCCAGCACCACGCCCGTGGAGGTCCAGAGGAACCAGTTCATGTACATCGAGAGGCTGGAGCCCAGCTGGTACCAGTGCTTGTGGGGCGCGCCGTCCTCGGTTCCGTAGCGCTGGAGCACCACGGCGAAGGTCTCGTCGGTCAGCCAGAAGGCGAGCATGGCCCGCCAGCCTTGGCTCAGGCCCGCGACGTGGGGCAGCAGGCTGGCGGAATAGAGGGCGTGGCGCAGGTTCACCACCAGCGTGGTGAGCATGATGACAACGAGGCTGGCCTTGCCCGTAATCAGGGAGAGCGCAATGAACTGGGAGGAGCCCGCGAAGACGATCGCCGACATGCCCAGGGCCCCGGCCGCGGACAGGCCGCTGGGCGCGGCCAGGGTGCCGAAGATCATCCCGAAGGGCGCGGCCCCGAGCATCATGGCAGCGTGTCGCGGAGGCCCCGCCAGAATTCACTGGAGCGGCTGTGCGGACTGCGTTCGGCCATGGTCACCTCGGAGGAGTCCAGCCTGCCAAGCCTGCCCGCCCCTGTCTTGAAGATTCTTGTGGGGATCAGACCGTCTCCTGCAATTGAAACCGCGAATGACGCGAATAAACGCGAATGAAAAGCCAAGTCACGCAGCTTCATCGTTCATTCGCGCAAGCGCAGCGCATTCGCGTCATTCGCGGTTACAACAATCCCCGATAAATCCGGGATCAGACCATGCGTCGGTAGGCCGAGGGCGTCGTGCCGAAAGAACGCTTGAACAGCCGGGTGAGGTGGGCCTGGTCCGCGAAGCCGAGCTGCGCGGCGATCTCGGCGATGGGCATGGCCGTCCGCAGCCAGCGCTTGGCCTGGACCAACCGCATCTGGAGCTGGTAGGCATGGGGCGGCAGGCCGTAGCGCTGCCGGAACAGCCGGTTCAGATGCCAGGCGCTGATCCCCGTCTCCGCCGCCAGCTGCGCAAGGCTCACCGGGCCCTCCAGCCGGTCGTTCAGCAGCTCCCGCGCCCGGGCCGCGGCATCGCGTCCAGCCCGTCCCGAAGGCCGGAACACGAGGCCCCGGGCATGGCGCTTCAGCAGCGATCCCATGGTCTCCAGCCAGCGGGACTCCTGTTCCAGGGGGCTGACGGGCTCCATGAGCGCGCGGTGCAGGTTTCGTAAGGGACCGATGAGCGCCTCGTCCCGCAAGATGGCTTCGGAGAAGAAGGGCGTGCCGCCGCCCCACGCCTCCATGGACTCCGCCAGCTCCTGGATTCGCGCGGGGGACGGGTAGAACACGCGGTAGCTCCAGCCAGATTCCACGGCCCGGCGGCCCGTGTGCACCTCGTCGGGATTCACGATGGCCAGGACGCCCTTAGGCGCCACATGCTCCGACCCCCGGCAGCGGAACTGCTCAGCGCCGTCCTCGATCAAGGCGATGCAGTAGCCCTCATGCAGGTGGGGGGAGAACTCGAAGCCGTGGTAGTGCGCGGTCAGCAGCTCCAGGCCGGGAAGGCCCGCTGGGCGGTGGTGGTGCACGTACTCCAGCGTCGGATCCTGGCCGTCCATGCCCCAGGATTTCATCCCCCCTCTTCCCCCGCAAGGTGGAGGGACGGCGCGGATCCCCGCTCCATCTGCCGCCAGGCAGGGAACACGAAAGGCGCGAGGGTGGCGAGGAAGTAGATGGACCCGCAGGCCAGGAGCGCGATGCGCAGGCCGAAGGCCTCCAGCAGACCGCCGCCCACCAGGCCGCCAAAGGGAATCCCCAGCCAGGCCAGGGCGCCGACGGCCCCCAGCACCCGGGCCTGCAGCCGGGGCGGCACACGCTCGTATTCCGCCGCGCCCAGGGCCGGGTTGATGCCGCCCGCACCCATCCCCGCCAGCGCAGCCACCGCCAGCACGGGTGGGAGCTGCGCGAGGAAGGCCAGGGCCAGGAAGCGGGGCGCGCCGCACACGAGGAAGCTGATGGCGAAGGGCAGGCGACGCGGCAGCCGCGGGCCGAGCCAGGCCATCAGGGCGTTCCCGCCCACGGCCCCCAGGCCGAAGCAGGCGCCGATGGTGCCCAGGGCCACGGGCGAGCCCAGCTTCTCCCGCACCCACACGGGCAGCAGCACCGCGGCGAAGGCCTGGTCCAGCAGGTTGGTCACGATGATCATGGCCACGATGCCCAGCAGCAGGCGGTCCTGCCGCAGGTAGGCCAGGCCCTCCCTCAGGTGGGACAGGTAGAATTCCCCGGCGCTTTCACGCTCGGTCTCCCTTGGCTGCGGCAGGGAAGCCACGAGGCCCGCGGAGACCAGGAAGGTCACCGCGTCCACCGCGACCACGGCAGGAGCCGAGGCCACGGCGATGAATACGCCGGAGAGGGGGCTGCCCAGGAGGCCCGCCAGACGGCCCGTGCCATCGTGCAGGCCGCTGGCCCGCTCGAGGCTCACGCCGGAAGCCGTGGCCACCCGAGGCAGCAGCACGCGACGGGCCACATCGCCCGCGCCCCGGAAGGCGCCCGCCACGGCGACAGCCACGAGAAGCACGGGCAGGGAGAGTCCTCCGAGGACATGGAGCGCCGGGATCACTCCCATGGCCAGGGCCGCGACCACGTCCGTCCGCACGCTCACGCGCCAGGGGCCGTAGCGGTCCACCAAAGGCCCGCCGAGTGCCTGCACCAGCACATAGGGCATCATCTCCGCAAAGACCACCAGCCCTGTGGCCGTGGCGCTGCCCGTGGTCACGAGCACGAACCAGGGGATGGCCAGGAAGGACATGCTGGTGCCCAGGGTGGAGATGCCGTGGGCCGCCAGCAGGCCCAGGATGCCGTCGGCACTGCGGAAGGGGTTTCTCATGAGGACACCCGGGGAAGGATCTGCACGAGGACCGAAACGGCGGCGGTGCCATCGGGGGCAGGGACTTCGGGATCGTGCCGGGGGTAGCGCTCGATCACGGCCTGGAGCTCGGCGCCCAGCTCATGGGCCTGCTCCGGCGTCAGCCGCAGTCCCCAGTCGCTCAGGGTTCCGGCCCGGTTCCAGGGTTCAGGGATGCTCGGCAGGGCTTCGATCCAGCGCAAGGCCCGGTCCGTGCCGGCCCCCACGATGGCGCGCAGGAACTCGGCCCCCAGCAGCCGGCTCTCGGGATCCCGGGCGAGACTCGACTCGTCGAAGTACGTGCTCCGGTGTGCGGCCCTCCACCAGCGGTCACGGCCCGTACCCCGTTCGGCATCCTCGGTGATGAACCCGAAGCCTTCCAGCTGCCGCAGGTGGTAGCTGGTGGCCCCGCTGGACTCCCCGAGGCGGGCCGCCAGCATGCTGGCCGTGGCAGGTCCCTCCTCCCGCAGCAGGCCCAGCAGACGCAGGCGCAGAGGATGGGCAAGGCCCTTCAGGTTCCTGGGGTCGAGCCGGATTGCGCGGGCGTGGTCAGGGTCAGGGTCGGGGGCACGGTGTGTCATGTCCCCAAGATAGGATTGCAAAGATTTCTTTGCAAATATTTTTTGGCATTTTGTTTAGAAAAGTCGAAGGGGGATCACGTCGGTCAGGATCAGCACCAGGAGGACCGCGGCGATCAGGAGCAGGAGCAGGGGGAGGCCGGAGACCAGGAGGGAGACGACCGCGAGTCCTCGCCCCTTCCTCAGTCCCAGGCGGCGCGTCTGGCGGAGCACATGGAAGGCCAGGAGCGGGGTGGCCAGGACCACCGCCAGGAGGTCGATCCCCGTCCACCATAGGTAGAGGCCGTGGGAGGCGGTGTAGCCCCACCCCAATCGCGTGAAGAGACGGGCGATGAGTGCCAGGAAGGCCAGGGAGCCAAGCAGGGCTCCCAGCCCCAGGCGGGAGAAGCGCAGGCTCGCATCCTGTGCATCAAACCAGCCACGCCGGAGTGCTTCGGACGGCTGGCGCAGGGCCTGGAGAAGGGCTGCCAGCAGGGGATGGCCTCCCAGGGCCGCCATCGCCAGCAGAGGCAGGCCGATCCAGTCCAGGCCCGCCGCGAAGGTCAGTGAGGTGACCGCGGCATCGAAAGGGCCTCCGGAGTCCTGATCCCGCACCCGGAGAAGGGCGATCAACGCGCCCGCTGCCAGCAGCATCCGCACCGCGAGGAGGACCCCGTGAAGCTCCATCGTCAAGGAGCGTTCGCTGGGGATGAACCGCCAGGCGAGGGACTCGACGACCTGCAGTGCCAGGAGGCCGCCCCCGAGGCCCAGGGCCCAGCGCCGCGTGGGGTGGCTCGCGTGTTCCCCGAGGGCCGCGGCGACGGCATAGGCGCCGAGACCCCAGACGAGGAGCGCACCGCCCCAGCTCATGACGTAGCCGGTACCGCCGAAGCGTGCGAGGAGGGCAAAGGACAGATCCCGCAGCAAACCCACGGCGAGGATCGCCCACGGGAACAGGTGGACGGGGTCCAAGGCGATCCAGCCTTCGTCCGAAGGGGCCTGTGGCATGCGGTCGTCAGCGGTTTCCGGGGTCATCCGTCCATGCTACTCCGTGTTAGGTTCAAGACACGGCCGACGGAGGGTCCGGCCCTGACGATGAGGTTAGCCATGGCTGGATACGACGGCCCCACCTGTGTCCTGTGCGGGGTGAAGGCCTGCCTTACGGACACGAAGACGCCACCGCCCTTCTGTCCGACACCCCATGAGACGGAGCTCCTGGCGAAGGTGGAGCGCACCTACCTCGAGAACCCCCTCCTCCAGCGCATGGCCGTGGAATCGGCCCGGACCGAAGCGGAGGGCTACTGCAAGGCCACGCGCATCGAGGAGATCATGGACTTCGCCCGCCGCATGGGCTGGTCCCGGCTCGGCCTCGCGCACTGCATCGGGCTGATGCAGGAGGCCCGGATCGCGCGGGACATCTTCCTGGCCAACGGCTTCGAGGTCTTCGCCGCCTGCTGCAAGGTGGGAGCCATCGACAAGGAGCGAGTGGGCGTGAAGGACGAGGAGAAGGTCCATCCCGGCAGCTTCGAGTCCATGTGCAGCCCCATCGGGCAGGCCGAGCTCCTGGCGAAGGCCGGCACCCAGTTCAACGTCGTGATCGGCCTCTGCGTGGGCCACGACAGCCTCTTCTTCATGCACTCGAAGGCTCCTGCCACGGTCCTCGTGGCCAAGGATCGCGTGTTGGGCCACAACCCCGTGGCCGCCCTGTACACGAAGCACACCTACTACCAGAAGCTGATGACGAATGCGGCATCGGACCCGCAACCCTGAAACTCCGAACGCGCCTTCCGTGCCTTCCGGGCTTGCCCTATACTCCACTCCTTCATCTGACCGCGGTTTGACAGGGCCCGGAGGGACTTCATGAAGGGAATCCTCGTTGCGCTGGTCCCGGTGCTGCTCGCCGGGGGCCGGCTTGCCGGACAGTCCCTGAGCCTCTATACGGAGATCTCGCCTCCCTCCCAGTTCCTGGGCGCCGATGGAAAGCTCACGGGGTTTTCCGTCGAACTCGTCCAAGAGCTGCAGAAGAAGGTCAAGAATACGGATCCCATCGAGGTGATCCCCTGGGTGCGCGGCTACCACGAGCTGCAGTCCAAGCCGAACGTGGCTCTGTTCACCATCGCCCGCACGGAGGAGCGCGAGCACCTCTTCCAGTGGGTGGGACCCATCCGCGAGATCTCCTTCCAGTTCTACGTGAAGGCCGGTTCGACCGTGTCCCTCACGTCCCTCGAGCAGGCCAAGGCCCTGCAGAGGATCGGGGTCTACAAGGAGGATGTGCGGGAGCAGTACCTGACCCGCATGGGCTTCACCAACCTGGATCGCTCCCTGGATAACCTGACCATCGTGAAGAAGCTCATGGATGGCCGGGTCGACGCCTTCGTGAGCAGCCCCGAGGCGGTCGGCCCCATCCTGAAGGCCGCAGGGTACAGTCCCGAGGAGGTCAGGGGAACGTACACGTTCCTCCGGATCCGCGGGTACATCGCCTTCTCGAAAACCACTCCGGCGAGGCTTGTGAAGAGCTGGAGCCAGGCCCTGGAAACCCTCAAGGCCGATGGCACCTACGAGCGTCTCTACCGGAAATACCTGCCCGGTCAGCCCTTCGCCCTGCCCACCCCCTGACGCCATCTCCGTTGGAGTTCTCCATGTCCGAGTGCGCCCACCAGCCCGTTCACGCAGAAGGCCTTCCCAAGCCCGTGGGCCCCTATTCCCCCGGCATGATCTTCGACCGGCTCGTCTTCGTCTCGGGGCAGGGCGCCACGGATCCGGCCACGGGCCAGTTTGCGGGACTCGATGTGGAGACCCAGACGGAGCAGGTCTTCCGGAACATCCGTACAATCCTGCAGGCGGCGGGTTCCGATCTTCCGTACGTGCTTCGCTGCGGCGTCTTCCTGGTGGACATGCGGGACTTCGAGAAGATGAATGCCGTCTATGCGCGGGTCTTCGGCGACCACCGGCCCGCCCGCACCACGGTGCAGGTGGCCTCGCTGCCGGTGGCCGGGCTGCGGGTGGAGATCGACGTGGTGGCCTACCGGCCCTGAGCGACGGTGTTCCGTCTCTTGCGGAGGAGCCTGGAGGGCTTGGGACTGGCTCTGCTGCTGGCGCTCCCCGGCTGCCGTCGGGAGTCCGTTCGGCTGCATGAGGTTCCTTCGCGGGTCCTCTGGGCCTGGGAGTCCCCCCAGGATCTGCGGTTCCTGAAGGGTGATGTCGGGGTGGCCTTCCTGGGGGGGGAGCTGCACCTGGAAGGGCAGGGGGCGCGCTGGGTGGCCCGCCGGAACCCACTGCTCGTCCCTCCCGAGACCCATCTCATGGCCGTCATCCGGGTGGAGACGCACGGGGCGGAGCTGACGGCGGATCAGGCGGAAGCGTTCCTGGATCGGGCTGTGGGCTTGCTGAAGCTGCCGCGTGTGAAGGGGCTCCAGGTGGACTTCGATGCACGGGACTCGGAGCGCGCCTTCTATGCCGACGCCTTGAAGAAACTCAGGGAGCGCATGCCGGCCGACATGCCGCTGTCCATCACGGCCCTGGCCTCCTGGTGCCTGGATGATGGCTGGATCAGCCAGGCCGGACTCAGCGGGATCGTGGACGAGGCAGTGCCCATGCTCTTCCGCATGGGGCCCGAGGAGGCCCGGATCCGCAGCCGGCTGGCCCGAGGCGAGGCGCTCAAGGAGCCTCTGGCCCGCTTCAGCGCAGGCGTCTCCACCGACGAAAGGCTGCCCCGACCGCGCGGCCGCCGACGCTACTATGTGTTCCATCCCGGTTCCTGGACGGTCGATGCCTGGGACCGCATCGCCAGGGACCTCCCATGATCCGACGCGCCTGGTCCGCCTTCCTCGTGCTGCTGCTCTTCACCACGGCGTGGCCCTGCGGGCCCATCGTGCCCACCCTGAACCTGGTGGTGAGCCGTATCCCCGATGGCTCTCGCGAGGACTGGGTGGCCGGTCGCATGGGGCTCCTGCAGCCCATGCTGTCCACCACGGACCTGGTGGTGGCCTGGAGGTGGCTCGCGGGCGTGGGACTGGACGCCACCGAGCAGAAAGCCTTGCTGGGGCCCGCGCTGATCGGGGACCCCGAATCGGGGTTCCTGGCCTGGACGCAGGCGCGAGCCGAAGCCGGGGCACCCCCGCGCGAGCTGAAGACAGCCCGGGTGGAGGACTATCGCGAGCTTCCGGTGGTCGGCGATCACGCCTTGACTCTGGCGGCCCGCACCCTGCGGGAACGCATCAAGACCTTCGGCAAAGGCAGCGTGGCCGTACGCAGTTGGCTGGCCGCCCAGGACCGTGTGTTCACCTGGGAAGGGAAGGGCGCGGAGCTCCTGCCGGAGGCTACGACCGCCAGCCTGCCCCTGCTGATCCAGCAGGACCGGGGCTACCAGTTGGCTGCGGCGCGCTTCTACCGGGAAGACTATCCGGAAGCCGTGGAGGCCTTCCGGGCCGTGGCCGAGGACGGTGCCAGCCCTTGGCGCGGCTGGGCCCGGTACGCCCTGGCGCGCATCCATGCCAAGGTGGGTTCCATCGCAGGCTGCGACCTGGATGCGGAACAGGCGCTGGCGCACCTCGCAAAGCTGCAGGCGGACCCGGCCTTCGCCGAGCTGCACGCGGATGCGGCCGCCCTGGAGAACCGGATCCGTTTCCTCCAGGATCCACAGGTCTTCTATGCCCGGCTTCTGCAGAACCTCGGAGCCAAGCACCGCGGCGCGGCCCTGCTGCAGGACATGGAAGACCTCCGCTGGCTGCGGGTGCTGGAGCCCTGGACGGAGGGCCTGAAGGGCACGAAACCCGCCGGCGTTCATGCCTGGATCCACCTTCTCCAGGACGGAACCCTGGACGAGGCCCTGGCGGCCTACGACGCCGCACCGGATCTGCCGAACCTCGTGGCCGTCATGCTGGTGCTGCCCAAGGAACATCCCCGCGCCGAGGCTTTCCTGAAGCTGGCCCAGCAGGCGAGCCTCAAGCCGGGTCCGGTTTACGCGACCCTGGTGAGCCACCGGTTGCGCATCCTGGTGGCCCAGAACCGCATGAAGGCGGCCGAGGCCCTGGCGGACGAGGCCCTGGCCCAGCCGGATGTGGCGCGGTGGCCTTCCGCCTTCAACCTCTGGTCCTCCATCAAGCTGGCCCAGGCCCAGGATGTGGATGCCTTCGCAGCCCATCTCGGGCGGCGCTTGGCCTCCATCGATGACGGCTGGACGGACTGGAGCGAGCACCTCGACGACAGCCAGGACGACCGGCGGACCCTCAAGGCCCTCGATCCCATGGCGGTCTCCCTGCTCAACGAGCACATGCCCCTGGGGCAGTGGGAAGCGCTCCTCGCCTCACCGCGCTTCCCGGCCGAGCTGAAGCCCGAGCTGGTGGAAGCCCTCTGGACCCGAGCCGCCGTGCTGGACCGGGAGGAGGTCATGCTCCGTCATCGCGCCGCATTGGCGAAGGCTCGTCCCAAGCTGGCCAAGGAACTGGAAGCCTGGGCCGCGGAAAAGAGCCCGGCTCGCCGCAAGGCACGCGCCTATCTGCTCATCTGGGAGCACCGCCTCTGGCCCAAGCTCCTCACCTTCCGGGAGGAGGCCTTCCAGTTCGGCACCATCTTCGCCCGCTGGGAGGGGCCGCCGGAACCCGCTCCGGATCCTGGTCCCATCCCGAGCTCGGGGGGTGAGGACAGAGGCCTGTGGGACTATCGGCTCACCCTTGCTCCCGCATTCCTGGACACCGCCGCCGATAGGGAGGGCACCGCAGACTTCGCCCGCATCCCGGCCCCGCTCACCTGGTTCTGCGAACAGGCGCTGATCTTCGCCCATGCGATGCCCAACGACCCCCTGGCGTCGGAAGCCCTGTCCCGGGCCGTGCGCTCCTCCCGCAACGGCAACCGCGACGCCCGCAGCGCCGAGCTGGTGGTGAAGGCCTTCCGACTCCTGCACCGCAAGTATCCAGACTCACCGGGGGCGAAGGCCGCGAAGATCTACCACCAGCGCTGAAGCACCGCCGCTGGCGGCAGGTCTGGGCTGATGAGCCGTTGCGGCCCAGACTCCCGTGAACTTTGCCTATAATCGGGACTACCACTAGGGGTTTCCATGTTGCTGCGCCCGCTTGCCCTTCTGCTGACCGCCGCCCTCCCGATGACCGCAGGCTACTGGAGGCTGGTCGACACGCAGCCGGATGCGCGTACCGAAAACGGGGAATGGATCACCAGCGCGAAGATGACAGGCCAGGGCGTGACCTTCACCGCCCAGATCGCCCCCACGAGCAGCGGCGTCGATCGCGGCAAGGCCTTGATCACCAAGGGCAGCTGGACCATACCATCCGACTACCTGCGACCCGGAGACAAGCTGTCGTTCCGCATCGATCTGGTGGCCGAGAAGGTCGAACTGGGTCCCCAGTGGCAGGTGAGCCACCACCTCGTCTACCGTTCCCTGGGAGCGGGAGGCTCCTCCAACATCGCCAGCACCTCCATCAGCACCGCGGAAGGAGCACCAAAGCTGAACCACGCCACCGGCGACTGGGTGGTCCCCAACGGCGGTCCGAAGCAGACCCTGGCCCTCAGCATCTACGGAAAGCTCTTCGAGATCCGCTACAACTATGCCTGGATGGAAGGCCAGATGCCGGCCGGCGGGCGGGCAGCCGTCACCCCTCCGATCTCGACCGGATCGACCGCCACGGGGAACCCGGCCACGGGCGCGGGACGGACTGGCACCTCCTCCGGATCCACCCCCGGCGGGACCTCTGTGACCTACGATGAGCCCACGGGCGTGGCCTTCACGGGATCGGAAGTGGAGATCTTCCGCAGCGGGAACGACTTCGGTGTGTCCAATGGTGGGAAGGAGACCCTCTTCACCCTGAGCCGTCCTGCCCGTATCACCTACCTCCTGTCCTACCACTACAACGGAGGGAAGGGCGCCCCGGGAGGAACGCTGAGGATCGTAGGGGAGGACGGGGCCGTGTGGGGACCGTGGAAGGTCGAAACCCTGAACAAGGTCTACTGGATCGCCCGCCCCAACGTGAGCCTACCCGCGGGTCGCTATCGAGTGCAGGATTCCGATCCGGGTACCTGGTCGCAGAACGAGGGGTCCAAGGGCCAGGGGCACATCATCCTCAAGGGTGTCTGGGGCACCGCTGCTGTGAAGGCCACCGCGCCTGTCAAGCCCGCTGGGCCAGCCAAGTCCCTGAAGGAGGAGTTGACGGACCTCAAGGAACTGCTGGATGCCAAGCTCATCTCCCAGCAGGAATACGACGCCAAGCGGGCCGAGATCCTGAAACGCCACGGCTTCTAGCGCACGAGCAGGTCGAGAAGGACCTGGACCGCGGCATCGGCCAGTTCGGGATCCGAGATCCGAACGAATGTCGATCCGCCCCCTCCGGATGGACCCGGAATGGACGATCCGAGGGGAAATGGCTGCAAGAGCAAGGAATCATATGACATAGAATCCAATTGCGCCGACGGTATACTGATGGCATGCTCTAAGAATGCTGAAAGCGCCCACTGTTTCCTCCCTGCAAAAGGCCACCCAGCCCAAGCCTGCGAACCAGAACGAAGTGGACCGCGTCTATCACCAGATCCGCGAGTGGCTGATGGACGCCGTGCTGCCGCCGGGCGAGTTCCTCTCGGAGCCGGATCTGGCCCAGCGCTGCCACACCAGCCGCACCCCGGTGCGCGAGGCCTGCATGCGGCTCCACCAGGACCGCTGGCTTTCTCGGTTTCCCCGGAAGGGCTTCCTGGTCACACCCATCTCGGTGAGGGACATCGTCGACCTCTACCAGTTCCGCAAGCTGCTTGAGTGCTTCACGGCCGAGACCGTAGCCCAGTCCGCCACCACGGAGCAGATCGCCGAGCTTCGCGCGCTGCTGGACGTGGAGGACAACCCTGCCGCGGACACCGCCGCAATGGTCCAGGCCAACGAGGCGTTCCACCTGCGTCTGGCGGCGATGGCCGGCAACGAGCGCGTGCTCGATCAGCTCGGCCTGACCCTGGCCTTCGCGCGACGCCTCGACACACTCTACATGCGCGTGGACCGGAGCTGGATCGCCCATCACGACCTGATCAAGGCCCTGGAGGCCCACAGCGGTTCCCTGGCGCGACAGGCCATGACCGCCCACCTGGACCACTCGCAGGCCTGTCTCGTGAAGCTCTTCGGCAGCAGCATTCCCCGCGTCAAATGACCCGTTCCAAAGGAGACACCATGCACTTCACGCGCGCCATCGTCCGCATTCCCGGCGAGAACTTCAGCGAGGGGCTGACCTCGGTGGGCCAGGGCACCCTCGGCGCCCCGGTCTATGCCAAGGTCCTGGAACAGCACGCGGCCTACTGCCAAGCCCTGGAGGCCTGCGGGCTTCAGCTCACCGTCCTGCCGAAGGACCTGAAGCACCCGGATTCCACATTTGTGGAGGACACGGCCGTCCTCACCCCCCACGCCGCAGTCCTCACCCGTCCCGGAGCGGAGAGCCGCGAAGGCGAGGTCGAGGGGATCCGGGGCGCCGTGCTCCAGTTCTTCCAGAAGCACTACGAGATCACGGCTCCGGGAACCGTGGATGGGGGCGACATCTGCGAAGCTGGAACCCACTTCTTCATCGGCATCTCCCACCGGACCAACGAGGAAGGCGCGCGGCAGCTGGCCGAATACCTGAAGAAGGAAGGCTGCACCTCCTCCACGGTGGATATCCGGCAGATGACGACCATCCTGCACCTCAAAAGCGGTATCGCCTGCATCGACGACCAAACCCTGGTGCTGATGGAGGAGATGGCGGACCGTCCCGAGTTCAAGGGCTACCGCATCATCCGTGTCGCCGAGGAGGAGAGCTACGCCGCGAACTGCGTGCGGATCAACGACCGCGTCTTCCTCCCTGCCGGATTCCCCAGGTTGGAAGCCTCCCTGAAGCAGCACGGCTACACCCCCCTGGTGCTGGACATGTCGGAATACCGCAAGATGGATGGCGGCTTGAGCTGCCTCTCCCTCCGGTTCTGAGCGGCCCGGGAGCCGGCATGCGGCCCGGTGGCTGCGTTGAGGTAGGAAATAATTGAATGGTTAACAATTATCTCCAACCAGCCGATACAAGGAGAAAGGGAGGTCCGCTCCATGCCGGGCACACCTTGGCATGGAATCCGACATGGGAATCACCCGCATCGTCTTGACCTTGTGGCTGGCATGCGTGCAGGGAGCGGCGTTGGCCGGGGAGGTCCTGGTCGTCTCCGGGCACCCCGGCTATCCCCCCGTGACCTGGGAAGAGAACGGGGTCATCGTCGGCGTCGGGGCGGAACTGGTCAAGGCCGTCTTCACCGAGCTGAAGGTGCCCTACGAGATCAGGGCCGATGGCCGTTGGATCCGCGTCCAGAAGGATGCGGAGGCTGGGGTGATCGATGTCATCGCCGGTGTCTACCTCAACACGGAGCGGAAGGCTTTCCTGGAATACACCGTCCCCTTCATGAAGGACCCCAACGTGGTGTTCGTCTGGAAGGGCAAGACCTTCCCCTTCAACACCTGGGATGACCTGATCGGCAAGCGGGGAACGACCAACATCGGGGAGAGCTTCGAGGATAAGTTCGACCACTTCGCGGAAGCGAAGCTCAGTCTCGAGCGGGTTCCGGAAACCATCCAGAACCTGAAAAAGCTGGAATCGGGGCGGGCGGACTACTTTGTCTTCGGCCTCTATCCGGGCCTGTCCATCGCCACCCTCGAGGGCTACGACGACAAGATCGAGGCGCTTCCCAAGCCCATCCTGACAGCGAACTTCTACATGGCCTTCTCGAAGAAGTCGAAATACGTGCATCTCCTGCCCAAGGTCAACCGGATCATCAACCGGCTCAAGGCGGAGGGTACCGTCGACCGCTGGCTGAAGGAACAGATGGACGACTACCGGAGGCTGCACAGGAAACCCTGAACCGGCGCGGAGCTCATGGGGGTCCCCCTCGAACCAGCGGAGCTTTCAGGGTTCTCCGCTCCAGGCCCCACAGGTCGGCCTGGACAGCCGTGGGCAGGGAACACTCGTGAGATTGTGAAAAAAGCGGGTTCCGAAGATGGATCCATGACTCCTTTTCAAACTCAAGGCCGTGCCAAAGGCTCCGATATAACGCTAGGACCGGGATATGCCTGGCAGAGATGGTTTTCCAAGGAGATGAACCATGGGCAAGAGCCTTCAGAAGAAGCTCACCTTGTTCGTTGTCGGACTGCTGCTGGCGCTGGCGGCGCTCTTGTCCCTCGTGTCCTACCAGCAGATGCGGGGTCAACTGCTGGCGGGCGTCAAGAGCGAATCGGAAGCCGCGGCCAACGGCTACAGCCGGCTCATCGCCGAGTGGGTGGCATCCAAGCGCTCCATCGTCAGCGCGACGACCGTCGTAACGACTCGGACGGACGTCATCGAGTACCTCAAGCGGGCTGCGGAAGGCGGCGGATTCGATACCGTCTATGTGGGGCTTCCGGACAAACGGATCATTGATGCCACCGGTTGGGTCCCTCCGGCGGACTATGACCCCACCGTCCGCCCTTGGTACCGCGCGGCCATGGACACGAATGGTCCGATTCTCACCGAACCCTACGTGGACGCTCAGACCGGCAAGCTGATCGTCAGTTTCGCTTCTCCCGTCAAGGGGGGGGGCGGCGTGGTGGCCGGTGACATCAGCATCGACCGGCTGGTGAAGGATGTCCTCGCCCTCAAGCTGGCAGGCAACGGCTACGCCATGCTGCTCTCCAAGGACGGCAAGATCATCGCCCACCCGGAACCCAAGCTCACCCTCAAGGGGGTGGGGGACCTCTCCTCCGAGCTGGCCACGCACGTCGCCGAACTGGGCCAGCCCAGCAAGGGGCTGGTGGATGCTTCGGTCGGCGGCAAGTCCAGCCTGGTTCTCTGGCAGCCCGTCGCAGGCAGCGACTGGACCCTGGCCCTGGTGATGGAGCGCTCAGCGGTGCTGGCGCCCCTGCGGAGCCTGCTCTTCAAGGTGCTGGGTATCATCGCCGTGTTCGGCATCGGCGTCTCCCTGCTGGCGGTGGCGACCCTGAGCCGCATGCTGAAGGGCCTTGGCCAGATCCGCACGGCCATGCAGGAGATCGCCAGCGGCGAGGGCGACCTGACCCGCCGTATCGACGTCAAGAGCGACGATGAGGTGGGCCAGACCGCCGAGGCCTTCAACCGCTTCCTGGGCGGCCTGCAGGGCACCATCAAGGACGTGACCCAGGCCTCCCTCTCGGTAGCGAGCGGCGCCACGGAGCTCTCCGCCTCCGCCGAGCAGATGTCCGCCACCACCCAGGAGATCGCCAAGAGCGGCGAGCTGCTCCATGGCGCCACGGAGACCGTCGCCTCGGCCATCACCGAGTTCATGGCCAGCGTGGAGGAGGTGGCCCGCAACGTGAAGACCTCCGTGGAGCACACGGGCGAGACCGTGGAAGCCACGGAAGCCGGCTCCCAGGGCACCAAGACCACCGCCGAAGGCATGAACCGCATCCACGACGCCTCCTCCAAGATCGCCAGCGCCATCCGCGTGATCCAGGAGATCGCCCAGCAGACCAACCTGCTGTCCCTGAACGCGGCCATCGAGGCCGCCAAGGCCGGGGAGCAGGGCAAGGGGTTCGCGGTGGTGGCCGAGGAGGTCCGCAAGCTGGCGGACCGCAGCCGGCAGGCCGCCGTGGAGATCGAGAAGCTCCTCCACGACACCCAGGTGGCCGTGGATGGCGGCGTGTCCTCGGTGCAGAACATCTCGGCGCTGATGGAGCGGATCCAGGCCTCCATCAAGCGCGTGTCCTCGCTCATCAACGAGATCGGCACCGCCACCCGGGAGCAGACCAGCACTGCCAGCGAGATCGCCAACCGCATGGAGGAGAGCGCCCGGGAGATCGGCCAGAATGCCGTGGCCACCCAGGAGCTCAGCGCTACGGTCCACGAGATCAGCCGCACCGCCTCCGACCTGGCCCGGATCGCCAACAGCCTCGCCCAGGCCATGGCCCGCTTCAAGGTCTGAGCCGCTTGGAGCCCACCGCAGAGGGGCCTGCGGACATCCCGGTGTCCGCAGGTCTCTCTGTCTGTGCTTGACGGACTTCGAATCTATAGTTAGAGTTCTAATCATGAGCGGCAAGCTGATGGAACTTATCTCGCGGGTCCACCTGACCTGGAAGCGCCGGGTGGCGCGGGATCTGGCGCCCCATGGTCTGAATCCCAAGCAGATTTTCGTGCTGCGCAAGCTGCAGGATTCCGGTGGACTGGCCCCCAGCCAGATCGCCGACCTGACGTTCGCGGACCGACCCACGGCGACCTCCATGATCGGCACCCTGGAGCGGGCCGGCTTTGTGCAGCGTCGCCGCGACCCCCAGAACGCCAAGTGGGTGATCGTCGAGCTCACGGAAGCCGGGCGCCAGAAGCTGGAATCCGTCCCCCAGGTCCTGTGGCGCAGCGGGAAGACCGCCTTCGACCCCGAGGGCGGACTCACCCGGGAAGAGCGCCGGGAACTGATCAGACTGCTGGAGAAGGTGAACCTATGGATGCAATCCTGACCTTGAATGGCCGCGGCCTCTCCCTGCGAGGCCTCGATACCGGCGGCTCCGGCTTTCCCGTGGTGTTCCTGCACGGCGCCATGGGCCGGGGCTCCTGCTGGCAGGGTGTGATGGAGGGGCTCTCGCCGGACTACCGGTGCATCGCCCTGGACCAGCGCGGGCACGGCGGTTCGGACAAGCCCTTGCAGGGATACACCCGCGAGGACTTCGTGGCGGACCTGGCTGCGGTCGTGGATCAGCTGGGACTTGCTCGGTTCGCCATCGTGGGCCACTCCACCGGCGCATTGAACGCCTGGGTCTACGCGGCCGACCACCCGGAGCGTGTCGCGGCCCTGGTCCTGGAAGACATGCACGCGGAGCCCAAGGGCACGGCCTACCTGGACGGGTGGCGCACCTGGATGGACGCCTGGCCCGTGCCCTTCGGGAGCCAGGAGGACGTGCGCCGCCATTTTGCGGACCTGCGCCCCTCCCTGGGGGACTACTTCACCCGGGTCTTCGAGGAGACGTCGGACGGCTGGCGCCCGGTCTTCCGAAAGGACACCATCCTGCAGACCATCGAAGGCAACGAGGCCCGGCCCTGGTGGCAGGAGCTGCGCCGCGTCGGCTGCCCGGCCCTGGTCCTCAAGGGCGCCCGCAGCGAATTTCCCCTGGAGGAGGCCCACCGCATGGCAGAAACCCTTCCCAAGGGCCGCCTGGCGGTCATCGACAACGCCCACCACACGGTGCATGTGGACCAGCCGGAAGCCTACCTGTCGACCTTGCGAGCGTTCCTTCGAGAGGTCCTGTGATCCCTTCGTCTACCTTGATCGCCTTCACGCTGCTGAACATGGGCTTCGCCCTGGTTCCCGGGCCGGATGTGCTCTGCATCCTGTCCAATGCCATCACGCGGGGAGCGAGAGCGGGGTACCAGGTCTGCCTCGGCATCGCCGTGGCGTGCCTCTTCCATGTGGGGTGCGCCACCCTGGGCCTCACGGCCATCCTGGCTGCCATTCCCTCGGCCTTCCTGGCGGTGAAGCTCCTGGGGGCTCTCTACCTCGTCTCCGTCGGCTGGCAGATGCTGCGGTCTCCCCAGGCCGCTCGCGCTCCCGAGGCCGGTGTGCGGTTGTGTTCCCCCTTCGCCCAGGGGGCCGTTTCCAACCTGCTCAACCCCAAGATTGCGGTGTTCTTCCTGGCGATCCTTCCCCAGTTCATCCAGCCCGGCCTGGGCCATACGGGCCTGCAGGCTCTGGTGCTCGGTCTGGTATCCGTCGTTTCGGGAACCGTCGTGAACCTGGGCACGGCCACCCTGGGAGCCCGCCTGGGGCGGCTCCTCGCATCCCGGGAAACCTGGTTCAAGCGCTTCCAGCAGGCCGCCGGCACGGTGCTCATCGGCCTGGCCGCCCGTGTTGCGGTCGAAAAAGGTTGAGCAGCTCAAACTCACGCCCTTCGACTTCTAGGCCGAAAGGGTGACAGCGCGACCCCTCCGGGGGGCGCGAGGACTCTTTGGAAAGACCCGGAAAGATTCCAATCGCTTGTCGAAAAACGCGATTGCATTTTTCCTGAACCATCGACCTGGAACACCGGACCACAGGGCTCATCCAATGAGATCTGGAAGGAGAGCTCGCGGGCCGCACGTTTGCGCTCAATCCAACCAAGATGGGGGTGGGAGATGCTCGGTAGATTCAGTATCGGGAAAAGGTTGGTGCTGGCCTTCGGACTGATCATCGTGATCCTGGTGATCTCCACGGGCATCGCATTCCTGGGGTTCCGGTCCCTGCAGAAATCCCTGGCGGACGTGAAGGAGCAGTCCCGCCAGATCGTGCTGGCGAAGGATGTCCAGAAGCACGCCCTCAATGTCATGACCTACATCGGGGCGGTATCGGCCGCCGAGGAGGCCTCCGTCCAGCAGGTCTACCTCGCCAGCATCGCCACGGACCGCGAGGCCTACAAGATCAATTTGGATGAGCTCAAGGCCACTGCGGGAACCGATGAGATGAAGAAGCTGGTGGATGCCGCGGAAGCCTCGGTGACCGGCTCCCGGGAGGTCAACAACGAGATCCTGGCGCTCGCGAAGGACAAGCGCAATGCGGAGGCCGTGAAGAAGTTCGCCCAGGAATCCGTGCCCCGGCTGAGTCTCTGGAACGATGCCTTCACCAACCTGAACACCCGTCGGACTGAAATGATGGACCAGGCCTTCAAGAGCGCCGAGGCCCAGGTGAAGCGCAGCACCCTCATCCTCCTCAGCGCCGGCATCGTGGCCATCCTGGCCGCCGTGGCCCTGGGTTGGATCATCACCCGGAGCATCGTGGGACCCATCCGCGGCTTCATGGAGGTCATCGGTGCCCTGGCGGAGGGCGATCTCACCCAGGAAGCCCGAGTGGACTCCCAGGACGAGATCGGCCATCTGGGCCAGTCCCTGAACCAGGCCCTCGCGAAACTCCGGGCCGCCATGAGGGACGTGAGCGGCGCCTCCATGAGCGTTTCCAGCGGTGCCACGGAGCTCTCCGCCTCGGCGGAGCAGATGTCCGCCACCACCAACGAGATCGCCAAGAGCGGCGAGCTGCAGCACAGCACCACGGAGTCCGTGGCGGCGGCGACCCTGCAGTTCCAGGCCAGTGTCGAGCACGTGGCCGGGAACGTGAAGGTCTCCGTGGGCCACACCGAACAGGCCGTGAGCGCTACGGAAGCCGGTGCCAAGGGCACCCAGGATGCGGCGGAAGGCATGGCACGGATCCGCGAGGTGACCGCCAAGATCGCGAGCGCCGTGGCGGTCATCCGTGAGATCGCCCAGCAGACGAACCTCCTGTCCCTCAACGCCGCCATCGAGGCGGCCAAGGCCGGTGAGCAGGGCAAGGGCTTCGCCGTGGTGGCCGAGGAGGTGCGCAAGCTGGCGGATCGCAGCCGGCAGGCCACGGTGGAGATCGAGAAGCTCATCCAGGAGACCCACAGTGCCGTGGCGGAGGGAGGGACCTCCGTGGGCACCACCTCGAACCTCATGGGCCATATCCAGAACTCCATCGTGAACGTCTCCGGCCTCATCCGCGAGATCGGCACCGCCACCCAGGAGCAGTCCCGAACGGCCAGCGAGATCGCCCGTCGCATGGAGGAGAGTGCCCGGGAGGTGGGCCAGAACGCCGTGGCCACCCAGGAGCTCAGCGCCACCGTCCAGGAGATCAGCCGGACCGCCTCCGAGCTGGCCCGTGTCTCCACGAGCCTCGCGGAAGCGGTGGCCAAGTTCAAAGTCTGACCAAGCTCAGGATTTGATGGGGCTCAACGCGGGAGCGGTCGGCTCCAGTCCGAAGCCTTGCAAACCTTGGCGCGTTTCGCGTGCTCCACCACCAAGGCGTGGAACTCCTGGTAGAGCTCGACGCCTTCCGGAAGGTTCTCCACGCAGAACGCTTTGAGGGCTTCGTAGGTGACATCCTCGGGAACCCAGCCCAGCCGTGCGAAGACCCGCCGCGTATAGGCATCCACCACCATCTCCGGCTGCCCATAGGCATAAAGGCGGATGCTGTCGGCCGTCTCGGGCCCCACGCCATGCACGGCGAGCAATTCCTTCCGGGTCAGTGTCCGACCCGTCAGCTGTCCGTGGAACGCCGCCAGGGCCTTCAGCTTCACCGCCTTGGCGTTGTGAAAGCCGGAGGGCCGGATCAGCGTGGCCAGTTCCTCCTGGGGCAGGGCCAGGAGGGCGTCGGGCTCCAGGGCCCTGGCTTCCACCAGGGCCTTCAGAGCCTTCTCCACGTTGGGCCAGGCGGTGTTCTGCGTCAGGATCGCTCCCGCGCAGATCTCGAAGCACTCCGCCGGCGTGCGGGGGAAGGTGTAGTCGCCCGGATGGTAGCCGGTGATGGAGCCGGTCTTGGTGGGGTTGGTTCCGTCGTGG
>Ga0129297_10000232_pt1 | contig 26807 bp, 28 predicted proteins | sample I18A1metaG_FD_94708 | JGI IMG/M metagenome (GOLD analysis project Ga0129297, IMG submission 94708) | Lake sediment bacterial and archeal communities from Gulf of Boni, Indonesia to study Microbial Dark Matter (Phase II) - ​I18A1 metaG | ecosystem: Environmental > Aquatic > Freshwater > Lake >... | reverse complement strand
GTCATGACCGGCGGCACGCCGTGTCCGGAGGCCAGGGCGGCGACAATGGCGGCCCCCGTGGGGGTCACCCGCTCCCCGGGGCCGATATCCCAGTGGACCGGCAGCCCCCGCAGCAGCTCGGCAGTTGCCGGTGCCGGTACCGGCAGCCGACCGTGGGCGCTCTCCACCCAGCCGCTCCCCCAGGGGAGCGCCGAAGCGTGGACCTCGCCGACCCCCAGGTAGTGAAGGCCGATGGCGGTCCCGACGATATCGACGATGGAATCGAGTGCCCCGACCTCGTGGAAATGCACCTGTTCCAGCGCGACGCCGTGGACCTTCGCCTCGGCCTCGGCCAGGCGGCGGAAGACCAGCTGCGCCCGCTCCCTGACAGGATCCGCGAGGCGGCTGGACTCAATCAGTGCGACGATGTCACCGTAGTGGCGGTGTGTCCGGTCATCTCCGACCTCGACCTGGAAGCGGAGCCCCCGCACCCCCTGGCGGAGGCACTCCTCCGTGGCAAGGCGGTAGCTCCCGGCCGGCAGGGGGAGCTTTGCCAGCTCGCTGCGAAGGTGCTCCAGGGGGGCGCCCAGATCGATGAGGCCGGCCACGGTCATGTCACCGGCAATGCCGGCGCTGCAGTCGATGTAGAGGGTTTTCATGCCTGCTCCCGGTTCATCAGGGCCGCCGCGTAGCCGGCGCCGAAACCGTTGTCGATGTTGACCACCGTCACCCCGGAGGCGCAGGAGTTGAGCATGCCCAGGAGGGCCGCCACCCCGCCGAATGCCGCTCCGTAGCCGACGGAGGTGGGGACGGCTATCACCGGACGGCTCACCAGACCGCCGACCACCGAGGGGAGCGCCCCCTCCATGCCGGCGACGACGATGATGACCGAGGCGGAAAAGAGGAGCTCACGCCGGGCAAGAAGGCGGTGAAGGCCGGCCACCCCCACGTCGAAGAGCTGCTCCACCTGGTTTCCCATGATCCGGGCGGTCACCACCGCTTCTGCCGCCACCGGCAGGTCCGACGTCCCGGCCGATACCACCAGGATCGTCCCCCGGCCGACCTGTTCCACCGGTTTCTGCTCGATGGTCAGGCAGCGGGCTTCCCGGTGCCAGAGCGCCGCCGGAAAGGTCTCCGCCAGTTTCAGGGCCTTCTCCTCCTCAAGGCGGGTGGCGAGGATGTTGTTCCCCTTCGCCAGGAGCGCCCCGATGATCCGCTCCATCTGGTCGACACTCTTGGTGGCCCCGAAGATGACCTCGGGAAACCCCTGGCGCAGCCCCCGGTGGTGATCGACCATGGAGTCGCCCAGGTCTTCGAAGGGGAGGTGACGCAGCCGCTCCAGGGCATCTTCGATGGACTCGTCCCCCCGCCGGACCCCTTCCAGCAGGCGTTTGAGGTCGGTTACATTCATGTCGTCCCTTTCACGAAAGGAGATTAAAGCGCTGCCAGTATACCACGCCGGCGGGGAAAGGAAAGGCGCATTACCGGGCGGCAGGGGATGCCCGCCACGGTGCCCCCTAGCCGCGCACGAACGGCTGCACCAGGAGCTTGACGAGGGTCAGCTCCCCCGGGTCGCGGAACTCCCGCAGGCCGATGGTCATCCCCAGGTGCCCCTTTTCCGGCTGGGGGCGGTAGGTGCCCAGGAGCCGGTCCCACCAGGGGAGGTTGAAGCCGTAGTTGCTGTTGGTCTCCCGGGGGACCACCGAGTGGTGCACCCGGTGCATGTCCGGTGTTACCAGCACGAGGCGCAGCCACCTGTCCAGGGCGAGGGGAATGCGGATGTTGCCGTGGCTGAACTGGGACGTGGCGTTGAGAATGATCTCGAAGAGGAGCACCCCCAGGGGCGGTGCCCCGAGCACCGCCACCGCGGCCAGCTTGATCCCGAGGGAGACCAGTATTTCCAGGGGGTGGAAGCGGTTGCCGCTGGTCACGTCCAGGTCCAGGTCGGTGTGGTGCATCCGGTGGAGCCGCCAGAGAAGCGGCCGGGCGTGGAAGAGCCGGTGCTGGAGATAGATGACGAAGTCGAGGAGGATCACGGACAGCACGACCTCTACCCAGAGGGGGAGCGGCACGAGATTGAGGAGGCCTCCCCCCCTGGTCTCCAGGGCGTACGCCATGCCGACCGGGAAGACCGGCAGGAGCAGCCGCGCCAGGGCCGTGTCCAGGACCACCAGGGAAAGGTTGGCACACCAGCGGCTCCCCCGGGGAACGGAGAGCTGCCGCCGGGGGGCAAGGAGCTCCCAGGTGGCGACCAGGGCAAAGGTGCCGAGAAAACAGGCCAGCCGTACCCCCGCTTCAGCCGTCATCACCCTCTCCCCCTCCCCAGAGCGGATCGGCCATGAACTGCCGTCGCAGCCGCTCCTCGGGGTTCTGCTCGTAGAATTCCGCTTCGGCAAAGGAGAACCGGTACTCGCCGAGGTAGCGCAGCACCAGGCCGTACGCTTCGTTCACCTGCCTGATCCTCTCCCCGTCGTCGCCGCCGCTGTCCGGATGATACTTCTTCACCAGGTCCCGCTGCCGTTTCCGGACCTCCGCCATGGTGGCCCGCTCGCCGATCCCCAGGACGTTCAGCGCCTTCCGCAGCTCCGCATAGGTCATGGGGGGGAGACCTCCTTTTCACCGGTAGATTCTGGTCCGGAAACCCGGGGAGCAGCGTCGCCCGGGTCACGTCAGCTCAACGGGTCATGCACTCTTCACGTTGAGGGGAACCCCTCCCGCAAAGCGTGGCCACTGCGGCTTACCCGGAAGAGGCGGCAAAATGCACCGCCAGCCAGACGGTCTGCAGATCCTGATCGGTCCACTCGACCCGGTGGCGGCAGTGGGCGGGGAGGAGAAGGTAGTCCCCCGGCAGGAGGGTCCGGGGCTCCGCCTCACCCTCCAGCAGGAGGCCGGCGGAGCCGGCCAGGAGCAGGACCCACTCGTCCCACCCCTGGTCGTACCATTCCCCCGCAGGGGTGGCCTGGCCCGCCGAGACGATCCGCTCGATGCTCGCCCCGGGTCGCCGCAGGATCTCCTGGAACCGCTCCTCACTGCCGGCCGGGGGGAGCTGGGCGAACATGTTGCCGGGCTCCGTGCTCATACCCCCTCCACGTGGAGCATCAGGGGGTTGTCCAGGCCACGCCGGGCCAGCAGCTCCTCGACGGCGCCTCTCCCCTTTACCGCCACCAGCGCGAGGTCGTGTCGTTTCACCAGGTGGACGAGGAGAGGCATGGTGCCGGAGAGGGAAAAGCCGAAGGCCAGCGTCATGAGCATGGAGAGCCTGTTTTCCAGCTCGGCGCCGGCATCGCGGCCTGACGCCAGGTAGTGGCTGGGAAAGGCGACCGCCTCCCGGTCCAGCCCCTCCATGAAGGAGTGCTTCTCCTCCGGGGAGAGCGCCGCGAAATCCACCGTGCACCAGCGGCTCTCCCGGGTTGAGAGCAGCGCCCGGCAGGAGAGGGGCCGTTCCCCGTAGATCCCGCAGGAGCCATCCCCTTCCAGGAGGGGGCAGCCCCCCGACCCCCGCCGGTGGAGGCGCAGGTACTCCTTGAGATCGGTGATGCCGGTCACCAGCCCCCGAAGCCGCGCCACGTAGGCATCCACCAGGGCAGACTGCCCCTCGTCCAGGGTGGCGGCAATCGCGACCGCCTCGACCAGGGTGCAGTTCACCACCAGGCTGCAGCAGCCGCTGCACCCCTTTGCGCAGTAGATGCGTCCCCTGGAGCCGTAGCCGGAGACCAGGCTTTGGGTCAGCATCTCCATGAACCGGCGCTGCGCCTGCAGCTGGGCGAGCAGTCCTTCCCAGGGGCGGGTTTCCCCTCCGCCGGCCATCAGGGGAGCACCACCAGGACGACCCCGCCGGCCAGCACCGTCAGGTTGCAGGCGGCGGAGATGCCGTGCAGCCGGGCAAACTCCCGGCGGAGGGGATGGTCCCGGGGAGTGGTTTCGAAGGAGCCGATCTGCCGCTTCAGCTCCGCGGCCCGGGGCTCGATGTACAACGCCTGGAACGAGGTGATCGCCAGCATGGCCACCAGCAGCACGAGGGGGAGCCTTCTGGCGGTACCGCTGCCGGCCAGGCGGCAGAGCAGGGCGACGATGCCGCAGGCGAGCCCCCAGCGGAAGTAGCCGGGGAAGAGGTTCCCCACGATGCGTCCCGCAGTGTCGCGGCTTTCGGTCTTGAACAGGATGGGGGTGAGCATCAGGGTGAATATGGCGTTCCCCCCCGTCCAGAGGGCGATGGCCAGGTTGTAGACGGCTTCGGCAATCTTCACGGATTCCCCCTTTCATCGGCCTGTCCCAGGATCATCAGGGTGGCGCTGCTGTGGGCGACCAGCTTCCCCTCCCCGTTGACGATGCGACAGGCGACGCTCGCCGTCCGCCTCCCCAGGTGGAGCAGCTCGGACCGGGCGGTAAGGGTCTCGCCGAGGGGGGCCGGGCGCACGTAGGTGACATTCAGGTTGGTGGTGGTACAGATCAACCCGGAGGGGAGGAGGTGCCGGGGGAAGAAGGAGACCGTGTCCGCCAGGGTGGCGATAAGCCCGCCGTGGGCTCCGCCGAGATAGTTGGCATGGATGTCCGTCACCGTCACCTCCATGACCGCGTGGCTCTCACCGATCTCCTTCAGGCTGATGGCCAGGGTCTTCAGCAGGGAGACCGAGTTGACCCGCTCCAGCGTGGCCGCGTCAAGCTGCGGGGATTCGTGGGACTCCATGACCGTTCACCTCCGACAAGGGATAGTGTTTCAGAGAAACCAGTTGACCGGGGCGACGAGCCGCTCCAGCAGCCGCACCATCAGGCCGCGCCGTTCGTGCTCCTCCAGGGAGATCCGCCGGGAGCAGCCGAGGTCGTCGCTGAACATCTCCCCTACCTGCCTGCCAAAATCGTGGCTGGCAACGATGACGTTCACCTCGTAGTTGCGGTGAAAGCTCCGGTGGTCCAGGTTGGCGGAACCGATGACCGACCACTGCCCGTCGATGAGCATCACCTTGGCATGGAGGATCGTCCCCTGGCGTTCGAACACCTCGATCCCCCCCTTGATGAGCGTGGCATAGGAGCTCCGGTTCACCAGCCTGACGATGGGGACATCGCTCCGTGCCGGCAGGACTAGCTGCACCCTGACCCCGCCGCGAACCGCCCTGAGCAGGGCCCGGATGAACCGGGGGCCGGGGACGAAGTACGGGGTCTGGATCATGATGCTCTCCGTCGCCGCGGCAATGGCCATGCGGAAGGCGGCACGGATCCGGGAACGGTTATGGTGGGGGCTGCCGCTGACAATGGCCACATCGTCCTCCCCGTATGCCACGGTGAAGTCGCCCGGGCGGCTCTCACCGATGGGGAGGGAGCACTCCCCCTCCCAGCTTTCACGGAACAGGTTGTACAGTGAGCCGACCGCCTCGCCTTCGATGCGGATCCCCACGTCCCGCCAGTGGAGCGTCTCTTCCCAGCCGGCATATTCGTCGCCGATATTCAGGCCGCCGGCAAATGCGACCCGGTTGTCGATGATTGCGATCTTGCGGTGGTCCCGCTTGTCGAACCAGCTGATGCCGTTGCGAAACGGGGGGGGATTGAACGGCACGCAGGAAACGCCGCTCTTTTCCAGGGCTCTGAAATAGGAGGCAGGGGTATCGAAGCAGCCGATATAGTCGTACAGGAGGCGGACCTCCACCCCCCGGGCGGCCGCGGCCTGCAAGCTGGCGGAGAAGCGCGCACCGGTCCTGTCGTCATGGATGATGTAGAACTCGAGGTAAATGGAGCGCTCAGCATGCTCCAGGGCGGCGAAGAGCTCGCCGAAGAAATCGCTACCGGTCCGGAGCAGGGCCAGGGAGTTCCCCCGGGAAAATGCGGCCGCCGTGTTCCTCCTGAACCGGTCGAAAAACCGGGCGGTAAGGGGGCGGCGGAACCTGCGCAGCGGACGGATAAGGGACATGGTGCGAGCCCTCGGTCACAAGAAAAGGGTGACGCCCGTGCGCCACCCTCTCCGGGTCAGATCGAAACAACCTCTTTCACGCCGGGGACCTTCTCCTTCAGCGTCCTCTCGATCCCCATTTTCAGGGTCATGGTTGACATGGGACAGTGGCCGCAGGCTCCCACGAGCTTGACCTTGACAATGCCGTCGTCCGTAACCTCCACCAGCTCCACGTCACCGCCGTCCGCCTGCAGGGCGGGGCGGACCATATCCAGCACTTTCTTGACTTCTTCGATCATTGTCAGTTTCCTCCTTTGATATCTCCGGACACCCTGGCGACGAACTCCTCCATCTGTAACAGTTCGTCAATGGTCTTGGTCAGATAGACGCGGCTCCCCATCTCCTCCGGCAGGCGGAGATCTACGTCATACCGGTCGCCGACGAAGAGGCACTCCCCCGGCCCTGCGCCGATGATGCTGTAAATCCCCTCAAGGGCCGTCCTGTCCGGCTTGGAGCGCCACATGTACTCGATGGTAAACAGCTTGCCGATGAACGGTTCCACCCCGATGGCCGTCATGATCTTCCGTGCCAGCGGGATGTTGTTGTTGGTGTAGACGTGCAGGCCACAGGCCTTCGACATCCTGTCAAGCATGGCGATGACCCGTTCGTCCCGCTGCAGGAACGGCTCGGGGACGATCTCCGCCGCCAGGTAACGGTGCAGGGCTCGGATGTCGCACCCCAGTGCCTCGCAGGCAGCGCTCAGGGTCGCCTCCCGCCCCGTCCGGGAGGTGATGGCCCGCTTGGTGGCGGCCAGGCGCTCCTCCGCATCGTCCACCCCCGTCCCCAGCTGCAGGGCAAGGGCAAGACAGGCGACTCGGTGTATCTCCCCTGCCAACCCCCGGCTGGTATAGAGCGTGCCGTCAAGATCGAAGACAATGGCAGCAATCCGCCCCATCACACCCCCTGAAACCTGGCGGTCCAGTCCCCCAGGCAGAGCAGCTCGGGCCGCTCGACCCCTTTCCCCTGCACCAGCACCTTGAAGGTATCACCCATCCCCCCGTCGGGGAGCATCAGCTTCTTCAGCGCCAGGCGGTCCTTGAGCCGCTCCTCCTCGGAGACGGGGCGGGCCTCCAGCGCCAGCAGCTCTTCCATCATGCCGGCGGCCATGAGGAAGCGATACTGCTCGCCGTACCAGAGCGCCGTCAGCCCTGCCTCTTCGCCGCATTTCACCAGCGAGGTGAAATCCACGTGGCTGGTGATGTCCTGCTGGCCGACGCGGATGTAGGGGTTCTCCTCGACCTGGTGGCGGTAGTAGCAGAGGAGCGTGCCGTTCTGGCGCATGGGCCCGTACAGCTCCCCGGCCTGGTAGCCGTAATCGATGGTCAGGACGAAGCCCCGTTGCAGGGAGCGGGCCACCCCCCGCAGCCACCGGTCCGCGGCGAGGCGGATCTCTGCCCGCTGGCCGACCGTCAGGGTCACGCCGAGCCGCTGCAGGTAGGTGGCGATCTCCCCCGTGGAGAGGGGGGCGAGCTGCTCGCGGAACTCGTCCCCTTCCGCCGTGACCATCACCTCCCGCAGGCCGTCGGCCGTCATCTCCACCAGGTGTACCGGCAGGGCATCCACCAGCTCGTTGGTCACGAGGCAACCGGTGATCTGCAGCGCCCCCTCTGCCAGCTCCTCCGGGGTGCTCCAGGCGAGCCGGGGGAGGTGGTCCTTCAGCATGGTCCGCTGGATCTCGGCAAGGGACGGCTCCGCCTCGATCAGGCGGCAGGTGACCGTCCCATACAGCGCCGGCTCGAGCTGGGCGACCGCATCCATGATGTCGGCTGACAGCCGGCCGCTGGCCGCCCCGGCCTCGACGATCTGGAAATCGGCCGGCGCCCCCAGGGCATGCCACATGCTGACGATCTCGCGGGCGATGAGCCTGCCGAATACCCGGTGCACGTTGCTGCTGGTGTAGAAGTCCCCCTCCGCCCCGACCTTGCGCCCCGGCGAGGTGTAGTAGCCGAGCCCCGGCTCGTAGAGGCAGGCGGCCATGTAATCGGCAAAGGTCATGCTCCCCCGTGCCGCGATCCTCTCCAGCAGTATGTCCCGTAACGCTCTGTCGTCAGCTGTTTCCACGCTCTTCTCCTGTTCCGCCAGTTATAGAGCATGGGGTCGGTTTTGTCAATGTGAGGGGGGTGCATAGAGAGCCGCCATGCCGGCAACGGCCCGGGCCAGTTCGGCACGCAGCTCCGCCGGTTCCAGCAGTTCGGCCATGCTCCCGTAGGAGAGGACCCAGGAGAGGATCTCCATCCGCCCTCCGGCGGTGAAGGAGAGCTCCACCCCGCCGTCGGGGAGCCGTGAAAGGCTCTGGGTCGGATGCCAGCTCCGCTCGGCGATGGCATGGGCGATTGCCGGCACGAAGCGTACCCTCACCCGGTACGGCTCTTCGTCCACGATGCCGAATGCCCCCCGGAAACGCTCCTCCGGGTGGTAATCGGCGGGGATCTCGAACCGCTCCCCCTCGATGACGAGGGAATCGATCCGCTCCACGGCAAAGGTCCTCACCCCCCGGCGGTTGTGGGCATAGCCGAGGAGGTAGAGCCCTCCCCGGTAAAAGATCAGGGTATAGGGATCGACACGGTACTCCTCACCCCCCTGGCGGGAGGGTGAGCGATAGGAGATGGTGACCCGGTTCTGGAAGAGGAGGGCCTGGCGCAGCTCCGTCAGGATCCGGGCGGCCCGGGTGTAGTCCCGCCGCCCCTGCAGGAGGGGGACGGTGATGCGGGAGATCCTCTCCAGGTGGGCGGCGTAACGGGGGGGGAGCACCGAGTTGACCTTGCGGAAGATGGCCGCCAGGTCGTCGTGGAAGGGGGTCCCCTTCAGGACATCCAGGCTGGAGCGGAGGAAGTAGAGGGTCAGCAGCTCCTGGAGGGTGAAACTGACCGGCGGCACGTCCTTGAACCCGGTGATGAAGCGGTAGAGTTTGCGGTCACCTGACCATTCGGCGGTGAGGGGATAGCCGGCATCGCTGATGGCGTTCAGGTCGCGGTGGATGGTGCGGCGGTTCACCCCGCTCTCCTCCGCCAGCTCCTCGATGGAGATGCCGTGACGCGACTCGATCAGGCGGATGATGTCGTGCAGCCGGGCCGCCTGGGAGTATTTTTTCGCCGGTTTGCCGGGTCTGTTCCTCTCCACCTCTCTCCTCCTCTGCCGGTACGTCCGACAGCACCAGATGGTACCAGAAATTGCTGCGGGGCAAAAGCGTGCCGTTGCTCCCTCGAAAATGACGAGGCCGGGAGCATTTGTGCTCCCGGCCTCGTCCGGTTTCGCCCTGATTTTTTTGTTACGAGGACTCTTCGTCCAAGGGGATCATGCGTACCCTTGCAGTCCCTTTGCCGAGAAATCCCAGCTGTTTCGCCGCCTCCCGGGAGAGGTCGATGAACGGTTGCTTGCGGGAGCGGCAGCGATCGTTGATTGTTACCGTTACTTCCTTGTCGTTGGCCAGGTTGATCACCCTGACCCTGGTTCCGTGGGGAAGCGAGGGGTGGGCAGCCGTCAGTTTTTTGGGGTCATAGCGATGCCCCGAGTTGGTTCGTCTGCCGTTGTAGCGTTTGGCGTAGTAAGAGGCGATCCCTTCGATTCCGTGCGTCTCTTCTGCCTGCGGTGCAACGGGTCCTTGTGCGGTGCTTGCAGGGCCTTGTTCCTCGGCCTGCAGGGGTAGCGTGTGGACCGGTGAGAGGAGCTGGGCGGCAATGCAGCAGCCGATCAGCGCGCCTCGCAGGTTCAACGATGCCATGGCACCTCCTTTCGGGCGAGGGAGTCTTATAGCACACCCCATCCCCCCGGTCAAGGAAAAGAGGACGATACCGAGCGTAACATTCTGATATCATTGAAATTAATGCCCACTCGAAGGGAGTACCCCACATTGACCGGCCGGCGACAACGGCGTATAATTGTTTCATGAAGGAAACGAGTTGGCATCAACATTGACAGGGGAAAGGAGACATACCATGAAACGCCTTGTCATCATGCTCATGCTGCTGGCAGCGGTGACCCCCTCCCTGAGCGGCTGTTTCGGAAAATTCTCCCTCGTGCGGAAAGTGTATGCACTCAACGCCTCGGTGAATGACCGGATACTGCGCCACGTGGTCATGTGGGCGTTCATCATCGTGCCGGTCTACTGGGTTGCGGGTGTGGTTGACCTCTTCGTCTTCAATACCATCGAGTTCTGGAGCGGTCACAACCCCATGGCCGCGGGGGAGAAGAGCTTTAACTACGCCAGCGGCGACACTACCTTCTCGGTCCTGGCAACCTGGAAAGACGACACGATCACCTACCACATCGATCGTTACAGCGGGAAGCAGTACCAGGATACCCTGGTAATCAGAACCGACCGGTCCGGTGCGACCGCAACGGCGACCTACCGTCAACCGGAAGGGGTAACCACCTTCGTTGCCCATGGCAACACCGGCGGCGTTGGGCTGACCGCGGCACTGCTCCTGCCGCCGGAACCCGCGGCGGACACGCTCTACAACTGAGCGCGGAGAAGGGCTTCAATGAAAAAAGCAGGGGACTTCCCCTGCTTTTTTACGTCCCCTGCCATGGCGGCCGGGCGTCACTCCCTGAAATTGCCGAACTGCATCTCCACCCCAAGATCCTTCCCCTTGAGGAGCTGGATCGTCTCCTGCAGGTCATCCCGGTTCTTCCCCGTAACCCGCACCTGGTCGTCCTGGATCTGCGCCTGGACCTTGACCTTGCTCTCCTTGATGACGGCGATGATCTCCTTCCCCTTCTCCTTGGAGATACCCTGCTGCACCGTGATCAACTGCCGGACCATGCCGCCGGAGGCGGGCTCGACCTTGCCGTACTGCAGGGACTTGATGGAGATCCCCCTCTTGAGGAATTTCGACTGGAGCACGTCAATGACCGCCTTCAACTTGTAGTCGTCGTCGGCGAGGACCTTTATGGCATCCCCCTCGCGGCTGATCTCCGACTTCGAGCCCTTGAAGTCGTAGCGCTGGCCGATCTCCTTGATCGCCTGGTTGACGGCGTTGTCAACCTCCTGCATATCCACCTTGGAAACGATATCGAATGACGGCATGAAAACCTCCCTCGGAAAGTCGGCTCGGGATCGAGGCAGAATCCCCATTCCGAACCCTATTGTTTAATGACATCCACCCCAACGGGGACCTTGAAGGAAAACCTGTCGTTCCCCAGTCCGCGGTTCACCCTGATCCGGCTGTACTCGATGGTTGTCCGGTTCCCCATCTGATCGTGGAGGACCGACGCCGCCACCGGGAAGAGCGGCTCGCCGCCGGCACGATAACTCTCCACGGCGACACCGGAGACGGAGAGCATCAGCCTGGCAACCGACTGGTTATGCTTCTTCGGCACCAGTTCGAGCTGGTAGTTCCCTTTCCTGTCCGGTTCGGGGGAGAGCAGCTTCACGTTGAAATCGGCCGACAGATTCCCCAGGCCGGTGAGATAGCTCATTGCCATGGCATTGCCGCCGGAAAAGATCCTGGCGGCATCACTCTGGATGACCTGCCTGTTGTCCGGCAGGTAGTACCAGACGGTCCTGCCGTTGGAGACGATCTGCTGTTTCGGCTTCGTGTAGTTGAAGCGGAACATGGCTCCCCCCCCCTTCTTCTTCAGGAAGAGCTCACCTCCCCCCTTCTCCTCCCTCTTGAGGGAACCGATGTACGTGCGCTGGGTAAAATCTGCCTGCAGGTCCTGCAGGGAGCCGTACCCCTTTTCCAGCACGGCGAGGAGCTCCTGCAGCGTCGCCCCCCCGTCGGCACGGACAGGGGTGGAGATGACGACAAGGAGCAGGGAAAGGAGCACGACTGCAGATCTGACCATACGGACCTCCCTATCTGCCCGTGGGGGGGCGAACCAGCCGGGCATCGGCCGGCACCACAAAGGTGAACAGCTGATCCGACATCATGTCGTTCTCCCGGACGTTGCTGAATTCCATCGTGGTACTGTTGCCATCGTGATCCACCACGGTGGTGGAAAGTATGGCAAAACGGCGCGGCACCTGGGGGAACGCCGCAGGAGCGTTGACTCGGGGGAGGCCGCCGGCCCTGGCCAGGACCGCCTCCCTGCTGACGGTAATGAACAGCCGCTGGATCATGACGCTGGACCTGTTGGGACGAAGATCGAGAATGAAATTGCCGTCCAGGTCCGTGGGCTTGTCCGCGAACGTGATGGTGAAATCCTTCGACAGGCGGCCGAGCCCCTGCAGGAAGTTGATCCCCCTGTCCCTCAGGGGATTGTTGCGTTGGGGGTCGAAGAACTCTTCCACGTCGCTCTGGATGACCTGGCGGTTTTCCCGCAGATAGATCCAGAGGGTCCGGCCGTCGCAGATCACCTCGTGCCTGGCCGGCCGATAGTACTCGAACCGGAACTTAAGCGGGACGGTGTCGGTCGCCGGCTTGAGGAACATCCGCCCGTCCCCCCGGAGCTCCCGCTTCTTGTCTGCCAGGGTGGAGCGCTGGAAAAAGTCGGCCTCCACGCTCACGAGCTCCGGCTCACCGTTTCTGTCGGGGCGGAAAGGATTTTCGACAGCGGCGATGATATCCGCAAGCCCTACCGACACCCTGGGGATCTGCAGAGCCCCGGCAGTACCGACCGAACACACCAGCAGTGCGACCACCACGACCAACCGGAAACCTGACATATGTATCCCCCTCTCCCGCGTGGTTCCCGCGCAGGACTCGGCCGGCAACGGACAACTCAGCCGGCATGAACGATATCAAGAATGAAGACGATCTGTCCATCCCCCAAAATTGCGGCGCCATTCAGACCGGGAAGAGCGGACAGGGGTCTCCCCAGGGGCTTGACGAACACCTCCTGGTGACCGAGGAGCCTGTCCACCTGGATACCGACCCGCCGCCCCCCTATCTCGGCAACGAACACCGCGAGGGTGTCGCCGGGCCCATCACCACCGGGGATATTGAGCAACCCGCCCAGGGTGAGCAGCGGCAGCTCCTCCCCGTCGAGGAAGAAGATTTCCTCCCCGTCCACATTCCCCCGCTCGTCCCGCCTGATCTCCAGCGTCCGGATCACCGCCGTCAGCGGCACGGCAACGGTCATTCCCCCGACCACCACGAGGAGGACATTGATGATCGCGATGGTCACGGGCACTTTCAGGAGGAAGGTGGACCCGCGCCCCGGCTCGGAACGGATGGCAAGGCTCCCCCCCAGTGACTGGAGGGTATGCTTGACCACATCCATGCCGACGCCGCGCCCCGATACGTCGGTCACCGCGGGTGCCGTGGAAAATCCCGGCTGGCACACCAGCATCAGCTTTTCATGGCTGGTCAACCCGGCCGCCTTCTCCCCGCTGATAACGCCCCGGGCCACGGCAGCGGCACAGATCGCCCCCGGGTCCATCCCCCTGCCGTCATCGGCTATCTCGATCTCAACCTGATCCTTGCGCCTGGCCACGGAAAGGGAGAGTCTGCCGACGGCGGGCTTGCCCGCAGCACCACGAGCCGGCGGAGGCTCGATGCCGTGATCGATGCAGTTGCGCAGGATATGGACCAGGGGCTCTCCGAGCAGGTCCAGGATGCTCCGGTCCAGCTCCATATCCACCCCCTGCATGGTGAAGCTCACCTCCTTGCCCAGCTGCCGGGACAGGTCCCTGACCATGCGGGGGAGCCGTTCGGCAATGGCCGAAAGGGGGAGGAGCCGCACCGCCATGACCTGGTCATGCAGAGCGCGCAGGTGTCGGCCGAGGTCGCGGAGCGCCTCGTGGAGCCCCCCCTCGCGACAGCTCCCTGCCAGGAGCGCCAGGCGATGCTTGACCGTGATCAGTTCGCCGGTCGTCGTCACGAAGGAGTCGAGGGTATCCGTCTTCACCCTGACGGTCTTCGGGACTCCCCACTCCTCCCCGGCCGTCGTCCCGACCGGCTCTCCGGGAGGAACGAGCGAGGGGGGAGAGGTTTCGACGACCTCGCGGTCAGGCGGGGCGGGCTGTTCACCCGGGGAGTAGGCGAGCATCCGCGCGATGAGCGCCGCGCTGTCGCCACGTCCGCTGCCGCCGCTTTCCAGGTCGTCAATCATGGCCCCGATCCGGTCGGCACCGGCAAGGAGGAGATCGAAAAGGGAGGAGTCGACGGGGAGACCGTTGCGGATCCTGGCCATCAGGTCTTCCATCTTATGGGCCAGATCGGCAATTGCCGTGAACGACATGGAGGCGGCCATCCCCTTGAGGGAGTGGGCTGAACGGAAGAGGGCGTCGATGGTGGGTCGGTCGGTGGGGTCTGCCTCCAGCTGCACGGCAGATTCGCCGATCTTGCGCACATGTTCGCGGGCTTCGCTGATGAACAAGCCGTAGTATTGGGACATGTCCATATGGCTGGTCACTCCTCTTCGGGGGCAGTCACCCCTCACGGCTCAACGGCAACGGGGGGGGAACCGCCTCGACCGGCAGACGGCCGGCGGGGTCAGGCGGATTTTTCCACCGCGTCCATAAGGGCCGCGACATCGAGGAGGCCGGCCATCCCATCGGCCAGCACCAGCTCCACCGGCAGCAGCCTGCTCTCCCCCCGCCGGGTGGCCCCGACATCGTCGCTGGTGATCATCCGCTCAAGATGCTCCACCAGCAGGGCCAGGGAGCATCCCGGGCTCTCCAGCAGCACGAGGCTCCCCCCCCTGCCGGCCGTGCCGAGACCGAGAAACGCCCCCAGGTCAAGCACCGCCGCTACCCTGCCGTGCATGTTCACCACGCCGCGGAGAAAAGGGGGTGCTCCGGGGATCGGGTACTCGGGCAGGAGCTCCGAGATCTCGGCAACGGCATCGACCTCCAGGGCAAACCGGCGTTCCCGGAGCCTGAACATCATGTATCGCCTGCCGGGTTCAAGCATACTCTGACGACGAATCTTCGGCTACCCGGAAGCGTTCAATGGCTTTCAACAGCTCTCCCGCAAGGGCGGCAAGCTCCCGGCTGGCGGAAAACATCTCCTGCATCGCCGCCGACTGCTCCTCGGTGGCTGCCGAAACCTGTTCGGTCGCGGCGGCATTGTCTTCGGCGACCTTGGAGATCTCATCGATGGACTTGACGACCTTCTGGGCACCGTCGATCTGCATGCTCGACAGGTCGGCAATGCTGTTCGCCTTGCGCTCGGTCTCCATGACCGTCTGCACGATGGACTGGAAGGCGGTAGTCGTGCTCGCCAGCTTTTTCTTCCCCTCGTTGATGTGGCGCGAACTGGCGGCAAACGTATCCCGCACCCTGACGCTATCCTCCCTGATGAGGGAGACGAGGTCAAGAATTTCCGCTGCCGAACTGCTGGTGCCGTCGGCAAGCTTGCGCACCTCTTCCGCGACCACGGCGAACCCCTTGCCGTACTCCCCCGCCCGGACCGCCTCGATGGAGGCGTTCAGGGCAAGCATGTTGGTCTGGCGCGCTATCTCCACGATCAGGTCGGCAATCTTGCCGACTCTCTGGAGCTTGCCGTTCAGCTCGGCGAACTGCTGGCCGGTATATTCGACCGTCTCCAGAAACTCCTTCATCAGCTCCATGGTCTGTCCGGCCAGATCCGTCCCCTGCTGGGCGGTGGCCGTAGTCTCCCGGGCCGACTGGGCCGATTCCTTTGCCCGCTTTGCCACCAGTTCCACCGACACCGCCAGTTCGTGAATCATGACGGAGCTTTTGCCCGCCATGTCGGCCTGGGTCTCGGCGCCATGGGAGATCTGCTCAAGGGCCTTGGCCACCTCTTCGGTGGTAGCGTTCATCTCCAGTGCGGACGAAGAGAGCGTGCTCACGGAATCTGATACCTGGCCGGAAGCCGCCCGGATCTGGCTCACCAGCTGGCGCAGGCTCTCCGTCATCAGGGTGATCGATGCCGCCATCTCCGTGGTCTCGTCGGGAAAGCGCATCTCCCGGATCTCGATCTCCCGGGTCAGGTCCCCCTCGCTGATCGCCTCCACCGCCTCGGTAATCATGCCGATATTCCGGCTCAGGCGCCGCGACAGGAGCCAGCCGAGAATAAGGCCCGTCGTCAGGGCGATCACGTAGGCAAAGACATTGGTCATCTCCCGGGAGTACCCCAGGGCGATGACGATATCCGGAGAAAAGGCCACGGCCGCCACAACGAGGAGAATGCCGAGAATGAACTTGTAGCCGATGGGGATGTACATCGAGGTCTCCTTTTGTTCAGTGAGAGTCGTCCCGGATCACTCCGCCGGCCGGCGCGCTCCTGCCCGGTTCCGTCACCCGGTAGATCCGCTCCACGGGGCAGACGGTCTGGAAGAGGCTCCTGCTCTCGCCGAGCAGGGTCTCCGACTTGCCGAGCACCATGATCCCCCAGGGGTTGAGGACCCGGGCAATATTGCGGATCACGTTCTCCTGCTGCTCCCGGGCAAAGTAGATCAGGACGTTCCGGCAGAGAACCAGGTCGCAACGCTGGTAGATATCCCCGTGGAAGATGTTGCCATGCCGGAAATGAACCATGTCGCGGATCGAGGGGATCAGGGTGAACTGGCCGTTCGACTCGGTAAAATAGCGCTGCAGGTAATGGGGGGGGAGCTCCACCATCCTTTCCTGGCTGTACTGGCCCAGGCGGGCGGCATCGAGAATGGACGCATCGACGTCCGTCCCCTCGATGGTCACCGGAATCCGTTCCAGGTCACGGGAGAAATGATCCGCCAGCAGGAGGGCCAGGCTGTACGGCTCCTCGCCGCCGGCGCAGCCGAGACTCCAGAATTTCAGCCCGGAGAGCTTCTCCTGCCGGGCAACGGTAAAGAGGTACGGAAGTATCTCCAGCCTGAGCTTTTCAAAGGTGGAGAAGTTGCGGAAGAACTGGCTGACATGAATGGTGAGCACCTTGAGGAGCAGATCCACTTCCGCGGCCTGGGAGGTGAGAAGATGGCAGTATTCCCGGGCCGACTCGCAGTGGGTGGCGCGAATCCGGATGGCTATGCGCCTGCGGACGCATTTGTCCTTGTAGGCATCCAGGTTGAATCCGCGCATATCCTGAAGGGTGCGCCGGATCTGGTCGAACTCCTCCTCGGATATCTCCAGGGGGATATGCTCGGTGACAAAAAGCGGCCCCTGCGGGTCGTCATGGGGAAAACCATTAGCGTTCATATCATGCCCCTGTAATTCCATTAATTCGCTATTGCATTGCATCGAGCAGTTCGCGGACCTTTCGGGTCCGGCACACATGGGGAGGTCAGAAGCCAGATGGCTAGGTGTAATGCACAGAGCATGCCTTCCCCTCGGGCGGCGAAGCTACCCCCTGGAAAGGGAGGACGGGCGAAAATGGTCATATCCCTTGAAAAGCGCGTCGAATCTCCCACCGTCGGGAGCAACCAGGACCAGGCCGGTTTCCGCCACGATCTCGCCAATGGCCGTAACCGGTACCCCGGCCGCGTCAGCCACGCTGCGCGCCTCGCCTAACCGGTCCGCCGGAAGGGTGAAGAGGAGTTCATAGTCTTCGCCACCGCCGAGGCAGCAGGCATAGGGGTCGATGCCGAGCCTGCCGCATCCGCTCCGGTACTCGGGAGAGAGTGGCAGCGCGGCAACCTCCACCCTCCCCCCCTGCCCGGAAAGCTCCAGGATATGCCCCAGATCGGCGACGAGGCCGTCACTGACATCGATCATGGCGGTCGGGAGGGCGGCCTCGGCCAGGGCACGTCCAAGGCCGACGCGCGGCTCGGGATCCAGATGCCTGGCCAGCGCCCCGGCAGGCTTCTCGCCGCGCCGCAGCCCTTCGAGGCCGAGGGCGGAGTCCCCCAGGGTGCCGCTGACACAGACCAGGTCTCCCACCTTCGCCCCGCCACGGGTCACGATCGTCTCCGGGTACTGCTCGCCCATGAGGGTCACATTGATGAACAGCCCGCCCCGGGATGCCGAGGTATCGCCGCCGATCAGGGCGACCCCGAACCTGTCGGCCTGGTCCAGGAAGCCGGAGACGAAGCGGTCGAGAAACTCCAGGGGGAGCTCTTCCGGTACGGCCAGGGAGAGGAGTGCGTACCGGGGGATCCCCCCCATGGCCGCGATGTCCGAGAGGTTCACCGCCAGCGATTTTCTGCCCAGGGTATAGGGGTCGCTCCAGTCACGCCTGAAGTGAACCCCCTCGGCCAGCAGATCGGCGGTTGTCAGCAGACTCATCCCCGGTGTCGGCACGGTGGCGGCGGCATCATCGCCGATGCCGACGGTTACCCCACCGGATCTGGCCGCCCTGGCGGCAATGGTATCGATGAATCCGAATTCGCCAAGCTCGGCAAGCTTCACGCAGTCAACCCTTTGGGGGAAGCCGGCATCGTGCCTTCCTTTTTCCGGCGGGAAGGTTTGGCCGCGGCCTGGGGTGCAGAGGGGAGCCCCTCAAGGGCGATCTTCAGCACCTCGTCCACCTCGTTGACCGGAATGATCCGTATCTTCTTGAGGATCGCCTTGGGGATCTCCACGAGGTCCTTCTCGTTCTGGGACGGGATGACCACCGTCTTGATCCCGGCCCTGATGGCAGCCAGGATCTTCTCCTTCAGGCCGCCGATGGGGAGGACCTTCCCCCGTAGGGTGATCTCTCCGGTCATGGCCACATCCCTGCGGACCGGGGTCCTGGTAAGGGCCGAAACGAGGGCCGTGGCCATGGTGATCCCGGCCGAGGGACCGTCCTTGGGGATGGCACCGGCCGGGACGTGGACATGGATCTCCACGTTCTGGAACAGGTCATCGGCAAGCTGCAGCTCTTTCCCCTTGGACCGTATCCATGAGAGCGCCGCCTGCACCGACTCCTTCATCACGTCCCCCAGGTGGCCGGTAAGGGTAAGCCCACCCTTGCCGCTCATGATGGTGGCTTCCACGTGGAGCGTCTCCCCACCCACCGGGGTCCAGGCCAGGCCGGTGACCAGGCCGATCTCGTTCCTCTCCAGCTCGGGCTCGCGGAGGAACTTGGGAGGACCGAGATACTTGGCGACATTGGCCGCATTGATCATGAAACGTCGCTTCTCCCCCTCGGCCACCTGGCGGGCCACCTTGCGGCAGACGCTCCCGATCTCCCGCTCCAGGTTGCGCAGGCCGGCCTCCCGGGTATAGCTGGCGATGATCGCCCTGACTGCCTCGTCGGTAAAGGCGATCTGCCGGGAGGAGATACCGTTCTCCTTGGTCTGGCGCGGAACGAGGTACCGTTTGGCAATCTCCAGCTTCTCCTCCTCGGTGTACCCGGAGAGGTCGATCACCTCCATCCGGTCCAGCAGCGGCCCGGGGATCGTGTCCATCTGGTTGGCGGTGGCGATGAACATGACGTTGGAGAGGTTGAAGGGGAGGTTGATGTAATGGTCCGAGAACATGTAGTTCTGCTCCGGGTCAAGCACCTCCAGGAGGGCCGATGACGGATCGCCGCGGAAATCGGACCCGAGCTTGTCCAGTTCGTCAAGCATGAAGACCGGGTTGTTCGTCCCCGCCTGCTTCAGGCCCTGGATGATCCGCCCCGGCAGCGCCCCCACGTAGGTGCGCCGGTGGCCGCGGATCTCCGCCTCGTCGCGCATGCCGCCGAGGGACATCCGGACGAACTTGCGCCCCATGGCCCGGGCGATGGACTTCCCCAGGGAGGTCTTGCCGACACCGGGAGGGCCGATGAAGCAGAGGATCGGCCCCTTCATCTTCTTGCGCAGCTTGCGCACCGCGAGGAACTCCAGGATCCGCTCCTTGATCTTCTCCAGGCCGAAGTGGTCCTCGTCGAGCACGTTCTGGGCCTTCTTGATGTCGAGGGAGTCCCGGGTCGACTTGCTCCAGGGGATCTCCACCATCCAGTCCAGGTAGGTCCGCAGCATCCCCGATTCGGCGGCATCGGGGTGCATCTGCTCCAGGCGACCCAGCTGTTTCAGGGCTTCCTTTTCGATGGTCTTCGGCATCCGGGCATGCTCGATGGCCTTGCGGATCTCGGCGATCTCCTCGGCACGGGCATCGGTCTCCCCCAGCTCCTGCTGGATGGCACGGAGCTGCTCCCGCAGGTAATACTCCCGCTGGCTCTTCCCCATCTCCTCCTTGGCAGCCGTCTGGATGCGGGCCTGCATGCTGAGGAGCTCGTGCTCCTTGGCCAGGAGCTCGTTCACCCTGTTGAGGCGCTCGACCGGGTTGAATATCTCCAGCAGCGCCTGGGCCTCCTCGACCTTGAGGCCGATATTGCTGGAGACCAGGTCAGCCAGGCTCCCCACATCCTGCATGTTCTCGACGATGACCACCACCTCGGGGGAAACCGTCTTCCCCAGGGCGATGATCTTGCCGAGCTGGTCCTTCACCGCCCGCATCAGGGCCTCGGTCTCCAGGGACTCACCCGACACCGGTTGCTCCACGATCCGTTCGATCTTCACCTCGTAGCAGGGCTGGCTGCTCTCGTAGGAGAGGATGCGTGCCTTGGCGAGCCCCTGGACCAGGATTTTCACCCTGCCGTCGGGGAGTTTGAGCATCCGCATGATCATCGCCACGGTGCCGACGGCGTAGATCGCGTCCGGGGAGGGATCCTCGTCACTCACCTCCTTCTGGGTAGCGAGGAATATGAGCCGGTCACCGGCCAGCGCCTTGTCCACCGCGTTGATGGACAGCTCCCTCCCCACGAACAGCGGCAGAATCATGTAGGGATAGACGACCACGTCCCTCACCGGTAAAAGCGGCAGCAGATCGGGTATCTTCAGCTCTTCCGTCTCCGGTACTGCTTCCATTTCAATCTCCATGTCAAGCTCCTTTTATCAGTACGTCTTCTCTGCCCGGCGGGACCGGTCCGGCAGGTCTCCCGGCACTACCTGCCACATCATTCGGCAACCCGCGGCACGGTAATGCGGAGCCCCCCCCGTTCGTACGCAGCCCGGGCACCGTTCACGTCGAACTGGGCCGGGACTTCAACGGACCTGCTGAAGCGGCCGAAATGGCGCTCCAGGCAGATGAAATTCATCGTCGCATCCGTTTTTTCCAGGCGCTTCACCCCCTCTATCCTGATCACGGCACCGAGCTGACTGACGGAAAAATCGACGGGCGCCAATCCCGGCAGGTCCATCTCGATGACATAGGCATCGGCTGTTTCGTACAGATCGATCGGGGGAGAGAAATCCTGATGGCAGCCATCATGCTCTTTCATATGGAAGATGTAATTGAACATTTCGTCCATATGCTGGCGCAGGATGGATATCCAGGCGACCTCGTTGGGTTGGAGCGCCATAAACGATCCTCCGGCAGGCAATTATCCGGTACAGTCAGTTGATTTAATCATCTTTACCCCGAAAGTCAAGCCATTACGCCCCCAAACAGGCTGCTTGCGGGCGTAATTCATTGAATATTTCCGGCAAAGAGTGTATGATTTCGCCTTTCAAGCCCTGAGAAGGGGTATTCTCCGTAGAAATCGCCCGAATTTGCCGCATCCACACAGAGGAAGCCATATGAAAAAATTGATACCGCTGCTCATACTGGCAGCCCTTACCTCCGGCTTCACTTGGGGGAAGACCAGCACCGAGAAGTGCGACGAAGCGAAACAGCTGGCCTACGGGCTGGCATCGAACACCGGCAGGGAGGGCCGCCTCGAGACGGAGGCAACGATCAGGCAACTCTGCCCGGAAGGACCCGCGGGACTCTATCTCAACGGTATCGCCGCCGAAATCGCGGGGAACCTGGACAAGGCACTGGCCACCTACAAGGAGGTTCTGCGCCTCGACCCCGAGTTTGCACCGGCAACGGGGAGGATGGGACTGATCCTGCTGGAAAAGGGGCGCGAAGACGAGGCAGCCAGCGAGCTCACCAAGGCCGTCCGTACCCATACCGACCCCCAGTACCACAAGGGGCTGGCCAGGATATTCACCAACCGCAAGCTCTATTCCCTGGCGATCTACCATTACCAGGAAGCCATCAGGAGCTACCCGGACGATGCCGGGCTGCTGACAGGCCTGGCCCAGGTCTACCGTGAATCGGGCCAGGGCGACAAGGCGGAAGAGACCTACCGGCGTGCCCTCGCCCTCTCCCCCGGTGACCGGCAGAGCCTGGTCGGCCTCGCCGCGATCTATACCGCCGCCGGCCAGCACGACCGGGCGCTGGAACAGCTGAAAAAGGCCGAGGCCTCGGCCCCCCTGGACAAGGAGATACATCGTCTCCTGGCCGACGCCTACCAGAAAAAAGGGGACCGGAACAGCGCCGACTCGGAGCTGCTTCTCGCCGGGCTCCAGCCGTCCCCCTCCTCGTCCCGGGATGAGCGTAGCGGCAAAGATGGCGACAGCCTCATGGCGGCAAAGGAGTATGACAAGGCGATTGCCGCCTATCAGGCCGATGTGGCGTCGCGACCGGACAACGCCGAGCTGCGGCAGAAGCTTGCAAACGCCCTCATGGCTGCCGGCCGTGACGACGAGGCCATTGCCGCCTACCGGGAGACCCTCTGGCTGAAGAGCGACAGCCAGGAGCTCCGCACCAAGCTGGGGATGCTGTACGAGAAGAAGGGGCTGCACGACGAAGCGGTGGTCGAGTACCGCAAGGCCCTCAATTTCGGTGAAAACTTCGATGTGCGCAGCCGCCTGGGCGACCTCTACGCCCAGCGGGGGAGCATTTCCCAGGCGATCGAACAGTACCGCATCCTCCTCAAGGCCGCCCCGAACGATCAGGCCCTGCAGATGAAACTGGGACGGGCCTACATCTCCAGCGGCAATGGCAGGGAAGCCGTTACCGCCTTCAAAGAGGCGGTCCGGATCAACCCTGACAACATCGAGGCCCATCGCGAACTTGCCCAGCTGTACAAAAAAGGGAACATGCAGGATGAGGCGGAAAAGGAATACCGTGAACTGCTGCGCCTCAAGAAGGATGACATGGAGGTCAGGAACGCTCTCACCTCCATCTACGTGAAAAAGAAGAGCTATGACGAATTGACGGCCCTGCTCAAGGAGACCGTGGAGATGAACCCCCAGGATACCAACCTGCACTACAAGCTGGGCCTGGTGTATGAATTCCAGAAAAACTACGAAAGCGCGGCCGCCAGCTACCTTGAAGCCATCAGGCTCAAGGGGGACAATGCCAAGGCGCTCAATGCCATGGGGCGCGTGAAGATGAAAACCGGCAACATCAAGGAGGCCAAGGAGTATCTTGAGAAAGCCAAGGCCGCCGATCCCAACCTTGAAGAGACCACTCTTCTCTTGAGCAACATCAGGGACGAACTGGCCCCCGACCCGAGCAAGTACACGAAGGGGAAGAAAGGGAAGAAGGGGAAGAAAGGGAAGAAAGGGAAAAAATCCTCCGGGAAGAAGGGGGGGAAGAAAAGCGGCGGCAAGTCAGCCAAGAAATCTTCCGCGAAAAAGTCCTCCGGAGAGGGGCACTAACTCCTCCGGCACCCCATACAAAAGAAAGCCCTTCCGGTGCATCCGGAAGGGCTTTCTTTTTGTGCGTCGAAACCCTTGTCAGACCACGAAGAGATCCAGGCTGCAGGGGGGGATGATCCCCGACTTCTCCGCCCGTCCGAGGAGCACCCCGATCGCCTCCCGCCCTTCCGGGCCGAGAGCGCGGGAAAACTCGTTCACGTACAGGCCGATGTGGGCGGCACAGACCTCGTCGCTCATCTCCTGGGCATGGCTGCGGATATACCCGCCGGCAGCACCCGGATTGGCGCGGGCATGGTCGATGCTGGCGCGGATGGCGTCGCTGATCCTCTCCACGGTCTCGGCCCCGAGGGAGCGGCGGGCCACGATCCCCCCCAGGGGGATGGGATGCCCCGAATCGCGCTCCCACCACTCCCCCAGGTCGACCAGCTTGACCAGTCCGTAATCCCTGTAGGTAAACCTGGATTCGTGAATGATGACACCGGCGGCCACATCCCCACGGACCACGGCCGGCATGATCTCGTGGAAGGGGAGGTAGACGATGTTGTCCAGCGAGGGGTCGAACAGGCGCAGAAGCAGGGCGGCGGTGGTATAGCGTCCCGGCACGGCGACCGGTTTCCCCGCCAGGGATGCCGGGGTGATGTCCCCGCGGCTCACCAGCAGGGGCCCACAGCCCCGTCCCAGTGCTGCGCCGGCTGCCAGCATGACGTACTCTCCCCTGATGTGACCGAGGAGATGACAGGAGACCTTGGTCACGTCGAGCTCACCCGCAAGGGCCAGCATATTGAGGGTCTCCACATCCTCGAGCCGCTCCCGGAAAGAGACCCCCGGGAGTGCCACCAGGCCGCTCACCAAGGCATGGAAGATGAACGTATCGTTGGGGCAGGGGGAAAAACCGAGGGTCAGTTCCCTCGTCGGCACACTCACAACAGCCCCCTTTCGATGCATTTGTAGAGAAACCGCTGCGCCATCTCCACGGAGCGGGGGATGTCCCACTTGGAGATATCCCGGTCCTCGACCATGTTGCTGATGCCGCGCACCTCCAGAAGCGGAGTATCGTAGAGGAGCGCCACGTGGGCAACCGCGGCTCCCTCCATGTTTTCGCAGATGCCGCCAAAACGAGAACTCAGCTCGTCACCACGGTTGGTCGTGCCGCTGCAGGTGGAGACGGTGATGAATTTCCCCCTTTTTACCGGCAGGCCGAGGGAAGTGGCGAACTGGAACACCTTGCCGGCGACCTGCATGGAGAGGGGGAATTCGTTGCTGTAGCGGTTCCCCTTCCGCTCCACCGAGGGGATGCCGATAAGCTCCAGGGAGTGCCAGCCATCCACGGTAAGGACCCCTTCATCGCCGTAAATCTCGGCAATGGCAACGGCCAGATCACCCACCTTCAGTCCGCTCCCACGGTAGGCGCCGCCGCACCCCGTGTTGATGAGCAGCCGGGGAGCAAACCGCTCCAGCAGCAGCGTCGCGGTCACGGCCGCATTTACCTTGCCGATGCCGCTGACGGCGAGGTAAATCGGCCCGGTGGCCGATTCCGACCGCCAGATCCCGCGGGCAGGGGAGTCATCGACCGGTTCGGCATACAGCTCCCTGACAAGTTGGAGGAGCTCCCGTTCAACCGATGCGAGGATGACCACGGGCCGGGACAAATCGGCAGGGGATGGTGTCTGCTCCATTACTCCTCCTTGAGGTGTTTTCCCGGCAACTATACCCCCATTTTCGTCCCGAGACAAGCCGGCCGGAAAGCTCGCCACGCATCGGTAAGGCGCTGCGCAAAAGCTCTCTTTCCGCTTGCATGCGCTTTTCGTTTAAAATATATTCACTGTCTATCACATCTCGTAAAAGGTCCCCAGTGAACAGATGTTTACCCTCCATCAACGTCGCCCTTGCGGTCATGGTCATCGCGCTCCTGGCCCTCATCGCCTCCGATATAGCTTCCTACCGGCTGGGGCATCTCTTCACGAAACAACCTTCCCGGCAGGTAACCCAGCCTCCGGTAGCCGCCATACCTGAAAATCTCTCCGGCTACGGGGCGATCCTGGAGAAGGGGCTGTTCGGCAAAGCCACCCAGGGGAAGCTGGTTCCGTTCACCCCCCAGGCAGCCCAGGCCAAGGCCCAGCCACCCTTCGCCCAAGGGGATTATACCCTCCTGGGGACGGTCATCGGATCCTTCCGGGAGACCTATGCCCTGATCCAGAAGAACAGCACCAGGGAAGAACGGGTATTCCGCCTGGGGGACACGGTCTTCGGTGCCGGCACCCTCGCCTCCGTGGCGAAAGAGTCGGTCGAAATCCTTGCCAGCGGCACGAAGGTCAGGATCATGACCCCGACCGCAGCGGGGGGACAGGCACAATCCACCGCTGCACCGGCAGCTGGCGGGCCGGCACAGGGGATGGCCGCCCAGGTGGGGGCGGGAAGCTTCATCGTCGACCAGCGGGCGCTCAATGCCTCGCTGGACAACATCGGCCAGACCATGACCGATGCCAGGCTGCTGCCGAGCATGAAGGATGGCAAGGTCGAAGGATTCCGTGTCTCCGAGGTCAAACCCCAGGGGATCTTCGGCACCATCGGCATCAAGAATGGCGACATCCTGCTCAGGATCAACGACTTCCCCATCGACTCCCCGGAGAAGGCGATCCAGTCCTTCGCCTCCCTCAAGGGGCAGAACAGGATCAGGCTCGACCTGGTCAGAGACGGCCAGCCGACAACGTTCAACTACGACATCAGATGATTTCATTCGGAGGGATTCATTGAACAAGCCCATACAGACTACCCTCGCAGGCATCGTTCTGCTGATGGCACTGCTCCTCCCCGGGACGGCCCTGGCGAAAGGGGTCATCCTCAACTTCACCGACGTGGACATTGCCACCATGGTGAAGTTCATCAGCGACCTTACCGGCAAGAACTTCGTCATGGACGAACGGGTCAAGGGGAAGATCTCCGTCTACTCGCCGGCCAAGCTCTCCAATGACGAAGCCTTCAATGTGTTCACCTCAGTCCTGGAGCTGAAGGGGTTTACCCTGGTCCAGGTGGGCAAGGTCTACAAGATCATACCGACTGCGGCTGCCAAACAGTCGGGAACAAGGCTCTACAGCGACCATGAAAAAGGGCCGGTGAACGAAGCCTACGTGGCACGGGTCATCACCCTGGACAACATTTCGGCGCAGGATGCGGTCGCCTTCCTCCAGCCGGTGGTCTCCAAGGACGGCCACGTCTCCGCCTTCGGCCCGGCGAACATGCTTCTGGTCGTCGATTCCGCCGTCAATATCCAGAAGGTGCTCGGCATCATCGATTCGATCGACACGGAGCGCCGCCGGGATGTGGCCGAAATGGTCTACCTGAAGAATGCCGCTGCCGAGAATACCGCCAAGGTGATCCAGGAGTGGCTGGGGAGCAAGGCCCCGAAAACCCCCGGTCAACAGTCCGCCTCGGCCATCGGTCCGAGCGTCACGGCCGACAGCCGCCTCAACGCCCTCCTGGTGTTCGGCAGCGACAGGGACAAGGAGGAGATCAAAAAGCTCGTCGCCATCATCGATGTGCTCCCTCCGTCGGCCAGCGGCAAGGTCAATGTCTACTACCTGGAGAACGCCGACGCCACCGAGGTCGCGAAAGTTCTGGACGGCGTCGTCAAGGGGATCTCCGCCCCCCCCGCCGGTCAACCGGC
>Ga0129297_10000231_pt1 | contig 26817 bp, 20 predicted proteins | sample I18A1metaG_FD_94708 | JGI IMG/M metagenome (GOLD analysis project Ga0129297, IMG submission 94708) | Lake sediment bacterial and archeal communities from Gulf of Boni, Indonesia to study Microbial Dark Matter (Phase II) - ​I18A1 metaG | ecosystem: Environmental > Aquatic > Freshwater > Lake >... | reverse complement strand
GATTTTCTCTGTCGCCGCGAATATTTCTCTGCGATAATTACAACTCAACATCGAACAACAGGAGGCTGTCATGGGAATTGCCGCGCTGATAGGTTTTTACCTGTTGGTCATCGGCCTGGTCATCGTCCTGCTGGCCGGCATCTACGCGGTTGTTACCTACAACCGCTTCGTCCACCTGAAAACCACGGTCGAATCGGCCCTGAGCGACGTCGACGTGCATCTGACCAAGCGCTACAACCTGATTCCAAACCTGGTCGAGACAGTCAAGGGCTATGCCGAGCATGAGAGCGGGGTCTTCGAGGAGGTCACCGCCCTGCGCTCCAGGGCGATGCAGGCCACCAGCCTCGACGAGAAAGCCCGCTGCGACGACTCCCTGCGCGGCCTGTTCAAGAGTCTCTTCGCCGTGGCCGAGAACTACCCGGCCCTCAAGGCCGACGCCAACTTCCAGCAGTTGCAGAAGACCCTGCAGGAGTTGGAGAACAGCATCGAATCCGGCCGACGCTACTACAATGCCGCGGTGCGTGAGCACAACATCCTCTTGAACAGCTTTCCGGCCAACATCGTCGGTCGGATGTTCAGCTTCATTGCCCAGCCGTTCTTCGAGAGCGCCGGTGACCAGGAGCGGCAGACGCCGCAGGTCGATTTTTAACGTCAGCAAAAAGGGTTTCCTCATCCGGCTATTTGCAGTATAAAGACCGCGCACGCCCCGACGACGGGCAAATCATCTGCAAGGGAGCAGCCCCATGAGCGAAATCATCGATATCTACGCCCGCGAGATTCTCGACTCCCGCGGCAATCCGACGGTCGAGGTCGAGGTTTACCTGGAGAGCGGCGTGATGGGCCGTGCAGCGGTGCCGAGCGGCGCCTCCACCGGCGAGCGCGAGGCCCTGGAGTTGCGCGACGGTGACAAGAGCCGCTACCTTGGCAAGGGGGTGCTCAAGGCGGTCAAGCATGTCAACGAGATCATCGCCGAGGCCCTGATCGGCTGGGAAGTCACCGACCAGACCGGCATCGACCGCAAGCTGCTGGAACTCGACGGCACCGACTTCAAGAGCAACCTCGGCGCCAACGCCCTGCTCGGCGTCTCCCTGGCGGTTGCCAAGGCCGCCGCGGAGGAGTCCGGCCTGCCGCTCTACCAGTACCTCGGCGGCGCCAATGCCAAGGAGCTGCCGCTGCCGATGATGAACATCATCAATGGCGGCGCCCATGCCGATAACAACGTCGACTTTCAGGAATTCATGATCATGCCGGTCGGCGCGGAGAGCTTCGCCGAGGCGCTGCGCATGGGGGCCGAGATCTTCCACGCCCTGAAGAAGGTCCTCAAGGACAAGGGCTACAACACCGCCGTCGGCGATGAGGGCGGCTTCGCCCCCAATCTGAAGAGCAACGAGGAAGCGCTGGAAGTCATCATGCAGGCGATCAAGGCCGCCGGCTACAAGGCCGGTGACGACGTCATGCTGGCTCTCGACGTCGCCGCCTCCGAATTCTTCAAGGACGGCAAGTACACCCTTGGGGCCGAGGCGCAGCCGGTCAAGACCGCGGCTGAACTGATCGAGTTCTACGCCGACCTGGTCGACCGTTACCCGATCGTCTCCATCGAGGACGGCATGGCCGAGAACGACTGGGACGGCTGGAAGCTGCTGACCGAGCGCCTTGGCGCCCGCATCCAGCTGGTCGGCGACGACCTGTTCGTGACCAATACCAGGATCCTGAAGGAAGGGATCCAGAAGGGGATCGCCAACAGCATCCTGATCAAGGTCAACCAGATCGGCACCCTGACCGAGACCCTCGACGCCATCGAGATGGCCAAGCGCGCCGGCTACACCGCCGTCGTCTCCCACCGCTCCGGCGAGACCGAGGACACCACCATCGCCGACCTGGCGGTAGCCACCAACGCCGGCCAGATCAAGACCGGTTCGCTCTCCCGCACCGACCGCATCTGCAAGTACAACCAGCTGCTGCGCATCGAGGACGAGCTTGGCGAGGTCGCCGAATTCCGCGGCCGCGAGGTCTTTTACAACCTGCGCTGATCAGCGCTTGCCCGTGTAACGCAAAAGCCCGGGGCCAAATGGCTCCGGGCTTTTTTTCTGCGACGGCCGCGGCGGGGGTGTTTCACTGGCTCCGGTGGCGCTCCAGGCAGCTGCTGAGTCCCTCCAGGAAGGCCGTGCGCAACTCCGCCGGTTCCAGCACTTCGACATGTGGCACGAAGCCGTAGAGCCAGGCGAGGATCTCGGTTTTTCCCCCCGCCTCCAGGGCGAGGATGACGCTGCCGTCGTCAAGTCGTTCGATCGTCTGGCTCGGATGCCAGTGCCGCTCGGTGGCCAAATGGGCGATTTCGGCGGCGATCCGCACGCGGATGGCCATCGGTGCTTCCCGCACCAGGCCGAAGGCGCCGCCGGTCAACTGCTCGGCGGAAAAGTCTTCCGGGACCTCGAAGCGCTCCCTGGTCAGTTCCACCCCCTGGACGCGGTCGACCAGAAAGAGCCGCATGGCCTGGCGGTTATGGGCATAGCCGCCGAGATACAGGGCCCCCTGGGTGAAGAGCAGGGTGTAGGGGTCGAACAGGTAGGTTTCCGTCTGGCGGCGCGCCGGGGCGTAGTGCAGCCTGATCCGGTACTGGAAGAGCAGGGCTTCGCGCAAGTCGGCGAGGATCTGGCGCTGGCCGTGATAATCATGGACGCCGAGGAAGCGCGGCGCCACCGCTTCGGCGAGCCGCTCGAGATGGGCGACGCTGCGCGGCGGCAAACTGGAACGGATCCGGCCGAAGATGGCGTCGAGATCGTCCTGGAACGGGGTCCCCTGCAGAAAGCCGAGCTGGCCGCGGCACAGGTAGAGCGTCATCAGTTCGGGGAGGGAGAAGGTAATCGGCGGCAGGTTCTTGAAGCCGGTGACGAAACGGTAGAGCACGGTGCCGTCGTCCTGACGTTCGGGGACCAGCGGGTAGCCGGCGGCGCCGATCGCCTCGAGGTCGCGATAGACGGTGCGTCTGGTCACTCCGCACTCCTCGGCGAGTTCGTCGACCGTGGCGCCGAAGCGGGCCTCGAGGATGCGGATGACGTCATGCAGGCGGGACGCCTGGCTGTATTTCTTGGCGGGTTTGCCGGGACGGTTGGTCATGGGTGTGAGGTTGTCGGGCAGGGTTCGGGGTGGCTTGTCGCTTGTTAAGTGGTTAAGTGGTTGCCGACTCAACCACTTAACCACTCAACGAATTGACTAGTGATAGCGAATCTTGCGCACGCCTTCCAGGAGCATGACGGCTTCGGTCAACTCCCGTCCCATGCGGCGGCGGTGCTGGGTGAGGATGTACTCGAAGGTGATCTCGCCGTGCTGCAGGTCGATGTGGGAACGGATGTCGGTGATGCGCAGGTGCCGCTCCGCGAAGAGCTCTTCGAGTTCGTCCTGCAGCCCCGACCGGTTGGCGGCGGTCACGGCGATGTCGAGGTAGCGGTCCTTGTTGATGACCGGTTCGAGCTTCTTGAGGAAGATCAGACTGAGCAGGGCCAGGGCCGTCGCCATCACCCCGGGGACGAAAAGCCCCATGCCGAAGGCCATCCCCAGCCCCGCCACCAGCCACAGACTGGCCGCGGTGGTCAGCCCGCGCACGCTGGCCCCCTCCTTGATGATCACCCCGGCGCCGAGGAAGCCGATGCCGACCACAATCTGCGCCGCGACGCGGGCCGGGTCAAGGCGCATCGACGAAGTGCCGTCCAGTGCCGCATACTTAAGGTGAAAGGCCTCGGAGACCACGGTGATGAGGCAGGCGCCGAGAGCCACCAGCAGATGCGTACGCAGCCCGGCCGGCCGACCGTGCTTCTCCCGCTCCAGGCCGATCGCTGCGCCTGCCAGGGCGGCCAGCAGGAGCTTGACCAGGATCGCCAGCTCGAAGCTGCCGTTGATGGTGTCGGCGAAGAACATCAGGTCACTCCCACTCTATCGTCGCCGGTGGCTTGCTCGACACGTCATACACCACCCGGTTCACCCCGCGCACCTCGTTGATGATGCGGTTGGAAATGCGTGCCAGGTCCGCGTAGGGGAGGGGATACCAGCCGGCGGTCATGAAGTCCTTGGTCTCCACGGCGCGCAGGGCGACGACATACTCGTAGGTGCGGCCGTCACCCATGACGCCGACGCTCTTTACCGGCAGAAAGACCGCGAAAGCCTGGCTGATCTTGTCGTAGTGGCCGCTCTGATAGAGTTCGTCGATGTAGATGGCGTCGGCGTGGCGCAGGATGTCGCAATAGTCCTTCTTCACCTCGCCGAGGATGCGCACCCCCAAGCCCGGTCCCGGGAAGGGGTGGCGCCAGACCATGCGGTGCGGCAGCCCCAATTCCTCGCCGATGGCGCGGACCTCGTCCTTGAACAGTTCGCGCAGCGGCTCGAGCAATTTGAGTTTCATGTAATCCGGCAGGCCGCCGACGTTGTGATGGCTCTTGATGTTGTGGGCCTTGCCGGTCTTGGCTCCCGCCGACTCGATGACATCCGGGTAGATCGTCCCCTGGGCCAGCCAGTTGGCGTTCGGCAGCTTCTTCGATTCCTCCTCGAAGATGTCGACGAACAGGTTGCCGATGATTTTGCGCTTGGCTTCCGGGTCGGTCACGCCGGCCAGTTTGCTTAAGAAACGCTCCTCAGCGTCGACGCGAATCACCTTGACGCCGAGATTCTCGGCGAAGGTCGCCATCACCTGGTCCCCCTCGCCGAGACGCAAAAGGCCGTTGTCGACGAAGACGCAGGTGAGCTGGTCGCCGATGGCGCGGTGGATCAGCGCCGCCGCCACCGACGAGTCGACCCCCCCGGAGAGGCCGAGAATCACCTGCTCGCTGCCGACCTGGGCGCGGATGCGGGCCACCGCGTCCTCGATGATGTGCCCGGGCGTCCACTGTCCGGTGCAGCGGCAGATCTTGCGCACGAAGGTGTCGAGCAACAGCTCGCCCCTGGGAGTGTGATTGACCTCCGGGTGGAACTGCACGCCGTAGAGGTTGCGGCTCACGTCCTGGATGGCGCAGACCGGGGCGTTGGCGGTCCCTGCGACGACCTCAAAACCGGGCGGAACGACCTCGACGTGATCGCCGTGGCTCATCCACACCGGGCTGTGTCCTTCGGCGAAAAAGCCGTCGAAGAGCGGGCCGGGCTTGCCGGCGGCAAGGAGGTCGGCGTGGCCGAACTCGCGTTTCCCAGCCGGCACCACCTGCCCGCCGAAGTGACGGCTCATCAGCTGCATGCCGTAGCAGATGCCGAGGACCGGCACGCCGAGTTCGAACAGCTCCTCGGTGACCGCCGGGGCCCCCTCGTCGTAGACCGACTTCGGGCCCCCGGAGAGGATGATCCCCGTGGGTTTGAAAGCGCGGATCGCGTCCAGCCCCATGTCGAAGGGGTGCAGTTCGCAGTAGACGTGAGCCTCGCGCACCCGCCGTGCGATCAGCTGGGTGTACTGAGAGCCAAAATCAAGGATGAGGATCTTTTCTGAATGGATGTCCATGCTGTCCTTCGGGGGCCGCTGAAAAGGGCCCATCTGCGTTGTTACCCTCGGACTCGTCGCTGCGACGTACCCAAGGGTACGCCTCACTCCTCGCCCTTCGGGCGCCTAGCATCTCGACCCTTTTGAGCGGCCTGGTCAGCGATTGCTTCGCTAATTATTATTTCTCTCAATCCGGTAATTCGGCGCTTCATGCGTGATCGCCACGTCGTGCACGTGCGACTCGCGCAGTCCTGCGTTGGTGATGCGGATGAACTGGGCCTTCTCCTGCAACTCCTTGAGAGTGCGGCAGCCGGTGTAGCCCATCCCCGAGCGCAGCCCGCCGAGCAGCTGGTGGATGCTGGACGAAAGCGGGCCGCGGTAGGGGACGCGCCCTTCGATCCCTTCCGGGACCAGCTTGACTTCGCTCTCCACATCGCCCTGGAAGTAGCGGTCCTTGCTCCCCTGCTTCATGGCGCCGAGGCTCCCCATGCCGCGGTAGCTCTTGTAGGTGCGCCCCTGGTAAAGGATCGTCTCCCCCGGCGACTCGTCGGTGCCGGCGAAGAGCGAGCCGATCATGATCACGTCGGCGCCGGCGGCAATCGCCTTCGGCAGTTCGCCGGAATACTTGATGCCGCCGTCGGCGATCAGCGGAATCCCCTTCTTGCGGGTAATGCGGGCGACGTCGGCAATGGCCGAGATCTGCGGCACCCCGACGCCGGCGACGATGCGGGTGGTGCAGATCGAGCCGGGTCCGATGCCGACCTTCACCGCGTTGGCGCCGGCCTTGATCAGCATTTCGGCGGCATCGGCGGTGGCGATGTTGCCGGCGATCAGTTCGATGTTCGGAAAAGTCGAGCGCAGGCGCTTGACGCCGTCGATCACCCCTTGCGAGTGACCGTGCGCGGTATCGATGATGATCACGTCGGCGCCGGCCTTGATCAGGGCGTCGGCGCGGGCTTCCATGTCGTCGGTCGGGCCGACGGCGGCACCGACGCGCAGGCGGCCGAGGCTGTCCTTGCAGGAGTTCGGGTACTTCTTGACCTTTTCGATGTCCTTGATGGTGATCAGCCCTTTGAGGTTGCGCTCGTTGTCGACCACCAGCAGCTTCTCGACCCGGGTGTGCTTGAGGTGTTCGCGGGCTTCGTCAAGGGTGGTGCCGACCGGGACGGTCACCAGGTTGCGCTTGGTCATCCGCTCGGAAATCGGGATGTCGAAATCGGTCTCGAAGCGCAGGTCGCGGTTGGTCAGGATGCCGACCAGCTTCCCCTTGGCGTTGATGATCGGCACCCCGGAGATGCGGTAGCGCTCCATCATCACCAGCGCCTCGCTGATCTTCTGGGTCGGGCGCATGGTGATCGGATCGACGATCATTCCCGACTCGCTCTTCTTGACCTTGTCGACCTCCGAGGCCTGCTCGGCGATGGTGAGATTCTTGTGGATAATCCCCATCCCCCCCTCGCGGGCCATGCAGATCGCGGTACGCGCCTCGGTGACGGTGTCCATCGCCGCCGAGAGCAGCGGCACGTTGAGGCGGATATTCGGGGTGATCCAGGTGGAGAGGTCGGTTTCCTTGGGGAGAATCGTCGAATGGGCGGGGAGCAGGAGGACGTCGTCGAACGTCAACCCTTCGCGCAGTTCCTGGTCGAGCATGCTGGTACCTCCGGTGCGGAAAAAGGCGGGTAAGATTTAATCGCCTACTCTATGCCAGAGGCAGGTTGCAGTCAAGGTAAAGGAGCGGTCGCCAGGAGGGCCTGCTCCTGTGGGACGGGGTCCGCTTCTGCCGGGTTAAAGCTGCTCGCGCGCCACAAAATCCAGGGCCGCCGAATTCATGCAGTAGCGCAGTCCGGTCGGCTTCGGCCCGTCGGGGAAGACGTGCCCCAGGTGGGCGTCGCAACGGCTGCACAACACCTCGGTCCGGACTATGAAGAAGCCCCGGTCTTCGGCAGTCGCTATGTTTTCGGCAGCCACCGGCCCGGTGTAGCTCGGCCAGCCGGTCCCCGATTCGAACTTGGTGCGCGAATCGAACAGGTCCTGGCCGCAGCAGACGCAACGGTAGATGCCGTCGCCATGGTGATTCCAGTAGAGTCCGCTAAAGGCCCGCTCGGTTCCTTTTTCGCGGGTGACGTGGAACTGCTCGGCGGTCAGCTGCCGACGCCATTCTGCTTCGCTTTTTCGGACTCTTTCCGTCATGATGTAGGCCCCTTTACTTGCCGACCAGACCTTGAAAGTCCCGTTGCGCAGGCCGCTGTCTGTCGCCCAACTCGCCGCCAACGGCCACCAGCCCGCGACCACGGTGCCGGTCAGCATGAGTCTTAGCAGGTGACGACGTTGCATGGTCACACCTCCATTCATTACTGATTTTATCACAATCAACGGAACTCGGCATGAGCGTGGGGGTGGCGGTCCGTTTCGGTTGCTTTTTTAAGTCAGTCGGTTAATCTACACTGATAAATATACGTCATGCGCTGGAGCGTCCCTGCATGCCCCTGTTTATCTGGAAGCGAAGTTATGAGATCGGCATCGTCGAGGTCGACCGTCAGCACCGGCAGCTGGTCGGTTTGATCAACGAACTTTATGAAGCGATGAAGGTAGGACATGGCTACGAACTGGTTAGCCGGTTGATCGACCAGCTGCTGGCCTATGCCGCCGAGCACCTTGACGACGAGGAAGGATTCATGCGGGCCAGCAGCTATCCGTATCTCGAGGCGCACGTCCGTGAGCACGCGGAATTTCGCGACAGGCTCGCAGAGATGGAGCGGGGCCGGTGCGAGGGGGTGATGCTGCCGTGCACCGAAATGCTCGACTTCCTCTGTGGCTGGCTGCGTGTGCATATCCTGGAAAGCGATAAGGACTTCGGCTGCTTCATCAAGCGGCAGAACCTTGCCCAGTCCGGTCGCCCCGGTACTACGGTTGCATAAACGATAGAGCGGATCGTCACGATCTTTTGAAAGGGCAGACATGTACACGACAGAAAACATCGGGCGCAGCACGATCGCCATGGTGCTGGCCGGCGGCAAGGGGGAACGCCTCAGCCCGCTGACCCTGCGCCGGGCCAAGCCGAGCGTGGCCTTCGGCGGCAAATACAAGATCATCGATTTCGTGTTGAGCAACCTGTTCAACTCGGGAATTCGCAAGGTTTACATCCTGACCCAATACCGGGCCTTTTCGCTCACCAAGCACATCCGCGAATCGTGGGGGAAGTGGACCGGACTGGGCGAATTCTACGTGGCGATTTCCCCTGAAACGCGTAACGAGAGGGAGGAGTGGTTCAAGGGGACGGCAGACGCCATCCTCCAGTACCTGCGTTTCGTCGAGCAGTCCGATGCCGATTATGTGGCCATCTTCGGTGGTGATCACATCTACAAGATGGATGTCACCCAGATGATCAGCAGCCATCGCCTGAACCGCGCCGACATCACCATCGCCGCACTGGAAGTGCCGTTCGACGAGGCCAGTCGTTTCGGCGTCCTGGCGGTGGACGACGATTCGCGGGTCATCGGCTTCGCGGAAAAACCCGCCAAACCCGAGCTCATCCCCGGACGCGAAACCTGTTTCGCCTCCATGGGCAACTACATCTTCTCCACCAGGAAGCTGATCGAAGTCCTGCAGGAAGGGAAGCGGCATCACGAGGATCTGGATTTCGGCAAGCACGTGATACCGATGATGCTGGAGCATGGCGATCGCATCTTCGCCTATAACTTCAACGACAACGTGATCCCCGGGATGCGCGCCGAGGAGCGCGGCTACTGGCGGGATGTCGGCACCATCGACTCCTACTACGAAGCAAACATGGACCTGGTGAGCGTCTCGCCGCATCTCAACCTCTACAATTACCGGTGGCCGATCCTGACCAACCAGGGGAACCTGCCGCCGGCCAAGACCGTCTTTGACGACGACGACCGGCGCGGCCAGAATCTCGACTCCTACGTCTGCGGCGGCTGCATTACCAGCGGCGGGACGGTGCGCCGCTCGATCCTGGGGCCGATGTGCCGGGTCAACAGTTACAGTCTGGTCGAAGACTCGATCCTCTTCGAAAACGTCACCGTGGGGCGGCACGCCAAAATTCGCCGCGCCATCATCGACAAGAACGTGGTGGTCGCCGATGGCGGTGAGATCGGCTACGATCACGAGGCAGATCGGCGCCGCGGTTACACGGTGACGGAGTCGGGGATCGTGGTCGTGCCTCGTCCCGACCGATGAGGCCGCGGTTTTCCCTGCCGGCGTGGACTTGGTCGCAGGGCTGTGCTAACGTGAAGTCTCCTCAGGAAATCTCCCCCGAATGTCGCGGAGTCGCTTGATGCCTTGCCGTTTGCGAATGCTCGTCATTATGACGTTGCTCATGACCGGGTGCGTGGTTTCCCCCGAGCCGCCGGTCTATGTGTCGCACCTCGACGACCCGACCGCCAAGGCCCTGTTCCATTACGGCAAGGCCAGATTGCTGTTTGACGAAGGCAAAAGCAAGGAGGCGGTGGAGGCTCTTCAGGAAGCGATCCGTCTCGACCCCGAAAACGAAGAACTGCGCTTCGAGCTGGTCGAGCTCTACATCGAGATGGATGATGTCAAGCAGGCGATGCGCACCGTCGAGGACATCCTCATCCGCAACCCCGACTCGGTCAAAGCCCACCTGCGTCTGGGCAACGCCTATTTCAACAGCAGTCAGCCGCAGCGGGCGGTCCCCCATTTGCGCAAGGTGCTGGAAATTGAGCCGGACCGTGAAGATGTGCGCCTGCACCTGGCCATTGCGTTGGCCCGCGCCGGCGAAAACGGGCCGGCGGTCGAGGAGCTCAAGGAACTGCTCAAGCGCATCCCCGACTCCCAGCCCGGCCGTTTGGCGCTGGCCCGCCTGTACCGTGAAACCAAGCTCGATGCCCTGGCGATCGAGCAGTACCGCATCCTCATCCAGAAGCATCCGGAGATGATCCAGGCCTCCCTGGAGCTTGGTTTCCTCTACGAGGAGCGCCGGGAGTGGAATGAGGCTCTGAGCGTCTTCCGCTCCGCCCTGGCCAAAAATCCCCTGGAGTTTTCCCTGCGCCATCACCTGGCCCGGGTCTATGTGGGGATGAAGCGCTACAGTGAAGCGATCGGCGAACTCAACACTATTGTCGAGCTCAAGCCGGACAATCTGGATGCCCGGCGCAAGATCGGCCTGATCTACCTGGAACAGGAAAAGTGGGACAAGGCCATTGCCGCTTTCCGGGAACTGCTCAAACTGCAGCCTGATCTGGAAGCGGTCCGCTACTATCTCGGCACCGCGCTGGAGCGCAAGGAGAGCTGGAACGAGGCCCTCGACGCGTTTGCCGGGATTGCCGCCGATTCGCCGCTGTACGATGATGCCCTGGCGCACATCAGCTACATCTATGTCCAGACCTCGCGCCAGGAGGAAGCCAGGGAATTGCTGAGCAGGCGGATTGCGCAGGGTGAGCCGCGCCCGCAGATCTACTACTACCTGGCGGTCCTGAAAACCGCCGCCGGCACACTCGAAGAGGCTCTGGTCACTCTCGACCAGGGGCTGGCCGCACATCCTGATGATGCTGACCTGCTCTACGAAAAAGGGGTCACGCTGGAGCGCCTGAAACGTTCGGAAGAGGCGCAGGCCGTCATGCGCAAGGTCATTGCCGTCGAGCCGGACCATGCCGAAGCGCTCAACTTCCTGGCCTATGCCCTGGCCGAGGCCCGCCGCGATCTCCCCGAGGCGCTGGCCATGGCCGAACGGGCCGTTGCCCTCAAGCCGGCGGGGCACATCCTCGACACGCTGGGATGGGTTTATTACAACCTCGGTCGTTTCGAGGAAGCCCGCAAGGCGGTGGAAGAGGCCAGCCGCCTGCTCGGCGACGACGAGGTCATTTTCGAGCACCTTGGGGACATCCTGATGGCCCTCGGCAAGCCGGCGGCGGCCCGGGCCGCCTACCAGAAATCGCTTGAGCTTGAGGCCGAGAACCCGGTCGTCAAGGAAAAGCTCCAGCGTCTCGGCAAGCCGGAGTAGCCGCCGGTGAAACGTCTCCAGCCTCTGTCCTGTGGACTCATTCTGTGCGTCTGGCTGCTGATGATGATAGCCGGCTGCGCCAAGGTTCCCCCACCGCCTGCGGAAGTGGCGGCGCCCAGGACCGAAGGCGAGAACCTGCTGGCCATGTGGCTGGAGCGCGGCGAGGCCCTGCATTCTCTGGAAGGGCTCGCCACGGTCAAGGTCAAAACACCACAGGGTTCGCTGAGCGGAACCCAGGTCGTCATCGCCGCCCGGCCCGACCGACTGCGTGCGGAAACCCTCGGCCCCTTCGGGATACCGCTTTTGTCCCTGGCTGCCGATGGCCGGCAGCTGACCGTCCTGCTCCCGGGAGACAATCTCTACTATGCCGGGGCGGCGTCCACGGAGAACCTGGCGCGTTTCACCCGCATGCCGATCCCGCCGACGGCGCTGGTCGACATTCTCCTTTGGCAGCCTCCTCTGGTCGCCTTCGAGGAGTTGGCCACTTTCCGCACGGCCAGCGGCGGCTGGCGCCTGCTGCTGGTCTCGGGACCCCAGCGCCAGGAGCTGTCCTTCGATGCCGCCGCGCGCCTGGAGCAGGTCCGCTACTATTCCGGAGACAGCCTGCAGCTGAGCGTCGCCTATGCCGGCTTTGCCGACAACTCCCCGCTCCCCCGCCGGATTTTCCTGGAACAGCCGCCTTACGCCCTGGAGGCGAGCCTCGAATTCCGTGAACAGAGTGTCAACCAGCCATCCCCGCCGGGAAGATTCTCTTTGCAGCCGCCCCCCGGGGTCGGGATTATCCCCCTCGATCAGCCCGAAAAGCCGACCGGGGTCGCCAGGTGATGCGGCGATGCTTGGCTCTGCTTGTGCTGCTTCTGTTTGGCTGCCAGGGGCAGGAGCAGTCGGTGCCGGGGAGCGATGCGGACGCCAGACCGGCTTACGGTGATACGTTCATCGAGGCGTCGATCGGCGAGCCGAGCAACCTCCTGCCGGTGCTGGCGTCCGATTCCGCCTCCTCCGAAATCAACGGGCTGGTCTACGAAGGGTTGCTGCGCTACGACAAGAACCTGCGCCTCGAAGGGGTGCTTGCCGAATCCTGGGAGATTTCCCCGGACAACCTGACCTTTACCTTTCACCTGCGCCAAGGGGTCAAGTGGCATGACGGCCAGCCGTTTACCAGTGCCGACGTGCTCTTTACCTACCGCATGTACATCGACCCGAAGGTGCCGACCTCCTACGCCGAGGATTTCAAGCAGGTGGCCAAAGCCGAAGCTCCGGACCCCTACACCTTCCGCGTCACCTATCGCGAACCCTATGCGCCGGCGCTGGAGAGCTGGGGGACCGCCATCCATCCCCGCCATCTCCTCGAGGGGCAGGATGTCACCAAGAGCCCGTTAAGCCGCGCGCCGATCGGTACCGGCCCGTTCCGCTTCGTCGAGTGGAAGCCGGGGGAGAAGCTGGTGCTGGAAGGGAATGCGGAGTACTTCGCCGGCAGGCCGTATCTGCGCCGCGTCGTCTACCGGATCATCCCCGACAGTTCCACCCAGTTCCTCGAACTGCAGTCCGGGGGGCTCGATTTCATGGGGCTGACGCCGATCCAGTACGCCACCCAGACCGACACCCCGGCATTTAGGCGCGGCTTCAACAAGTTCCGCTATCTGGGCTTCGGCTACAGTTACCTCGGTTACAATTTGCGCAAGCCGCTCTTCCAGGATCTGCGCATCCGCCAGGCGATCGCCCATGCCATCAACAAGCAGGAGATCATCGACGGTGTCCTGCTCGGTCTCGGCAAGACGGCCACCGGCCCCTACAAGCCGGACACCTGGGTGTACAATCCGCAGGTCAAAACCTATGCCTACGATCCGGTCCGGGCCCGCACCCTGCTCGAAGAGGCCGGCTGGCGCGATGCCGACGGAGACGGGGTACGCGAAAAAGGCGCACAGAAGCTGGCCTTCACCATCGTCACCAACCAGGGGAACGACCTGCGCGCCAAGAGTGCCGAAATCATTCAGCGGCGTCTGAAGGAGGTTGGCATCGACGTGCAGATCCGCATCGTCGAATGGGCGACCTTCCTCAAGGAGTTCATCTTCCCGGGCAACTTCGACGCCACCATCCTCGGCTGGACCGGCGGGCCGGAACCCGACCAGTACAACATCTGGCATTCGAGCAAAACCGGCCCGCGCGAACTGAACTTCATCCACTATAAAAACGCCGAGGTCGACGATCTCCTCGAACGCGGCCGGCGCACCTTCGACCAGGCCGAGCGCAAGAAGATCTACGACCGCTTCCAGGCGATCCTCGCCGAGGAGCAGCCGTACACGTTCCTCTACGTCGGCGAAGCCCTGCCGGCGGTGGCCCGCCGCTTCCGCGGCATCGAACCGGCGCCGGCCGGCATCACCCACAACTTCATCCGCTGGTATGTGCCGGAAAGCGAACAGAAGTATGCCCGCTAGCCCCCAGACCCCGGCCCCCGGTGCCAGATGTTAGTCTACCTGGCCAAACGACTCGCTATGATGATCCCGCTGCTGATCGGCATCACCCTGATCAGTTTCGTGGTCATTCACCTTGCGCCCGGCGAGCCGACCGATCTGCAGACCGACCTCAATCCCAAAGCCAGCGCCGAGATGCGTGAGCGCCTGCGCGAACGCTACGGCCTCGATCAGCCGCTGGCCGTGCAGTACGGGCGCTGGCTGGCGCACTTGGCCGTTCTCGACTTCGGCGAGTCGTTCGCCCAGGATCATCGCCCGGTTCTCGACAAGATCGTCGAGCGCCTGCCGGTGACCATCATGATCAACCTCCTGTCGATCGCCGCCATCCTGGCGGTCGCCGTTCCCCTCGGGGTGATGGCGGCGGTGCGCCGCAACTCCCCCTTCGACAAGGTCACCACGGTTCTGGTCTTCACCGGCTTTGCCATGCCCTCCTTCTGGCTGGCCCTGCTGCTCATGGACTTCTTCGGGGTGCGCCTCGGTCTGCTGCCGATCGCCGGGCTCAGGTCGATCGGCTACGAGTACCTCTCGTTCGGGCGCCAGGTGTGGGATGTCGTCAGCCACCTGATCCTGCCGGTGTTCATCTCGGCCTTCGGCGGCGTCGCCGGTTTTTCCCGCTACATGCGTTCCAACATGCTCGAGGTGATTCGCCAGGACTACATCCTCACCGCCCGTGCCAAGGGTCTGCCGGAAGCGCAGGTCATTGTGCGCCATGCCCTGCGCAACGCGCTGCTGCCGGTGATCACCATACTCGGCCTGTCGGTGCCGGGGCTGATCGGCGGCAGCGTGATCTTCGAAACCATCTTCGCCATCCCCGGCATGGGCAAGCTCTTCTACGACGGGGTGATGATGCGCGACTACCCGCTGATCATGGGGATTCTGGTCATCGGTGCGGTTTTGACGCTGATCGGTAACCTGCTGGCCGACCTCGGCTATGCACTGGCCGACCCGCGCATTAGGCGCAGTTGAAACCCCGTTCGGCAGCGGAATTCCCTGTTGACAGTCTCGAGTCCGTTCGCTATTTTTTAACTGTAGGTCCCCTCTCAACTCTCTTCCTACGGAGGTGCCCATGGAGCAGAAAGACCAGACCCTGATCGAAAAGCTGTGTGAGGAAAACCCGCGGTTCCGCAAGCTGTACGAAGAGCATGTGATTCTGGAAAAACAGCTGCGCGAATTTGACGGCAGGGTCTACCTGTCACCCGAAGACGAGATGGATCGGCACCGGGTGCAGAAGCTGAAGCTGGCCGGCAAGGATGAGATGGAGACGATCCTGCGCAAGTACCGTCAGTAGTTCAGCGACAACGCTACGATTTTACGGGCTCGCGCAAGCGGGCCCTTCTTTTTTACCTCTTTACCTGCGCCGCGTTGCTAGGTATATAACACTGATCTGCAAAATTATTTACCGTTACAGGGAGACTTCGCCCCGATGAGCAAACGCAGCGATGCGATCACCAAGGGATTCGAGCGCACCCCTCACCGCGCCCTGCTCAAGGGGACCGGTGTCCCGCAGCGGGAAATGGACAAGCCGTTCATCGGCATTGCCACCTCCTTTACCGACCTGATCCCCGGTCACACCGGCATGCGCGACCTCGAGCGCTTCATCGAGAAGGGGGTGCATACCGGCGGCGGCTACGCCTTCTTTTTCGGCATCCCCGGGGTGTGCGACGGCATCGCCATGGGCCACAAGGGGATGCACTACAGCCTGCCGACCAGGGAGCTGATCGCCGACATGGTCGAGTCGGTCGCCGAGGCCCATCGCCTCGACGGCCTGGTCCTGCTGACCAACTGCGACAAGATTACCCCCGGGATGCTGATGGCCGCGGCGCGCCTCGACATCCCCTGCCTGGTGGTCACCGCCGGGCCGATGCTCACCGGCTCCGGCAGGGAAGGGCGCAGGTTTTCCTTCGTCTCCGACACCTTCGAGGCGATGGCCAAGTACAAGGCCGGCGTCATCGACGAGAAGGAGCTGATGGTCTGTGAGGACATGGCCTGCCCGACCGCCGGCTCCTGCCAGGGGTTGTTCACCGCCAATACCATGGCGATCCTTACCGAGACGCTGGGGATGAGCCTGGTGCGCTGCGGTACCGCCCTGGCGGTTTCCTCGCTGAAGCGCCGCATCGCCTTCGCTTCCGGCGAACGCATCGTGCAACTGGTGCGCGACGGCATCACTCCGCGCCAGATCATGACCAAGGCCGCCTTCGAAAACGCCATCCGCGTCGACGTGGCCCTGGGCGGGTCGAGCAACACCGTGCTGCATCTGCTCTCCATCGCCCGTGAAGCCGGGGTCGAGCTCCCCTTGAGCGAGTTCGACCGCATCAGCCACGAGACCCCGCAGCTCGCCTCGATGAACCCGGGCGGCAAGCATTTCATGGAGGATCTCGACGGCGCCGGCGGCGTCCCGGGCGTCCTTTACCAACTGCGCGACCTGATCAAGGACAACCCGACCCTCACCGGCCCGAGTATCCAGGAGATCATCGCCTCGGTCGCCTCCGTCGACGAAGAGGTCATCCGTCCCCGCAACAACCCCTATCGTGCCGAGGGTGGCATCGCCATCCTCGCCGGCAATCTCGCCCCCGAAGGGGCGGTGGTCAAGCAGTCCGGGGTTTCGGAGGCCATGATGGTCTTCGAGGGGACGGCCCGCTGCTTCGATTCCGAGGAGGGGGCCATGGCGGCCCTGATGGGCGGCCAGGTGGTGGCCGGCGACGTGGTGGTGATCCGCTACGAGGGGCCCAAGGGTGGACCCGGCATGCGCGAGATGCTCGCTCCGACCGCGACCCTGATGGGGCTGGGGCTGGGCGACAGTGTCGCGCTGATCACCGACGGCCGTTTCTCCGGCGGCACCCGCGGCCCGTGCATCGGCCATATCTCGCCGGAAGCGGCGGCGGGCGGGCCGATCGCCCTGGTGCAGGATGGCGACCGCATCCGTCTCGACATCCCGCAGCGCCGGCTCGAGCTGCTGGTCGATGCGGCGGAACTGTCCCGTCGTCAGGCGGCTTGGACCGCTCCCGAGCCGAAGATCAAGAGCGGCTGGCTCGCCCGCTATGCCAAGGTCGTCACCTCGGCGCACACCGGAGCGATTTGTAAAGCGTGATGTAGGGGCGCAATTCATTGCGCCCTGGGCGTGATAAGTCACGCCCCTACGAATTTTTGAAACCAGCTTCAACTGGAGGTCATATGAAACTCACCGGCTCGAAGATTCTTCTTGAATGTCTGCAGCGCGAAGGGGTGGACCTTGTCTTCGGCTACCCCGGCGGCACGGTCATCAACATCTACGACGACCTGATGGACTCGCCCATCAAGCACATCCTGACCCGCCATGAGCAGGCCGCGGTGCACGCCGCCGACGGCTACGCCCGCGCCACCGGCAAGGTCGGCGTGGCCATCGCCACCAGCGGCCCGGGGGCGACCAACACCATCACCGGCATCGCCACCGCCTACATGGATTCGATCCCGCTAGTGGTGATCTCCGGACAGGTGCCGACGCCGCTGATCGGCAACGACGCCTTCCAGGAGGCCGACATCATCGGCATCACCCGGCCGATCACCAAACACAACTTCCTGGTGCGCGACGTCAAGGATCTCGCCACCATCATGAAGAAGGCCTTCTACATCGCCCGCACCGGCCGCCCCGGTCCGGTGGTCATCGACTTCCCCAAGGACATCCAGCTGGCCAGCTGCAAGTTCGAATACCCGGAGAGCGTCGAGCTGCGCGGTTACAAACCGAACACCAGCGGCAACGTGCGCATGGTCGAAAAGGCGGCGGCCATGATCCTGGCGGCGAAAAAGCCGGTCATCTACGTCGGCGGCGGGGCGACCCTTACCGATGCCCACGCCGAGCTGATGCAGCTCGCGGAGATGATCCAGGCGCCGGTCACCACCACCCTGATGGGGATGGCCTGTTTCCCCAAACGTCACCCGCTTTCGTTGGGGATGCTCGGGATGCACGGCACCTATTACGCCAACATGGCGGTGACCAACTCCGATCTGCTCATCGCCCTCGGCGCCCGCTTCGACGACCGCGTCACCGGCAAGATCGCCACCTTCGCCCCGCACGCCAAGATCATCCACGTCGATATCGACCCGACCTCGATCAAGAAGAACGTGCGCGTCGACCTGCCGATCGTCGGCGACCTGCGCGACGTACTGACCAAGCTTCTCAAGGAGTTGGGCGGTCATGCCGATGAAGTGGCGAAGCAGGGGGACAAGCTGAAAGCCTGGCTCGACGAGATCGCCGTGTGGCGGCGCGAGCAGCCGATGAGCTACAAGCCGTCGAAGACCGAGATCAAGCCGCAGTTCGTCATCGAGAAGCTGCGCGAACATTCAAATGACGACGCCATCGTCACCACCGAGGTCGGCCAGCACCAGATGTGGGCCGCCCAGTTCTTCGATTTCGTGCAGCCGCGCACCTTCCTCTCCTCGGGGGGGCTGGGCACCATGGGCTTCGGCCTGCCGTCGGCCCTCGGCGCCCAGGCGGCCTTCCCCAAGCGCCAGGTCATCGACATCTCCGGCGACGGCTCGTTCCAGATGAACTCCCAGGAGCTGGCGACACTGGTGCAGTACCGCCTGCCGGTGAAGATCGTCATCCTCAACAACAACTTCCTCGGCATGGTCCGCCAGTGGCAGCAGCTGTTCTTCAACAAGCGCTACAGCCAGACCTGCATGGAGCTGCCGATCGACTTCGTCAAGCTGGCCGAGGCCTACGGCGCCACCGGCCTGCGCGCCAGCAAGCCGGAAGAAGTGGAAGAGGTCATCAAGAAGGCCTTCGCCACCAAGGGCCCGGTGATCATGGAGTTCAAGATCTCCCGCGAGGAGAACGTGCTGCCCATGGTGCCTGCGGGGGCGAGTCTCAATGAAATGGTGCTCGCTTCTTGAGAAGCGAACACTGTTAAGTGGTTGAGTCGTAGAGTGGTTGAATCGATTCCGACTTAACAACTTAACGACTCAACAACTCAACGATTTTTCCAGGAGTTTCAGATATGCGTCACACAATTTCAGTGCTGGTGGAAAACGAGTTCGGCGTGCTGGCCCGGGTGGCGGGGCTCTTCTCGGGGCGCGGCTTCAACATCGAGAGCCTGTCGGTGGCGCCGACCCTCGATCCGAGCATCTCGCGGATGACCATCGTCACCTCCGGCGACGAGCGCATCCTGGAGCAGATCAGCAAACAGCTCAACAAGCTGATCGACACCATCAAGGTCATCGACTTCACCGACGAGGAGCACATCGAGCGCGAACTGTGCATGATCAAGGTCACCGCCGAGGACGACACCCGCGCCGAGGTGCTGCGCATCTGTGACATCTTCCGCGGCAAGGTGGTCGACGTCACCCCGAAGTGCTACGTCATCGAAGTGACCGGCGCACCGGCCAAGATCAGCGCCATCATCGAGCTGCTGCGCCCCATGGGAATCAAGGAACTGGTGCGCTCCGGGCCGGTGGCGCTCGGCCGCGGCCCGAAGGGGTGGCGCTCGGCGGATTGATTCCAGCGCCTGCGAAGTAAATAGCTCATCCCGTGACCAGTCGCGCCCAGCGGCATAACCGGTCACAGCTTACGGTCATGCGTCACGGCGCTGTGCACCCAGTCGCCGTGGCGGTATAATTTCCTCATGATCGACTACCATTGTCACCTTCTCCCCGGTCTCGACGACGGAGCTGCCTCCTGGGATGACTCGCTGAGGATGGCGCGGGCGCTGGCACGGTTCGGCTTCCGCGAGGTCTGCTGCACTCCCCACTGCATCAAGGGCCACTACGAAATTTCGCCGGTCGAGGTGCGCGACGCCGTGCGCCATCTGCAGGCGCGTCTCGATGGGGAAGGGCTCGCCCTGACCCTGCGGCCGGGGATGGAGTACTACCTCGACGAATTTTTCGAGCAGTTTGCCGCCAATCTCCTCCCTCTGGGCGACAGCCGGGTGGTCCTGTGCGAGGCTCCGCCACAGGCGCCACCGGAGCTGGTCTGCGAGATGGTCACCCTGATCGTCATCCAGGGCTACATCCCCCTCATCGCCCACCCGGAGCGCAGCGAGGTGATCTGGCAGTTGATTGAGGCGCCGCCCTGCGCTTCAGGAACCACAGGGCAGGGAGACGGGTTCGGGCATGCGCGTGCAAACGGCGAGAGCCGTGAGCCGGCCGCTGTGGGTCAGGAGGGCGATGGCGGAGGGTGGTGGCGCCGCCTCGCCCCCCGCTCTGCCGGGCCGTTGGCAAGCGACGCATCTCGCGCAGCGGGTCGCGCGCCACGGTTTAGCGGTCGCACTCCTGCACTCGCTTCCGCCCCTCTCGAGCTCCCCGACGCTTGTCTTTTTCAGGCCAGTCTTGGCTCCTTCACCGGTTTCTACGGGCCGAAGCCACAGCGGCGGGCCTACGAACTGCTGCAGCGCGGCGTCTATCACTGTCTTGCCTCCGACCTGCACGACGCTCACTCCGCCAGCGAGTTCCTCGAGGAAGCCCACGACAAGCTGACCTTCAACCCGGCCCTGAAGCGGCTCGGGGCCTTTGTCGCCCCGCAAGGGGGGGGAGGGAATAACCAGCTGGCCTTCTGGTAGTGCGGCAAGGCACCCGTCCCGTCGCTTCTCGTGAAGCCGATGTCTGTCAAGAGCAGGCCTCGGCTGATTTTTTCGTCAGGTTTGACCTTAACGATCTTCTGTGTTAAAAAAATAAGTTAATCTGTTGATTTCTTACATTAATCTTACGGACCGGGGCTATCCCGGCCGCGGGTTGCACCAAGGAGGCTGCGAATGAGGCAAGTGCTGCTGTCGACGCTGATCATTGCCACGGTGATGGTTGCCGCGGGTTGTACCCGCTTCACCCAGTACGAGCCGGGCACGGTGATGGAGATCACGGGGGATACCGAGGCGCTGGTTGCCGTCAAGGAAGTCCAGGTGCCGCCGCCACCGGCGGAGTCGACGGTCGGTCTCGAGTACCGCGTCGGCCCTGGCGACGTCCTCTCGGTCAACGTCCCCGACCTGATCGAACGCCGCACCGATGCCGGGCCCGGCAGCGACAACCTGGGCAACTTCCGGGTCTATGCCAGCGGCAAGATGATTCTTCCCCTGGTCGGCCCGGTCGAGGTCGCCGGCCTGACCATCGAAGAGGTGCAGGCCAAGCTGGTTCGGGCGTTCAGCGCCTTCATCCTGCAGCCGGTGGTTTCGGTCGAGATCCAGGAGTTCAAGTCGCAGCCGCTCTACCTGCTCGGCAAGTTCAACAAGCCCGGCCTCTACTACCTGGATCGCCCCACCAGCCTGCTGCACGGCCTGGCTCTCGGCAGTGGCATGCAGGACCGTGCCAACCTGCGCGGCGCACGGGTGGTGCGCGAAAACAAAATCCTCCCCGTCGATATCTATGCGCTCCTCTACATGAACGACATGCAGCAGAATATCCTGCTCAAGCCCAGCGACACGATCTACGTGCCGAGCAACGACGATCAGCTGGTCTACGTTTTCGGCGCTGTCGAGAAGCCGGGGCCGGTGCCGATGGACAATGGCCAGCTCAACATCCTCCAGGCACTGACCGCGGCGGGGCTGCACAAGAGCAACTTCGATCATGAGCACCTGCGCCTGATCCGGACCCTGTCGCCGACCCGCGGCCAGTTCATGGTGGTGGACGCCTCGGCCATCATGGACGGCAAGGCGATGCCGCTGTCGCTGCGCGACGGCGACATTCTCTACGTGCCGAAGACCCGCCTGGGTCACTGGAACGAAGTGATCAACGAACTGCTGCCGACCATCCAGATTCTCGGGACCGCCGTTCAGCCATTCCTCCTTTACGAGGCGGCCACCAACGACGATTGATCCGGGGACGTAACCCGACACCTTTCGTTTGGGGACCACTCGGTTATAATTGCCGGGTGGTTCCCATTTTGATTTGAAAGAAGAGATGATGACCGAACCGCAAGCTCCCCGTCGCCGCCAGTCCGACTTCGTCGGCCAGGAAAAAGAAGTCCACCTCTCCGACTATTTCAACATCCTGCTGCGCCGCTGGCGGATCGCCGCCCTGGTCTTTGCCCTGGTCTTTACCGGTGTGGCCGCCTATACCTTTTTGTCCAAGCCGGTCTACGAGGCCAGCTCCACCGTCGAGATCGGTGCGACCAAAAAGGGAAGTATCATCGCAGAACTCAAGGCCGGGGACGAGGGGGGAGTGGAGACCGAGATCGAGAAGCTCCGCTCGTACAGCCTGGCCGAGCAGGTGGTACGGCGGCTTAACCTGCACTGGCAGGTCAGCGAGGCCAGCAAGGGGGCCAAGGTTCGCCTGCGCGAGCTGAACCTCGCCGGCGACTACCCCCAGCTGCGTGTCGAACTGACCGGAGCCGGCAGCTATCGGCTTGCCGACCACACCGGCCGCCAGTTGGCGGCGGGGCGCAGCGGTGAGCGCCTGACCGTCAAGGATGGCAACCTGTTGGTCGATATCAACGCCGGCAACGCCGGCGATGTGGTGGTTTTCGAGCAGCAACCGGTCAGCGACTTTGCCGAAGGCGTGCTCGGCGGCCTGGCCGTCGCCGAAGTCGGCAAGTTCACCAATATCGTCCGCGTCTCTTACCGCGACACCGACCCGGAGTTGGCCCGCGACGTGGTCAATCTGCTGGTCGAGGGGTACCTGGCCCTGAATGTGGCCCGCCGCACCGAGGAGGCCGGCAAGGCGGTCAACTTCATTCAGGGGCAGCTCGACGGGGTCAAGAAGAAGCTCGACCGCTCCGAGCAGGAGCTTCAGGAATACAAGGTGCAAACCGGGCGGGTCACCCTCGGTCCAGAGGGGAGCACCCTGCTGCAGAAGGTCGCCACCGTCGAACAGCAAAAGGCCGAAATCAATCTCAAGCGCCAGCGCATCGATTTCGCCATCGAGGAGTTGGGTCGTGCCTTGAAAAGCAACCAGCCGTTCACGCCGCCGACCATCGAGGGGGTGCCGCAAATTGCCGACCTGGCCGGCAAGCTGGCCCAATTGGAAGCCGAGCGCAAGGCCTTGCTCACCCAGTACACCGCGGCCCACCCGGCGGTGATCAAGAACCAGTCCGATATCCGCCGCATCCAGGACGCCATGCTCTCCACCTACCGCACCGTGCGCCAGGAGCTGGCTCTCGGCGAGAGCGACCTCGGCAAGACCCTGGGTGGATTCGAAGCGCAGATGGCTGAGATCCCCGAGGCCGAGCTGGAGTTGGCCAAGCGCATGCGCGTCAACAAGGTCAACGCCGAGCTGTACACCTTCCTGATGCAGAAGCAGCAGGAGGCTAGCATCACCGAGGCCTCCACCATCAGTACCGCCACGGTCATCGACAAGGCCCTTACCCCCCTCGATCCGATCAAGCCCAACAAGCGCAAGAACCTGGCCCTCGGTTTCGTCCTCGGCATCATGCTCGGGGTCGGCCTGGTCTTCCTCCTCGATTACATGGACCAGACCATCAAGACCTCCGACGACGTGCGCGACCGGCTCGGCCTCAACGTCCTCGGCATCATCCCGCGCATCCCCTTTGCCGAGGAGGACGCCAGGCTCCCCGCCAGGCGCCTGGTGACCACCCTGGCTCCGCGCTCCCCGGTGGTCGAGTCCTTTCGCGCCCTGCGCACCAACCTCAACTTCATCACCGCGCGCCAGTCGCACAAGGTCATCCTCATCACCAGTTCCCTCCCCGACGAGGGGAAATCGACGGTTTCCGGCAACCTGGCGGTGATCCTTGCCCAGACCGGGGCCAAGGTGCTTTTGATCGGCTGTGACTTGCGCCGCCCCTCGCTCTACGCCATGTTCGACCAGACGCAAGAGCCGGGGCTGACCAACCTGCTGGTGATGGGCGACCAGTCGGCGGTGCGCCGGCTCGACAAGTTGAACATCGACTTCATCCCTTCCGGGAAGATCCCCCACAATCCGGCCGAGATCCTCGCCAGCGAGCGCATGCGCAAACTGCTGGCCATGGCCCGCGAGCGCTACGACTACGTGGTCCTCGATTCCCCGCCGGTCCTGCCGGTCACCGATACCCAGGTGCTCTCCCCCCTGGCCGACCTGGTCCTGGTGGTCCTCGAACCGTGCCGCATCCCCGAGCGCGCCGCCCAGCAGATGGTCGAGACGCTGCGCGCCGTCGACGCCCCGATTTCCGGCGTCATCCTCAACGACAAGACCGGGCGCGGTTTCAAGTACTACGGCTCCTACAACTATTACGGCAACAAGTACTACCGCGGCTACTACGGCGAATCAAAGGACGACTTCAAGGAGAAGCCGGCGGTTGCGGCGGTCAAGCGGGTGTGGGAGAAGCTGAACTCCTGAGAGTACAGTCCCTGTAGGGAATTTTGAGCGAACCAAGGGACTGGCTCCGCAGGTGCCTGTCCCCTTAAGGGTCCGCTTATGCGGCATAAGGGCTTTAAAAAGACCCCCCCCTCCTCGCGTTTTCACGACATTCCCGTTGTTTGACGAGCAACTCCCCGCTCGATTTTGCGATGAATCGTCACCGACAGCCCGATTAGTGCGGATTTAATCTGTCCACGAGTGGGGCTCGAATCTTGCATTGTGCACCCACTCATATTTTGACTCTCCGATAAGAGCAAAGGCAGGGTAACTTGCCGACGCAAAGCCACAGATCCGCCGAAGTTTTAGTGCAGGCGGATGGCTGGACTGCCGAAGAGAGGGAAAGATGGAACCATTATCCGGCGGATAAGGCGCCTGTCTCTCGGCTTTGCCGAAGGCAGGCGTTTGTGTTTTTGACTATTGATTGTCAACGGGTCGAAAGGGAGATGGTCATGAGATTGCGGACTGGGTGGTTAATCAGGGGGTTGATGGTCGGAGTACTGCTGACGGTTGCCGCGGTTTCGGCCTGGGCGGCCGATATCAGCGGCAGCATCGATTACTTTGGCGGCAAGACCGGGCGGGTCTATGTGCGGGTTCAGAGCACTGATACCGGCACGGTCCTGGGAGGGACCAGCTTTCCGGTAAGTGAACCCGGAACCTTCAGCTACCAGGTGCGCGGCGTGCCGACGGGAACCTATGTCGTCACTGCCGTCATGGACAGGCTTGGCAATCAATCGTTCCATGCCGCCGATCCGCAGGGGACCAGCCCCTCGACCGTGGTGTCAACCTACGGCGCGGCGATCAATCTCACACTCGCCGATCCCGAATCTCCCGATCCGACATTGCAGCCGGCCCCTCAGCTGCAGGTCATACCAGGTAACGGTGCCGCCCTGTTGCTGTGGGATTTCCCCAGTGACAGCGCGCTGCTGCCGTTCGATGCCGTCGAGCTGTTCTGGAGCACAAGCTCCGATGTCCTGGAAACCTATGCGACGAACGGGGGCTCCATCGTCCTGCCGGCCAGCCGGGAAAGCGGTCTGTTCGTCAAGGATGAGCTGAGCAACGGCACTCCCTGCTACTTTGCGATCCGCGGGCGCAACGACCTCGGTCCCGGCATCTTGTCCAGCGAACAATCCGTGATTCCGGCTGAACCCGCAACCGGTCCGGCCAGCGTCCATACCATGGTTGTCCATCCCTTTACCAGCCCCGCGCCGACTGGCCGCTTGTACGTGTTCCTCGAAAGCGAGCAAAGCCCGGGATTCCATTTTGCCATCAGCGGGCTGGTTGCCGAAGCCGGCGCTAACGGTGTGACCGTTTCCGGCGTTGCCCCCGGCCTCTACCGGGTGTATGCGGCGATCGACGACAACGCCAACGGGTTTCTCGAACCTGGCGAAGCCAGCAACTTTGCCGATCAGCGTCCGCCGCTGGTCGAAGCCATCGCCCAGCCGGAATCGACCTCGATCACGGTCAATATCAGTCAGGAATTTCTCGCCGAATTGGCGACGATGCATGAGAAAGATGAGAGCGGGACTTCGCGCTATGCTCTCCTGTTCGATACCTTCGGCCTGACCCGGCAACCGGTGCGGGTCATCCTGACAAGCGGCCCGCAGCTTGACGGACCCATCGACCTGGCACTCGACAGCGCCGGGCTGTTCCGCTATTGGGTGCCGGTGGCGTTGCGCCCCTCGACTGACCCGCCCGATGTGTACCTCTATGAAATCGAGTTCGAGGGGAGCCCGGAACCGATACTCCAGGAGGTCTATCCCACCGCGGTGATCGACGATTTTCCCGTACCCCTCGCGCCGACCGGGAGCAGTTCCTACGCCGCCCAGCCGACTTTTACCTGGGGTCAGCCCGAGCTGGTGCCGGCCTATCCTTATACCTACCTGCTGTCGCTGGACAGTGCCGCGGAGCAGTGGTGGTCGGGGAACATCCCCGGCGGCCAGACGACGGCGACCTACAACAACAACGGCGAGGCGCTGAACCAGATATTGGCCGACAACAGCTGCTACCGCTGGAAGCTGCGCCTCTGCGACCAGAACGGCAACTGTGCGATCCCGCCGGAGCAGAGCTTCACCTTCGGCACGGGGCTCTGTATCGATCCCGGCGCGCCGGCAGAGACCGGTTTCGAGTCCGGCACCCTGGACGCCGGCTGGAGCACGTCCGGCAATGTCCCCTGGTTTGTGACCACCGATTCCGTGCATAGCGGAACCAATGCCCTGCGCAGCGGCAACATCGGCGACAACCAGACGAGCATTCTTGATGTGACCAGAACGTTCGAAGCCGGCCAGGTGTCGTTCTGGTTCCGGGTGAGTTCGGAGAGCGGGTTCGATTATCTGCGTTTCTTTATTGACGGAGCCCCGCAAGGTTCGTGGTCGGGAGACATCCCCTGGCAGCAGGTGTCATACCCGGTCACGGCGGGCCCCCACACCTTCCGCTGGGAGTACAGCAAGGATGGCTCGGTGTCGACTTATCTCGATGCCGCCTGGATTGACGACGTGGTATTGCCGGCAACGGCCGGCGGCGATCCTCCTCCCGGTCCGGGGTTGCCGCAGGTGGTGACGGCGGGTGAGGCGTGGGGCGGGGCGTTGAACGACCTGGGCGAAGTGGTGTGGAGCGCTCATGATGCGGCGACGGGGTACGCGCAGATCTATTCGAGCACG